>Ga0334895_1000076_pt1 | contig 158748 bp, 115 predicted proteins | sample GraSluR3_MG_7_FD_207229 | JGI IMG/M metagenome (GOLD analysis project Ga0334895, IMG submission 207229) | Sludge microbial communities from methane-producing bioreactor in Wageningen University, Netherlands - Granular Sludge_31_05-R3 | ecosystem: Engineered > Bioreactor > Anaerobic >... | reverse complement strand
TTCCTGTACTTTGTCATCAGCGTATCCTTTCGTTTGGTCGTGTCCACACACGACCGGTTTCGGTTAAATGTTCACCGAAAGGCTACGCTACTTTTTTGCCAATTTCCACACCTTTTGAAATTAACTCATCAGCATTCCTCGCATGATCAACATGCCTCGCATGATCAGCATACGGGTTCCCTTACCTGTCTTGTCGGTCAAACCGCCCTGAGATTCACCGGTGAGTTTCCGGTATTGAACCGGTACTGCCGATACCCAATACCGGACTACATTGGTCATGTTGCTACTGAGCTGTATATGTCCTGTCATCTTCAGTATCGTCTGATGCTACATTGTTTGCAGGTAGGCCGTCAGGTTGACCTTCCGGTTGGCGATTCCGAGTTTGTGGCGGATATGCTGGCGCTGCTTCTGGACAGTCAGTTCCGATACGTTCAGGTTGGCGGCGATCTCTTTGCTTGACAGCCCGCTTCGGATCATATTGCAGATCTCGCGCTCCCGTGGTGAGAGGGTGGGGGCTGTTTGCAGCAGGTTGCCCGGGAACGGCGAGGCGGCGTCTTGAAGTCGTGACTGGAGCTGAGCCAGCAGACCAAGGGCGTGCTGGTCAGCGCCGGCCTTGAGGCGCTCGATTAGCGGCATGATGCTGGCTGAGATATTCGTCCGCAGGCGTTCGACCAGAATCGCCTTCTCCTTCTCGATTTGTCCGAGCAACTCGCGCATAGCGATATTCTTGTCGCGCAAGACTATACGGTCTTGCTCGAGAGCCCTCGAGGTGTTGATGAGTTCCTCTTCAGCGCGAATCCGCTGGACGTATTCGCCGATCTCCCGCGCAATGGCCTCAAGCAGATGACTCAGGTAGTCCTTTTGAGTGTTTTTCCGGCCCGGGGTTGTCGTTGTTGTCGATTCATCGTAGCAGACCTCGACAACACCCGCCTTCTGGCCGGAAATACTGATATCAGCCGAGAGCACAAAGCCGCGGTGATCTCGTTCGGCAGTGGCGTACTCGATACCGTCAACGACGATTCTGGCTCCGCACAGACCCGGATAGCCGGTCGCGCTTGCGATCAGCTTCAGACAATCGCGGGAGAATCGCTGTAGGTCATGCCCGGTCTCGTCTTTAAGTCGAGAGATGCCATAGAGGCACCGTAGTTCGGCGACTCGTTGTCTGAGTTGGGTTTCATGCGAACGCCGGCAGGTGATATCCTCGCCGAAGGCCATCATACCGACAATGCAGTTCTCGTTGACCAGGGGCGTTCCGTGCAGGGCGATCAGGCGAGCGCGGCCATCGGCGCCGATGACGGTATGCTCCATGTAGGCAGACTGCGTTGGCCCGGCGGCCAGCCTGGTCTGGAAGTCCTGCCAGGCCGTCTCGCGCTGGTCCTCGGCTACAAAGCAGTCGAACCAGTGCCGTCCGACCGCACAAGTAGACCGGCATCCGAGCATTTCGCTGCCGCACTCGTTGATCATGGCAATGCTGCCGTCAGCAGTGAGAATCAGCACCATGATGCCACCCATACGTATGTAGGTCAGCATGTTGACGGAGTCCCACGGAATGCGGGCACAGGAGGCGGCATGTCGGACTGCCTGTCGTCTGTCGGTGCTGATTGTCGGCTGGAATGCCTTGATTGCCACGTTGCGCCCCTGATGCACAAGTGTGATGTTACTAATCTCCCCACAACGGCCGACGACTGTTCGCCAAACCGCGTGCTCTTATACAACTACAGATCGGCAGATCGCGGTGATTCTGAAGGGTCGCAGGGAGTATGAGGCAAACCGGCAGGGCGTGCGAGTTACTGCGGACATCGTGACATCATGTCACGGCTTACGGCTTCCGGAGTACAACTCGAACTTCAGCAGACGGCATTCAGCGGGGCCATTGTAGAGCCTGATCCGACGCGAGGTCCGCAGGCCGATCTTTCCGGCAGCCTCTGAATTGCCGGTAAGAATCCAAGCCGTGTATCCCGGGTAATGCTGTTTGAGGGTGTCACCGATCCGACGGTAGAGGTCTTCGAGGTCGTGCAGTTTCAACCGCTCACCATAGGGCGGGTTCATTAGGATGACTCCGCCCCCTGCCGGAGCACGCGTATTCTCGAACGCAGACACTGCCCATTCTATGTCCCTGTGGGCGCCGGCGCGACTTGCGTTGTCCCGGGCCAGCGCAACCTGCTTGTCGGCAATATCGGAGGCGTAGACAACCGGACGGTGACAGTCAATCACTTGCGCCGTCAGCTCATCGCGGATCTGTCGAAGCAGTTGTGGTCGGAAATCAGCAAAGTGCTCAAAAGCATAACGTGAACGCAGCAGACCGGGGGCGATGCTGCGGGCAATAAGGGCGGCCTCGATCGCGATGGTGCCGGAGCCACACATGCCATCGACCAGCGGCTGCGCCGCCTCCCAACCGCTCAGCAGAACCATGCCCGCCGCCAGTACTTCCGCCAGCGGCGCTTTGCCGGCCCCCTGCGTTCGGTAGCCCCGATGGCTGAGTGATTCGCCTGAAGTGTCAACCGCCACCGTTACCTGCTGATCGCGAATGTGCACGTTGACCCGGCTGTCAGGACTTTTCAGGTCAACATCGGGTCGGACGCCGGAAGCATCCCGGAACTGGTCGACAATGGCATCCTTGGAACACTGTGCCGCAAACAGCGAATTGGGGAAGGCATCACCGGAGGTAATGGCATCGACCGCGAAAGTGCCATCGGCCTTGAGAAACCGCCTCCAGTCGAAACGGCGGATGCCGTCGTACAGCTCCTGCCGGCTGCGAGCGCGAAAAGAACCGAGCGGCAGGAGAATCCGGATGGCAGTCCGGCAACAGAGGTTGGCCCGGTACACCAGACGGTTGTCTCCGGTGAATCGGACGAGCCGATTACCCTCGACTACTTCGACGGCCCCCAGATTCCGCAGTTCTGCGGCCAGCACTGGCTCAAGGCCGGACGAGGTCTTGGCCAACAGCGGCATGGTGTGACCTGACTGATGCATCATATCAAGGTATGACGCTGCCAGGAGGTCGTCAACGGACCTGGTGCAGATTGTCTAAGTTTTTGGTGCACAAAAGGCTGCCGGTCTATTCAGGAATCGAACAGCGGATGTGCAATTGTATCGACCCGGTCCCACTGGTAAGCGGATGAGCAGATTTGCGGCTTGAGGCCAGGGAATCGGTCCGTCTTGTCATCGGCAGGTGGCAGCGAGTCGATATGAGAACAAGTGGGGCCATCAGGACCCGCAAGGGAAGGAAGAAACCTCGCAGGCAACAGGAGCGTGCATCGGTGCCGACAAGCAACTTTTTCCAAATCAACCAGATCGTCCAGACCATTTACCACCTCAAGCCGAACTCGCTTTTGGATGTTGGCGTCGGTTTCGGGAAGTATGGCTTCCTCGCCCGCGAGTATTTGGAATTGTGGGACGGTCGGGACGATTATGATCAGTGGACGCGTCGTATCGACGGCATCGAGGTCTTCCCGGACTACCTGACACCGATACACAACATCGTCTATGATAACATCTATGTCGGCGATGCCCTTGAGCTGGTCCCCGCCCTTGAGACGCACTACGACCTGGTGTTGCTGATAGACATAATCGAGCATTTCACTCACGATGAAGGCCGGCGTCTGCTGGCGGACTGCCTGAGGATCGGCAACAACGTTCTTATCGCCACCCCCAAGGACATCACGCAGCAGGAGACAACCTTCTCCAACCCCTACGAGCGGCATCGTTCCCAGTGGCAGAAATGGCACTTCGAAAAATATGAGCAGCAGTGCCAAATTGATAACACCCAGTCTTTCATTTACCTGATTGGTCCTGGTGCAGCAATTCTGGACAAGAAGCATCCCATTATCGCGCGGTAAAATCCCCGCTCCCCCCTTGCGCAGACCGGCATTTTCTCCTACCTATTCCCCTGCAGCCACCGGAACAGGCGTGAGGAGCGCTTGTTACGAACAAACAGGTCAAGCAGTGAACCGGTCACTTCGTAACACATGTGAGTGACCACATGAAGATATTGAGGTAGGAGTGATGGCTGAGCAATCTGACAACAAGCCGACCGGACTGGGCAGGATCACGTATATCGTGGCGATCGGAAGTGGCAAAGGCGGGGTGGGAAAGTCAACGGTGGCAGTGAATCTTGCAACCGCATTGGCGGCCAAAGGATTGAAGGTGGGGCTGATGGATGCAGACATCTATGGTCCCAGTCAACCCGGCATGCTTGGCAGCCATGGCGAGGAGCCGGATGTCTCCCGTGGGTATATAGAGCCACTGGTTCGTCACGGCATCAAGTTCGTTTCGATGGGGCTGTTCGTCCCTGATGACGGCCCGGTAATCTGGCGTGCACCCATGGCCACCAAGATGATTCAGGAATTCATCAACTCGGTAGCCTGGGGAGAGCTGGACTACCTGCTGATCGATCTCCCCCCGGGGACCGGCGATGTTCAACTGACGCTGTCTCAGCAGGCCCACCTGAGCGGGGCAATCATTATCACCACTCCGCAACAGGTGGCCCAGAACGTGGCTGATAAGGGACTGCGTATGTTCGCGCAGGTTAACGTTCCCATCTATGGCATTGTCGAGAATATGAGCGGCTTCATATGCGCCCACTGCGGCAAAGAGACCCGAATCTTCAAAGGAGAGGGCGGACGAGAACTGGCCGAGCGACACCAAGTCAGTTTCCTCGGGGCCTTGCCGCTTGACCCCCAGATTGTGGAATCGGGCGATCAGGGCCGACCACTGCTCTCGCTCACTGACGAGAGTCCGGCCGCCCAGGCATTGCTGAGTCTGGCCGATGCTGTCCATAAACAGGTGCAGAATGTGGAGAAGGAGATTTCCGCCAACGAGCCGAAGGAGTATCACCTCGATGACCAGGGCGTACTCCACATCACCTGGCCCGATAACACCGAGACGGTACATACGCCGCGTCACTTGAGAATCAACAGCCATTCGGCCGAGAACCGCGATGAACGCACGGGCGAGTTGCTGATCGATCCGAACAGCGTACCGGTGGACATCACGATAACCAAAATGCGCCCTGTAGGGAGGTACGGCCTGGCGCTTCACTTCAGTGACGGCCATACCACCGGCATCTATGCTTACACGCGGCTGCGCTCGCTGGATGAGAGCCAGAACAAATCCGAGTCGTTCTCGGTCTGACAGGGCAGGAGGTGCCATACTATGACTGACGCGCAAGAGATCAAAATCACTGGTGAGCCGACACTCGATCCGCAGGTCTGCAAGTTCGTCGTAAGCCGGCCGCTGCTGGAGGAAGGGTCGTTTGTCTGTAGCGACAGACAGACGGCGGAAGGCTCGGCCCTTCTGGAATCTCTGTTTGCCATTGAAGGGATCACGCAGGTAATGGTCTCCGGCAACACCGTAACCGTTGCCAAGAACACGCCTGAGCCCTGGCCGGTAATGGGTCCACAGATCGGCAACGCCATTCGCGGTGCGTTTGCATCAGACAAGCCGTTGATCGACGAGAGTGTTCAGAAGCGGCCGATCGATGGGGAGCGTTTGCAAACCGAGATCGAGCGGCTTTTCGACGAGTACATCAATCCGCAGATTGCCTCACACGGGGGGCGGGTGGAACTGGCCGAGGTGAAGGGTACCAAAGTGTATGTTCGCCTCGGCGGCGGCTGTCAGGGGTGCGCCTCGGCAAATGTAACGCTGAAGCACGGGATCGAGCAGGCCATTCGCCAGCGACTGCCGGAAGTGACGGAAGTCATCGACGTGACCAATCACGCCGCCGGGACGGACCCCTATTACACATAGCTCCCTTTGACTCCCCGGTGCGATGTCAGTCGCGCAGAGCAGTGGCTGAATTCGGCGGAACAGCCCCTCCACAAGAAAACCGCCGCGACAATCTCGCGACGGTTCCTGTTTCTCATGACGAGGCAAGAAAGGGCTATTCTTCCTTGTTCTCTTCGTCACCACCTTCGGCGGCCTCGCCCTCGGCAGTTTCGGCCTCGGCGGCCTCACCTTCAACAGCTTCACCAGCTTCCATCGCATCAGCTTCGGCGCGGGTGACGGTCGGGGCCGAAATGACAACTATGGTCCGCTGCGGCTCATCGAGCAACTCGACATTTGGCAGGTCGATATCGCGCACGTGGATAGCCTCACCGATCCCCAGTTCCTCGACGTTGATTTCGATCTTCTCCGGCATATCCTTCGGCAGACATGAGACAGACATCTCTCTCATAGTTGTCTGCATGATCCCGGCATCGACCTTGACGCCCACCGGTGTTCCAACGAAGTGAATCGGCACTCGGACACGAAGCGGGCGGTCCATGGCAATGGCGTGGAAGTCAATGTGGGTGATCCTGCTGGTAAGAGGGTCACGCTGCAGATCACGAATGACGACCTTATTGGCCTTGTCACCGACCTGGAGATCATACAATACGGCGCTGCCAGCGGCCTCCTTCATGGCCGTACGCAGGGCACTCTCTTTGACCTGGACTGCATACGGCGCTGTCTTCAGGCCATAGACGACAGCCGGGATACCGCCGGCCGATCGCAGCCGCCGCGCCACCCCTTTCGAGCCTGCTTCGCGGAGCTCGGCAGGCAGAGCAACTTCTTTCATGATGCAAAGATTCCTTCGATTATGTGTTCCAACTCTCGTGTTCTTCTGCTTCAGATAACCAGCGGATGATCCTCAAACAGCGAGGACACCGATTCCTCATCAAAAATCCGCTTGATCGCCTCCCCTATTAATTCGGAACAGGGCAAAATGTCAAACTTCTCTGTCAGTTTTTTCCCGGCGTGATCAATCGAGTCAGTGATAACCATACGGCTGATGGGCGAATCGTCGATACGCGCGATGGCATCGCCGGAAAGGACACCATGGGTACAAGCCGCAATCACCGTCTTTGCTCCTCGGTTCATCACAAACTCAGCGGCCTTGCACAGGGTTCCGCCGGTATCGACCATATCGTCCCGGATGAGGACGTTCTTACCCCCCACTTCGCCGATCAGGTTCATCACCTTCGTTTGGTTGGGCTTCGGGCGGCGTTTATCGACAATCGCCAAACTCGCGTCAAGGGCGTTGGCAGTGATCCGGGCCAGTTTGATCGAGCCGACATCCGGTGAGACCACACACAAGTCGTCGCCAGTCAGCCCCTTCTCCCGAAAGTACCGATGAAACAGGGTGGCGGAGTACAGGTGGTCGTGGGGCAGATCGAAGAAGCCCTGAATCTGACTCGCATGCAGATCCATCGTGATAACTCTGTCGGCACCGACAGTAGTGATAATGTTGGCGACCAGTTTCGCCGTGATGGCAACACGGGGACGGTCTTTGCGGTCGGCTCGGGCATAGCCATAGTAGGGAATGACGGCGGTGATGCGCATGGCTGAAGCCCGTCGGGCAGCCTCGGTCAGCATCAGCAACTCCATGAGGTTGTCTGCCGGCGAGTTAGTTGACTGGATGATGAAGACATCGGCCCCGCGAATATTCTCATTGATCTGCACGAAGATCTCACCGTCGGAAAACTTCGTGACCGTACAGTCGGTCAGTTTCTCACCAAGGTAACCGGCTATTTTTTCAGCGAGTTTTCGGTTGGAATTGCCTGTGACGATCTTCAGTTCTTCGCGAACAATCATAAGCCTGAATCTCTGGTCCTGAAAAAGTTAAGCCCTTTGCCAGGGCAGGGGCCACAGAGCGTCCCATGTCCCGGCGTCAGGCCGTATGTCTTTCTTCCGTCATTTGGCTGGGGCGCCAGGATTCGAACCTGGGAATGCCAGCTCCAAAGGCTGGTGTCTTACCGCTTGACGACGCCCCAGTGATAGAAACCGTAGTGTCGGCGCCGGTTGTCACACCTGGCTGTGCGCCTTGAGCTCCTCCTCGTAAGCGAGCAAAATCCTCTCTTCAATCTGTCGCCGCATGTCCTGATTGACAGGATGGGCGATATCCTGATAGGTGCCATCAGGACGCTTCCTGCTGGGCATCGCGATGAAGTATCCGGTGTTACCCTGGATGATCTTGAGACCGCGTACCACAAAGGCGTTGTCGAAGGTGATGTTCGCGAAGCCTTTGAGGCGTTCTTCATCGCGCAACGTCACCCGTATTTCTGTTATCTCCACCTTCGCCTCCTGCTAAGTGTCCCTTCCCCGTCGAAAACAACAGGCTGAACGCACTGGACTTGCCAGCTTGCGTCCCTCCCGCACTCCTCTCCGCATATCTGCGGTCTTGTTTCGAACAAACCAAATAGCGTCGGGCCTGAGCCGCTCATTCGCACCACCGCGGCTCCAAGTTGCACCAGCCAATCAAAGATTTCCTTGAGGACAGGGAAGCTCGCGAACTGAACAGGCTCGAAATCATTCCCCGCTTGCGAAAGCTCCTCGAACAAGTCTTTCACCGTCCGGCAACTTGCTAAGTTAAACGCATTCTTCGACTTTGTCAAGGTCAAACTCAGTCGACCGTAGGCCTCGGCCGTACTGACCTGAAGATCCGGTGTCACCAGCACCAACCAGTAGTCGGTCGGCAACTCCACCGCTTGCACGTTCTCTCCGCGACCGGTCACCAAAGACATACCGCTGCCGAAAAAGAACGGCAGGTCACTGCCGATCTGCAAGCCAAGCTCAGCCATCTTGTGAGCGCCAAGCTTCAGGTCCCACAGCGCGCTGACTGCGGCTATCGTCCCGGCAGCATCAGCCGATCCCCCGGCCAGTCCGGCCGCAATGGGAATCCGCTTGTCGATTCGGACGGCAATTCCTCCCTTGATGTTATGTTGTTGTTGCAGGACGTGATACGCCTGTGAAATCAGGTTGCTGGCATCGAGCGGGAAACCGTGCACGGGGCCGTTGGTGGTTTCAATGCTGACCCCGGCTCGCTCAACCCTGGTGATTTCCAAGCGGTCAAACAGCGATACGGCCTGAAACAACGAGTATATCTCGTGGTAGCCGTCGTCGCGTTTGCCGGTGACATGCAGCAGTAGATTCACTTTTGCCGGGACCTCAACAACAGCAGTCAGGTGTTTCGGCAAAGATGTGATCATGGCGCGCCAACTCTCTGTTGAGAAACGATGCTGATACTATCAATTTAGCAAGATTACCGGATTATGAAAGCGGTATTATCGCTTTCACGGCAAGCTCGCCCTTGAAATGCATTGAGAACTGCAGTATAATTGGCGCGTTGCATGACCATAAACAGGGCAAGAACCGGAGGTATCTCATGGACCCATTTGGCGCCAAAGCCACCTTGAAAGCTGCAAATACCGAGTTCACCATCTATCGGCTCGACTCTCTGGCCGGCTATGGCAAGCTGGACCGTATGCCCTACTCCATTCGTGTGTTGCTGGAATCCGTTCTGCGGAATATCGATGGCAGGACGGTGACTGAAGAGGATGTCGTTCGGTTGGCCAAGTATGACCCGAAGAATGTCGGCGAGAACGAACTCCCATTCAAACCGGCGCGGGTCCTTCTGCAGGACTTCACTGGTGTACCCGCAGTTGTGGACCTGGCGGCACTGCGTTCGGCCATGAAACGCATGGGCGGTGATCCGAAGAAGATCAACCCGTTGATACAGGTTGACCTGGTGATCGACCACTCGGTGCAGGTAGATCAGTTTGCCTCCGACACGGCTCTGCAGTTCAACATGGAAAAAGAATTCGAGCGTAACCGCGAGCGATATGAGTTTCTCCACTGGGGCGCCAAGGTATTCGATAACTTCCGAGTGGTGCCGCCGGCGACGGGCATCTGCCATCAGGTCAATCTGGAGTATCTGGGCAAGTGCGTACTGGTTCGCGATGGCGTGGCTCTTCCCGATACGCTCGTCGGCACCGACAGCCACACTGTGATGATCAACGGTCTGGGGGTTGTCGGCTGGGGCGTGGGTGGCATTGAGGCCGAGGCTGCTATGCTGGGACAGCCGATATACATGCTCACTCCGCAGGTCATCGGCTTCCGCATGAACGGGAAGCTGGCTGAAGGAGTCACCGGCACTGATCTGGTGCTGACCGTCACCCAGATGCTCCGTGAGAAAGGAGTGGTTGGCAAGTTTGTGGAGTACTGCGGCGATGCCCTGGATACCCTGCCGCTGCCGGCGAAGGCGATGATCGCCAACATGGCTCCGGAGTACGGCGCCACTATGGGTTTCTTCCCTGTCGATTACGAAACGCTTAACTACCTCCGGTTCACCGGTCGAACCGACGAAGAAGTCGACCTGGTGGAACGCTACACCAAGGAGCAGGGTCTGTTCCGTGAGAAGGGATCGGTAGCCCCCGAGTTCACTGATATGCTGGAGCTCGATCTGGCCTCCGTGCAGCCCTCGCTGGCCGGTCCCAAGCGCCCGCAGGACAGGGTGTCTCTCGCAGACGTGAAGTCATCGTTCCTGAACGACCTGTCACGGCCAGTGAAGGAGCGCGGTTTCGACATCCCGAAGGCCGAGCAGACGAGAGCCGTGACGATCTCCAACGGCTATCAGGCCGAGATAGGTCATGGTGCGGTGGTCATAGCCGCCATCACGTCCTGTACCAACACATCCGACCCGTTTGTCCTCATGGCGGCCGGTATTCTGGCGAAGAAAGCGGCCGATAAGGGACTGAAGGTGGCGCCGTATGTCAAGACATCGCTGGCTCCCGGATCCAGGGTAGTGATTGACTATCTGGAGAAAGCCAAGCTGATGGAGCCGCTCAAGAAGCTGGGCTTTCATAACGTGGGATTCGGGTGCACCACCTGCATCGGGAATTCCGGCCCGTTGCCGGAACCGGTAGTCAAGGCAATCGAGGAGGGCAAATTGGTGGCGGCGGCCGTGCTCTCGGGTAATCGCAACTTCGAGGGGCGGGTCAGCCCCTACACCCAGGCCAACTACCTCGCCTCACCGCCGCTGGTGGTAGCCTATGCTCTGGCAGGACGAATGGATGTGGACCTGATCAATGAACCGATCGGAAAAGATGCAACCGGCGCTGACGTGATGCTCAGGGACATCTGGCCCACCCAGATGGAGGTCATGGCAGCAATCGAGAAGGCGCTCACACCTGAGATGTTCCGCGAGCAGTACGGGCGTGTCTTCGACTGCAATGAGACCTGGAACGCCATCCTGAGTCCTGACTCCGAGTTGTATCAGTGGCGCGAAGATTCCACGTACATCCAGGAGCCACCGTTCTTTGTCGACCTCGCGCCGACGCCGGGTGATATTCGGCCGATCGAGGGTGCCCGGGTGCTGGTGATGGTGGGAGATTCGATTACGACCGATCACATATCTCCAGCCGGACCGATCAAGAAGGATTCACCGGCGGGTCGATATTTGGTGGACAAGGGGGTTCAGTTTGCGGACTTCAATAGCTACGGCTCGCGCCGGGGTAACGATCGGGTGATGACCCGCGGTACTTTCGCCAACATTCGCCTGCGCAACCTGATGGCGCCGGGAACGGAGGGCGGGGTCACGACGTACCTGCCGACGGGCGAACAGATGAGTATCTACGAGGCCGCCATGAAGTACAAGGAGACCGGCACGCCACTAATGGTGCTGGCAGGCAAGGACTACGGTATGGGCTCCTCCCGCGACTGGGCAGCCAAGGGAACCTTCCTGTTGGGGATCAAGGCCGTCCTGGCCGAGAGCTTCGAGCGTATCCACCGTTCGAACCTGGTCGGAATGGGAGTTCTGCCGCTGCAGTTTCTTCCGGGTCAGAACCGTGACAGCTTCAACCTGACGGGACAGGAGACCTTCACCATCGAAGGGCTTTCCAATGATCTCAAACCGGGTCAGAAAGTGCTCGTCAAGGCGGATGGCAAGCCGTTCGAGGCCATCGCACGGCTGGACACTCCGGTCGAAATCGAGTACTACCGTAACGGCGGCATCCTCCAGACGGTTTTGCGTCAGTTGGCCAAGGCCTGAGAGGAGTTGTACAGGTGATTGACAGCGGGGAGACAGCCGGTGCGGTGTCCCCGCTTCGTATTGAGAGAGACTCTGAGGTCTCTACCACCTCGTGTGGGGCGGCTCATGGCCAATCAGCAACGAGATATTCAGCGCGAACTCACGAGAGCCATCGCGGGTGTCAAACGTCAGGCTGGGGTCAATAACCAACTGCGATGATGCATACGAGATGCGGCGCTTGTCCACCTGTCCGGTGACGAGGGCGACAGCCGAACCAAGCGTGACCAGCAGGCGTGATTGACGGGGATCAACTCCGACGGTTTCGGCATAGCGGGTGCTGACAGATTGCTGCACCCAGCGCAGGCCGATATAATTCGCGGACCGATGTGTCCTGCTCAGGTGCATCTCGCGGGTGAAGTTCGTCCCCAGCCAGAGCGCATAGCCCTCCGGGTGTACGGGCATCTCGCTCGACCAATAGTCTTTCTGTATACCAAACTGCACGGATAGCGAAAGCGGCGGGCCGCAAGGTGACTGGCGGGCCAGATGCACGGCCGAGCCGAGGATAACGGCTCCGGCGGTGAGTTCCCCCTCAGAATCCCCGTCGTCGTCGGGACGGATTCTGGCCAAGCCAACTGACAGATCGATCAGGGCGAGGTACGAGTAACCGGCAGACAACCCCATGGCGCTGGCGTGATTGCTCACACTGACACTTCCGGATACTGAGTATCCACTCTGTCCCGGCTGGAGATACTCGCCCTGGGCAAAAACGATATCGAAGGGGATCAGCAGAGTCAGGATAATCAGAGCTATCGATGCCGGAGTCAGACGTACTTTCATTGGATCGTCTCCATACAGGCTCTATCGGCAGTTCCGACTGCGGGCTTTGGCAGCAGGCCGTCCAACCGCCAGTACCATCTGAGTGGTTGACTTACTGAGCACCACGGCGTAATTGCCCAATATGAACCCTTTTGCCTCCAGGTCCCCTGCGGCGGGATATGCGCTCGCTGTGATCTCCTCAATTGGCGTGGCGGTGTCGACCGTGCTCGGCAAGTGGAATCTTGCGGCTGTCGACCCCCTGATCATGAACTGCCTGGTCTTCAGTATTGCTGCGGTCGCCATGACCATAGGCTGGTTGCCGTTTCGAGCGCCGGAGACGTCACTGAAGGTCAGTGCTCGCGGCTGGTTGTGGCTGGTGCTGCTGGCAATCGTCCAGTGTGGTGCCGTGTGGCTTTACTGGCTGGGAGTGCAGATCATGGATCCCTCGCTGGCCGCTTTTCTGAACCGCTCTCGGGTCGTCATTGCGCTGCTGTTGGGTATTCTCATTCTCGGGGAACGACTCAATCGCCGGGAGGCTATTGGTACAGCACTGGCGATGATCGGCATTGTGGTGATGAGGGCAACTCTGCGGCTGGAGTACACGCCGGGATTCGCGTTTGTTCTGTTGGGAGCGGTGCTGTTCGGCGTAACCGAGCTGCTGTCCAAAATCGTCGTCAGGCATGTCCAGACATCGATTCTCGCATACTACCGGAACGTGCTCATTATGATCCTGTATTGGCTGGCCTTTGCCGTTACGGGGGGATCGTTTGAGGGTGTGGGCGCTGTCTGGCCGGGTATTGTCGCTTTGGGGTTGCTGGGGCCGATCTTCAACCGCGTGCTCTATTTCTCTGCTCTTGAGCGCCTGGAGATGGTCAAGGTCTCGGTGATCGGGCAGATCCAGCCGGTATTCGTTATCGTTCTTTCCGTGATGTTGCTTGATATGCTGCCCTCGGTCCGAGAGATGCTCGGTGGTGTCTTCCTGATAGCCGGGGCGATGGTACTGGTGGTCTATCGACGGCGCATAAGGCAGACATTCACCGCATAGGCGCCGCGATAACCGACGGTTGTTGACATTACGCCCGGTTAGTGTTGATTGTCGGCTATGCCCGTCCAGTTGTCATCCTCGCGCCGCACCGGGTACGTGATGGCGTTCATCTCTGCTGCCGGAACCGGCGTTGCTACCGTGCTCGGCAAGTGGAATCTGGAGCACGTCTCAGCGCTGACGATGAACTGCCTGATCTTCACGGTTGCCACCTTACTCATGACGGTCTTCTGGCTGCCTGTCAAAGGAGTTCGCACCACGTTCACTCAGACACGGCAGGGATGGCTCTGGCTGAGCCTCTTTGCGGTCACCTCGGCCCTGGCGGTCTGGGCCTTCTGGGCGGGTGTGCAGCAGATGGATCCCTCGCTGGCCGCGTTTCTGAACCGAGCCGAGGTGCCGCTGGCCATTCTCATGGGAGTTGTCCTCCTTCGTGAACGATTTACAAGGGGCGAGACCGTGGGTACGATAGTCGCCCTTGCCGGTATCATCATCATGCGGGCCACCCTGCGAGTGGAGTATTCGCTGGGGTTCTATCTGGTGTTGCTTGGGGCTTTCTTCTTCGCATTGACCGAATACCTGTCCAAGATTGCCCTGCGTCATGTCCAGGCGACATCGCTGGCATACATACGAAACATGTTGATGGCCGTCATCTACTGGGTCGTGTTCTGGATCGGAGACTATGATCTGGGTGGTCTGCGGCATGTCTGGCTGGGGATTGTGGCTTTGGGGTTCATGGGCCCGGTGTTCAACCGCATCACCTACCTCTGGGCGCTGGAGCGTCTGGAGCTATCCAAAGTGGCCGTCATTGGGCAGATGCAGCCGGTGTTCACGGTGATAGTGGCCTTTCTGGCACTCGGTCTTCTTCCGACCGTCCGAGAGACTTCCGGCGGCGTGTGCTTACTGCTGGGGTGCATCCTCATGGTGCTCTATCGAAGACGTCACCCGGTGACCGAAGTCGCTGAGGCTGCTTCAGGCAGCACGACATGATCAACGAGTCTGCCTGTGCTGCAATTTCAATCTGCCTATTGACTTGCCCTGCAATCACCGTTAGTTTTCCTGCCTTGACAGATTCAACGAAACCGGCATTTGGTGAGGCAGATCATGAATGAACCGATCAAGACCCGCTTTTACGATTATCACCTGCAACACAAGGCACGCATGGTCGAGTTCGCCGGATTTGTCATGCCCATTCAGTACAAGGGAATCACCGCCGAGCATCTGGCCGTGCGCAGCAATGTCGGGATGTTCGACCTGTCCCATATGGGCGAATTCGAGGTTGCGGGTACCGACGCCACTGCTTTTCTGCAGAAGACAACGACCAACAACGTGGAGCTGCTCGCACCGGGCCAGATTCAGTATTCGTGCATGACACTGCCGACCGGGGGGATTGTCGATGATCTCCTGGTCTACCGGCTGGAGGACAGCTATTACCTTGTAGTCAACGCAGCCAATCTTGAGAAGGACTTCAACTGGCTGACCTCGCAGATCGAAGGCGATGTTCAGCTTATCAATCACTCCGATCAGACCTCGCTGCTGGCAATTCAGGGGCCTAATGCCGAGAAAGTGATGAGCAAAATCACCGATGCCAACCTGGCCAATTTGGGTTATTACTCGTGGGTACGGGCGGATGTCGCCGGGTGCAAGGTGATGTTCTCCCGAACCGGCTACACCGGCGAGGACGGCTTTGAAATGTATATCCCGCCAGAGCATACGGAGGCCATCTGGAAGGCAGCAATGGCTGCCGGTGCCGACTTCGACATGGAACTGATCGGTCTCGGGGCGCGTGATACGCTGCGGCTTGAGATGAAGATGGCGCTGTATGGCAACGACATAGACGAAACGACAACGCCGATCGAGGCGGGGCTGGCATTCATCTGCGATCTGAGCAAGGATTTCATTGGCAAGGATGTCATTGCCGCCCAGAAACACGAGAAACCGAAACGGCGTCTGGTGTGCCTGGAGCTTACCGATCGTGCTATCCCCCGCCACGGATTTCCGATTTTCGACGGTGACACGCAGATCGGACAGGTGACCTCGGGCACTTTCTCGCCGTCTTTGCAGAAGCCGATTGCGCTGGGGTATGTCTCGCGCGAAAAGTCCAAAGCAGGTTCTGAGGTTCTTATCGGGATTCGCGATAAGAAAGTGCCCGCTATTGTGGTGAAACCCCCATTTTATAAGGATGCCTCGCACAAGTGAGCGCAGGCCGCAGCAGGATGAACGCTGAGTTATATCTGACCCCGGTCCCGTTTGACCGTGTCAACCTGACTGATAAGAGCGTGGTGGCTATTGATGTCCTGCGCTGTTCGACCTCGATCTGTGCCGCGCTGCAGGCCGGAGCCAGGGAAGTGATCCCGGTACCGGGGCCGGGTGAGGCCGGCGACCTGTGGGCGAAGCTCGGCCGCGAACAGGCGGTGCTGGCCGGTGAGCGCGAGGGAGTCAGAATAGAGAATTTCCAGCTTGGTAACTCCCCGGCTGAGTTCACCGCCGACCGCGTTGGGGGCAAGACTGTCGTCATAACCACCACCAATGGTACCCAGGTGTACAACAAGACCAAAGGAAGCAAGCTGGTCGTAACAGGCGCCCTGGTGAATGTACGGGCTGTCAGTGAACTGATTGCCCGCGAAGGGCGCGATCTGGTCGTTGTCTGCTCCGGTCACGAGGGAGGCTTCTCCATCGAGGACACCCTGTGCGGCGGCATGATACTCGACTTGCTCGCGAGCGTCCACAACGTGTCGCTGACGTTGAACGATGCCGGTTCTCTGGCCCTGTTGCTGTATCGCAGCAACAAGGAAAGCCTTGATCAGGCGATCGGGCAGGGCGAGCACGGACGATATCTCAGTTCGATTGGCTTTGCCGACGATGTTGCCACTGCCTCTACAGTTGACTCCATGCCGGTTGTGCCGGTGATGGTTGACGGCCGGCTCGCGACTCTGCCGGTCGCGCTCCAAAGGCAATAGCAGTTGGGCGCGATGGACCCGGCTGACCGAACGGCTTGGAAGATCGTATAATAGCCATGATGAAATCTATCGTGCCTCTACTGCTCTTGCTGTTGGTGTCTTCAACGGGCCTGGCGTCCCCAAACGCTGTCACCTGCGAGGTCACTACTGCCTATTACGATTCAAGCACGGCCGCGCTGACGCCGTTGGCCGTTGACACGCACACACTCTACCTCGGTATTCCGCGCGCCGGATTCACGGTCGCATTCGCGGTCGAGGTCGAAGTGACCGCCATTGACACGCATCGTGTCGACCTGACCGTTCACGTCACCACTGCCGGTGCGTTGCCCCAGTTGGCCTCAAAGCGCTTCTCGGTCGAGTACGGACTGCCCGCGGAGATACGCGGTATCAATGTGAAGGGTGGTCAGGATTACAGGCTGAGAGTGGTACCATTGGCTTCAAACGACGAGACACCGGCACCGTGCACGTTCACCCATACAGCGCGCGGTCAGTTCAGGATCTTTCCGGCAGCCAGCATGAACATCAACTATGTGCCGGGTTCACTGGCGGAGTTCCACCAGACGCTTATTCGCGACGTCATGCAAACCCGGTTCAGGCAGTTTCAGGCGGCCTTTGGTTTGAGCCTGCCGGGCAAATACGATGTGTACGCCTGCCCCTGCGCACTCCCAAGTGTGCTGTGGGACAAGCGCTTTGCCATGGCTGCAGATCCCACACGGTCACTGGTGTTCGTGCTTCACGAGCCTGATTTCACTTCTGTCGACCCGTTCGCTGTCTGTCACACGGCCGTGCTGCGGCAGTTCGGATACAGCCCGCCGTTTCTGTCGGAGGGACTGGCCGGATACTTCAGCCTGAGCATTACCGACATGCGTGAACTAATTGCCGATCAATTGCACGTCCCCCTGTCTCGGATCATCCCGACCGCCGACTATCTTGCCGCTGATCCCGTCGTTGCCGACCGCACCGCCGCCACCTGTGTGCGCTTTCTGATCGATACCTATGGCTGGGAACGGTTCCGAACTCTCTATGAAAAGGCGCACGACGGGAACCTTCTTGATCGCGTGAGTGCCACGTACGGCATGACCATTGATCAGATTCAGCAGCAGTGGCTTCAGTGGATTGACACGGTGACGATTGCGATCGACCAAGTCCATCTTGCGGCCGAACAGGCCGAGGTGCTGCGGCAGTACGGACCGATGTCGAAGCACTACCACCTGATGCTCTCGCTGGCGACGTCAAAACGTGACTCTTCGCTGGCACAGGCAGGACTTGTGAATGCCGCCTACTCGGTCGGTGACTACTATGAGGCCGTCAGCATGCAGCAGGCGCGGGTGATCAGCGCGGACTCCTCTGTTGCTACTTTGAATCCACTGGCCGGCTACCAACTGATGGCCGGCGACTACGAACAGGCCGGTCAAACGATTAGCCGAGTGCTCACCATCGATCCCGAGAACTTCTTCGCACACTTCAGCAGGGGTCTTCTCCTTCTGGCTGTGGGCGACAGTACGGCGGCCCGCCAGACCTTCCGGGAACTGGCGCTGTCCGACCAGGCCAATCCGTCGCCGGAAGTGTCTATCCTGCTCGCAGCGCTATCGACACCGGGCGACGAGACGTCCACGCCTCCCGTTGAAGTGCGCAATCTGCTGGAACGCCAAATAGCGCTTAATCCCGCGGAGGCCTCCGCTTATCTCTGGCTTGCCTGGCTCGGCATTGTCGAGGTGCGCCATGGCGCTGCCGCCGGGCCGTCACTGCAGGTATCCGGGGAGGCATTGGAGGCAGCCCACCTGATTGAAAACCGGGCATTCTATCTGGGTATGCTGTACCTGCTCGAGGGTAAACTCGCCGACATGCGTCAGGACCGTCGGGCAGCTCGCGACTGGTACGGCCGAGTGCTGAGCAACGCCTCGGCAGCATACCATCAACAGGAAGCAGCAATGTTGCTTAACACCCCCTACGGAAGCGGCCCGTAAGAGACGATTGATCACCTATGTTCAACTTCCTGAACCCCACCATACTGTTTGCGTCGTTCGCGGCGCTCATACCGCTGATCATCCACTTGTTCTCTCGGCGCCGTGTCAGAGTTGTCGAGTTTTCCTCCCTGAAGCACCTGAGGGCCATGCAGAAGCGGCAGGTCCGCCGACTGAAGATCAGGCAGTTGCTATTGCTGCTGTTGCGCATGCTGATCATTCTCGCGGTGGTCTTCGCCTTCGCGCGCCCAACTACCCAGGGAGGGTATGTCGGTTCCCACGCTTCAGTATCGGCTGTCATCATGTTGGACAACTCCAGTTCGATGAATCGCTTCGTCGCCGACGGCAATCTGTTCGAACTCGCCCGGGAACGCACTGCCGAGCTGCTTCGAACATTCGGAGAGTCAGACGAGGTCACGCTGATCCCCCTGACAGCCGTGGTAAACGAGCGTGCCGACATGGCCGTCGGATTCGGTTCCGCCGGTACCGCTCAGGAGATGCTGGCGCGAGTGAACACCGGTGCGGCCATGACCAATCTGGATCAGGCAATCAATCATGCGTGGGAACTGCTGGACCGGGCTGTCAACGTCAACAAGGAGCTGTATGTCATCTCCGACCGACAGCGGCGCCTGTTACCGGAGCAGACACGAAACCGCGATTCTGTTGCCAATGTGTACATCGTCGATTTGCCGATTGAAGCCCCTGAGAACCTCGGTTTGACCAATATCAGCTTCGGCGGCGAACTTCTCCTTCCTGGTCATGAATTCGAACTCTCGGCCACCGTGATGAACTACTCCGGCACCGACCGAACGGATGTCATCGCCTCCCTCTATCTCGACGGCAACCGTGTGGCGCAGACCGACGTTTCCGTGCCGGCGGGACAGAAGACGCAGGTGCGCTTCACCCGGTCGGTTGCCAGCGGCGGTTTCCATTCCGGCTACGTGGAACTCTCTGATGACCGCTATCTGTCGGACAACCGCTACTACTTCAGCTTCCATATCCCCGAGAACTTCAACGTGCTCGTGATAGGCGATAATGCCTCGGCCCGATTCCTTACCATGGCGCTGAATCCTGACCCGGAGCTGAACCAGTACTGGAGTGTCAAACAGGCCGCTCCCGATGACATGGCAGGGGTAAATGTCTGGGAGTATGACGTCATTGTGCTCGCGGGGGCGCCGCAACTGGCCCCGGCCTATGTCGAGCGGCTCAAGCTCTATGTACAGCAGGGGCGGTCGGTGTTCCTCACGTATGGGGCACAGACCGGAGTTGACACCTTCAACAGGGATTTCTCCGAACTGACCGGGATCACCTACAGCAGCGGTATCGATCTGCAGCCGAGCCGGGCGGGGTATTACACCCTGGAGGCGGTTGACTTCCGCCATCCCATCTTCTCGGTGTTCAACTTCAAGGATCACAAGCCGCCGGTCATCAAGTTCTACACATTGCCGAAACTCGCTTTGAACGGGCAGGCACAGGCCATTGCCAACTTCTCCGGAGGCCGCCCGGCGCTCGTAGAGCACCCGTACGGCCGCGGGACTGTCGTCACGTTCACCGGGCCGCTGCTGCCACAATACACGGAGCTGGTTGCCAGCGCGCTGTTCGTCCCTTTAGTGTCACGTACGGTTGAGTACCTGGCGGCTGATTTATCCAGCTACGATGTCAACCTGTTCTGCTCAGACAGGATCACCCGGAGTGTGCAATCCGGCCGGGATGCCGCCGGAGCGATGGACCTGGTTGCACCCGATGGCACCACCTACACCCTGGAAGCACAGGAGCAACAGGGAAGTTTGGTGCTGCAGCCGCATCCTACCGATCGGCCGGGTGTGTACCAAGTGATGGCCAGAGGCCGTGAGGTCGACCGCTTTGCGGTCAACATTGACCCCGCCGAAGGAGACCTGACAGCGGTCGATACAGACCAGATGGCACAGGCACTGGGATTGCCATGGGCAGCCGCAATCGAGCCTGATCTGGCGGTCGAGGCAGCAATCGCGCAGCTTCGGTTCGGGCGCGAGTTGTGGCAAATGTTCCTGTGGCTGGCGGTCATTTTCCTGGCAGCCGAGATGCTTCTGTCCCGTGGGCAACAGACGCAGGAGTGATCGATGACGCTGCTGGCGGCCGAGAATATCACCCGTAAGTTCGACGATCAGGTGATCCTTCAGGATGTCTCGTTCACTATCGGTGACCATGAGCGGATAGGACTGGTCGGTCGCAACGGTATTGGCAAGACGACCCTCTTCGAGATTCTGCAGGGGAGGATGCCGGTCGACTCCGGTTCCATCACCCGTGCCCGAAGCTGCATCATCAACTATGTGGAACAGGAAAAGGACGAGTTCCTTGATCTGACCTTGCACGACTACATTGCCTCTGCCCGCAGCGACCTCGCGGAAATGCGACAGGAGATTGATGAACTTGAGCACCATCTGGAGCAGCACCCCGAGGACACGGCCGGATTGGAGCGTCTGGGGGAATTGCATCACCGGTTCGAGGTTGATGGCGGCTTCTCCTTTGAGCACGAGCTCGAGGCCATACTGTATGGTCTTGGGTTTGTAAAAGACCGCTTCGACCAGCGGCTGCGCAACTTCTCGGGTGGCGAGCGTAACCGAGCCGGGCTGGCCCGCGCCCTTGCCGGGCGCGGTAATCTGCTGCTTCTGGACGAGCCGACCAACCATCTCGATATCGAGTCCACCCGCTGGCTTGAGGAGTACTTGCAGTCGCTGTCGACCAGCTACCTGGTGGTCTCGCACGACCGTGCCTTCCTGCAGGCTGTTGTCGATACCGTCTGGGAGATGCGCCTCGGGAAGATTGATGTCTACAAGGGTTCATTCAATCAGTATCTTGAGCAACGAGCACAACGCAGCGAGCTGCAGGCGCACCGCTACCGTCATCAGCAGGAGGAGATCAAGCGGATCGAGGAGTTCATCCGTCGCAACATGGCCGGGCAGAAGACGAAGCAGGCGCAGTCGAAGCTCAAGTATCTCAGCAGGATAAAGCGCGTCGAGCCCCCCCGCGACGATCACCGTCGTACCTCCATTCGTATGGAGTCCTCCGGACGGTCCTGGTCCCACGTTCTGGCCGCAGATAGTCTCACGCTTGGTTACGGCAGTTTCCCGGTGGTCGCAGGTATCAGTTTCGATATCTACCGCGGCGACAAGGTGGGGATGATCGGGCGCAACGGAGCAGGCAAGTCGACGGTACTCAAGGCCCTGATCGGGGAGCTGGCGCCGGCGAAAGGGGAGATACGAATCGGCAACAATGTCGATGTCGCCTACTTCGATCAGGAGCTCTCTGACCTCAATCATCAACACACGGTGCTCGACAGCATCTGGGAGACCGACCCTTTGGCCCCGGCCGAGCACATGCGGTCGTTTCTCGCCCGCTACGGGTTCATCGGTGAGGACGTATTCAAACTGGTCGGGGCACTCTCCGGCGGCGAGAAAACCAAACTTTCGCTGGCCCGTCTGCTCTATCACCCGGCTAACTTCATCATTTTCGATGAGCCGACCAACCACCTTGACCTGGACTCACGGGAGGTTCTGGAGCGGGCGCTCAGGGAGTTCGACGGCTCCTTCCTGGTTGTCAGTCACGATCGGTTCTTTCTCGATGCTGTCATCAACCGCTTGTTTCACATCACCGATGGAACCCTTCACATGTACGACGGCAACTACTCATATTTTGTCGAGCGGACGGAAGCAGCTGCGTCCGCACCGATCAGCACTCCGACACCAGAGAAAGCCAGGGATGAGTATCAGCGTTTCAAGGAGCAGTCACGTCAGGCCGGACGGCGTCGAAAGGAAGTGCTGTCGACCCAAAGTCGCATCGCAGACCTGGAGCGAGAACTGCTGCAACTTGAGGCAGGCATCGAGCATGGAATCCCCCGACATCACTGGGAAGAGCTGCAGAAAGCCTCGGATCGAAAGAACGAAATCGAGGACCAGTTGCTTGAGCTATACGCACACCTGGACAGACTCGAGGATGAGTCGGCGTGAAACTGATCCTCGCACTCTCCGGTTCGCCTGTCGATGGTTCATCGACCGACTACCTTATCCGCGTACTCGCAGAATCGATCGCTCAAAGGCTCGCGACAGAGGGGCTGGAGGCTAAACACCGGTTCATCAGGCTGGCCGATCTTCAGTTCATTCCCTGTCAGGCTTGTGGCCGGGCACCTGAGCCCGGGCTGTTTTGCCTGTTTGATGACGACTTGACAGACATCTACACTGACCTTGCCAGATGTGACTGCCTCGTTGTTGGCTCACCGGTATACTTCGATTCGGTGTCGGCCCAGACCAAGGCTTTCATCGATCGCTGCAACTGCTTCCGTCCACCGGACTGGGACAACCAGCTTGAGAACCACGACTTCGTCAAATTGCTGACCCGCAAACGACCGGGTGCAATGGTCCTGGTCGGCGGCGAACGGGGATGGTTTGAGGGAGCCCGTCGAGTGATCGCCGGACTGTTTCGCTGGATCGAGGTGACTAATGAAGGCGCACTGGTCTACCGCTCACCCGACTTTCGAGCCAAAGGCACGGCCGCGAGTGATGAGGATGTCAAGCGAGAGCTGCAGCAATTGGCGGTTCGCCTTGCAGACAAGGTCCGAGAGCAGTCATGACCGATGAACAGACACGCGATTACTACCGCCGACGGGCGCGCGAATACGAACAGATATATTATCGGGAGCATGAAGGCCGTCGTCGCGAGCTCGACACTATTGCCAATCGGCTCGAGATACTTGGTAGAAATCGCACGGTACTGGAACTGGCCTGTGGTACCGGCTACTGGACTCAGGTGCTCAGCCATACGGCGCAACGCATCACCGCTGTCGATCTCTCCGAGGAGATGCTGGCAGAGGCACGCCGCAAGGATTACGGCTGCCCCGTTGAATTCCTGACCGCAGACCTCAACCAGTTACCGGCTCGGGACCTCAGAGCCGACCTTCTGGCTCTTGGTTTCTGGCTCTCGCACGAGCCGCGAGAGAACTACAGCATCTTCCTGCCATACCTGTCGACCATGGTGCATCCCGGCGGCTTGATCTGGATGGTTGATAACAACCCGCCCGCCGAGGGGGCCGAATCTCACCACGTGCGCCTCGATGAGCACGGCAACAACTACAAGCGTCGCTTCCTCGATGACGGCACCGAGTTTGTGATTCTCAAGAACTACTTCTCGGCCGATGAACTGCATGACACTTTCTCTGGATACTTCACGATCGAGCGGCTTGCGTACGGCACCTATTACTGGTCAGCAGAACTGCGACCTGTCTAATGCGTGTGTGCGGGTCAACCGGCGGCAGAGCCATTGACCACCTTCCATAGTAACTGCTCCCAGTGCTCGCACTGCGAAGTATGGGAGAAACGAACGCGCGCCTCGCGCTCGGCCTCCCTGGCGATATCACGGGCCAGCCGCGGATTGGTGATTAGATCGATCAGGGCCCGGGCCATATCGTCCGGGTCCATCGGCCGGACCAGCAGGCCGTTGCGTCCATGTTCGATAAGACTCAGCGTACCGCCATCGGCAGTGCCAATCACCGGCCGGGCCGAGGCCATAGCCTCGATTGTCACCATCCCGTAGGTTTCCGACTCTGAGGCCATCAAAAAGCTGTCAAGCGCGGCGTAGGCATACTCGGGCCGCTTCTGATGCTCGCGGAAGTGCACATAATCCTGCAGGCCCAGCTCCTCCACCAGCCGGCGGACGCGACCGGCGTAATTCGTTTCATCCGCAAACGACAGGCCGGCCACGATCATAAGGTGTATTCGGTGGCCCGCATCATGAACCTTCCTTGCTGCTCTGATGGCAACATCCTGCCCCTTTTTGGGATCCAGACGGCCGATCACACCCGTGATGTACACCCCTGAAGGCAACTGCAGCTTCTGCCGGGCCGCCTCGCGGGTCGGACGGGCAGCGGTGAACCGGCCGATCTCGATTCCCCGCGGTACGATATGCACCTTAGCAGGGTGGATTCTTGTCCTCTCCAGCACGCGATCGGCCAGCCATTGTACCGGTGTTGCCCACGCCGCGAGCTGGCGGTACAGCCAGGTATGCAGCAGGTCCCGCTTCTTTGCCAGATGCATGTGCTGGGAGAAGATCAATTCGAAAGGCCTCCCGGCCATTCGTCGTCCCAATGCTGCCACCGGAAGGTCGCTGCTCTGGTGGATAGTCAGCACTTTGAGACCATCCTGACGCACCCTCTTACCGAGCTGCCAGGCTGTGGCCAGGTTCCCGTGTCGGGACTTCGTACTGATCGGGTGAACCGCAATGCCTGCCTCCTGCGCCCTGTTGATCATGACGTGATCGGGGTGAGCGTACAGATGAACCGGCCAGCCGCGCTTGCCGAGCCAGCTAAGAAAGCGGATGACATTCATCTCCAGCCCTCCCCACGCCGGCGAACTGCAATAGGACCCGATTGAGAATGTTCGCTCATCTGTATTCGGCGCCATCGCCAGTTCCTCCCTTACGAAGCCGTGAAGCTGAATATAATGCGCCAACAGCCCCGGCACCAGCCAAACTCAGACGTGGTACGAGAAACAGGACGAGCGCGTGTGCCGCAAAATGCCTAACCTCCAACTGCTTGTATGGCAGCGTGTTGCGTGGGGTGACACCTTCCTCTGTGCAGCTTCGCCCAGATGGGCCGAGCCTCGTTGAGTCAACCGCACGACCCGCCGGTCTGCGGTCCAGAAAAAAAGCACTTGTCAGATCGCTGCCGGAGGGTATATTAGTAGGCTCCGGTGTCCGATAAACGGAACCGGCGACTGTATAACAGGTTAGCAACGAAAACGTTTACACATAACGGGAAAGACGCTGTGAAAGAGAAGACGCATCCGGAGATGCACGAGGTGACAATCACCTGCGCGTGCGGAGCGCAGTATCCCACCAAGTCGACCAGGAAGTCGATCAGTGTGGAAATCTGCTCCGCTTGCCACCCGTTCTTCACCGGCAAACAGAAGCTTCTGGATACGGCCGGCCGTGTCGACCGTTTCCGACGCAAATACAAGAATTATCAGGCCAATCTGGGCAAATAGCTCGATCAGGTTAGCAATTCTCGCCAGTGCCTCGTACTATACATTGGGCGCTGGCGATTTCATATGCCCGCCTGATGAACGATGGCACTGCCATGGGCACACTACCCTCGTAGGTTCGCAGCAAGGCCATGCTGAATGATGACCGCCTGTTTTCCTGGACCGAGGGAAACAGCAATAGCGAGATACTGATATGCCGGACATGAATGTCGGTGGACAGGCCGTGATTGAGGGCGTGATGATGCGCTCGAAGGACCGGATCGCAACCGCGGTGCGCAAACCCGACGGCGAGATACTCATCAAGACGGAGGATTATCGTTCTTTGGCGTCACGGTATCGTTTGCTGAAGCTGCCAATCGTCAGAGGCGCGGTGGCCTTTGTGGAGATGCTTTTTATCGGCATTCGCACGCTGAATTTCTCGGCCGATGTCGCCATGAAGGAGCTGGAGAAGGAAGAAGCAGCCAAAAAGGGCGAGGCCGCCGCAGACAAGGCGGCGAAGTCAAATAACCTGATGCTGGCCCTGACAGCCGTGTTTGCCGTTGCTCTTGGCATATTCATCTTCTTCTTCATCCCTCTTGCGCTCTCTCACTACCTCAACGTGAATCGTGACGCGATCGCTTTCAATCTCGTGGCCGGCGCCATCCGGCTGGTCATGTTTGTTCTGTACATCTGGGGGATTTCGCTGTTCGGTGAGTTTCGAAGGATCTTCCAGTATCACGGCGCGGAACACAAATCGATCTTCACGTACGAGGTCGGAGACCAGCTCATCCCTGAGCGGGCCGCCTGCCACAGTCGTTTTCATCCGCGGTGCGGGACCTCGTTCATTCTCATAGTGGCGTTGTTTGCCATCATGACCTATGCCGTCTCGGACACGCTGTACGCCATGTACACCGGAGCGGCCCCGGGTTTGCTGGAGCGTTTTGCGTTGCACCTCTCGCTGCTGCCACTGGTGGCCGGTGGTTCGTATGAGTTACTCAAGCTCTCCGGCAAGACCCGTGACAACGCCCTCACCCGCATTCTTATCGCGCCGGGGCTGTGGCTCCAGCGCCTTACCACCCGGGAGCCGTCGATCGATCAGCTTGAAGTGGCAATCGCCGCCCTCAAGGCCTCGCTCGGGGTTACCCAGCCTGAACCTTCCGAGAAATCAACCGTTTCGTAGCTACCTCAAAACTGTACTTGATTGCTCCACCTCTTTCGCATAGGTTTGGCCAATCGTGAGCTTATGAGTGGTGTTTACCGTTATGATATCCTTAATAGATGATCTCGAAAGACGACTTGCCGACATAGACAGCCAGATGTCCGACCCGAGAGTCCTCTCCGATCAGAAGAAGATGATCGAACTGGGTCGGGAGCGCCAGCGGCTGGAAAGCATCCTCAAGGTGGGTCGGGAGTACCGAAAAGTCAAACAGACAGTCGATGAGGCCCGGGAGATTGTCCGGGCCGACGAAGACAAAGAGCTTGTCAGCATGGCCCATGAGGAGCTCGACCGCTTCGAAGAAGTGCTCCCGGAGCTGGAGCGACGGTTCCAGTTGAAATTGCTCCCGCGTGACCCCAACGACAACAAGGCGGCGGTCGTGGAAATCCGGTCCGGTACCGGCGGTGACGAGGCTGCCCTGTTCGCCGGAGATATCTTTCGCATGTATCAGCGCTACGCGGAATTGCGGGGCTGGGCGCTGGAGGTGCTGTCAACCAGTCCGTCAGAAGTCGGCGGATTCAAAGAGATCGTCTTCTCGCTGTCGGGGGAGCAGGCTTTCGGGCGTATGAAATATGAATCGGGCGTACACCGGGTGCAGCGCGTGCCGGCCACCGAGACACAGGGGCGCATTCATACGTCGGCCTGTTCAGTCGCAGTGTTCCCCGAGGCCGAGGAAGTTGATATCGAGATCAAGGAGAACGAGATCAAGGTCGATGTATACCGTTCATCCGGCCCCGGCGGTCAAAGCGTCAACACGACCGATTCCGCAGTACGCATTACGCATCTGCCGACCGGATTGGTGGTCACCTGTCAGGACGAAAAATCCCAGCTGAAAAACCGCACCAAGGCCATGAAGGTACTCCGTGCGCGTCTGTATGACGCCAGGATGGCCGAACAACAGGCGAAGATAACCGCGGAGCGGCGCTCCATGGTGTCGACCGGGGATCGCTCTGCGAAAATCAGGACGTACAACTTCCCGCAATCCCGAGTGACTGACCATCGTATCAGCCTCACTCTCTACAGGCTTGATGAAGTTCTCTCTGGGAACGTCGACCTTTTGATCGATGAGCTTCGCCGACACGACCAGGAAAAGCGACTTCGTGCCCAGAAAGACACTCAGGAGGTGCCGCGTTGAGGATCATCAGGATTATTGCTGCCATAGTGCTCACTCTGGGGCTGCTGTACGTGGCCCGCATTACTTCGGAGGGAAGACCGGAGTATCGTGAGTACAGCGAGAACGGTTTCGCGTTTGAGAAGACCACTGTGCCAAAAGCTCCTGAGAACGCACTGGCCACAATCCCGGTAACCATCAAGGGACCGCTGAGCGACAGTGTGAGACCGGTCCTGCGCTATTACCGGGCCAAATATGGCGAAGCGCCGCCGACCGCACTAAATCGCTATCAGACGCGCCCCCTGTCACTGGTCGATTCACTGACCGGGCTGTACGAAGGGCAGCTTCGCACAGCTGCACGGGGATACCGTCACTACTACTGGTTCGAAGTGCGGGACAACACTGGAGGCCTGAGGGCGAAGTTCACTGACAAGGATGGAACACCCTTCGTACTCAAGCATATCGGACACGTGCCTGACTGGGTGCTGATTCCGCATATCGTGTTCATGTTCGCGACAGTATTCTGTGTCATGCTGGCAACGGTGTATGCGCTGCGACTTGTGTTTGGCAGTCAGGAAGTCCGTCCCATGGCCCGGCTGCTGCTCTGGGCAACGATCTTCGTGTTCCTTGGCGGAGGGCCCTTCGGGTGGGCTATGAACTACTATGCCTTCGGGACGATATGGGAAGGGGTGCCCTTCGGAACTGATGCAACCGACAACAAAACGCAGTTGCTGTTTGTTTACCTGGTCTTCATGCTTCTGGCTACACGGGGCTCGTTGAAGCACGATCTGGTACAGGAGAACCTCTATTCGCCCCGGGCTCTCGGCTTTCTGGGGCTGTTGACGCTGGTGCTGATGCTGTCCATCTATCTGATCCCGCACTCGACCCAGTTCAGCCCGGAGCTGACGCGAACCGTCTGCTACACGTTCATAGCCATTGTCGGCCTGATGCTGCTGATACCCTGGGTGTCGCGCAAGGCCAAACGTGTCCGGAGACCGTAGCCTCGTCAGGCGGGTACACTCGTGAAGTCACTGGCTCTGCTGATCGCCGAACGGGTACAGCGTCTGGAAAAGGGCGGAGTCGATGACGCTCTGGCCGAGGTGGAGCTGATCCTCTGTCATGTGCTGCAGTGTGACCGGCTGACACTGTATCTCGACGGGAACACCCGGCTCACAGACGAGCATTTGTCACGCACAGACGCCATTATCGAGCAACGGCTCCAACGCTATCCACTGCAGTTCATCCTGGGCGAGGCCTGGTTCTACGGGCGCAAATTCACCGTATCCCCCGCCGTGATGGCCCCGACCCCGGAGACCGAACTGCTGGTGGAAACGGCTGTCGGCTTGGTGAGATCACATGGGATTGTGGGTGCTCGGATTCTCGATGTCGGCATTGGCTCAGGCGTCATCGGCTTGACCTGCGCCGCCGAACTGGACGATTGCGAGGTCCTGGGGCTGGATATCTCGCCCGAGGCGATAGCGATTGCGCAGACCAATATCGCGCAGCTTGGCCTGAAGGATCGCGTACGACTTCGCCAGTCTGACTTCTTCTCGGCACTGGACACCGATGACCGTTTCGACCTGATCCTCTCCAACCCTCCCTACATCTCAGAGGCCGATTATGCCACTTTGCCGCCGGAAGTGCTCGCCGATCCGAGAATCTCGCTGGTGGGGGGCGAGGACGGACTTGACGCGATACGGCGTATCATTGCCGAGGCGCCACAATACCTGAACAAGGACGGAGCGATTATGTTCGAGATCGGCTACAACCAGTCTGAACAGATTCCCGAACTGGTCGCCGCACGGCCGGAGTATGAGTCCCTGACGATCATGAAGGACCTGAACGATATCGATCGTATTGTGATCCTGAGATGCGACAAGGGTGTATCGTGAAGGAATCACCCGACCGGCTCCAACGACGGGCGGCTTCAATCGTGCGCCTGCTCAAGAAACACTACCCGAACTCCCGAACGGCGCTTACGTACCACACACCGCATCAACTGCTGGTGTCGACCATTCTGTCAGCCCAGTGCACCGACGAGCGTGTTAATATGGTTACTCCCGCGCTGTTCGCGAAGTACGGCGACGTCAGATCATTCGCCAGGGCTGATCTCGACGAGTTGGCGCAGGATATCCGCTCGACCGGCTTCTTTCGGAACAAGGCCAGGGCTATCAAAGCCTCTGCGCAGGAACTTCTTGAGAGGCATGGCGGCGAGGTCCCGCGCACGCTCGATGAACTGGTGAAGCTCTCCGGGGTGGGTCGCAAGACGGCCTCGGTAATACTGGGCAACGCTTTCCAGTTGGCGGAGGGTGTGGTTGTGGATACCCATGTCGGCCGGCTCAGCCGTCGGCTCGGCTTTACCGAACATAAGGACCCGGCGAAAGTGGAGCTCGATTTGATGCAGTTGATACCGCGCCGGGACTGGATCGTGTTCTCACACCTGCTGATAGACCATGGACGGGCGATCTGTAACGCGCGTAAGCCAAAGTGCGGCGAGTGTTTTCTGGTGAAACTGTGCCCCTCGGCTATTCCTGAGCGGGTATGACTGCGCTCGCGAATCGGCACATCGGCTCACCTTCCGATTGACCCCCATACCCTTTGCGGCTATATTCCGGCTTTACGACAAGGAGTGTTCATGACCGTTAGGTACCAACAGCCCGAAGTTACCCCCGAAATGGTCAAGGCCCACGGCCTGAATGACGAAGAGTACGAGCGCATCAAAGAGATCCTCGGACGCGAACCGAACTACACCGAGCTTGGCATCTTCTCGGTGATGTGGTCCGAGCACTGCTCCTACAAGAACTCGATTGCACTCCTGAAGACACTCCCCCGCGAGGGCGACCAGTTGCTGGCCAAAGCCGGGGAGGAGAACGCCGGAGCTGTCGATATCGGTGACGGGCTGGCGGTGGTGTTCAAGATCGAGTCGCACAATCACCCCTCGGCGGTGGAACCGTATCAGGGTGCAGCGACCGGTGTCGGGGGGATCCTTCGTGACATCTTCACCATGGGCGCCCGGCCGATTGCGGCCCTGAACTCACTGCGCTTTGGTAACCCGGACAACCCCCGGGTGCGGTACCTCGTCGATGGTGTGGTGCGCGGGATCGGTGACTACGGCAACTCCTTCGGCGTTCCGACCGTGGCGGGCGAGGTATACTTTGACGAAGCTTACACCGGCAATCCGCTGATCAACGCCATGGCGGTGGGCATCGTGAAGTCCGATGGCATCATTTCGGCGGTTGCCAGGGGCGAAGGTAACCCGCTGATGATTGTCGGGAGCAAGACCGGCCGCGATGGTATCCATGGGGCGACCTTCGCCAGCGAGGAACTGACCGAGAAGTCACAGGAGAAGCGACCGTCGGTGCAGATCGGTGACCCGTTCACCGAGAAGCTGCTGTTGGAGGCAACTCTGGAAATCATCGAGAAGGACCTCGCGGTCGGTATCCAGGACATGGGCGCCGCCGGCATTACCTGTTCTACCTCGGAGATGACCGCCAAAGGCAGCACGGGTGCCATAATCGATATCGACAAGGTGCCTGTACGCGAGTCAGGCATGACGCCGTATGAAATTCTGCTCTCGGAATCGCAGGAGCGAATGCTGGTGTGTGTCAAGAAGGGCAAAGAAGGTGCCGTCACCGAGGTGTTCGACAAATGGGGTCTGGATTCGACGATTATCGGCGAGGTCACCGGCGATGGCATGATGACTATTCGGCTCAATGGCGAGGTCGTCTCGTGCATTCCGTCGGAGGTGCTTGTACTGGGCGGCGGTGCCCCCGTGTATCACCGCGACACCAGACGCCCGTCGTATATGGATGACATCACCAAGCTTGATCTCGATGAGTACGCGCTCGACCGCGACTGGAGCGAAACGCTGTTGACCATGCTGGCCGCGCCCAATATCTGTCACAAGGGATGGGTGTTTGAGCAATACGACTCCATGGTGCGCACGAACACGGCGGTTGGACCGGGTTCCGATGCCGCCGTATTGAGAATTCGCAAGACCCGCAAGGCGCTGGCTATGGCGACAGACTGCAATGGGCGCTACTGCTACATTAACCCGCGGCTGGGAGCACGGAGCGCTGTCGCCGAGGCAGCGCGAAACATTGTCTGCTCCGGCGGCAAGCCACTGGCCGTCACCAACTGCCTGAATTTCGGCAATCCCTACAAACCGGAAATCTACTACGGTTTCGCCGAGGCAGTCGCCGGCATGGGTGAGGCCTGTCGAGTGTTCAATACACCGGTTACGGGCGGCAACGTGTCATTTTACAATGAGGATCCCGAGCGCGCTGTGTTCCCCACACCGACAATCGGTATGATTGGACTGGTGGAGGATATCGACCATATCACGACGCAGTGGTTCAAGGATACCGGCGATATCATCCTTCTGGTAGGTGATAACCGCGAGCATATCGGTGCTTCTGAGTACCTGCACACAATCTTCGGGCAGAATCGAGGCGAAGTCCCGGCGCTGGATCTAACGACTGAGAAGAAGCTGCAGGAGACACTGCTGGTGGCCATTCGGTCGGGACTGGTCAAGTCGGCGCATGACTGCTCTGACGGCGGACTGGCAGTGGCAGTGGCGGAGTGCTGCATCTCCAATCCGGATCAGCAGATTGGAGCCTCCATCTTTCTGGCCGATGCACTCCGTCCTGACAGCCTGCTGTTCGGCGAGGCTCAGTCTCGGGTCGTTATCAGTTGCCATCCGGACAGCGCCGCCAGGCTGGAGTCACTGTTCCGCCACATGTACCTGTCATGTCAGCGAATCGGTATCGTTGGCGGCAATCGCCTGAAGATCAACGATCTGGTCGAGGTCTCCGTCGAGCACATGGCCGACACCTGGTTCGGTGCTCTGCGCCAGCTCATGGATCGTTCGGAACAGGTGGTAGTATCATAGGCACACCGTCAGTCATGCGCTGACTGACGTGCAGGGGATGGTCATGGCCTTGTATGTATTCTCCGATGCCCATCTTGGCAGCGGCTCAGCCGATCAGGAACAGATCAAGCTGGCCCGTATGGCCGATTTGTTTGCCCGAGTCAGAGAGGACGGCGATCGCCTGATCATTCTCGGTGACCTCTTCGATTTTTGGTTTGAGTACAAGCACGCCATCCCGAAAGAGGCCCATCCAGCCCTGATGATGCTGTCCGATGTCCGCCGCAGCGGCGTCACGATTGAGTACGTCGCAGGCAACCATGACTTCTGGATGGATGACTTCTTCTCGAAGTACATGGGAATCACCGTGCACCGTGACCACATGGAACTGGACTATCGCGAGCGTCGTCTGTACCTGTGTCATGGTGACGGGCTGGCCCCCGCTGACAGGGGGTATCGGCTGCTCAAGAAGGTGCTTCGCAATCGTTTCAATATCTGGCTGTATCGCAAGCTGCCGCCGGACTGGGCGATTCCCCTGGCAAAGAAAGTCAGCGGGTCCTCGCGAGAGTACACAGCCCGCCGTGACCATACCTTCAAGGCAGACTATGAGCGCTTTGCCCGGCAGAGACTCAGTGAGGGATACGACGTAGTTCTAATTGGGCACCTGCATATTCCTCAGCGTGAGCAGTACGAGAGCGGCGTGTATATCAACACCGGGGACTTCATCCACCATTTCAGCTACGCCCGAATTGATCAGGATCAGGTGCAATTGCTGACACTATAGAGGGGGGGAATGCATTGCAATCGAAACCGTTAGCGGCGCCAACCGCGCCGGGTGAGCGTCTTGGCGCGGTAGATATCCTGCGCGGCTTTGCGCTGGTGGGTATATTGATCTTCAACATCGATCACCTCAGCCTGCCCAGCACGATCTACCTGGACCCCAGCTCGGCGGGCGGTTTCGAGGGCGTCAACTACTGGATATGGGTGTTCAAGTACACCTTCATCAATCAGAAGTTTTTCACCCAGTTCGCCATGCTCTTTGGCGCCGGCGTGGTTCTCATGTCCCGCAGGTTCGAGTCACGCCAACAGCCGATGAAGCACTGGTATTACCGCCGCCTCCTTGTGCTGCTGGGCATCGGTCTGGCGCATGCTTACCTGATCTGGGATGGTGACATTCTGGTGCCATACGCTATCTGTGGCCTGGTGCTCTATCCCTTCCGCAGGGTACGCCCCAGCCGTCTGGCACTGCTCGGAGTGGCGCTGATCATTTTCGCCCAGGTACCGATGGTCGGTGCCGGCTATGGACTCAAATACATCAGGGACAAGGCAGAGCAGACGCAGTTGGCCGTCGATGCAGGAGAGGAGGTCCGTGACACCGATCACCAAATGCTCAGCTTATGGGAGGGAATCCAGGTGGAGATCGGCGTGGAGGGAAGCCGGGCAGCCGAGGAAATGCAGATCATCGGGCACGGTAGCTGGTGGGATATCGTCCGGTATCGCGCCCCCAATGTTCTCAGCATGCACATCGCCATGATGCTGCTGATGCTCCTCTGGCGCATCTCCGGTCTGATGCTGCTTGGCATGGCACTGATGAAATGGGGCTTTCTCTCAGGTCACAGATCGCGCAGATTCTACGGTGTCACGGCGCTGTTCAGTTACGCGCTCGGATTGCCCGTCAGCATATACAGCGGCACCTCGCTAATGGAGCAGGGATTTGGGCTTGTCAGCATGTTCTCGATGGAAGCCTCCATTGACGCCATCGGTTCGGTCTTAGTCGGTATGGGCCACGTATCGATCGTCATGCTCCTGTACAATGCCGGTGCGCTGCACAACCTCATGCAGCGGCTGGCAGCTCTGGGGCGTATGGCGCTCACCAACTACCTTATGCACTCGGTAATCGGTGTGATTGTGTTCTACGGTTACGGCTTTGGCCTGTTCGGGCAGTTCGACCGCCTGACACTGCTGGGCATAGCCGCGGTGATCATTGCCCTGCAGTTGCTTCTCAGCCCATGGTGGCTGGCCAGATACCGCTTCGGGCCGGCCGAATGGCTCTGGCGCAGCCTCACCTATGGACGGCGACAACCGATGCGGGCCCGGCTGGAGCCGGAGCCGACACCGCCCGCCGCAAGGCCGACCTAATACAGCTCCTTGTGACGGTTGCGCCAGCGCTTGGTGATCTTCTTCCACTTCTCCTGCTCTGCCCGGGCAGCGGTCGTGTCCTGGCGGCGCCGCTGGAATCGGATTTCGCGAAGCTGCTTCCTGTAGCTGTCAAACCGGCTTTCTTCGAGCTCTCCCGACTCGATCGCGGCGCGTACGGCGCAGCCCGGCTCGTGCAGATGCGAGCAGTCGGCGAAACGGCAGTACTGCGCAACACGCTCGATATCCTCGAATGTCCGACCCAGACTGGCCTCATCGGCCCATATCTGCAATTCTCGCATCCCCGGAGTGTCAATCACGATACCGCCTTCCGGCAACAGGATCAGCTCGCGCGAGGTCGTCGTATGCCGACCTCGACTTCCCTCGGAGCTTACCTCAGCGACGCTCTGGCGTTCCTCGCCCAGAAGAGCATTGATCAACGAGGACTTCCCAACACCCGAAGAACCCAGAAACGCGGCTGTCCTGCCGGAAGGAATGGCTGCTCTGATGCTCTCGATGTTATCGCAACTGGCTGCGCTTACTGCGTGAATGGTCACCGCCGGGGCAACCTTCTCCACCTGGTCGATGCATCCCTGAACGTTGTCACACAGATCAGTCTTGTTAAGGACAATCTGGGGTGTCGCCCCCGAATCCCAGGCGACAGTGAGATATCGTTCCAATCGTCGCAGATTGAAGTTGCCGTCGAGTCCCGCCACAAGGAACACGATATCGATGTTGGCAGCAACGACCTGTTCGATGGCCCGATCACTCGGTCCGGCAGCCTGCCGGGAGAACGAGGACCGACGAGTCAGTACCCGGTCGATCATTACCCAGTCAGTTCCCGACTCGCCATGAACCAGCACCCAGTCACCAACCGCCGGAAAGGTTCCGTTGCTGTCAACCTGATGGCGAAATCGTCCGCTGATTCTCGCCGATGATGTGCCATCTGCGTTTTGCACTACCCAGCGGTCCCGATGTTGTTGAATCACGCGCGCCGGGGTCAGATCCTGATTATCGTCACCGGCCACCTGAGCCGCGAAGAAACTACTCCATCCCAGTGTATGTAAGTCCATCTCTGGATTTTCCTGTCACAGTTGATACCATGAGTCATCACGTGAGCATCCCACAGATCCAGTCTCACGATGACACCAATGGCATCGGATTTGCGATTGTATTGGATTACTTATGCACTATTCGGAGAAAGTGCGCCTGAGTCTCTTTCAGGAATAGAGGATCTGAATTGCGGCCGATCGTCTGTCTGTCTTTCAGACGATGACCGTCCCGTCAAAAAGGCCCGTTACATCAAGCCCGTTCCCGAAACCAGACGCACGATTCCCCGACCATATGTCACAACAACTGCCCTCATCGGTTGGCGCCTCCTCTCGGATAACGTTAGCATTTCCCGGCCGTCAGCAGGCCGCTGTCTGAACAAATATAACAGACGAGTGTGCCTTGTCAAAGGTTTCCCTATTATCGAAAACATCATGACCGGTTCGGTTCCGACGTGTCAGCGGACGGATGCGAGCCACCAGCGTCCTCTCTCAACGGATCCCGGTGCTGCCAGCCGGTGCGGCCGGTGGCTCGATAATGCTCCAGACGACGAATGGTCAACTCGACACAGACAGGATCGATATCGGCCGTGAAGCACCGACGCCCCAGACGCTCGCAGGCCAGGAGGGTTGTCCCGGCGTGGGAGAAAAGATCAAGCACAGCGTCCCCGGACAGTGACGATGCCTGTATGATGCGTTCCATGGCCTTCAACGGCTTCTGCGCCCGAAGGCATTGTATGTTCTCCTGCATGCGGTAGAACACCTGCTGGATATCCACCCACACGTTGCCTGGACGAATGCAGTCGGAGCGACTTCGCTCGAGATTCTCGGTGCGGTGTCCTCTGATGGTCTTGTAATAGCCGCGGAGAATCTTCGGGATGTCCGTGTACTGCACCGTGAACGGGGGCTTGCCGCGAGTGTAGAACAGCAACTCCTGCCGTATCGCCATCCAGTTGTGCGGGGTGCCATACCCGCGCTGGTTACGCATGGTAATCAGCGAACGTGATTCAAGTCCCCGGTCAACCATCATAATCATGAACTGTGGCAGCGGCTGGAAATGACGTTTCTGGTCGGCACCCATCCAGATGTACAGCGAGGCGTCCGGCTGCAGCACCGCCATGGTGCAATCGACCCACTTGCGGCACCAGGCGATATACTCATCAACCGTGCGGCGCGGGAACATGGCGACATTGTACGGCGGATCCTGAATAGCCAGCGATACCCCCCTGTCGCCGGTCAGCCGCGCCACGAACCTGCTGTCAGCAGCGTCGCCCAGCCCGACTCGGCGCCCCGTCAGCGGATCCTGCCACACCTCTCCCGGCCGCAGCCGGCAGATCACCCCCTGGCGCGAATCGGCCGAGGCGCCCGTAATCTGATCGTCTGTTCGCATCACCCCCACTCTACAGAATCAGGAGCGCCGTCTTCAACAAAAAGCCCGCGATTGGCAAATGATTGTCAATCAATGGCTTGGCGCGACACGCCGGGCGGCCGCGCGCTACCCGCTATAACCCATTACTTGTCAGCGATTTATCAGAATGTTAAGATCAAAGTCGCGTTATGGCAGTTTACAGCAGGAGAATTATTGTTTATTATCCGGTGTTATGACTGATGAAATACTGTGGGCACCCTGGCGAGCCGGCTTCGTACTCAGTGAGAAAGAGACGGGCTGCATTTTCTGCAATCGGCTGAAGATGGTCGACTCTCCGGAGAATCTCATTGTTTACCGAGGTGTGACCTGCGCGGTCATCCTCAACAAGTTCCCTTACAACTCTGGCCACTCGATGGTCATACCGGTCAGACACATTGCGCATCTGGAGGAGCTGACAGAGGAAGAATCGATCGAGTTCTTCAGTCTGACGCGCCGCACAATTGCGGTGATCAAGCGATCGATCCGGCCGCACTCTCTCAACATAGGTATGAATCTCGGCGAAAGCTCCGGTGCCGGCATCCCCGAGCATCTGCACATGCACATCGTCCCGCGGTGGAATGGTGATACTAATTTCATGCCGGTAATCGGCAAGACGAAGGTTGTGTCCGTGCCGCTGGACTACATCTACGATGTCATGCACAAGGGTTTCAGAACAGAATGAGCGCCCGGAAGAAGATACCGACCAAAGCCGAGTTGATTCAGCTCCAGAAGCTCTACCGCACCGACGAGAAGATCGGTGAGCGCCTGGGAGGCGTTCCTGCATACCTCGTCGCGTACTGGCGTCGCAAGAAGAATGTCCCGCGTCACTCGCAACCGAAATTCTCCGAGGCCGAGGTCCGCAACCTGTGGGAGCGCTATGGCGACGACGACAAGTGCGGCCTTGAGTTGGGTATCTCGAAAGCCGCCTTCTACAACTGGCGTCGCCGTTACGGGATAAAGGAGAAGCCGGCCTTCCTGAAGCTTGAGCAACTCGAGTTCCCCTTCCCCGGTTTGAAGACCGGCTCGCGATCCGTCTCCCTCTATGGCAAACGGACAGTAGCTCAGAAGATACTGGCCAACGCTGCCGGTATCGACAGACTCGAGGTGGGCGATACTGCCCTGGTCGAGCCGGACCTTCTGGTCTCCAGCCACTCCGCCGTCGAGGTGTTGCGACTGTTCAAGGATATTGGGCCGGAGTTCCTGCACAACCCGAACAAGGTCTTCCTGTCTCTCGGACCAGACAACACCGAGGCCAGCACCTCGCCCGATGACCGCCGGCTGGCAAGGGAGTTTGCTCGCAGGCAGTCGGTCCGCAATGCTGTAGAGTCCTTTGAAGGTATCGCACATCAACTGGCGGTGGAGAGAGGACTGGCACTCCCCGGTCAGTTGGCCCTGGGTCTTGATTGCCGCACGACAGCCTTCGGCGCCCTGGGGACATTGGCCACGGTGGTGGCACCGGCCGAAATGGCTACTGCCTGGGCGACAGGCAAGACGCGGCTTGGGGTTCCCCCAACCATTCGTATTGACATTTCTGGACGACGGTCTCGAGGGGTCTACGGTCGTGACATTGCCATCTCTCTGATCAGCCGAATCAAAGCCAACGGGGCAGCATTCAAGGCTATCGAGTTTTATGGCTCAGCAGTAACGCAAATGTCGATCAACGAACGTCAGACCCTGTCGCTGCTGTCCACCGCCATGGGAGCAGTGGCGGCCATGTGCCCATTCGATTCCTCGGTCAGGCGATACCTGAACGGACGCACCACTGCGCAGTATCAACCGATCGTCGCCGACAAAGACGCCGAATACAGTGAGATATTCCAGATCAATATCGAGCAACTCGCACCTCAGATCGTGTGTCCCAACGGTCCGGATCAGGTGAGAGCTGTTGCTGAGGTCGAGAACCTTCCCGTCGACCAGGTGATTGTCGGTACCAGTGCCAACGGACGTTTTGAGGACCTGCGCATTGCATCCGAAGTCCTCAAGGGCCGCCAGGTGCACCGCAATTGCCGGCTCTATGTCTGCCCGGCATCACGGTCTGTGTTCATAGAAGCGCTCAAAAAGGGCCTGATCCGCATTCTGGCCGAGGCTGGCGCGGTCATCCTGCCACCGGGAGCGGAGCCCGGTGCTCATAGCCCGATTCCCCCCCTGGCCGATGGAGAATGCCGCCTGTCGACCGGCGTACAGCCCGCTTTCGGCCAAATCACCTCTGATTCAACACCGACCTACTTCTGTTCCCCCGCTACAGCGGCGGCCTCAGCGGTGAACGGTGCCGTCACTGACCCGTCGGGTTATGTGAAATAGTCGATATCCACCTCCCTGAACCATTTCCTGTGAACCGAACCGGCGATTCTGCTGTTGAGAACTCAACAAGTACGTAATCACATGATTGGCATACGAGGAGGTTCTCAGATGGAGCGTGCAAGCGCAGTAACGATGAAAGGCAATCCGCTGACCCTGGTGGGGCCGGAACTGAAAGAGGGAGACAAAGCCCCGGACTTCAGCGCCCTCGACAATGGCCTGAGCGAAGTAAGGCTGACTGACTCCAATGGCAAGGCGCGTCTAATCTCGGTTGTGCCCTCTCTTGATACTCCGGTGTGCAGTACCCAGACAAAGACATTCAACGATCAGCTCAATCAGCTTGGCGACAAAGTGGCAGCCTACACGGTATCAGCTGATCTGCCCTTCGCGCAGGGTCGATTCTGCTCCTCAGAGGGTATCAGCAACATGAAGGTCATCTCTGATTATCGCGATATGGACTTCGGCGAAAAGTACGGCCTGAAGATCAAGGAACTGCGCCTGCTGGCCCGTGCCGTGCTCGTGGTTGACAAGAACGACACCATTACGCACATGCAGATTGTTCCCGAAGTCACCCAGGAGCCGGACTACACCACCGCGATGGAAGCGTTGAAGAAGGCCGCCGCCGAATAGGCCAACCGTCAGACAATGGTTCAAGCCGTGATCGTCGTGCGGTGGTCACGGCTTTTTTGTTGCCGCTGACGGGCCCGGCCATAACCTTCAGGTAGCTCTGTTAATGTAGTCAATTGCCTGATGGGAGTCCCCGGTATGAATCTCAAGACTATCGTACACAAAAGAGAAGTCCCGGCCCCCCAATCACTGATTGGGAAGAAGACCTACCTGCGGCCCGCAACGGCCGAGGACATCCAGAACACATACCACTGGACGCTGCTCAGCGAGCCGCAATCGTTGACATCGCGCCCGCGATTACTGCTCACCGCATCCGAGGCTGCCGAACGCTTTCGAAAACAGGAGCCAACGATTGAGCGGCAGACCTTCATGATCGTGAGGCAGGACGACAACACTCCTGTCGGCAGAATTAGTTTCTTCAACTATAACCATCTCAACCGCTCTGCAGAAATCGGGATCATCATTGACCCCGATGAACGCCGCAAAGGACACGCCACCGATGGTATCCGAACACTGTGCCGCTACCTGTTCATGTATCGGGGGCTAAACAAGGTGGTGATGGAGACGGCTGAGAATAACAAGGGGATGACAAAGGTTGCCGAGGGTCTTCGTTTCAAGCTCGATGGAACCCTTCGTGACCAGTTCTTAGCACACGGCGAGTTCATTCGCGAGTTCATTCCCGGGAAGGTGTATTCACTATTACGTTATGAGTTTGAGCAATAACTCGACACTCTGTATTCTCTGGGGCGTGGTGGGATCATTACTGGTCCTGGCGCTCAGTATCCCCGCGATCATTGTCCTGAGCATCGTGACGGTCGCCGCTGTCGGCAGGCTGATTGTCGCCACTCGCGGCATTGTCTACCTGTTGTTTGTCTTCTGTCGAGCCGTCTACAGGATTCTCTTTAGCCGCTCGTAGGTCATTGATCTTTCGATTGAGATTCAGGACTTCCGCGCGCGCCTTCTCGGCGAAGTCTTCACCGGAGGAGGCATAGAGTACCGATCGCGAGACATTGATCACGGCCAGACGCCGGAAATTGTCGGTCCCGAGTCGGGCTGCGTCCTCCAGTGACCCGCCCTGGGCACCGACGCCCGGAATCAGCAGCGGCATCTCGCCCGCTACCGATCGAATCTCCTGTAGTTGTTCGGGCTGCGTGGCACCAACCACCAGACCGCAGGTCTGATCCTTGTTCCAGTAGGCGACCTTCTCCGCCACATGCCGATACAGCGGCTTGCCATCGCACTGAAGCATCTGGAAGTCTCGTGAACCCGGGTTGGATGTCAGGCACAACACAAATACACCCTTCTCCTTGTATTCCAGAAACGGGCGAAGCGTATCATAGCCCATATATGGATTGAGTGTCACCCAGGTGGCCCTGAACCGATCATAGAGTGCCTGTGCATAGTGGGCAGCCGTGTTGCCGATATCGCCACGCTTGGCATCGAGAATGACCGGAATCCCATCAGGGATGCGTTCGACGATGACCTTCAACAACGAAAAACCGTCGGCCCCAAAACTCTCAAAGAAGGCAAGATTGGGCTTGAAGGCACAGACAATATCCGCGGTTGACTCAATGATCTTGTTCGCGAACGAGAACATCGACTTGATATCGCTGGAGACCCCCGAAGGCATGCGCTTGGGATCAAGATCAAGCCCAACACAGATCATTGACCTGTTCTTTGCCTGTATATCACGCAACTGCCGAATGACACTCATCAGTACTTCCTCACCTTGCCAACCAGTTCAGTAATGGACGAGAGTTTCTTCTGCTTCAGATAGTCCTCCAGATCGGCCACGATGCGGACCGGTGTGTCCGGATGGACAAACAGCGCTGTGCCTACCTGCAGGGCTGTCGCTCCGCACAGGAAGAACTCGATAGCATCGACAACATTGGATATGCCGCCAATGCCGATGATCGGCACACGGGTCGCATTATAGACTGCATCCACCATTGCCAGCGCAATTGGCTTGATACCCGGTCCGGTCAACCCGCCGCGGTTGTTCGTCAGGCGCGGTCGCCAAGTGTGGATATCTACCGAGGTGCCCACCAGCGAGTTTATCAGCGACAGACAATCCGCCCCGCCCTGCTCAGCTGCGCGGGCGATCTCAACCACACTGGTCACGTTGGGCGAAAGCTTGGCAATAATCGGGCGAGAGAACACCTTGCGCACTGCCTTTATCGTGCGCTCGGTCATCGCAGCGCTGGAGCCAATCTCCATCCCGCCCTCGCTGACATTGGGACACGAGATGTTCAGTTCCACCATATCAACCCGCGGCTGGTCTTCCAGACGGGCGCAGATATCGACATATTCGCCGATTGCCGAGCCGGCAACATTGACAATGATCCTCGTATCCTGCTTGTCGAGAAACGGGATCTTCTCGGCGATGAACCGATCAATCCCGACATTGGCCAGTCCGATGGCATTGAGCATACCGCTCGGGACCTCGGCGGTTCGTGGTGGTGGGTGTCCCAGGCGCGGCTTGGCGGTAATCGATTTGGTGACCAGCGCTCCGAGCCGCTTCAGCGGGAATAACCCGGCCAGTTCTTCACCATATCCACAACACCCGGAGGCTGTCATCAGGGGATTGGCGAACTCAACACCAGCTATGGTAACTCTCAGGTCAGGTTTCACAGAGCCACCTCCCCGATATCGAACACCGGCCCATCGACACACACCCGGGCGTGTCCACCGGCCGTCAGGGGAACAACACAGCCAAGGCAAATCCCGACCCCGCATGGCATGGGCGCCTCGAGTGAAAGCTGCCCCTTGGCACCCAGCCGAAGCGCCAGTTCGTTGGTTGCCCTGAGCATGGCCTCCGGTCCACAGCCATACAGACGCAGGCGTTTGGTACCATGATCTCTGATGAATTCGGTCACCGGCTCGGTTACCATGCCCCAGGCACCGTAGGAACCATCTTCGGTTACCGGATGAAACCGTATACCGAGCTTACGGAGCCGGGTGCGCTCGAGAATATCCGCCGAGGTGCGCCCGCCGTAGAAGAAGTGAATGCTCTTCGGATCGTATCCCTTGCTCACCATCTGTTCAGCCATGAACAGCAAGGGCGGGAAACCTATACCGCCGGCGACCATGACGCATGTGGCACCCTTCCTGGGCCATGTGAAGGTATTGCCAAGAGGCCCGAGAACATTGAGTTTGTCCCCCTTGTGAAGTCGGCCCAGCTTGGCTGTGCCACGCCCGAACACCTTGAATAGAATCTCGAAACTCTTGTGTTCGGGCTTGGTGCTGGCGATAGAAAATGCCCGGCGGAACATGATGTCTGTTCCCGGCATAAGGATATGCACAAATTGGCCGGGCCTCAGTTGAGAGACCCGGGAATACGGCCCGAGAGTGATGGCGAAATAATCGTTTGCCAGACTGCGCTTTTTGATCAGGCAGGTATCTTCGGCGGTGGGCTTGGTCATCGTATGTGATCCGGCAATCGCACCTCAAACTTGTACACGAGCCACTGATCCTGAAGATCGTCGCGGATCTCGGTGATATTGAACGTCGCGGACCCTATTGCCAGTTGCGCCCGAAGGTTGATTTCCGGGTGCGTGGCGAAGGTCTTCTGCACAAAGTCGACAACTTCGCCGGTGAAATCAAGCTTGATCTGGAAATAGAGAGTTCCCTCCCACATCTCGGAGTAGGCTTCCTCGGGGTAGTCGAACGGCTCGATCACCTGTACCGGCCTGACTGCCGCCGGCAGCAAGGACAACTCCTCACCGTCGGGTCCGACATAGATGCTCTGTTGAGGATCAACATAGTCAACATCGCCCGGCTGTGCCCCCTCCGCATCAGCATCCTCGTCATACTGACCATCTTGCAGGTCTGCCAGCTGGTCATCGGGCGGCTCGTCCTGACGTTGCCGTTGCTGTCGGCCGCCACCAGCGGCCGAAACCTGACTCCGGGCGTGGCCAGCCCATGGACTGGAGGGAAACGAGTCGATTAACTCCGTATAAGCCAGTATCAACGATGAATCTCCAGGGGCGTCGTACAGCCCGGCAGCATAGATAGTGGCAAAACGTGCCTGCAGACTGAAGCGGGAATCAGGGAAACTGTCCGCCACGTACTGGTAGTAATACAGGGCGGAATCCACGTTCCCGTAATCAACCAGGAAGGACTCCGCCTTCCTGAAATACTTCGCAGCGTACCCGGTATCGGCCTCGGTACCTTCGAGGCCAAGAATACTGATAGCCTCCTCGACATAGTCTGAACGTGGAAAACGCGTCAATACCAGCCGTAGGAGCGAGTCGGCGGCCGCACTGTCACCTCGGTGCTCCAGTATCATCTGACTGAGAGCTATCAGACCCTTCGGAGCGTCGTACGCCTGCTGCATACTGTCAACGAGGAACTGCATCTCCAGAATAGCCGTGTCCGGTTTGTTGAGCTTGAACCAGTACAGCTCCGCAAGCTGGTACTGGGTATAACCAATCTCATCGATCTTCGCCTGGGTAGCAGTCGAGTCCTGTATCTCCAGCTTTTTGGCAAAGGTCGAGAGCTTGCCGATATCGCTGGAACGCTGCAACGCCTCCTGACCGATGTCGCTGCGTCGGTCCAGCTTAACGGTAGTATCATAATACACCTTCGCCCTCTGAAGGTCGTCGTAGTCGAACTGGTAGATCAGTCCGAGTTGATAGGCGGCCTCGGCATTGACCTGACGATTAGTCTCCTCGGCATGAACCTTGTCATAGATGGCCACTGCTGCATCAAGGTCCTCGTTGTACTCGTATCCCTGGGCGACAGTGAGCCGGAGAACGCCGAGCGAGTCATAATAGCGTGAATCCTCTATCAGTGTACTCAGATAATCCAGACCATCGTCAATACGCTGCAAACGATAGGAACACAGCGCAGCGTGATAGAGGGCGTGGTAGTACTGATCCTTGGTCGGTTTCATTCCAAGCACCTGAAGATACGCCCCGAGCGCATCAGAGAATTGGAATCTGCTGAAGTATCCGTCAGCTATATATTGCTGTACCATCGCCCGTTGCTCGGCGCTGCCGAGAGAGTCACGCACCGCCATGAAGTAGCGTCGAGATTCCTCGAAATCGCGCCGCTCAAACAGATACCTGCCCAGCGCCACCGCAGCTTCAGCCTTGTATTCCCGTTTGAAGTCACCTTCGAAAATGCTGCGAAACTGGACCATGGCCTCGTCAACCTCATTCTGGAGCAGCTTCGACTTGGCCAGATACAACTCTGCCTCCGTGACATACTGTGATTCCGGGTAGTTGGCCAGTATCTCGCGAAAACGTCGCTCGGCGCGGCTGTACTCCTCCAGATAGAAATAGGATACCCCCATTACCCAGACGGCGTCATCGTACCACTTCGAGTTGGGGTATTCCTCGACCACCTTCTCAGATTTCTCGATAGCCACTCGATACTTGGCCTTGTCGATGCGGGGGTTGGTCGACGGCGAATCTCTGCGGATGCTCTCGGCCTCATTGAAGGCAGTACGGGCGTTGTAGAACGTGTTGTAGTAGACGCAGCCGCCGACAGTCAGGCCACAGGCGATAAGGACAAGAATGAGACTTCGTAAGGATGCTTGCATATCTTGTTACCACGCTCGATCAACTGACCGATCCGGTGTTCTCTTCCTTATACTACGCCAACCGGTACCCGTTCAGCTAACCGCGATCGAGTTGCTCACGCAGAAGATCGACAACTTTTGGCAGAAACTCCCCTGATCTGGCCCGAACGGTGATGTCAGCCACCTGAGTCAAAGGGGTTGGCTCCGGATTGATCTCGATGAGCTTTGCTCCCTCAACATGCGCCGTCACCGGCAGAGAGGCCGCCGGATGAACGATTGCCGAAGTACCCACGCTCAAGAAGACGTCGGCCTTCTCAGCTTCCGCAAAGGCCCGATTGATTATCAGCGGATCCAACATCTCGCCAAACCAGACAACATCAGGGCGTATCTTCCCTCCACAGCGTTCACAAACCGGGATGTCGTCCGGATCAATAATGACATCCTCGTCGCACAACTGATTACACTTGACGCACTTGTTGCGGTAGATGTTTCCGTGCAGCTCAAGAACTTGCTGCGATCCGGCCAGCCGATGCAGCCCGTCGACATTCTGCGTGATTACCCACAGATGCGGCAGAATCTCCTCAAGGTCAACCAGCGCATAGTGACCCGGGTTGGGGTGGACCTGCCCCATGAGTTCACGGCGCCAGTTGTACCACTCCCAGACGATTTTCGGATTGGACATGAAAGCATCCATGGTAGCCAGTTCCTCGGGGCGGAACTTGCCCCACAGGCCCTCTTTGCCGCGAAATGTCGGTACCCCGGACTCAGCCGAGATCCCGGCCCCGGTCAGGACTGCACACTGGCGACTGCGGCTGAGTACATCCGCAACTTCTGTAATCCGATCTTCCATGCCGTAAGAATACGCCCCAGGCGCAGACAAAACAATCCAAAATCGACACCGAAGGCCGAGCAAGGGCCGGGCTCAGAACAGCTTGATAGTCAAGTTAATGTACTTCCGGGGATTCGCCCTGATATCGTTAACCAGATCATCGATATTGTCCGCGGCCCGCCGCAGATCATCGTACAAACGTCGGTCCTCCACCAGAAGCTGCAGCGATCCGTCATTCTCCTCGAGCGCCCGAGCAAATGCGCGCGCCGTCACCGAAACAGTATCGAGCCGATTGGCCAGTGCTTCGATGGCAACGGTCGTGCGATCGACCCGCCGCAGCGATGAGTCAATGTGCGGCGTGCTGCGACTCACCAGAGAATTCAGCTCTCGCGACGCCTCGAAGAAGTGCTGCGCGGCGCTGTCGAGCTTGACCTCATTGCGCGACAGATACCCGGCCATGGTGGTTGACACGTCCTCCAGATTCTCAAGGATTGTCCCGATTCTGTTCAAAGACCCCTCGGAGCCTACGGTCGTATTAAGGGAGGTCACCAGTTGTCGCAGTTCCACTGTCATCTCACCGAGTAACCCCATCACTTCCGGCAAGCCGGCATCGTACTTACCTTCAACAGGTTCCGACGTGTCCAGATGTGCCGTGTCGCTCCCTGGCGAGATGGCTACAAACCGCTCCCCCATGACTCCCTGGTTCTTGATGACTACCTCGGCATCCTTCTTCAGTGCGATCTCGCGTTCAATGCGCAGACTGACCAAGACACCATCGGAAGTCAACTCCAGATCGTCGACCTTACCCTTGTGAACTCCCGAGACGGTCACCTTGTCTCCAACCGCAAGAGTACCGACATCATTGAACCTCACCTGAAGGGTGCGCGTGTTCTGCTCCAGCCGCATACCCTCAAGCCAGTACAGCGAAACCACGACCATCGCGGCACCAATCAGTATGAACAGACCAACTCTGAATTCTATGTTCTTGACTGCCATATAGTTCCTTTATCGGGCCAGCGGCGCAATTCCCTTACTCCGCCGGGGTCATTCCTCGGTAAGCGACTCTGATATTGACACATAGTTCTCCCATCGGAAACGCCAGATTCGGCCGTCCTCAACCGCCGCCTTCACTGCGCAGTCCGGTTCATGGGTATGTGTGCAGGGCTGAAACCGGCATCTCCCGGCGAAGGATCCAAACTCCGGGAAGTAGTACGGCAAGTCCTCCACGGTCATCTCCCACAGGCCCATGACTTTAAGGCCCGGCGAATCTACAACAAACCCGCCGAAAGGAAGTTCGAACATCTCAATGGCTGTGGTCGTGTGCTTTCCGCGATTCGAATGGTGGGAGACCTCCCGAGTCTTCAGGTCAAGCGACGGATCGAGACGGTTGAGCAGGCTTGACTTCCCCACCCCGCTATGACCGACAAGAAGGGTGCGATGGTCCTTTAAGGCCTCCTGCAGCGACGCTATCCCCTCGCCTGTCAAGGCCGATACCAGGCAGACCTGATAGCCAATCCGCCGGTAGGCCATCACTACGTCCTCCAGATCCTCGGGCGGTTCCAGGTCAGCCTTGTTGATGACGATCAGTGGTTCCAGGTCGCCGGCTTGTGCCGCCACCAGAAAGCGGTCGACCAATCCGGTCTTCAGTGGCGGTGTGCCGATCGAGGCGACGGCCGCAAGGCGATCGAGGTTGGCAGCGATTACCTGCTGCATGCCCTCACTGCGAACTGACGGACGCACGAAGCTGGTTCGCCTTGGCAGCACCCGCTCGATGGCGCCTTGATCCGAGTCGCCGATGGTGATGAATACGTCATCACCGACTGCTACCGGAGTCCGGTTGCGCGAATCACTTTTGACCTTCTGCCGTACCTCACAAAGGATATGCGACTTGTCAGGCCGCCGGACCTCAAACAACCGACCGCGCGTGGCCACTACTATGCCTTGTTCCTCGCTTTTCATAGGTCTCTTCAGCAATCCCAAGGTAGGCCACACTGGTACTCCCTGCAAGTGGAAAGCAGATTCTGTGCAATCAGCGAAACTCGCCGAATCATCCTCCGTAGAACAAGTTGAAAGCTCGATAGTTGTACGTGAATACATTGCTCTGCAAGCGAGTATCAGATGGGTAAACTGCTTGGCTTCACACTTATTATCTGTGGGCTGCTGTTCCTGCTCGGCGGTAATGTCGTTGGTGCTGTGCTCGGTATTGTCGCCGGCCTTTTCGGCCTCGTAGTCGGCATCATCGGCGCCGTTCTGGGTATCATTGTCGGTGGCTTGGGTGGCCTGATTGGTATCGTGACCGCAATCGGTCTGTTACTGCTCCCGATCATCCTGGTGATAGCGATCATCGGCGGTATCGTCAAGCTGGTCGCCTGTCTCTGAGTCCCACACAACTGCCGTTTCATCCTGACATCGTCACCACCGACGGCGCTGTGCCGTGCCCTTCTTGTGGCTGCCGGTGCCCAATCCCGTCCAATCCTGTAGTTGCCATCCCCTGCCTGTTTTTGTATCCTCAGACTGTCAACATCTGTATAATGCCAATGATATGTGGAATGTAATTACAAAGATTTTCGGGACGAAGCACGACCGCGATGTCAAACGCGTGCAGCCGCTGGTTGAGGAGATCAACGAGCACTTTGAGAAACTGGCCGAGCTCAGCGATGAGCAGCTGCAGGCCAAGACCGATGAGTTCAAACAGCGCCTGAACGAGGGCGAAACGGTCGAAGACATCATGACCGAGGCCTTCGCCGTCGTCAAGGAGGCCTGCCGCCGCCACGTCGGCAAGAGCTGGCAGGTGGTGGAACAGGAAACCGAATGGAATATGGTTCCGTTCGATGTCCAGCTTATTGGCGGTATCGCGCTGCACGAAGGCAAGATCGCCGAGATGGCCACCGGCGAAGGCAAAACGCTGGTCGCCACCATGCCCGTCTACCTCAATGCCCTCACCGGCAAGGGCGTGCATGTAGTCACGGTCAACGATTACCTGGCCCGCCGCGATCGCGAGTGGATGGGGCAGATCTTCGAGTTCCTCGGCCTGACGGTGGGTGTCATTCAGAACCAGATGACCAATGCTGAGCGCCGTGAGCAGTACGAATGTGATGTCACCTACGGCACCGCCAATGAATTCGGGTTCGACTACCTGCGCGATAATATGGCTCAGCGGATTGAAGATCGCGTTCACCGCAACTTCCACTATGCCATTATCGATGAGGTCGACTCCATCCTGATCGACGAAGCCCGGACACCGCTGATCATCTCCGGGCAGGTCGAATCCTCGGTGCACGATCGTTATCGCCAGATGCGTCCGACTGTCGAGAACCTCGTGCGCAAGCAGACTGTGCTGGTCAACGACATGGTCAACAAGGCCGAGAAGATGCTCGAGGACGATAACGGCAATGACTTCGAGGCCGGTATCCTCCTTCTGGCAGCTCAGCGCGGCGCTCCCAAGAACCGCCGCCTGATGAAAGTGCTGCAGGAACCGGGGGTTCAGAAGCTGACACAGGATGTTGAGTCAGCCTTTCTCCGCGATAAGAAGATGCACGAAATCGACGACCGTCTGTACTACTTCATCGACGAACGCGAGCACTCCATTGCCCTGACGGAACTGGGCACAGCGCAGCTTAGCCCAGAGGAACAGCGGCTCTACGAAATACCGGATATTTCGACCATGCTGTCCGAGCTGGAAGGGGACGAGAATATCTCCCCTGAGGAACGCCAGAAGAAAACCGAGGAAATCTACCGCCTTCATGGCGAGCGATCAGAGAAGGTACACGCCATCAATCAGCTCCTGCGCGCCTACTCACTGTATGAGAAGGACGTCGAATATGTCGTGGAGGAAGGCAAGGTGATGATTGTCGATCAGTTCACCGGTCGCATTCTCCCGGGACGGCGCTACTCCGATGGTCTGCACCAGTCGATCGAAGCCAAGGAGGGGGTGAAGATTGAGGCCGAGTCACAAACCCTGGCCACTATCACGCTTCAGAACTACTTCCGTATGTACGACAAACTCGCCGGTATGACCGGCACGGCAGAGACCGAGGCGCAGGAGTTCTTCGATATCTACAAGCTTGATGTCATGGTGATCCCCACCAACGTGCACGTGATCCGGGATGACATGGACGACCGCATCTACCGCACCCGCCGGGAGAAGTACAACGCCATTATTCAGGAGATCACGGAACGTTACCAGAAGGGCCAGCCGGTACTCGTTGGAACGGTAACGGTCGATGTTTCCGAGGTGCTCTCGCGCATGCTCAAACGGGCGGGGATCCCCCATAACGTCCTCAACGCCAAGCAGCATCAACGAGAGGCGGAAATAGTGGCACGGGCCGGCCAGCGCGGATCGGTGACCATCGCCACCAACATGGCCGGTCGCGGTACCGATATCCGGCTGGGCGAGGGCGTTCGAGAGCTGGGCGGCCTGCACATTGTCGGCACTGAGCGCCACGAATCGCGACGGATCGACCGGCAGCTCCGTGGCCGAGCCGGACGCCAGGGTGACCCGGGTTCATCGCTGTTCTTCCTGTCGCTCGAGGACGACCTCATGCGCCTGTTCGGCGGCCAGCGGCTGGGTGTCGTCATGGACAAGCTGGGCGTCGAGGAAGGCGAGGTCATCACCGCCGGTATGGTCACCAAGGCCATTGAGCGTGCCCAGCAGAAAGTCGAGGCCCAGAACTTCTCTATCCGCAAGCACACGCTGGAGTACGACGATGTCATGAACGTCCAGCGCAAGTGGATATACGAGCGCCGCCTGGCTGCACTCGAACGCCAATCCATGAAGGATGAGGTGGTGGAGCTGATCGAGGACGTGCTGGTCGGCCTCATCGAGGAGCACTGCCCGCAGAAAGAGGACAACCCCGAGTACTGGAACCTTAAAGGCCTGTCCGAAGACCTGACCAAGATATTCCTGCTGCGCGTGGAGTTCAAGGAAGAGGATCTGCCCAGGATCACCCGTGAATCGCTGCGAGAGAATATCCTCAGAGTGATCATGGATATCTACAACAAGAAAGAGCAGGCCTACGGCGAGGAGATCATGCGCCAGTTGGAGCGCTACGCCGTCCTGTCCACGATCGACCGACACTGGCGCGACCACCTGCAGGAGATGGACGAGCTGCGAGCGGGTATCGGCCTGCGTGCCTACCACGGCGCCATGGGCAAACCGATCGATATCTACAAGCGGGAGGCCTTCGCCATGTTCGAGCGGATGGTCCAGCAGGCCGACCGCGAGATTGTCAATCTCGTCTACAAGCTGCAGGTCAACATCCCGGAGAAGAGCCGCGAGGAGCGCCGGAGGCAACCCTCGGAGCTGACCACCAGCCACGCCGGCAGCGCCAATATGGGTTACGGCGCCGCGGCGCATGCGGTTGCCGCCGGTTCTCAGCCACAGATTCAGGGGCGAGAGGCCAACCCGATGGAGCAAGCCTCTCAGGCGGGCAAGCAGGACAAGACTATTCGCCGCAACCAGCCCAAAGTCGGCCGCAACGACCCCTGCCCATGCGGTTCAGGCAAGAAGTACAAGAAGTGCTGCGGACGGAGCGGGTAAGAAGTGCCCCTTGGCACGTCTATCTGCAGCGATGTGTCTGCACACGCGATTGTGGCATCAGATAATCGTAACAATGTACCGAATGCCCTAACGGTAGCTAAACCCCGAGCTCCTCAAACACATCCCCCAGATACGCGATCAGATCCCCGGCGATCATGGCCCGCGGCGTGAGATCATCCGCGGCCAAATCACCCGCCATGCCGTGCATATAGACCCCACATATCGCGGCATCGACTGCGTCAAGCCCCTGCCCCAGAAGCGAGCCGATCATCCCCGAAAGCACATCGCCGGTGCCGCCTGTCGCCATACCGTGGTTGCCGGTTTGATTGACATACACTATTCCCTCGGGATCCGCGATCACGGTCGGACTGCCCTTGAGGACCAGAACAACATCGTGTTCACGAGCGAACTGCCGCGCCGAGTCAATACGCTCATGGATATCATTGGAGACGCTCCCGCCGGACAACCGCGCAAACTCGCCTGGATGCGGCGTGAGCACCACCTCGGCCGGAATCTGTTTGAGTATCGCGGTATGTCCCTCCAGCGCGTTTAAGCCGTCGGCATCGACAATCACCGGCTTCTCCAGCGTGGTCAAGAACCTGCGCACCAGCTCCCAGGTCTCGTGGTGGCGTCCGATTCCCGGCCCGACGATGACGGCATTGTGCTCTCTCGTGAGGGCTCGCACCTCACCCAGCGCCCGAAGCGCCAGCACGCCCTTTTTGGCGACCTCGGGCAGGGGATGGCTGGTCGCTTCCACCACGCACGAGGCCAGAATGGGGATCACCGAGCGCGGCGAAGCCAGCTTGACCAGGCCGCTGCCGGTACGCAGTGCGCTCTGCGCAGCCAATACCACCGCACCGGTCAGTCCGAGCGAACCGGCAAGCACCAACACCTTGCCGAACGTCCCCTTGTGGCCGTCGGGCGCACGCACCGGCATGCGATCGACCACCATTTCCTCAGTCATAAGCTCTTCGGCAAGGTTGAATCCTTCAATCACGCTGTCGGGTATGCCGATCGGCACCACCGAAATGACTCCCGCCAACTCTCGCCCGGGTGAGACAAACAGCCCGAACTTCGGCAAGGCCAGCGTGTAGGTGTAATCGGCTTCGACCACTGAGCCTTCAGCCTGACCATTGTCAGCATTCAGGCCGCTCGGCAGATCAACCGCGATCACTTCCTGTGGTTGCGTGTTGATGTACTCAATCATCTCGGCCGTTATCCCGCGCGGGCTGCCGGAGAAACCGGTGCCGAAGATGGCATCGACGATGATTTCGGAGTCCAGTGTATCAGGCAGCACGGAATGATCGGTGACCTCTGTCATGGGGATCGAAAGCTTCCGGGCGCGGTCGAAATTCAATCGGGCGTCATCGGAGAACTTCTCATACGGACCCTGGTAGAAGATCTCGACCGGGATACCATCCTCGTGCAGGCAGCGCGCCACAACGTAACCATCTCCCCCGTTATTGCCCCTGCCGCAAATGACTGTGACTTTCGCCCCGGGGCTGAGACTGAGCAGGTCCTCAACAATACACTCGGCGATACCCCTGCCCGCGTTCTCCATGAGCGTGGGACCGGGAATACCCACCGTTTCGATCGTCTCGCGATCGATCTGCTGCATCCGGGCGGCCGTCACCAGTTTCATCACTCACCCGCTTTGGTGCGACTCACCTTGCGCTTCCGCGAAATGCGCTTTTTCGCCTTCGTGCCTTCTCCCGGCTTCTCCAGCGCGAACCTGATCGCCAGCATCATTTCTGAGAAGAACTTCAGCTTGACGGCCTTCTTGATCTCCGGCGGCAGATCCTGAGTATCCTTGCGATTCTGCTCAGGCAGGATGACTGTTTCCACCCCCGCTCGATAGGCCGCCAGGAGCTTCTCTTTCAGCCCGCCGATCGGCAGAATCTCTCCGCGGAGCGTGATTTCGCCAGTCATAGCCAGGCACGGCTTGACCCGTCGGCCGGTCATCAGTGATGCCAGCGCGACCGCCATGGTAATCCCCGCCGAAGGACCGTCCTTGGGGGTAGCCCCTGACGGCACATGAATGTGGATCTCCCGGGCCTCCAGGAAATCCCGCTCTATCTGCAAGTCCTCGGTGTTGCTGCGAAGATAGGACAGGGCCGCAAAGGCCGATTCTTTCATAACATCACCAAGGTGCCCGGTAAGGGTCAGCTTCTTGTCCTTGCCGGGCATTGCCGTCGCCTCAACGAACAGCAACTCCCCGCCGACGGCGGTATACGCCAGGCCCGGCACCACCCCGATCTTCCCGCTTCGGGACAGCGCCTCGCGCACGAACTTGACCGGGCCAAGCAGCTTCGGGATATCCTTGTCCACCAGCACATGTGTCTTCTTGCGGGAGCCGGAGGCCACCTTACGGGCGATCTTGCGGGTCACGGAAGCGATTTCCCGCTCAAGGTTGCGCAACCCCGCCTCGCGCGTGTAACCGTCGATGATCGCCTTGACGGCACTGTCCTCGAACTTCAGCCTGTCCGCAGTCAGACCATGATTGTCCAGTTGCTTGGGGATCAGATGCCGCTTGGCAATCTGCAGTTTCTCGATATCCGTATACCCGGGCAGCCGGATCACCTCCATGCGGTCGCGGAGTACCGGCGGGATAGGATCAAGCAGATTAGCAGTGGTAATGAACATCACCCGTGACAGATCAAAGGACAGTTCCAGGTAATGATCACTGAACGTATCGTTCTGTTCGGGATCAAGCACCTCCAGCAGGGCCGAGGCCGGGTCACCACGGAAATCGGAACCAAGCTTGTCGACCTCGTCGAGCATGATCACCGGATTGTTGGAGTCGCAGCGCCGGATACTCTGAATCACGCGGCCGGGCATAGCACCGATGTAGGTGCGGCGATGCCCGCGGATCTCGGCTTCATCGCGCATCCCGCCGAGCGACACTCGATAGAACTTGCGACCAATCGCGCGCGCTATGGAGCGTCCCAGCGAGGTCTTCCCCACACCCGGAGGACCGACGAAACAGATGATCGGCCCCTTGATGTCTTCTTTGAGCTTGCGCACCGACAGGTACTCCAAAATGCGATCCTTGACCTCCTCGAGGTCATAGTGGTCCTCATCCAGCACACGTTTGGCCCGACGGATATCCAGAATGTCCTCGGTCGATCTTGACCATGGCAGCGATACCAGCCAATCGAGATACGTGCGTGCGACAGTATACTCGGCCGAGGAGGGCGACATGTGCGAAATCCTGTCCAGTTCCTTGCGCGCCGCCTTTTCGTGCTGCTCAGGCATCTGTGCCTCGACAATGCGCCGCTCAAACTCCTCAAGCTCCGAGGACTCGTCAGTATCGCCCAACTCGCGTTTGATAGCCTTGAGTTGCTCGCGAAGGATGTAATCGCGCTGCGACTTGCCCAGTTCGCTGGCCGCCTGCGCCTGAATCTTCTGCGACAGCTCCAGTACCTCGATCTCCTTGTTAAGCGCCTGATACAGGTGGTTCATCCGGCGGAAGACGTTCAGCTCCTCAAGCAGCCGCTGCTTCTCACTTATCTCTATATTGAGATTGGAAGCCACGAAATCGGTCAGCTTGGATGAGGTATCCTGGTTCATCGCTGAAACATGGAACTCCTCTGTCAAGTACGGCGCCAGCTCCACCAGCTTCTTGATGCGCTCCATGAAATTGCGCCGCAGGGCCTCCAGCTTGACGGTGTCCCCCTCGATCTCCGGCACCTCCCGAACCTCGGCCTGGAGGAACGGGCTGTCAGACACCTGGCGCATCATTCGTATACGGGTCAGTCCCTGAATGAGGAAACGAACGGTACCATCAGGAAATCGCAGCATTTTCAGGATGTTGCCCGAACAACCAACATCGTGAAGGTCATCGAATCCCGGCTTCTCAACTGATGGGTCCTTCTGCAAAAACAGCCCGATCCGCGAGCCGCGCATCAGGGCATCATCGACCAGCTTAGTCTGCTCGGCATCCTGTATCATCAACGGCACCACCAGATAGGGATACACAATCGTACCCTTGAGCGGAAGCACCGGCAGTGTCTCAACTCGTGTTTCCTGTTCTTTATCAGTTACGGTACTCACTGGTATCGACATTCCTTTCATGGCGTGTTGGCACTGCAACGGGCACGCAGTCAGTGCCCGAGAAAGCATGGTATAGTACTAAACAAAGACGCTAAGTGCTGATGTTTCAAGAAAAAAACGGGAGGCCTCAGACATTGAAGCGAAAGAGGATCTCATCACCATCCCGGACAATGTAGTCTCTGCCCTCGATGCGGATCTTGCCGGCGGCACGCAGCTCTGCCTGTGTCGGATACGTAAGATGATTCTCCCAGCGCGTAACCTCGGCCCGAATGAACCCGCGGGCGATGTCGGAATGGACAGCTCCCGCAGCCTGTTGCGCAGTACTGCCGGCCCTGATCGGCCAGGCCCGGACTTCCTTGTCACCCGCCGTCAGAAAGGATATCAGCCCCAGCAGGGCGTAGCACTTGTGAATGACTTTATCGACCGCCGGAGTGGAAATGCCAAGCTCCTTCATGAACATCTCACGCTCCTCTCCCTCCAGCTCCACCAACTCCATCTCGATGGCCCCGCAGACAACAGCGACATCACGCTTACCCGGACTGATCCACTGGGAATACTGCTGAGCAATATGATCAGCACGAGTCAAATCAGCCTCACCGATATTAAGGACCATCAGCGCCGGTTTCATTGAGAAGAAGGCGTAGCCGCGAATGGCCTTTCGCTCCTCGGGTGTTAGTTCCATATCGATCAAAGGGTGTTCAGCCTCAAGATGCTTAAGACACCGCCTGAGCAATTCGATATCGGCTGCCTCGGTCTTGTCTCCGGTGAGCTTCACCTTGCGCTGTTTCTTTTCCAGATTGTTCTCAACCACCACCTGATCAGCAAGCAGCATCTCGTCGGTGAGATTGCGAATGGCGCTCGCGGGATCAGCATCCGGGCTGAAGGCATCAATGACCAGGACCAGGGCGTCCATCAAACGCAGATCAGGGTTGATTTCGGCCACTGCCGCCTTCGTACCGTTGCCCTTGAACCCGGGAGCATCCAGTAACTCGATCTCGGCGTAGGTCACCTTCTTCGGCTGAAAGATCTCGGCCAGCTTGTCAACGCGGTCATCGGGCACCTTGATTATGGCCCGGTGTGATGACTGCGAAAAGTCGCCCACCGCCTCGGTCTGACCGGCGGCGGCATTGAAGACCGTAGTCTTGCCACTCTGAGGAGTGCCTATAATGCCTAACTTCATGGCGGGGAAGCTAAGTGATCAGCGAAGCTTTGGCAAGTCACTGCCCGGTCTTTTTCCGTCGATGGGGCTTGCGCACCAGACTCCTGAGGACTGCCAGGTTCTCGATGTCCTCAAGCAGTTCTGGTCCCTTCGGTGTCTCGAGAATCCTGGGAATCTCTGCCAGAGTCGGGTCGTTGACCAAATGGCGAAATCCCTCCAGCCCAATATACCCCTTGCCGATATGCTCATGGCGGTCACGCCGCGAGCCAAGCGGCTTCTTGCTGTCATTGACATGGATGACTCGCAGTCGCTCCAGACCTATGACGGCATCGAACTGACTAATCGTACTGCGGTACTCCGAGAGGGGCGCGAGGGCATATCCGGCCGAGAAGACATGACAGGTGTCGAGGCAAACGCCCATTCGTTCGGTATTCTCCACCATACCGATGATCTCTGCCAAATGCTCGAACCGGTACCCGAGATTGGTACCCTGACCCGATGTCGTCTCAAGCAGCAGCGTAACCTGGTTGGCGGGGGACAACCGATCGAACATGGTGTTGATCGCCTCAGCGACCCGGCGCAGACCGGTGATCTCGCCGCTGCCGACGTGACTGCCCGGATGCAGTACCAGGTTGGGTATGTGCAATACCTGGCAACGGTTCATCTCTTCCAGCAGAGAGGCTAACGAACGTTCGAACAACGCGGGATCGGGGGAGGCAATGTTGATAAGGTAGCTGCTGTGCGCGGTCGCTGCCGTTATCCCGGTGGTCTCAATCAACTCGAAATACCTGTCCAGATCGTCACGTCGCAATGGCGCCGCCCGCCACTGGTTGTTGGACTTGTCAAAAACCTGAATCGTGTCGCAGGTCGCCTTCTGGCCCCGAAGAATCGCCTTGTGCATTCCCCCGGCTATCGACATGTGCGCACCGAACAGCGGTTCCGGCATCAAACCCGTAAACTCCTTTGCGACAAACGCCTGCAGTAAATCATACCTGACTCAACCAGCTTCAGAACCGAACGTTCCCGCGTGACTTTCCTGTCGACCTCAGAGAATCTCTGACAGCGTTTGTCAGCGGCCGGGGCGATCTTGCCTGCAAAGGAGGGTATTGTATGTCTCTTGATCAACCTTTGTTTGTGCGGGATACTCGAATCGCTGTCACGGATGTGCTAAGGATGATTGCCGAAGGACTAAGCTATGAGCAGATTCTCAGGCGCGAACCGCGGCTGAAAATGACAGACATTATGGCGGCCGCTGACCTTGCCCGGCAACTACTGGACCAGCATGTAACTGCGGACTCCATCATCCACATCGACGGCAGAATCCACCTGACTGTCCGACGCGGCAAATGGATCAATCTGGGGCAATTGCGCAAGGAGTACCCACGGGCCTACGAACCGTGGACGCGCGAGGAGACAGAAAGACTCCGATCGTTCTTTCAGGCGCGCATGGATGTCGAGGAGATCGCCAGTCGACTGGGTCGTCAGCGGGGGGCCATCGTTTCACGGCTGGAGAAACTGGGCCTGCTCGGTGCCAGTCGCACCATCGGCGGTGAGGCCGACACAGAGAAGAACCCCTGAGACAGGTGCCTGTATCGCAGGGACTACCGGCAGCGGGCAGCGGAGTACATGCCGACCGTGTTGAGGATTTCGTCGCGGATCGCCTCAAGCTGCTCGTCGATATCCTTGTCGTTCATGTGCTCCAGCACGTAACACACAGTCTGAAACAGTCGTGGAGTGGGTACCAACGCAATCTGGTTGAGAGCCGCCAGGTCAATCGCCTCGTCCTCGAACCAGACTTCCCGCACCTCTACGGGACGCAGCCGTTCTCCGTTGCCCAGCAGAATGCCCTTGGGACGCACGCGCTCATGGCCGGCGTCCAGCGAGGCGACCAGCTCGGCGACCTCCTTCTTGCCGATAGGAGTCTTGTCGGAGTCAGCCAGACGAACCACAGCCTGGCACTTCTTGGCGTCGTCCTTATGATGGATGCGGAAGGTCTCCCCAGTGCAACTGATGCTCTCGGGGGCGACCTTGAAACCAAGTCGCTCCAGTGTCATGTGGACCACGGGCTGCATCTCGAAGTAGTTCTGGTACAGCAGCCCTACCAGCCGCGGTATCTCTCGCCGTTCGCGGACATACTGATCGCGCAGAGCCTCAAGTCGTTCGATCTCTTTCTCGGTCTTTTCGATCAAGGCGGGATACGGATTCGTTCGACTCAGGCGAATACTCTGATTATTGACCCAGTCCGGCTTGACTGTGCTTGAATCCGGTGAATGCAGCACCTTTCGAAAGGCATCCACAAGGCGCTCCGTCTCGTTCTCCAGTTGAAAATAGGGAATGAGATACACCCGCCCCGGCGTATCCACAAAACTGATCTTGGTGATGGCAGGGCTGGCTCCGCTGGATGCAATGACCTCAATTTTGCCGTGTCCGACTGAATTGAGAGTCTGCACACAACTGATCTCGACACCCTCGAACTCACGGGCAAGGGGGTGCTCCTTATGCAGGAACTTCAGACGCTTGTGATTGCAGTAGTTGAAAGAGAAGCCGCCCACCAACTCCTCAAGCCAGAAGAATGAGGAGACCAGGCCCTGCGTATAGGTCGACTGCCCGGCAGAGCTCTTCTTGGCCACCTTGATGTGACTATTGGGCAGGTTGGACCGGACTACCAGAATGGCCCCGTTGTTCAGCAGTCGGCGCAGGGTATCCGCCGCCAGTTTCAGGCCAACAAGGTAGCGCGGGACCTCCTCGTCCTCGAGGGTGATATAGTCGATCTTGGACACGCTCTTCTCGCCTTTCCATAGACCGTGATCGGTGGCAAACTGGAGCGGATCCAAAAACACGATGCTGCTGTCGGAGAAGTCACTGCCGTCCATGATATCGCAGACATCGTAGTCCTCGCGGGCGGCATTCCAGTTGACAAACGTCACCTTGTCATCATACTCGCCCTTAGACGGATCTCCAACCGGCTTGTCGGCCCGCTCGGGCGCTGGCGATGCTGCATCTTCGCGCTGCCCGGTTTCGACAGCATCAGCCCCGGTATCAGTATCCGAAGCCCCCATGGCGCTACTGGCTTGTGTATCGGGCATCGATTCATTCATACGTGCTTCTCAAACCTCCGTTGTGTCGCTCCGGTCATTCGCGATGGCAGCGCCGGCGACCAGTTGACCCGGATCTGTCCGGATCGGTGTTCCCCCATTCAGACGGATATTTCTGATATCGGCAGGTCTTCTGTTTGTCTTGAAACTCGACCGCCCTCAGTCACGCCAGGTACTTGCGGGTGTTCATAACAAAGACACCTGTGCACTCCAGAACGTCCTTACGGAGCGAGGCCAGAACCTCGGCCTGTTTCGGCCGGCTGTGCTGTCTGAGCAGATAGCAGACGATGTCAAAAAGCTCATAGGTTGACAGCAGGCAGATCTCATACTGCTCGGCCGCCGCCAGCGCTGCCGATTCAAACCACTCACCGCGCTTTCGCGGGTGCAGGCTGCGTCGGGCGTTGCCCACCAGTATTCCTTTTGGCTTGACCTTCAGCGAACAACGCTGGACAGCGCTGTGCAGCGCCCCGACCTCATCGGCGCCAATAGCCTGTTCCTCCGAGGCAGCCGTGCGGACCAGTGTCCGTACTATCCCACCGGTGTCGGTCTCAGTCTGCCAGGCAATGCTCTGCTGGTCCACCGACATCTGCGACGGCTGAAAACCAAGCAGTTCAAAGGAGCTGTGGACGGCCTGAAACAACGAACGCCCAGTCTCGAACAGCATCTCCGGCAACAACAGGACCTCCTCCTGCCTCCGGGCTGTCTCCTGACGCTCCCGCTCCAGTTCCCGCAGTTGCCGATCCAGCGTCTTGAGTCGCCCCGGAAAGGGACTGTGGTCGATCACCTGTCGGTCAAAGGGATCGATCCAGGAGGGTCGCATCAAACTGCCAGAGCCGCTGCCGGAAATCAGCCTGAAGGCCTCCACAAGGCGAATATGCTCCTGCGGTACAAGAAACTCGGGAATGAAAAACACCTGCCCCCTGCCCTCACCGAAATGGACGCGGCTGACAGCGGACATCGAGAAGGCCGGGCCACTGGAAGCTACCGTCTGGATACTCCCCCTGCCGACACTTGTCAGACATTGATGCACGCGCACCGAAGACTCCCCGAGGAAACGAAGAATGGGATTGGTGCGGGACTGAAACTTCACGTGATCATGGTTGCAGTAAGAGAATGACAGACCATCAACAAGGTCCTCCATCCAGAAGAACGTCGACACCAGGCCCCGGGTATAGGTGCCGGTACCTTTACCCTTCTGGCGGCTGAGTTTGACGTGGGAATTGGGGACGTTGGCTCGGATCACCAGCGTGCCGCCTCGTTCCAGCAGCATCTGCCACTGCCCCTGCGCTCTTTTGACCGCCCGAAGATACGCCTTGAACTGTGCCTCGCTCATCGAGGTGTAGGCAGCGTCGGCGATACTCGCCGGATTACTCCAGAAGCCGTGTGCAATGGCGAATTGCAGCGGATCGAAAAAGACCAGGCGGCACCCCGATATGTCGATCCCGTCCATCAGGTCCGAATGAATGGCGCGGTCATCCTGCACACCCCAGCTCACAGCCCAGTTGACGAAGGCAATCTTGCCGTCGATAGTGGTGATGTCGCTCGCCTCGGTCGACTGATACGCCATGATATCGTCCATCTGGTGTCCCCGTCAAAGCATCCGGCCCCGCTTGCGCTGCTCACAGCGACCTCACTAATCCTCCAGCAACAGGGGGCATTACTCAAGTTGTCGGATGAGTTCCGTCCTGTCTGAAGGGATCCGTACTCAGTTGCGCAATAAGAAACCGGCAGGATCAAGTTGTCGGTCCTGCCGGCACGCCGCCTGCCATTCGCCTGCAAGGTTCACTTCAGATTCATACTGAGAATCTTCAGTTCTGTCATATCCTCAATCGAGTACCGAACACCCTCGCGCCCCATGCCGGAGTCTTTGACACCGCCATACGGCTGATGGTCGGCACGGTAAGTCGGCACATCGTTGACGACAACGCCGCCGGCCTCAATATGTTTGAAGGCATACCAGATGTCTTTCAGGCGGTTGGTAAACACGCCCGCCTGAAGTCCGTAATTGGAGCTGTTGATCTGACTAACGACCGATTTGAAGCTCTTATACTTGAAGAGCACCGCCAAAGGCGCGAAAGCCTCTTCTGAACAGACACGCATATTGGGCGTCACCTGTGACAGCAGGGTCGGCTGGAGCACTGCCCCGCGGGCCTTCCCACCGGCCAGCACCTTGGCCCCCTGGCTTCTGGCCTCCTCAATCATCTCCAGCGTATTCCGGACGGCGTCGCGGTCGATCATGGCCCCCATATCGACCTTCGGATTCATGGGATTGCCGGTCTTGATTTTCGCGACTTTCTGCTTGAAGATTCGCAGAAAACGGTTATAGACCTTCTCATGAATGTAAATGCGCTGAACCGAAATGCAGGATTGGCCGGCCGAGGCAAACGACCCATACACCAGTCGGGTGGCGGCCCAGTCAAGATCGGCATCGTCGGCAACAGCCACACCGGCATTGCCGCCAAGTTCAAGCACCACATGTTTCTTGCCCGCGTTCTGCTTGATCCACCAGCCCACCTGCGACGAACCGGTGAACGTGATCAGCTTGACCCGCTCATCCTCCAACAATGGCGACGACTCTTTGGATGAACCGGGAAGAACCGACACCGCCCCTTTGGGATGATCGGTCTGGTCGATCATCTCAGCAAGCAGCAGTGCCGAAAGCGGTGTAGCACTGGCCGGCTTGAGAACAATCGTGTTGCCCGAGGCGATCGCGGGGGCCACCTTGTGCGCCACAAGGTTGAGCGGAAAATTGAACGGTGAGATACCGGCCACAACCCCCATCGGAAAGCGCTTGACCAGGCCGGTCCGCTCTTCGGCACCCGGTGTCCAGTCCAGGTCGATAATCTCTCCACCGATCCGCTTGGCCTCCTCCGCCGCAACCCGGAAAACACCAACAGCCCGCTGCACCTCCCCTTTGGCATCCTTGTAGCACTTGCCCAGTTCCTGAACCATGGTGGTCGTGAAACGCTCGAGGTTCTTCTCGATCAAATCGGCTACAGCCCGGCACGTTTCAGACCGCTTGTAGCTGGGCAATTCACGCGTTTGCGCAAAGGTCTTGTCGGCGATCTGAATTGCCCGCGTGTAATCCGCCTTCGAGGCCGCAGCCACTTTGGCAGTTACTTTGTTGTCGTACGGATTCACGACCTCGATGCTCTGGTCGGAATTCTCCCAGCTGCCCCCCAGATACATCTTGTGCGTCGTATTCGTCTTCTGTTTCCTGGCCATGTTCACTTGCTCCCGCTGTTTCAGTTGCCTCTCACATTCGTTCGCACAGCACCCGCGTGCCTACACCGGACAGACCAGCTGGCCCAGCCGTTTGGTCAGTCGGATGTTCTCGCTGTAGTCCACCGGTACATCTATCACAACCGGCTTGTCAGACTTGAAGGCCCGCGAAAGCACCTTCTGCAGATCGTCTCCCTCCTTCACCCTGATACCGTTCGCACCAAAAGAACGCGCCAGCTGAACCCAGTCCGGGTTACCGAACCTGGTGCCGAACGCTGTGCCGAACTTCTTTTCCTGATGCCATTCTATCAAACCGAACGTACCATCAGACCAGACCATATTCACGGTGGGCGTCCCCAGACGCACCGCCGTCTCCAGCTCCTGAATGTTCATGAGAAATCCGCCGTCACCACTGATCGTGAGGATCCTCCGATCCGGGTAAACAAGTTTGGCAGCAATCCCGCCCGGAAGACCTATGCCCATGCTCGCAAACCCGTTGGAGATCAGGCAGGTGTTGGCCTCGTGGACCACGAACATGCGGGCAATCCATATCTTGTGGGCACCGACATCGCTTATCAGGATATCCTCATCTGCCAGCACCTGACGAACATCATGCAGAATCTTCTGGGGCTTGAAGGGAAAGGCCTCGCTGTTGTCATATTCATGAATGTCGGCGAGTATCTTCCTGCGGTGCTTGATAGCCCACTCCCCCCGGCTGGTATCGAAGGAATCATCGATCCGCTCGTTTACCTCCCAGAGCGCGGAGGCGATGTCTGCGACCACTTCGACCTCGGGGTGGTACCAGTAGTCGACCTCAGCATGCTCGAAGTCTATGTGGATAATGCACTTGGAGCCATCAGGATTCCAGAACTGCGGCGAGTACTCAACGATATCGTAGCCGATGCAGATGATCAGGTCGGCTTCTTCAAGGGCACAGGTCACGTGATCGCGCGTCTGCAGACCAATCGTAAGCAGGTTGTACTCATATTCGTAGCCGGAGGCTCCTTTGCCCATGAAGGTATTGCAGACCGGGAAGCGAGTCTGGTCCAGAAAGCGCCTCAACTGGCGTGTAGCCCGCTTGCGCAGACATCCATTACCGGCCAGCACCAGCGGTTTCTTCGCCTTACCGATCAGATCAATCACTGCCTGGACCGCCTTGTAATCCGGGGCCGGGCGACGGACCTTGCGCACCGCGAAGTACTCCGGGCTCTCACACTTCTCCTGGGCAACGTTCTCCGGGAACTCAAGGTGGGTCGAGCCGGGCTTCTCCGCTTCTGCGGTCTTGAAGGCCTTGCGGACTGCCTCGGCGACGATATCAGGACGCTCAATCCGGGTGTTCCACTTGGTTATCGGCCGAAGCATCGACACAACATCGATGTACTGGTGCGACTCCTTGTGCACCCGCAATGTGTCGGCCTGCCCGGTGATAGCCACCAGCGGCGAACGGTCGAGGTAGGCGTCCGCTATCGGAGTTATCAGATTGGTCGCGCCGGGCCCGATTGTCGCCAGACACACCCCGGCCCTGCCGGTCAGCCGACCATAGACATCAGCCATGAATCCGGCCCCCTGCTCGTGCCTGGTCAGAATGAATTTGATCCCGGACTTGCGGACTGCCTCCAGAAAGTCAATATTCTCCTCTCCGGGCACACCGAAAATGTACTCGACCCCCTCATTTTCCAGGGCCTTTACAAACACCTCAGATGCGTTCATCCTTCTCTCCTGTTACGGTCGTCCAGCCGTCCGGTGACCTGCTTCCGGCGGGACTCCTGCGCCTGTCACGAGGTCAAACCACCGCCAAGGTAGCACAAATGCTCGGCCATGGAAAGTGTTGGAAGCAGCCCATAATCTGTTGGGCGAAACGGGTTCGTTTGGCCTGTTCCGGTCCTCCGGAATCGCCATATCAGTACTCCCGGGCAGGTTGTGCCTATTATCGGTGACAGATAACCTCTTGTTCTGTGAGTACATAACACGATCCCTGAGAGGCCGGTTCCAGAATCATACACGGGCGGCATACAATTTACAGCTATACGGGCAAACCAAGAGGTACTACCTATGAGCAAATTGAAAATACAGAATCAGGACGGTCTTACCCTCCTGGAAGTGCTTATTGCCTTGCTGATCCTCAGTTTGTCGCTGCTGTTGCTGCTGAATATGGCGATGGTTGCTCTGGATGGCAACGACTGGGCCAACAACACCACTCTGACCACGCATCTGATGCAGGAGAAGCTGGAGCAACTGCGAAGCACCAACAATCCCGGCAGTGGCGTCGACACAGCCCGTGGCGTCGTTCGCTCCTGGACGGTCAACAACGCCGGGGCTAATCTCAATGAGATCAAGATCAGGGTCGACTGGGAGGATGTCCGTGGTACTGCAAAACAGGATTCGCTGACGGCGTACCTGAAGTCGTAGCGGCACATGAAACCAAGTGGGTACCAATATGATGAACATACGATCCAGAATCAGAAGTCAGTTGGGGACATCGTTCCTGGAGGTCATGATTGCCCTGGTCATCATGGGCGTAGTGACCACCGGCATCTTCGAGCTGTACATCAGTCAGCACAAGCATTACATAATTCAGGACGACATCACGACCATCCAGCAGAATGTCCGAGCCTCAATCGACGAGATTACCCGGCACTGCCGCATGGCGGGGTTCAACCTGCCGCTGAACCTGGCACCGATCCAGGCCTACAACACCAATCCGGACACGATTGTGCTCGTGTACCGAACCGGTGACTGTGAAACCAAGCTGTCGGCGCCGATGCCTCAGCCGTCGGCGGAGTTGAAGTGTGAAAGCGACATCTCCTGCTTCAGTCCCGGTGACTGGGCCTACATCTTCGAGCCGGACTCCGGCGGCGGCGAGTTCTTCGAGATCACGCACGTACAGGTGGCTGCCAAACACATCCAGCACAACACTATGCCACTGTCGAAGTCGTACAGCGCCGACGCTCAGGTGTTGATGCTCACCTGGATCAAGTTCTATGTCGATACGCTGACCGACCCGAACACACCCTGCCTGATGGTTGAGCGTCCCGGCTCCGGGCCGCAGGTCTTCGCTGAGAACATATCCGATCTGCAATTCCGGTACCGGATGAAGAACAGTGCGCTGTTTGACGAACCACCGTCAATCGACGACGTTCGCGAAATCCTCATTAGTGTGTCGGGACACTCCGGCCGCGCCGATTACGACATCCCCTCCGGGGACACGCTTCGATATCGAACGTTCAACACGTCAGTATTCCTTCGCAATATCGGACTGTAAGGAAGGTGATAGATTATGCGACGATTACTCTACAACCAACGCGGTATGGCCAGCCTGATCGCCCTGATCATGGTCGCCATGCTCACCCTGCTGGGGCTCGCGGCGCTCTCGACCTCGGAAGACGAGGTGAACATCGCCGGTAACGAGCTTCAGGAGATGCGCAGTTTCTATGCCGCCGAGGCGGGGCTGGAGGCAGGTGCCGCCGCTTTGCAGGATGAGTATGATACCACCGGCGTGCCGCCGACCATCATGCCATCAGGAAGCTTTGCGATTAACCACTGCGACGTCTCCTATGTGACGGTAGACGACGGCGCCCCGACGAAACGCGTTCTGACCAAGGGTACCCTGGCCGGCCTGCACTCGCTGGTCAAGAGCTTCACGATTACCAGCGTGGCTGAGAGCGAAGTAGAAAACGCCCGGATGATTCTTCAGGAGTCATTCGAGGCCGCCCTGGTGCCCATCTTCCAGTTCGCAGTCTTTTACGGCAACGACCTTGAGATCGCCCCCGGACCGGACATGACCCTTCTGGGACGTGTCCACTCCAACGGTAACCTGTGGTTGCAAGCCAACAGCTCCCTGAAGATGGATTCCTATGTGACCGCCTCGGGCAACATCCTGCACGGGCGCAAGGGCCCGGGCGGCGTCAGCAGCGGTGACGTTCTCATTAAGGATGAAGAAGGCAATTATGTCTCCATGAAGATGGGCGCGGACTTTCTTGACAGTGAATTCACTGACTGGTATGACTCCTCGCTGGCACGATGGGGCGGACGGGTTCAGGATTCGACCCACGGACAGGGGGAACTGAATATTCCCCTGACCAACTCCGATGATCCGCATACGCTCATCGAACGTGGCGACGGCAATCCGGATTCGTACGAACACCTCTCCTCGCTGAAGATCATCGACGACACTGCCTGGGCACAGGTTGGCGGGCTATGGCTCGATGTCACGCAGGACATGATAGACAGCGGCGTGCTGGTACCATCGGCAACCGATCAGTTCTACGATGCTCGTGAAGGTGAATGGGTGGATTGCACCGAACTGGATATGGGCCGGCTTTACGAAACCGGTTTCGCTCCCAGCAACGGCGTACTCTACTTCTCGAATCAGGTGGCCGGCTGGCCTGCCTTGCGGCTGAACAACGGTGACACGCTCGGCTCGGGCCTGACCATCGCCAGTGAGAACCCGGTGTACACCAATGGCGACTACAATTCGGTTAACAAGAAGCCGGCGGCCATTATGGCCGACGCTGTCACATTCCTGTCCAATGCCTGGGATGCAGGCAACTTCGACCTCGTCAGCGACTCATCAAAAAACAAGCGTAACGCCACAGCCACAACCGTCAACGTATCGTACTTGACCGGTAATGTCGAGACCACTCCCAGCAACTACAACGGCGGCTTCGAGAACCTGCCGCGCTTTCTGGAACGCTGGTCAGGCAAGAACTTCACCTGGTCCGGCAGCGCCGTGAATCTCTGGAATTCTCAGCAGGCGAATGGCAACTGGTCGGGTACGTACTACGACCCTCCGAACCGTGACTGGAGCTACGACTCCGACCTTGACGATCCCAACAAGCTGCCGCCCGAAACACCTACGGTGCGCGTCTTCCAGCGAATCGGCTGGCGCCAGAGCTATGTGGGAACTAACGATGAAAACGTTGATCTGGAAGCTCTGGGACTCTGAGCGCCTGCTCACCTGCGCTTCTGTGTAATATCTCCTTGTACCAAGGCAGAGCGCCCGCCAGGATGGCGGGCGCTTTGTGTTTGTCCACAGCTTTGGGCAATTCGCTTATTCAATCACCAGATCGTACGGGAGACGGGCATATAAGCCGCCCGGCTCCATGCGCAAGTCCTCCAGAGGGTTACCTGTCGCCGGATCCTCCGTACCACCGAAGACGGAAGACACTGCACCAAGCAGCGAAAAAGCCGGCAGCACAAACAAGGGACGGCGCTTAGGATACACCTCCACCGTGTACTCCTTGACGCCCGCCTGCCCGGCAGTGAAATCAAGCGCCTGCTTGATTCCCCCCAAATAATCCACAAGGCCATTATCCAGCGCCTCCCGCCCTGTCCACACCCGCCCCCGGGCAAGTTGGTCCACCGAATCAACACTCATTCCGCGATTCTCAGCAACCAGATCAACGAAGTGCCGGTACAAGGCATTGATCTGTGAGTACGCTTTCTCCCGCTCTCCGTCGGTAAACCCCCGGCTCGTCAGGTACAGACCGGCGTGCCGGCCGCGAAGATACAACTCCTTGTGCAAGTCAATCTTCTCGTACAACCCGGTCAGGTTCGGCTTGCCGGCGTAGAGACCGATTGATCCCGTGATCGTCGCAGGGTTGGCGAAGAGCTCCCGCCCGGCAGTACTGATGTAGTAGGCCCCTGAGGCTGCAACATTGGCCATGGACACAACCGTCGGCTTCTTCGTAGCGGCCTTCGTTGCCAGGTGGTGAATGTCGTCAGCCGCCAGCGCTCCTCCCCCCGGGGAACTCAGACGAAGCACCACCCCCTTCACACGAGGTTCTCTCTTGACTTGCGAAAACGCCTGAGCCATAAGACCGGGTGTCACCTCCGATTGGTCAACCAGCGGCCAGTAGTTACCGTCATGATAGGCAATGCTTCCCTCAGCAACCACAACCGCCAACTGCGGTCGCTTTCTCCAGCTACCGTCAACCAGCGTATCGGCAACGTAGTCGGCAAAACCAACTTGCGACATCGGTCGGAGAAAGTCGCTCAACTCATCCTCATAACAGAACGTATCCACCAGGCCAAGCTCCATAGCCTCAACCGAGGTGTATGGCCCGTTGTCGATCATCGCGCGCACGGAATCGGACGTGAACCCACGACCGGCAGCAATGGCACTGACAAACTGGCTATACAGATCATCCAGAATGCGGTTGAGCTGCTCCCTGCTGGCCTCAGAAGGTCCCCGTTGGGTGTACTGCTCAGGAGCTGTCTTGTGGTCCCCGATTCGGACCATGTCCACCTCGATACCGAGCTTCTCGAGCGTGCCGGCATAGAACGTCTGCTCCGCCTTCAGGCCAATCAGCCCAAGCTGGCCGACAGTGGACATCAGCAGGCTGTCAGCGATACATCCGACGTAGTATGTGATGTTATTGGCAAAGCGAAGGTGACAGGTGATCCGCTTGCCCCTTGACTGGAAATGCTCGAGCGCCTGTCGCAGCTCCTGCGCCTGACCGAAGCCCATCGCCAGACCGCTGAGCTTCAGCGACATCTCAGAAATAGAGGGGTCCTCGGCGGCCCGGTAGATCTCCAGAATGAGCTTCGTAAATGGTGTCCGCTTGCGACCAAAGATGGGCTGAGGCGGGTTCTCCGCGAGCGACCCGGCAATACCCATGTTGAGGCGACGTTTCGGCGGCGGCAGAACCGAGGGCTGACGAGCAGTGGTGAAACCAACATATCCGGCCGTACCAGAGTGGTCACCGTCGCGATTGAAGCTGCTGCGTGAACCGGCGAAATACTGATTCAGGTTCACGCGAAAGCCCACCTGGTAGTTCTTGTCGGAGTCATAGGCTGCGGTCAGATAGAGACCCTGATATGGATTCACCGTTGCCTGATAGACCCAGTCGGCATCGCGCCACGTCTGGCCACTGTACATGAAAAAGTCCGCTGACAGTGTCATCAGGTTGCCCATAGGGCGATAGGCAAGAGCATACTGCTGTTTCATCTCGGTACGCTCGCCGTCGATCTCCCCGCGGTTCAGGTTGGACAACACTGCGCCGGCAGCAAACTGACCCGAAACATACTGTAACCCAAGATTCCAGAAATGCCGGTTATTGAACGCCCCGGGAGCATCGCGATAGTATCGATACGACCCCCCGGTGTGAAGGCCTCCAAGACTGAAGCCCAGCCCGAACAGAAACTCGTCATAGTCGCCGTCCCCGGGAACGCACAGGTGCCGAAACCCGAACCCCAATCCCTCGTTGGCGGATACTGCCCCCCAGTTGTCGAAGAAGCGCTCGTCGAAATACTCCCCTATCAGTTGCACATTTGCCATCTGCATCCGTGCCAGCGCCCCGGGGTTAGCCCAGACGGCTTCGGGCCCGAACACACTGGCAGCACTCTCGAAATAGAAGATTCCCTCAGGATGCCGCAGACGCTCGCGGGCACCGGCTGATTCACTGCCCATGCCCAAAACGAAGACTGCCAGCAGACAGCTTACAAGAAGGGTATGTCGAAAGGTGTGTTGCACTTATCGATCTCCTTTGTCTCGACCCCGCACGTAAATGTTTCCGTTGCCGCGCACCGTGGCGCTCACTGTCGCCGCCCCCTCACCGGCAATCAGGTTCAGCCGGTTGTGCTCCACCAGATCGCTGGTGAACAACAGGTTGGAAACCTCGATCCGTCCATCTTCCTCGACTGCCAGCGACAGCGATGATGAAGTACTCTGCGGTATGGTCACCTCTATGTCTTCGTAACGATTGTTCACAACCAGACGGGCGTCACCAAGTTGCCCAATGTCGATGAACACCGGTCCCGACAGACCTCTTATGAAGTTCCGGGTACCGATGGGATGGAAATCACTGATTTCTATGCGGCCGTAACTGTTCTTGATATTCAGCTGCCCATGCAACCGGTCAATCCGAATGTCTCCGCCTTCGTTTTGAATTCGCGCCTGCGCATCCGGGCAATGCAGGTCGGATGCAGTAAGAGTCGAGTTGCTCGTTTTCAGCTGAATCCTCCCGCGGATGCGATCGGCAATCAAGCGACGGTTCGCGGTCTGCAGCTCCAGCGCACCGTCAACATTGGACACCCTCAGCCCACCATAGGATGTAGGCACACGAAACTCAGTGAAGGGACCATCGGCCTCCACATCAAAATAGACGGCACTAATCACCACGGCACAAGACTCCGGCATGGTAATCTCAATCTCAACACGCCCGCTCTCGACCTGCTGATTCCATGGTGGAGGGTTCGGCGCACGAAACTGCAGCCGCGCCCCCTTCGCAGAGTTATCAATTGTAAACGCGATTCGATCAATAATGTCAATCGCACGCGACAACTGGCTCGTGCGCGCCTTTTTCCGGTAGATGATAGCGACGGTCGGCTCGCGCGAGGTTGTGATGGAAATGCTCCCGACCAGGGTCGACACCGACTCGATTCGCAGTGTCCCCGCCTGCGGCATGCTCGTATTGGCGCGCAGATCACGAGTCGCGAACCAACCGTTGCCCTCGTCAAACACCTCCTGCGACCAGGCGGCCGTGGTAAGCAGAAGAGCAAGCACCGCCGGCAGTATCCACAAAACGACTTTCCGCAATTCAGGCTCCAATCACTTGTTGGTATAACCGCTGCATCAGGATTGCACCGGCAACCGCCACGTTCAGAGAATCCAGCTTGTCCGCATGGGGAATCCTCACACGGAGCGAGCCCGCACGAATCGCCTCTGCGGCAACTCCGTGCGCCTCGGATCCAAGCACCAGCATGACACGATCCCCGTCGAGCCGGTCAAGACTCGTCGGATCATCCGTGCCGTGCGAGTCGGCGACGACCAGTCGCACGGCGGCCGCTTCGGCCAGACGCAGCGTCTCCGGCACGCCGGCGGTCACGACCGGCAAGGCCAGCACCGCCCCGGCAGAAGACCTCACAACTTTAGGCGACCAGGGATCAACGGCGTTCTCACCGACAATCACCAGGTCAAAATCAAAAGCCAGCGCTGTGCGGACAATCGTTCCCAGATTACCGGGATCGGCAATGTCCGGACACCACACTATCTTACGCAGACTGTCAGAAGAAAGTTGTGCCAGCGATGCCGCCGGCCTGTCGAACAGCGCCACCAAACCCTGCGGACTGTCGGTATCAGCCATCTGCTCCAGTTCGCGCTGCCGAACGGCCGCTATGCCGACGCCACGATTCGCCATTTCGGCGACAAGCTGCTCACCGCGATCGGACAGCGCCGACCGCGCTACATACACCACGCGCGGAAAGACATCATGGCGCAACGCTTCCTCGAGCAGCCGCACTCCCTCAGCAGTAAACTGGCCATGACGCACCCGCCCCTTGCGAGTCAGGAGGGACTTGACATGTTTTAGTTCATTTCGCGTGATTGTCACTGTATCTTGCACCGGGTATCCGCTTTCGAAAGGCAATGAACCAAAGATCGTTCGAGGTTTGCAAGTGAAAACTCCGGTAGTACGCCTGAGCGCGACACTGCTGTTCGTGCTGCTGTCTACGGCAGGCGCAGTCGGCGATACTCTGATTCTCTCCGACCGTGACCGCACCAGCGAGGAACCGGCTGTCTATCCGGTATCACTTGCTCTCTCCGGTGGTGGCGCGCGCGGACTTGCAACGATCGGGATTCTGAAGGCCTTCGAAGAGCGCAACATTCGCCCCGTCGCAATCGCCGGGACCTCGATCGGAGGGATTGTTGGCGGTCTGTATGCCGCCGGATACAGTGCCGATGACCTGCGCCGCCATGTCGGGCAGTTTGATTTCGAGAACCTCTTCTCCAACCGTCCCGAACGGCGCACCATGTTTCAGACCAAGCGTTCCGAGGAAGGCAAACGCCTGTTCACCGTAAGGTTCAATGGAGTTCGCCCGGTCCTTCCGCAGGGCCTTACTGCCGGACAGCGATTGACGGAACTTCTCACACGCCTCACTGTCACTGCCAATTACCGATCGCAGGGCGATTTCGACCGCCTGCCAATACCCTATCGTACTATCTGTACCGACCTTGTCAGCGGCGAAAAGATCGTCCTGCGCTCGGGCTCGCTCGCCGATGCCATGCGAGCATCGATGGCCTTCCCACTGGCATTCACGCCGGTCGAGCTCGATGGGCATCTGCTCATGGATGGCGGCATGCTCTCACCTCTGCCCGTTGCCGAGGTGCAGACCATTCCCGGTGCCGCCAGTTTTGTCGTGGCGATCAACACGGCCAGCCCCCTTCTCAGCAGAGGCGAGTTGACCACAGCCCTGGATATCGCCAATCAGGCCACCACCATTATGACCGCCGACAAACTCCGCGAGCAGGCCGAACGTGCGGATATGGTCATCAGTCCCGCTGTGGGGCAGTTCCAGCTTACTGACTTCGGCGATGCCGACTCCCTCATCGCCATTGGCTATGCTGCCGGTTTGGCCGCTGCCGACACCATAATCGCGATGCTGACAGCCCGGTCGAAGTCGCGTCCGATTCGCATTGCTGCAGTGAACTGCCACACCTGCCCACCTTTGCTGTACACTGCGACCGGAGCCATGAACGGCCAGACACTTGACAGCCTCAATCTCGTGGATCTCCTGCAGCAATTGCGCCGACAGGTGGACATGGGAGAGTTGGCGCTCACGTTCGACAGAATCCCAGGTGGGGTCGCGACCGACTCCGGCGTCCCCGCGTATATCCTGAGCATTCAGCCACATCTTCCGCAGACTCTGTCCTGCCAGAATGCTCGCTATGTGGTCGAAGGCAACAGCCTGTTTCCCGACAGCCTCTTGATCGAGCTGCTGCCGGACTGTGAGAGCGTCATCACTGAGGACTGGCTGACATCGGCTGCCAACGCCATACTGAAACTCTACCGAGACCGTGGCTATGACCTGGCCCACGTGACGCAAACCGCGCTTGTTCCGGAAAGCTCCCTGGTGCGGTTCTTCATTGACGAGGCCATGATCCGAAGTATCGACGTGCGCGGCAACCAGCGTACCCGGGACTGGTTCGTTCGTTCGCTCCTGCCACTGGCTTCCGGCCAGCCCTGGTCCTCCGACGCTGCCGATCGCGGGCTGCGCAACGTATACGGCACTAACCTGTTTGACCGCGTCACTATGGACCTCACGCCCACCGGCGATGGCGCCGTGCTCACGGTGCGAGTCGAGGAGAAACCACCAACCGAACTGGGACTGGGCTGGCACTGGCATGACGAGTACAAATCCGAGCAGTTCCTCGAGATTCGCGCCAACAATCTGCTGGGGATGGGACTGGAGTTCCACCTGCTCGGTCAGTACGGTACCGAACGTCAGCTCTACCACGGCGGCTTCAAGCTTGACCGCATCTGGTCGACATATCTGACCGCACGGATGCAGGCCTATCACAGCGTGCTTGATCGCCGTGTCTACGACCCCGGCGGCACACGCCGGCCAGAGCGCGAGGAGAAGATCAACGGCGTCGAATTCATGCTCGGCCAGCAGATCGCGCGATTTGGAACGGTATCGGCAGGGCTGGTCTTTGAAGAGGTACAAGAGACGCCCGGTGATCAGACAAACGCCAATCGCTTCGGACTGCGCATACTCGAGTTACGATCGCTGGTGGAGAACTTCGATCGTATCCCCTTCACCCGGCGCGGACACAAGCACCTCGTACAGGTGCAGTTCGCCGGACAGCTCCTCGGCGGCAAGGTCGAATACACCAAGTTCTTCACCTCCCATGAAGTGTATCTGCCCCTCACTTCCTGGCTCAATTACCACCCCAAAGTGCAGGTCGGTTTCTCCCGCAGCGGCCTGCCACCGTCCAAGCGCTTCTTCCTCGGCGGCGCGCACTCGTTCTTCGGCTACGAACACGATCAACTCTCCGGGGAGAAAGTGGTCCTGGCCAGCCAGAATGTGCGCCTCAAACTGCCGTTGTGGCTGTACTTGTCACTGCGCTACGATTTCGGCGATGTCTACGCCGAGACCGATCAGATCAAATGGCGCACTCTTCGCCACGCCGTCGGCGCCACCCTCTCTTTGGACACGCCTCTCGGACCCGTGGAAGCCAGCTATGGTATTGTCGACAGCAACCACGACCAGTTCTACCTGCACATCGGTCGAGAATTCTGAGCAGTGTAACAAGCTTCAAGGGAGGCATCCGACTGACCACACGGCCACGAGGCCGGAAAACAAGCTTGACCTTACGCTCCTGAACACACTTCGTATGTGCTGCCGACGTGGTACGGGCAACTGCCTGCGATGATCCACCGCCCAGGCGATGCCGTAAAGGATGGATGATTATGAAATTCCTTGCCTCGCAGATACTCTATTTTACCAGGAGCAGAACCACCAAGCGCAACTTCAGGCTCTTGTTCAAGTTTCTGGTGTCACTGACTGCGCTCGTGGTTCTGTATAGCACCCTGTTCCATTTCATCATGCTCCATGAGGACCGCGAGTTTAGCTGGATCACGGGCTTCTACTGGACCCTTACGGTGATGTCCACCCTCGGCTTCGGCGATATCACCTTCCTGAGCGATCTGGGCAAGGTCTTCTCAATGCTCGTGCTGATGTCAGGTATTCTCTTTTTGCTGGTCATGTTGCCGTTCACCTTCATTCAGTTCTTCTATGCCCCGTGGCTTGAGGCCCAATCGCGCTCCCGAGCGCCCCGGGAGCTACCACCGGAAACCAGCGGACATGTCATCCTGACAAGCTTTGACCCGCTGACGATGAACCTCGTCGACAAGCTGGTGAAATACAACTACGAGTACGCCGTCATTGCCCCCGACCTGCCCCGCGCGCTTGAGCTGTACGAAATGGATTACAGGGTCGTTGTCGGAGACCTGAGCGATCCCGAAACATACCGGCGCCTACGCCTTGACAACGCCGCCATGCTCGTCGCCAACAACGATGACATGGTCAACACCAATGTAGCCTTCACTGTCCGGGAGATATTCAAGAACGTACCCATAGTTACTAACGCCGACTCCGACAGCTCCATCGATATCCTGCAGCTGGCCGGAAGCACCCACGTTTTCCAGTTCATGAAAATGCTCGGCGAATCCCTGGCGCGGCGAACACTCGGAATGAGCGTCGGCGCCAATATCATCGGGCGGTTCGACCAGCTCCTGATCGCCGAGGCCTCCGCCATGCGCACTCCGCTTGAGGGTAAGACGCTTATCGACAGCCGAATTCGCGAGAAGGCCGGCGTCACCGTCGTCGGGCTGTGGGAGCGCGGGCAGTTCAAGGTGCCGCAACCGGATACTCGTATCGAATCCACCACCGTTCTTGTGCTGGCCGGTTCCGCCGAACAACTCAACAGATTCGAGACAGTGTTCTCCATCCGCAACGCCCAGCCCACCTCCGAGGCCCCGGTGCTCATCCTCGGCGGCGGTCGGGTCGGCCGCGCCGCGGCAGAGGTACTCCGCCAGCGGGGCATCGACTACCGGATCGTTGAGAAGAATCCCAGAGTGGTCCAGGACAACACCTACATTCAGGGCAACGCCGCCGACATTGATACCCTGCATGATGCCGGTATTCGCGAGGCCACCTCGGTAATCATCACCACGCACGATGATTCCATGAACATCTACCTGACCATCTACTGCCGCAAGCTCCGTTCCGACATTCAGATCATCAGCCGCGCCAATCTGGACCGCAATATCTCCAAACTCCACAGCGCCGGGGCCGATCTGGTCATGTCGCACGCCTCCATAGGAGCCAATACCATCATCAACCTGCTGGCGCCCAACCGGATCCTCATGGTCGCCGAGGGGCTGTACATCTTCCGGGTGCCGGTGCATACGTCTTTTGCAGGGAAATCGCTGGCCGAAACTCAGATCCGTCGGGACACCGGCTGCAGTGTCATAGCGATCGGCAAGGGAGACAGCCTGCATATCAACCCCGAGCCATCGGTGGTCCTGTCCGTAGATGACGAGATGGTCCTGATCGGCACCAGCGACTCAGAAACGCGCCTGATGGACCTGAACCGGTAGGGGGGATGAAGCTGGAAGCTGAGAGCTGGAAGCTGATATTCGGTAGCCCATCCATCCTCGGGTAGGGTCATGGGGACTCCATCCTGTGCGCGGCAGGCCCCCGGCCTGCCCGAGCCTCTGCCAAGTCTGTTTCCCGGCGGTCGCCCGCCTTTCAGGACGGCCAAGAGCCCTGGCCTACTCTGCATAGCTCGCTTGCCCAGCAGGCGCATGGCTGCCGCGGTACACACATAAGCCACTCCCCTGTTGAGCGAAGGTCAAGGCACCGCAAGCCCCCCCTACCACCCATACCCCGCGCTGACCCTGTACGTCTCGTCGAGGTCGCTGTGGTGCAGATAAGCGAAATCCACCGTCACCCGCCCGATCGCCACCCCGCCGCCGGCCGTGAACCGGCCCACATCGAACCCCGCCCGGCCGAAGAGCATCTCGCGCCAGCCCACCTCAACGCCATAGTGCGTGTCAACCGACAACGCCCCGCCCCAGTACTGCGCCGATGACTGCAGATTCTCAAAGCGAATCTCGCCCGCGAAAGTCGCCCGGCCCGCAAACTCACCCCACTGCTGCACCAGCATCAGGCCGGGCCGCAATGCCGGATAGATGGATTCGTAGTTGGCCTCGGTGCCGAATGTCTCCCCGGAATAACGAATGACGCCAGTGGTGATGTCGGTGACCACCAACGCCAGATCCAGGCGCGGGTGGGCGTGGTACAACAGCCCGGCATCGACCGACAACCCCTTGCCCGTCTCGGTGCCGATATCGCGGTACAGAAGCCGCGCGGCCAGCCCCCAGCGCAGCTTGTCCGAGATCCGGCCGGCAACAGCGCCGGAGAGCATATAGTCGCCGTGGGACTCCTCGCGCTCGACATACGGACGGTTGAACTCATCAAGCCGCGTGATCTTGATCCCGCCGCCGCCGAGATAGTACAGATACACACTCCAGCCGGAGACCAGCGATCCCCGGCGCCCGCGCGCGTCCACATAGCCGATAAAATCATGGTTCAGCAGCGAGCCGAATGTCTCGGCGTGCATGGCGAGCACCTGCCGACCGGAAAGCGTTCCGATCCCGGCCGGGTTCCAGTAGCCGACCGAACCGTCAAACGGCCCGGCCACCACGGCACCGCCCATAGCCAGCGAACGTGCCCCCACACCAAGCTGGTAGGGATCGCCGGCGTACTTGGCCGCGTGGCCACCGGAGGCTGCGAGCAGAATGAGTATGACGAGTAATCGTATGCGCATATACCGTTGCCGTGTATGGTACTTATTAGACGTATCGGACGCAAAGATTTTGCACTTTGATGGCAGATTCTGCACCTGAACGCCCGAAAAACGATTGAGCATACGAAAAAAAGCGAGGCCGCGGGGGCCTCGCTTGCAGGAAATCCAGAGAAGCGCGAAGTCGTATTACTTCTTATCACCGCACGAGGTCTTCTCCCCAGTGGCCGCAGCCTTCTGGGCATTGGGGCAACTGGGCGAACACCCGGCTTTCACCGGAGTGGCCGCCGCAGCCATGGCCGGAACCACCTCGGCCTTGTATCCCTTATTGGTTACGGCCGTCACCAGATCGGCGTCCTTCACCTTGTCAGGATCAATACAGACCACGGCCTTGCCATCAGTGTGGCTGATCTTCTCCACATGCAGTACACCGGGGACTTTGGCCAGAGCGGCCTTGATGGAACCCTCGCAGCCCTGGCAGACCATACCATCGATCGACAGGGCGATGGACTTGCAGTCGCCACCCTTATGAGCGGTACACTCAGCCTTGTGAGCGGCGTGCTCGGCCTCAGTGTGACCGGCACAGCCGGTCTTGGCGACCGCCTGCGTGACCTCAGCCTTGGAAGCGCAAGTGGTAGCCGCCTTGGTCTTCTCGGCTGTTTCTGTCTTGGCAGTCTTGGCGGCAGCGCAACCGTCGCCTGCGAACGCAACAACACTTGTCATGGCCATGAAAGCCATCATCAAAACCAGCACAGTGAGCATCTTCTTCATTGTTTTGCATCCTCTTTGCAGTAGCAGTGGGGTGTAACTTCTGTGTCTGCTAAATATACACCCGAATTGCCGACAAGCAACCGATAAATTGACCTTTTTGCCCCACGAACTAATGGAGAATAGGTGTCGCCTGATCACCAAAAGAAGCGGGACCCCGACTTTCGGGGTCCCGCCAGATGCACATGCTGGTTGGTAGTGTACGGACGTCTTAGAAAGACTTGTTTTCGCTATTCGTCAGATAGTCAGAGGCTTAGAGTGCCTCAGCCGAGGCCGAAGTGGCCTTGGACTTGGAACCGCACGGCTGCGAGCAGTCGGCCTTCTTGTCAGCCGAGGCCATCTTGGCACATGTGCCGGCCTTACCGGTCACAGGGCAGGCCTTGTCACCGGCAGAGGTATTCGTGGCTACAGCCGGGATGATCTCGGCCTTGAAGCCCTTATCAGCCACGGCTTTGACCATGCTCATCTCGCAGTTCTTGTCGGCCTTCACCCACACCATGGCAGTGCCGCTTTCAAAGCAGACCTTCTCCACCTTGTGGACGCCAGGCGAACTGGCCAGGGCCGCCGATACCGCCTTCTCACAGCCACCGCAGGTCATACCGGCGATACTCAGATTCCGAGCCTCATAGGTGACGCCATCGACCGTGCAGGTCTTGCCGTCCTTGCCATCCTTGACGGCCATAGCGGTCTTGGTGCCCTTGTAAGATGAACAGTCGGACTTGCTGCCGATCATGGTCGCCGAGGCCTTTTCGGCCTTCTCAGCCTTGCTGCCGCAGGCGTACGACTTGCTCTCGCCATTCACTTTGGTTGCCGTCGAGGCCTTGTCACCACCGCAGGTGTAGGCAGTCGACCAGGTAAAGGCAGCAACCAGGGCAAAAGCCGCGATCAGCACAACAGAAAACCGGGAAAGCTTCTTCATAATTCTGTCTCCTTGCAGTTGAGAGGTTCTTTCGTTGTCCTTAAAGAGAAGTGGTTCAAAATTGAGTGTTCTGGAACATCAACCTCGCTGTTGCCCTATTAAACGATCCAGGGTCCGCCAAAGTTCCACTTCATAGATCAAAATAGTCCAATAATTATCCGGATCCGCCCGCCTGTTTCTTCCGCGCCCCCCCGGAAGAACCTGACGAACAGCAATTAACAACCATTCCCTCAATGGGTTGCGTCACCAGAGTGGCGTCTGATGTCAGTGTGGTTGGCCGGGGATTCTACCGGCGGCGGCGGTTGGCGACGAAATCCCAGATCACGTATCCCCCCAAGTTGTCGACCGAGGAGAAATAGGCCCGCCCCCGATTCAGTTCCGTAAGCCGGGCGACGAATTCCTGAAGATGGGGATCATCGGTGACCATGAAGGTGGTAATCGGGATCTTCTTCTTGCGACAGATCACGGCCTCATCAAGCGTGCGGTTGACAATTCGCGGGTCCAGGCCCATCGGGTTTTTGTACAGAGTACCGTTGGGTCGCGTGATCATGGAAGGCTTGCCGTCGGTGATCATGAATATCTGTTTGTTGGCGTGTTTGCGGCGCAAAAGCAGTTGCCGGGCCAGCCTGAGCCCCGCTTGTGTGTTTGTATGATACGGCCCGACAGCAAGATAGGGCAAGTCCCGGATGCTGATCTCATTGGCGGTATCCCCAAACGTCACGATACTGAGCGCGTCACCGGGGTACTTCGTCAGAATCAGTTCGGTGAAGGCCATTGCCACCTGTTTGGCCGGTGTGATACGGTCCTCGCCATAGAGAACCATCGAATGCGAGATATCGATCATCAGCACAGTGGCACACGAGGTGCTGCGCTCCGATTCGTACACCTCCAGGTCCCGTTCGGTCAGGCTCAGCCCCAGATCGCCACTGCGGGTGATGGAGTTGAACATCGATGCCGTATAGTCGACTGACCGGTAGTTGTCACCGAACAGATACCGTCGCTTCTCCGGGAGCGGTTCATCGGAACTGCCCCCTTCATACGGTAAGCGGTGCTGACCCTTGCCTGAAGGGCGCATTTTCTGGAAAATCAGGTCGAACGCGTCCTGCCGAAGCTGCCTTTCGCCCCGGGCGCCGAGAGTCAGCCCCCCCTGCCCCTGCCTGACAATGCGCTTGTCCTTGAGTTGCTGCTCAAACTCGTCGAGATCATATCTGGCGTCCAGGATACCCTTGGCCTGCAGCCGCCGCATCAAGTCGAGCGTCTCCTGAACATTGCCGTTGAGGCGCATCAACAGATAGTTGAAGATCGACAGCAAATCCGACATGTCTTTCAGTCGGGCATACAGATCATCATCCCACTCTGAATAGACAAAGCGCACGCTCAACCGCCCCCTTCCATACCACGCAACATGTCCGAAAAGGCATCGCCGTATTCCACCGAGGCGTCATCGCTTTCGCGAGCAATCATGTTGTTGTGGTGCAGCCCTTCCAGTATGAACTCCATCCACAGCAGCAGCTCACGGTCGTCATCCACCGGCACATACTCCCTGACTATCCGGTCCAGACGAGAGATTGACCTCAGTGTCCGCTGGTACTCTGCAAACGTCATCTCGTCGGAAATCTCAAGGCGACGCCCGCTTCTGAAGAAGTCGACAACCGCTTCATACGGGTTCTCCGGCTCCGGGCGATCAGGGTTCACCTTCCCCCGGGAAGGCTTCGGAAAATAGCTGAGAAACACGCTGTTGATGGCCTCTCCGATCAGCCCCCTGACAACGAGCGCAGCTCCTTCCTGCTCTCCCTCGTACACCAGTTCGATCTTACCGCTGATGGCCGGCACTATAGCATAAAGGTCACACATCCGGGGATAACGGTCCTCGTCGCCGGTTCGAAGCACCCGTCGCTGTATGTTGGCCAGCAACGTCTCGTAGGCCGAAATGGACACCCGAGCGGACACCCCCGAGGACTGATCAACATACTCGCTCTTGCGTGCCTGAAAAGAGACTTCTTCGATAATGTCCTTGATCAGCTCCGGAACGTCAGTCACCGAATCCTGTGTGATAGCTTCCTGACCGGTGATTCGCTTGGCCTCTGCAAGAGAGCGAGGATAGTGAGTAATGACCTGGGAATCGATACGGTCTTTCAGCGGAGTGATGATTGTGCCGCGATTGGTGTAATCCTCCGGATTGGCGGTGAACACCAAAAGCATGTCCAGCGGGACCCGCAAGGGGAAACCTCGCACCTGAATATCGTTCTCTTCCAATATGTTAAGAAGCCCCACCTGGATACGCGGCTGCAGATCGGGAAGCTCGTTGATGGCGAAAATGCCGCGGTTGGTCCGGGGAATGATGCCCCAGTGAATCACCTCCTCGTTGGAGATGTCCAGCTTCTCGCGCGCGGCTTTGATCGGGTCAATATCACCGATCAGATCAGCGATCGACACGTCGGGCGTGGCCAGCTTCTCATGGAATCTCTCACGGGATGGCAGCCACTCGATCGGCAGGTCATCACCTTTCTCGGCTACCACGCGAAGACCCATCGGAGAAATCGGCGCCAACGGATCCTCGTTCAACAGGCTCCCCGGGATCACCGGAACGTAGTCATCGAGCAATCCGTGCAACTGCCGAATCAGGCGGCTTTTCGCCTGGCCTCGCAGTCCCAGCAGGATGAAGTTGTGGCGGGACAGCAGGGCGTTCTCAATCTGCGGGATCACCGTCCGATCATAACCGATGATCCCCTCGAACAACGGTCGGCCTGACGACAGACGTTCCTTGACGTTGTCGCGAAGTTCCTCTTTCACTGATCGCGGTCGGTAACCCGACTCCTTGAGCTGGCCGAGTGTACGAGGCAGGGCATCGTGCTTCATTTGTGTCTATCCTCAGTGTCTGCAGGTTTGTACTCAAGGCTTCGCCCACCCCATCCCGTCGAAAGCCTCGTGCCGGTTGTCATGTAACAACGAAAAACGGCGGCTGGTTCAAAGACCGCCGCCGCAAAGAGCATCGCCACCACCACCTGCCGCTTAACTCTCAGGGCGACAGTGACTTGAAATATCTCTCGCGTTCGGTCTTCGATACTGAAGCGGCTGGCAACTGAAGCACTTCGACGGTACGACTCTGCGTCCCTTTTATCAGGATGATGTCGCCGACCCTCACCTGACAGGCCGGTTTCGCGCTGCTTCCATTGACCTCAATCATGCCCGCATCGGCCAGCTTCTTGGCGATGGAGCGACGCTTCACAACCCCCACTGTAGAAAGGAAGTCGTCGAGTCTCATCAGTCGAGCCTGACATCCAAAAAGGTCATCTTCTTCAACTCAAGAATCCAGTCATCTATCAGCTTTGCCGTCTTCTCCTGCCGGGCCATCTCCTTGATCTGGTCAAAGCTGTCGGAGAGCGTCAACTCCGATTCCGCCCGATAATCCAGCAACTGCAAGACATGGATCCCCTGCTCCGATACGACCGGTCCCCGGAACTCCCCGGGCGTCTGCCAGCCCTGCACAACATCCCGAAACCTCTTCGGCAGGTCCTGCAGAGCAAACCAACCCAGTTCGCCCCCCTGAGCTCGAGTGTCGTCATCGTGAGAATACGCTTTCGCCAACTCCCGGAAGTCCGCCCCTGACTGTGCTTCGACCAGAAGCGAGTCCGCCAACTCCAATGTCCGGGCAGTGTCTGCAGCTGAGGGAGCCACGGGCAGCACAATGTGCCGAAGCTTGATCCGTCCGTCGCGCTTGCCCTCGCACGTCAAAACGTGAAACCCCAGCGGGGATCGAATCACACCAGAGATATCGCCAACGTTCAACTGGAAAGCCGCCCGTGACAACTCAGGAATGAGATCATCCCGGGACACATACCCCAGATCACCACCATTGGCCGCCGCTCCCAACCCGGAGTGGCGGGAACTGATAGCGGCGAAATCGGCGCCTTCAAGCACCCGCTGGCGCAACTCCTCGATCCGGGCGCGAACAGAGTCCTCGATCTGAGGCGAAGCCGTAGTCTTCAAGAGAATGTGGGCCAGCTTCGCCGCCTCCGGTTGCACCGGTATCGAGTCCCGGAACTGCCGATAGAATTCCTCGACCTCGTGTCGCGATACGGAGACGTTATAGAGCTTCTTCTGCACCAGACGCTGCTTGAGTATCTGATTCTGAACCTCATCCCGGTACCGGCGCTTGAATTCTCGCAATGTGAAACCCTCGCGGCCAAGAGCCGCCAGAAACGCTTCGTTGGTCTCGAACTGCGAAGCGATCCGGGCAATGTGCTCATCAAGAGCGGCCTCAACGTCACTCTCGCGCACGACGATGGAAGTGTCACCCTTGGCCGCAATCAGGAGCAGTTGATCCTGAATCATCTGCTCCAGCACCATCTCCGTCAGGGAGTCAAGCTGAGCCTGGTTGCGCGGTCGCTGGCTTGACTGGACAAAAAACATCTGCATCTGCTGGGCAAGCTCCGAGGCCAGTATGACCCGATCCCCCACAACCGCTGCTATACGGTCGATCACCTTCGGATCATCGATACCTCCGGAGGTCTGCGCTATGCTGCCAACCGCCACACAGCACACCACCACCAGACTCGCCGCCAGTGAAAACAGCAGCATCCGGACCGTCCTGACTACTCCGTGACTGATCATCCTTTACCTTTCCACAACCTATCCCTGGGCACCGTCAGCGAGTGCCGCATACTGCTTGGTATCGATCGTCGACCACACCGCATCATCGTTAACAACGATACGCACCTGCTTCTTGCGCTCGTTTATCCAGCTCTGGATGGCGTGGTTCTTCTGTTCGGTACGCAGTTTCTGCAGTATCAGCCGCTTCTGATCAAGGTAGTCCTTTACTGTACTCTCCTGTTTCGCCTCGACATAGATCAGGCTGTACATACTCTCGCGCTGACCCGTCACTGGCCCGGCCACCCGATTGACTGGTGTCTTCCAGGCAAGGTCAAACATTTCCGGGAACCAGTCTCGTTCTATGTATCCCAGGTCACCTTGAGCGGTCCGCTTGCCCGGTCGCTTAGTGTGCTTGCGGGCGTACTCCCGAAACTCAGCCAGATTCCATCTCTTCTCCGCCAGGCGGTCGATCTCCGATGAATCAGACAGCATGATCTCATAGACACGCACTCGCCTCGGGATCGTGAACTCCTCAGGATTCGCGTCATAGTACTCCCGCGCCATCTCCTCCGTTGGTTCCATCGGTGCGGCAATGGAATCGCTGCGCATCAACTCCGCCATGTTTAGCTCCTTGAACAGCCTGACCCGGCGCAGATACCGCGGGTCATTGTCGATCCCCTGGCGATGAGCCTCAAGTATGAGCAGATCGAGTTTCTTAAGCTCGAAAATCATATTTGCCAGTGAATCGTAGGCGGTGAACGACGGTTTCTGATTATTGGACAGATTACTGATACGTGACAGGTACTCGCCCACAGTCATCTGTCCGCCCTCCCAGTTCGCCACAATCAGTTCCTTCTCATTGCGGTCCAGTTGCTGGCTGTCAAAGTCGCCGGCGGGCAACCCCTTGAGGATCATTTCCGGGTAAAGCTGCTGACGCTTGTGGACCAGATACTGCAACACCGACGTATCCACTCTGACAGTGTAGCGCTCCTTGATATCTTCCAGCAGCTTCTCCATGAGTTCCTTCTCCTTGAGTCGCTTGAGCTGCTGCGTGATTTCATCGCGCATTTGATCCAGGCTACCCCTCGCTTCATTGGGCAGGCGATCAACAAGCTTGATGATGTGATACCCGTACTGCGACTTCACGGGCGGAGACACCTCGCCGACTTCCATCTGAAAGGCCGCCTCCTGAAATTCCGGGACCATTGCACCCCACACGAAATAGCCCAGGTCGCCCTTATTCCGCTTGGCCGAGGGATCCCTGGAGTACTCGTAGGCGAGCTTCTCGAAATTCTCTCCGGAGCGCAGCTTCTCAAGAACAAACTGAGCCGTATCTGGCTCGCCCAACAGGATGTGCGATGCCCGAATGCGATACTCCAGCTTCTCCCAGAAGCGCTTGACCGCCGCAGCCGAGGGTTCCGCCCGGTCGGCGATGCTCTTCTCGTAGAGAGCGTCGAGGAGGAAACGATCGCGATTGGCCAGCAGGACCCGCTGCAGCTCCTCGCGCTGGTCGATCCCCTTCTCGTACGCGGCGTCGACCAGAAGTCGAACTGTAATAAGACTGTCGAGGATTTCTCGCTTGTGGTCGAATTCCTCCTGGGCCGAGGCATACTGACGGTTCGCTCGTCCATAGAAGTCAAAAAACTCGGTCGTCGTGATCTTGTGATCGCCTACCACCGCCAGCACTTCTTCATCCGAGCCGCAGCCTGTATTCAGCCCCGCTGCCACTGCCAGAAGCATGCCCAACAAGAGCGTCTTTCGCATCATTGTCGCAATCTATCCTTTCCTGTAAGGTCTCCGTTTGTCTTCTACTCATAGTCCCGCTACATGTTCCGGGACTTCGAGAACACCGTAAAAGACAGTATTATAGGCTATTGGCCGTGATTTGCCAATAGGCAAGACAGCTTCAACGCGGTCACGTCGCAACGCCGGTGAAGCCTTGCCGCACGAACTACACACATGTACGATTACTCGAAATCAGACTCCAGATATCCCTTGGTAAGCGTCTTCCGGCCCAGACGCTGAGAGAGCTTCTTGGTAAACTCCATCGCCGAATTCTCGCCATAGACCTTCAACATGTGATTCATGGCAATGACTTCGCTGATCACGGTGATGTTCTTACCCGGCGAAATCGGCACCACGACGATGGGAATAGAACAGCCCAATATGGTTGTCCGCTTATCCTCGATCCCCAGCCGCTCGTAGTCCTCCGTCTCCGACCACAGCTCAAGCCGGACCTCCACCTCGATGCGCTTCTGCAGCCTGATCGCCCGGATACCGAACAACTCCTCGACATCGATGATCCCCACCCCCCGGATCTCCATGTGGTGACCCAGGAGCTCGGAACCCGAGCCAATAATCACATCGGGGGCGGTCCGCGTGACCTTCACCACATCATCGGCGACCAGCCGATGGCCGCGCTCCACCAGGTCCAAAGCCACCTCAGACTTACCGATCCCCGACTTTCCTGTGTACAGCAACCCGACGCCGTATACATCGACCAGCGTTCCGTGCACATTGATTGATGGCGCAAATACCTGATCGAGGTAGGCCGACAGCCGCGTTACCAGGTCAGCGGTCGTCAATCGACTGGAAAGAATGGCCGTCTGCATTTCATCGGCAACGCTGATGAACTCCAGCGGCGGCGTGATACCTTTGCTGATGACGATCATGGGGATCTGGTGTTCAAACAGTCGTTTCGCCACCTGACGAAGGCGGTCGGACGACTGCCGGGCGACAAAAGCCATCTCCGTTTCACCCAGTACCTGCACCCGCCGATTGGCAAAACGCTCGAAAAACCCCGTGAGGGCCAGCCCCGGGCGGTGTAACTCGGAATTGCGGATTGGCTTCTCCAACGACTTGTCATTGGACGTGAGCAGGGTCAGTTCCAGATCCTGCGCCCGGGCGCTGAGTAGTTCTCCGACTGTCAGGGTCGCCATAGTGCGGCCAATATAGGCGCAACTCGAACCACCGGCAAGCAAGAAAACCCCGCACATGAGGCCTCCCAAAAGGCGCAGGACCCGTCACGAGGACGAGGCCTGCTGAGGAGGATGGGTTGGTTGGTTACGCTCGGAAATGAATCCGAAATCTGTGCGGCCACACCCGGCTAATCTCGCTTCTGTCTGTCGCGGAGTTCCTGAAGCTCTGTCTCAATCTCTCTGCGGGCGTTCTTCAATTCCTCCCGCAGCTCTTCCATTGCTTGTTGCAGTTCCCGACGAAACCGCTCTTCCTCGTCGGGACTTTGCCAACCCCGGACATTGCGACCAAAGCCGTAGAAATCGAAATTGGGAATGTCCGGGATATCAATATCAATCCTGGGAATCATCACCCGGGCGCCGTCAAAGCCGAAGTAAGTCCGCTCCTTGCGCTCTTCAAGCTCTATGGAGAACACCTTCTCCTGCCGATCACGAATGACCCCCACGGTCACGGTGTCGCCAGCCCTTCTGTCCTCGAGAACGTAGCGCACATCGGAGCGGTCCGATACCTTCTCATCGTCGATGCGCACAATCACATCACCGGCCTTCAAATCGGCCCTCTCAGCCGGAGAACCCTCTTCGACCTCCGTAATCAGGGCACCATCGCCGCGTTTGACACCGAAGTAGTCACCGAGCTGCCGGGACAAGCCAATCATTCTCACACCAAGGTAGACGCCGCTGAAATCAGGAATGTCGATCACTATCGGGTCGTGTGTCGAGCGACTGATACGTACCGCCCGGTCTCGCCCGCTCGGACGTTTCTCCAGCGTAGCCGTCAGCGTCACTTCCTCACCGTTGCGCAAGACAGTCAGGCGCAACTGGTGTCCAGCTCCAGTCTCTTCAATGGCGTCTATCAGATCGTCCGATCCCGTCACCTTCCGGCCGTTGACGCCAATAATGATATCCCCATCGCGCAACTGGGCCTTCTCGGCCGGGGAATCGTCGTAAACATGGTTGACAATTGCCCCATAGTCGATCTCAAGGTCGAACGCCTCTGCAAGAGCCTGGTCGACTGTCTGGCTCGATATACCAAGCCAGGTATCGACGCGTCCTGGGTCAGTACGCGCCACCGCCCAGACGCCGAGGGAGACCACCAGCACTATAGCAATAATCGGTAACTTTCCACGTCGTATCATTTCTTACCTCGCAATCAGTTAGGACACTGCAACCCTCTCTGTCCTGTGTCCGATGCCTCCTGTCTGTGTTCTGCCTGATGTATACGACGATTCTGCCGATCAGGTTTCGCCGGAATTACAGGGTCGCGGTCGCCTCCAGTGCCGCTGCCAAATCTTGCCCTTGCCAACTCTCAAGCACCGCCCTACCTTGGGTTAACCCGGGACAGTCAAGGACCGATACAAGAACTGAACCAGCAACTCATCCAGGGTGAAAGGAATCTATGCGCTTTCTGGTTACTGGCGGAGCCGGATTCATTGGGTCGAACCTGGCCATCAAGCTTGTCGAACTTGGCCACGAGGTACGTGTCCTCGACAACTTCTCCTCCGGGCGAAGAGAGAACCTGAGCAGTATTGCCGACAGGACAGAGGTTATCGAAGGAGATATCCGCGACTTCTGGACCGTGATGAGCAGCATGGAGGGGATAGACTATGTCCTGCACCAGGCCGCGTTGCCATCGGTGCCGCGCTCGGTCAACAATCCGCTGACCTCTAACGCCGTCAACATCGATGGTACCCTGAATGTTTTGGAATGCGCCCGGCGGGCAGGTGTCAGGAAGATGGTCGCTGCCTCTTCGTCCTCGGTTTATGGCGAGTCGGAGGAGTTGCCGAAACACGAGAAGATGCGCCCCAGCCCGCTCTCACCATACGCCATTACCAAACTGACGAACGAGTATTATCTGAAGGTGTACTGGGAGTTGTACCAGTTCCCCACCGTCGCCCTTCGCTATTTTAACATCTTCGGCCCCCGCCAGGACCCGAAAAGCGAATATGCTGCGGTCATCCCCAAGTTCATCACGGCGTTGTTGAAAGACCAGCCTCCGACCGTGTTCGGCGACGGCGAGCAATCACGCGACTTCACTTACATTGACAACTGCGTACAGGCAAACATTCTTGCAGCCACCAATGATGACATCGTCGGCACGTGCTACAACGTTGCCTGCGGCGGTCAGTTTACACTCAATCAACTCCTTGACGAATTGCGCAGAATCATTGGCGTCTCCACCCCGGCCAGATATCTCGACCCGCGCCCGGGAGACATCAGACACTCGTTTGCAGCCATTGACAAGCTAACCTCGTGCGGATACACACCGACGGTGGCCTTCGCCGAAGGACTCAAGAAGACGGTCGACTATTTCCGGCATCTGACGTAGAACGGCGTCAGCCATCACTCCTTCAAGCTGAAGCGCCAGCCGCAGTAGTATTCCTTCCCGGCCTGCGGGTCGGGCGGACAGCCGATACACTCTGTTTCGATACGAGAATCGATGGTCCTCGCGAAACCGGCGTACTCCACCAAACCGACTGACTTGCAGGGAAACAACGGCATCTGCTTGCGCCGCCGCGCGGACTGTACCCGGCAATCAACCATGAAGAACTCAAACGAGTTGGCCGTCTCATTGCGGATCTCCTGCTCGTTGAGCACTGCATACAGCCGGAATCCGAGCGCTTTCTTGAGTCCCTCAAGACCGGCGTTCTCGCCAATACTATGCAGTTGCTTGATGCGGCGAGCTTCGATTTCTGTAAACTTCTCCCACGCTTCAGTATCAAACTGAATTGCCTTTTCCATCCCCTCGCTGCGTTCCGCAGCCTGAAACCACAGTCCATCGTGGGCCAGCCAGTTCTTGGCGAAATCGACCAACATCGCCTCAAGTGTTTCCCGGTCCAGGGCCTTGATCTGCTCCATCGTTAGTATTCCTTTCCCGTCATCGATTCTGAGGGCAACGTGGGTACAATAGGGCAAAAACCGGCTGCAATAAAGGGCATTTTGCCGTATCTTCTCACGCAGATACTTGTCAAACCGACTGCAAGACCGGCCTGGCGGCACCGATACACAAGGTAACGGGCTTCGGATCGGGCGGCAAACCAGCGCGCCGCAAGGTTTTTCTGTCTGAACCGGCCGAACGATACCGAGCGCTCCTGCGTTTACAGGGCAGGAACCACTACCACTGCCTCAGGTTAACAGCTGTTCGGCCACAAATAGACAGGAGACTGCGCAAGCCGCAGCAACAACTTTAAGGAGAACACGTTCATGGCTCGACGACTGATGATCGCAATCCTCGCCTTCGCCAGCGTTCTGGCGACTGCCACCCATGCCGGCGTAATAGGCCAGCGGTTGACCGACAAACTCAGCTATACGCCCGACATGGAATTCGTCAAGGTGTGGATCAGTCTCCATGAAGTAGACGACCTGAAACAGCTTCGCACGGTCGCTGAGAACCGCACCATGACGCCGCAGGAGAAAGTGTATCAGATCACCGATCGTCTCCAGACCGACCATCGTATGGCTCAGAACGGCCTCGTTGAGTATCTGCGAACGCTCGAAACACAGGGCGTGGCCCGCAGCATTCGACAATACTGGATTGCCAATGTTGTTACCGCTGAGGTTCTTGCCGGACAGGTCGCGGTCCTTGCCGCCCGCGACGATGTCAAGACGGTTTACTCGCCGCCCGAGATCGTGGTGCCGGTACCTGACAGGATACAGCAGACTGACAAGCTGACGGCCGGTGTCGAGTCGAACCTCACTTTCGTCAATGCGCCCGCAGCGTGGACGGCCGGTTATACGGGAGCGGGACGCCTCATCTGCAGTTTCGACACCGGTGTCGATGGTGCCCATCCGGCCCTCGTCAACAAGTGGAAAGGACAGAACGGCGACTCGGCAGCAGCCTGGTTCGATCCCCGCAATCAGGAGACCTTCCCCCACGATTACGCCGGCAACGGACACGGGACCCATGTCATGGGGATCATGGTCGGTGCCAACCCGGCAACGGGTGACACGGTCGGGGTTGCGCCTGACGCCCGATGGATTTCCGCGGCCGTCATTGACATCGACGGTACCAATATTCTCGACGCCTTCGAATGGGCCGCCAATCCTGACGGGGATCCGAATACCATTGACGACATCCCAGACGTTATCAACCACAGCTGGGGCGTACCGGATATCGGCTGCACCCCAATCTTCTGGGAGATGATCGACAACACTGAGGCTCTGGGCATTGTGAATATCTTCGCGGCGGGAAACGACGGTCCCACCGCGCAAACAATCCGCAATCCCGCTGTCAGAGCGCTCGACTCGCTTGACTGCTTCGCAGTCGGCAACGTTAATCACACAGTCAATCCCCCACTCGTCTACAATACATCGAGCCGGGGCCCGTCTGAGTGCAATGGTGCCGTCAAGCCGAACGTGATGGCTCCGGGGTATGTGATTCGCTCTACGATAAAGAATGGCTTCTATGGCACGCTCAGCGGCACCTCCATGTCGGCCCCTCATGTCTCCGGATTGGTGGCGCTGTTACGCCAAAGGAACCCCGCCGCCACTGTCGCTGAGATCAAACAGGCAATCCTGACAACCACAAAGAAATACAGCTACAGCCTGCCAGATAACGACTACGGCTGGGGCATGATCGACTGTATGGCGGCACTCAACGCGCTGCCGGCTGTCGGCTCTCCGGATGTGCGCGTCTGGGCTTTTGATCATGACCCGATCGAACCGGGTGATCTGGTTGAGGGAACTATTGTCCTGAAGAACTTCGGCACAACCGTCACCAATGTCTCCGCAGTTATCACCGGCACTGACCCGTCCCTGACTGTACTCGACGGTGCGGCCTCCTTCGGTACCATCGCATCCGGTGATACAGCGCGTTCGGCGGCTGTCATCCGCGTCCAGACCTCCGATACGATTACCACTGGCCGGGTGCTCTCACTTGACCTGCAAATCAACGGAACCTCGTATAGCCACACCGCCAAGCTGTACTTCCTGGTAGAGCCGGCGCTAAGCCGCGCCTTCGCCGACCACAACACGGGACGTATCGAATTCACCGTCTCTAATTTCGGAACCTATGGCGCCGGGATTGGCTCCTGGTACCCTGCCGGGGGGCGAGGATTCACCTTCGACGGCGGCATCAACGATCTCTACGAGTGCGGACTGGTTGTCGGCACCGACGCCTATCATCTGGTTGACGGGATTCGCAACGTAGCCGGCGAACCCGACGGTGACTTCAGCGTCGAACCGGGCGGGAACATGGTCCTGATCGAGACCCCCGGGCTGCTCCCGCAACGCTCGTTCAGCGTCTTCTCCGACAAACGGTCCGATCAGTCTCTGGGGCTCCGCATCGAGCAGTCCACATTCGCCAAGACCTCGGCCCCCGACAACGATATCATCTTCCTGCAGTATGGGGTCACCAACACGAATCCGTGGGGTGTCGGCGGTATCTACTTCGGAATCTATCTGGACTGGGACATCCAGAGCTACGCATCCAATGCCGGCGGTTATGAAATGGTCGATGAGTTCGCATGGATGGCCTACAACTCGGGCAGCGCCAAAAGCAAATACCGAGCAATCAAGGTGGTGGACCACAACACGGTGACAGCATTCACCGGCGAAGGCGAGATCGTTTATTTCCCCCAGGGCTTCACGGAGCAGGAAAAGTACGACGCACTCTCTGCTGGCTTTTCGACGGCCAACACCTACAAAAACTCCCGCACCGACCTCTGGCAGATAGTCGCTGCCGGACCGGTCAATCTTGCTGCCGGCGCCACCGACACTGTCGCCTTCGCGTTGTTTGCGGCCAACGACTTCTCCGCGATCACCGATGCCGCCGCACGCGCCCAGATGCTGTACGACAGCCTGTTGTCAAGCTGCTGCATAGGGATTCGTGGCAATGTCGACGGAGACTTCGAGGAGAAGATCAATGTGGCGGACATGACCACCCTCATCTCTCACCTGTTCAAGGGATACACCGGCGTGACCTGCCTTGAAGAAGCGGACGTGAACGGCGATGGCCTGATCAACATCACCGACATGACCTATCTTATCGGCTACCTCTTCACCGGCGGACCACATCCTGTCCCCTGCGGACCCTGATCTTACCTATACCTGTATCGGAATCGCCTCATATCCGGTAGTCTCGTGGGTCAGTTGGGCTTCGCCGGCTGTGCGGCACAGCAGCCGCACCTTGCTCGCCGGCACCCTGCCAAGCAACACATCCCCCCGGGCCCGCCATTCCTGTTCGGCTCGCCAGTCGGTCATGCGCCCAATCGTTTGCCATTGCCACTGCTCATCTGAACGCGGTCGCTGTCGAGAACCGTCGTAATAGACAACCGGACGAATTCCCAGGTCCTCGGCTACCGACCGAGCCACCGCCACACCATACGGTTCAAGCGACATCTCATGATAGCGTGATCGCCAGCGCATGAGGGACATAGCCTCAACGACCGGTAAAGCCGTAAAGGACACACATGGTACATGACCGGGCATATGTCGACCCGAACCGAGTATTCGTCCCGTTTGAGCAATATGCACAAGGGTCGCCAGCGCATCTCGCGGATACCGCTCCGAAGTGGTCACCGATTTCCAGAAAGCGACTACTGACTCATCAGGCCAGGGTCCGTTTGCCGCACGAGTGTAGTGTACAAGATACTCCCGGTGGAAATCACGCAGGTCCGGGTTAATGACGGCCGGCGCAACCCGATAGGCCAATCGGCCGGAAGGCCGCGCGTAGTCAATACGGCAGCTCTCGTCCACCCGCCTTTCCTGTTCGACTTCACTCACCAATCGCTCCAGAGTGCCGCCGGGGCTGACAGCAACCGCCAGGAGCACATCTGCGGCTCGGATCACCTGAGCGTCCCGAATCGGCCAGAGCTTCTTTCCGATCGTCGTCGTCTCCACTCCTGACAGAGCAAAGAACCGCCAGTCGGCCGGCAAGTTGCACCCGATGTATGTCTCTGCATACTCGCACAGGTCCGACACGGTCTCACGCCTGACCGGCAATACGAGGTCCATCGGAATCCTCTCACTCAGAGCAAGGCACGTCGGCAAATCCCAGTTTGCCAGCCCGATTGAGCCGACCATACGCATTCCCCTTCGCCCGACAAGGCGTACCGCCCGGTAGGTCGCCGCAACCCAGGGAGTGTCGGCACACGGCCTCACCCCTTGTCGCGAGTTGATGATCGCTGCTCTTGTCAAGGGCCTGCCCCCACAACACGTGAACTACGCTCGCAGCCGTTCCAATGCTCGCGAGCCAAACACCGCCACCACAAACAGGACTCCTCCCACCACAGCCATGAAGCCCGCGATCGAGGCGTCAAACACAGCAGCCGCGTAGTATCCGCCAACCGCCGCAATCACCCCTGTCACCACCGCGATAGCCAGTACCAGCGGCAGTCGCTGCGATAACAGGGTGCCGACAGCACCCGGAATGATCAACATCGCGACCACGAGTATCGCTCCAACCAGCTCGAACGATGCCACCACTGTCAGAGAGACCATCGCCATGAGCAGATAGTGCCAGCGACGAGGCGAAATGCCAACTACCTGCGCCATCTGGGGATCGAACGAGGTGATCTTGAGTTGCTTGTAGAACAACAGCACGAACGCTACATTCAGCAGCAACGCTCCACTCAGTATCCACACCGCCCTGGGACCCAGATCGGTTGTGCCAACCACGAAGCGATCCCAGGGGCTGTAAGCAATTTCCCCATACAGCACACACTCCTGATCAAAATCGATCTGCCCGGCATACGCTGACACCAGAATGACCCCGACGGCAAAAAGGAGCGTGAATACGACCGTCAGCGCCGCGTCTCCGTACACTCGTCCACTGCGCCGCAATACCTCGGTCAGATACGCGGTCAACAGGCCCATGGCCGCCGCACCGATTATCATCGGCAGCACCGCCCGACTGGAGGTCAGAAGGAACCCGATCACCAACCCCGGCAGCACAGCATGCGAGATGGCGTCCCCCAGCATGGCGTTCTGCCGCAGCACCAGGAAGGTGCCAATCCAGCCACAGGTCACGGCCGCCAGAACCGCAGTGAGAATCACCCACATCTCAGCACTCATCGCCCGATCTCCCTGTCCTCGTATGGTATTACCTGATCGTGCGGGTCTGTCTCGGGCCGATCCAGAAGCTCTTCCAGCCGCTTCTCCATCTCCGGCGTCATGATGTGTTCCATTTCCTCGGCGTCACGGTGTACATGATCGTGCGGCAGTTCCAGATACCGCGTCAGGTACACTTCCCAAAGGCGGTGGCGCCGGAGAATCCGCGCCCCGGCATCGCGACCTGCGGGCGTCAGGCAATAGCGGTGGGAATCCACTCTTTGAAGGAGGCCTCGGCGAGTCAGGCGCCGCAGCCCGGAGCGAAGCTCCCTGGAAGTGAACGACCACAGGTTTGCTATCTGCTCCATCGTATGAGCGCCGGCCGTCGATGGTGCCTGCAGGCAGGCCTTGAATAAGACCTTGAGAATATGGTCGTCGGACATACTCCGCCGATTCTGCAGATGCATACGCCAACGACTCACCAGACCACGCTCCGGCGCGAACAGAATCGATACAGCGAATACAAGGGAAACGGCCACAACGACAAACGGTCCGGTCGGCAGCCGTGGCGCCAGCGAGGAGAAATACGCGCCCAGAACACCCGATATGATTCCGAACAGCGATGCCAGAACAATCAGCAGCCCCAACCGGTCTGTCCACTGGCGAGCCGATGCTGCCGGAATTACCAGCAGGGCCGCCATGAGGACAACGCCGACAGCCTGCAAACCGATCACAACTGCCAGTACGATCATGGTTGTCAGCAGAAACTGCCACCAGCCCACCGCAATGCCGGCCGCACGAGCAAACCCGGGATCGAACGTCACCAGCTTGAACTTGGAAAACGCGGTCCCCATAACGACCAGAAGCAACGCTCCGACAACCACCAGAATGCTGACATCATCGGGCCCCATGGCCGCAGCCTGCCCAAACAGGAAAGCATTCAACCCCGACTGACTACCACTGCCGGACTTCTGAATGTGCGTCAGGATAACTATACCCAACCCAAAAAATGTGCTCAGCACTATCCCGAGTGCGGCGTCCTGCTTGATCCGTGTATGCCTGATAATGGCGTTGATTGTCAGCGCCCCCAGCCAGGCAGCCACAGCGGCACCGAGCAACAACCAGACGAATTGCTTGCTGCCCACCAGCAGGAAGGCCAGCCCGATCCCCGGCAGAGCCGCATGCGCCAGTACATCTCCCAGCAGCGACTTGCGCTGCAGAAAGGCGAAGGCCCCCAGACCGCCCGCAGCACCACCCAACAAGGAGGAGCCGAGGACAACCCAGCGCACGTTGGCATCAGTCAATGTGAAAAATCGTATGGTGGCATCCCAGTAGTCCACCCAAGCCTCTCCTCTATTTCATCCTTTCACTGGCCCGTTCAGCCGCCTCGCTGAGAAGGCTCAGCTTTCCGCCATACGCCGTGCGAAGATGCTCCGGTGTGAATACCTCCGCGGTGGGGCCGGCCTTCACCAGGCGCATGTTCAACAGCATGACCCAGTCGAAATACTCCTGAACGGTGTGCAGATCATGGTGCACCACCAGAACCGTCTTTTGCTGCTCCTTGAGCGATTTCAACAGGTCAATTATCGCCCTTTCGGTCGAAGCATCTACTCCGGCAAACGGCTCATCCATCAGGTAAATGGAGGCATCCTGAGCCAGCGCCCGTGCCAGAAAGACCCGCTGCTGCTGCCCACCGGACAACTGGCTGATCTGCCGGTGCCCAAACTCCGCCATTCCCACCTGCTCCAGACATCTCTGGGCGATCTCACGATCCTCACGCCCCGGACGCCCCAACAGGGACAGCCGACCGTACCGCCCCATCATCACGACATCAAGAACATTGGTCGGAAAATCCCAGTCAACTGACTCCCGCTGTGGTACATAGCCAATCAGGCGCCGTTGATCCTCAAGCGGCTTGCCGTATATCTTGACATAGCCGGACACCAGCGGCAACATCCCCATAATGGCCTTGATCAGGGTCGACTTGCCGGCTCCATTAGGTCCGACCAGACCAATCAGGCTTCCCTCGGGAAGGTCAAAATCGACATCCCAGAGTACCGGCTTGCGACGGTAGGCAACCGTCAGGTCATGAACTTCAATCGGCGCAGGTTTGCTCACAGAATCTGCTCTCCAGACTATTTCAATGCCGAAACAATCGTGTTCACGTTGTGGCGAATTATCCCCAGGTACGTTCCCTCGGGGGTGTCGGCCGCTCCCATAGCGTCGGAAAACAACTCACCACCGATAGTAACATCATGTCCCCGCTCTCGGCAACCGCGCACGACCGATTCAATCGCCTTCGACGAAACCGAGGACTCGACAAAGACAGCCCTGATCTTCCGCTGCACAATCATATCCACGAGGCTGGTGACATCATAAAGCCCGGCCTCGCTGACTGTAGACATTCCCTGTAGTCCAACAACCTCCATATCGCAGGCAGTGCCGAAGTAACCAAACGCGTCGTGGGCCGTAACCAGCACCCGCTGCTCAGGCGGAATGGCACCCACCTGTTCAAGCGTCCACTGGTGCAGCGCTGCCAGAGAGTCATCAAACATCTTTACTGCATCAGCATAAACGGCCGCATTGCCCGTGTCTGCCTCGGCCAGCGCACGGCCCACCTCCGCCACCGCCATCCTCCACAACGACACATCAAACCAGATATGGGGGTCGGCGTACCCTTGAGAACCGTCTGGCAAATGTAGTTGAGAATCGGGAACGCTCTCGGCCACGGCAACCACCTTCTTTGTCCGGGCCATCCGTTCAAGCAAAGTGCCGAGCTTGGCTTCCAGATGCAGCCCATTGTAGAACACGACATCCGCCTTGTCCAGCCGATCCAGGTCACCCTTGGTCGCCTTGTACAAATGCGGATCCACGCCCGGCCCCATCATCGTGTGTAGCTCGACTCTGTCCCCGGCAATCACGCGCACCGCGTCGCCTATCATGCCGGTGGTGGCCACTATGCGAAGCTTGCCGTCGGCCTGCTCTGCCTGCTTGTCACCACAGGCCACAAAAACTATCGATAACAATGCCAGGGTCAGCAACGTGAAACTGTGTCTTTGCAGATCCATGCCATTACGTCCTCCATCCAGTTGTCTTGTTATCGGGCAGATCATCAAACGCCCTCTCTTCGCGAGCTCCCTGGTTCAGGAACCTCCGAAGCCACTGGCGTTCAGATTTGTCAATGCGGTCAACGAACAACAGAAACTCGTGCAGCCGCTGGGCCGTCTCGGCTGAAAGACCGTGCTCCACCTGACAGGCATCATCCCGCGCTGTTTGACCAGACACACCAAGGATGTCGGTGAAAAAGCGCAACAAATCCTCATGGCGGTGAACCACCGCTTTGGCGACCTGCCGTCCTTCCGGAGTCAAGCCGACCGCGCCACGAGCGGCGTGCACAAACAGCCCCATCCCCGTGAGTTTCCGCACCGTGCGCGACACGGTCGGCAGACGTGTCCCCAACAACTCGGCGATGTCTTTCACCCTGACATCGCCCGGTGCATTGGCTTGCTCCAACCGGTACACGGCCTCAATATAGTCCTCTTGAACAGCGGTCAGCTTCAAGACACGGCTCCCTAATTACCTAAAGGTAAGTATCAGCAACTGATGCATAACCGCTGTCCGGCTGCCAAGGTTCCCAACACCTTGCCCACGTTCGTTTTTTGCTTGCCTGCCAAATCACAGTCACTCAATTTAACCTCATGGCTACCAAAACGATACTCATATCTTTGGCCCTCCTCGCGGCAGCGGGTCTGACCCCGACCAGCGCCACCACCTGGCGACTTTCGCCTGCAGATAACCTCCAACAGGCCATTGATCGAGCCGCCCACGGGGACACGTTGCATCTGGCCGCAGGCGATTACATTGCCCGCCCTCAGGAAATGATCGAATCTCTGTGCGGCAATTGCACCGACCCCCGAACCGAGGTCGCAACAACGACCGGTTTCGTCCTGCGCGGCAAGGGGCTTGTCATGATTGGGCACAACTCTGGGGCGACGCGCCTGCTCACCAGAGCCGGGTACGGGGTCTACCTTGAGGACTCCAATGGTACCCACTTGTTGCGACTGACCATCACTGATGGCCGTCGGGATCCCGATGGCAACGCCACCAACGCCGCGATCGTCGCCCGCCGCTCGCGAGTGCTGATCGAGGACTGCGACATTACCGGAAACACGCACCGGATTGATACCGTAGTGGTCGGCATCGGGGGCGTATTCGGCCGCGAGGGAGCCGAAATCACACTGCACAACTGCCGAATAGTCGACAACGGCTGGGACGGCATAGCTCTCTACCGGGGCGCCTCTGCCATTGTCACCGACTGCCTCATCAGGGACGGACGTGGCGCCGGAATAGGCGTGACCTGGGATGCTACGTGCGTTGCCTATCGCAACGAGATCACCGGCTACTGGAAAGGTATTGGCGCCTTCGGCACCAGTTGGGTCATCGCCCGCAATAACCTTGTGCACGACAACCTCGGCTGGGGTATGATCACCACCGGGCAGTCGTACATGGACATGGCCAACAATGTTGTCTACCGCAACGGCAACTGCGGCATTGCGCCCTGGTCAACAGAAACGTTCGGGAGAATCGTCAACAACATCGTTGTCGGAAACGGCTGGCGAGATCAGTGGGTTTGCCCGTGCGTCGGCATCTGGAACTATGGCGATTGGGCGAAGTGGACCTTCACCAACAACCTCGTCTGGGATAACGCCGCCGGAAATTACGAAGCTATCTGGGACCAGACCGGGCTTCGCGGAAACGTGAGTATCGACCCGTTGTTTGCCGGAGAAAACGACGTCCACCTCGCGGCTGAATCACCCGCTCGTCATGCCGGAGATTCAGCCATATACAACCCCGATGGCTCGATCTCTCACCTGGGAATCTATGGCGGCCCGCAGGCGTGGCCGGAAGACCGACTCATGCAGGTTCAACCTGCCGTGGTCACACTCGACAGCACGCACCAGGTTCAGGGTGACACCGCCAGCCAGTCACAGTGAAACGTTCGCCGCGATTGCACCGCGACACTATGGTCGACACAAAAGAAGCGGCGGCCTGATTCGAACGCCCAGGCCGCCGTCTTAGCTCTTAGCTTGTAGCGGTAGATGGGGACTCAAAAGGTCCCTTCGTCACTCTCCTGATAATTCCACCACTGGCCGTGACCGTCGCCGTCCCACACGATCCGGGCTATCAACTCATCCCCCAGGTAGACGACAACCACGCCGGAGCCGTCAGACTCGACGGTGGCAACCAATTCACAGTAATACGCGGTGATCCCGATTCTCGCCGTCATCGTCAAGCTGGTACCTGACACACTCCACTCATAAGAGGTCGTGTACCCGTACATGGCGCGATGGTACTTGGTGACGCTGCCGGATGAGCCATCTTTGGCCTTCGCCATTTCGGCCATCACGAACTCGTTGTAGGCGGCCCCCCCGCTGCTGATTCCGTCGGCCACCAGGACCCAGAGGTACTCCGTCTCCGTCTCTGTGTACGTCAGGGTGTACGTGAGATTGTCGTCCGTCCACTGCCAGGTTGAGTCGGCCAACGGTGCGAACGATGGTGCTCCGGCCGCCACGGCTCCATCCGGCGCTCGCAGGATGGCCGAAAGCGAATCGAATTGCTCGATTAGTCTTACCATCGTAATCAACGTCTGCGCCCCGTCATCGCCGGCGTCAGCTACAGCCCTCAGACCGGCCGGAATGGTGACCTCGTCCGGCGCCACCGGCTCACCGGCGCCCAGATCAGTATTGGTGCCGCTGCCACCGCCTGAGCATCCAATGCTCACCAAGGCGAACATGAGCACCATCAGCATGCTTGTCGTCTTCCAAAACATCTGCGCAAACCTCCCAAAGGTGGCAACCCCGGTTGTCACGGGGGCCGGTTCAGAAACCCTATTTTACCCAGTGTTTCGGGAGCTTCATCCGATCAGTTCACCGGCACGTGCCACCGGTCGAGGAATCTGTGCAAAACGAGCGCACTGCCGACAGATACGTCACATACCAGAAGACAAGCGGCGTGCCGGATTGCTCCGACACGCCGCCTGCCAGGCTATCTTATGAGCAGCCGCAAAAGGCCTATCCCCAGCTCCCCCCTTCCCCACTGCCATAATCGTACCAACTGCCGGAACCGGTAGCCGTCCAGGAGCACTCGAAGTCGAGCTCTCCGTCAACGTAATAGTCCATCGATCCGGAGCCGTCGCCGTTAATATCGACTGTCAGCTTAATCCCCACCGATTCCATCAGATAGGAGACGGAGTTGCCCGGCCCTGTCTGCCACTGCCAACGAAAGATGCGCTCGTTGGCATCGAGATCGTACATGTTGAGATAGCCATAACTGCCGTCCTTAAGCTCGTAGGCATCCATGAAGGTCTCACCATTGACCGTCAGTGACCACTGATGGTTACTACCTGTCTCCTGGTAAGAAAGGACCCAAGTCATATTGCCCTCGGTCCAGGTCCAGACATCATCAGTGGCCAGCCTCGGGGCACCCTCTTTCATCGAGCCTGAAGGCGGTGTAAGGAACCCGCGGAAGCCTTCAATCATGGCATTGAAGCTGCTGATAAAACTGGCTGCTGTCAGGGCACCGGGATTGTCGTTGTCCTGCAGTGCCGAGGGGACTGTCAACTGCAACTGTGAAAGCTCGGCGCCCTGATTGTTTGAACCCTTAGGGTTGCTGTCACTATCGCTCCCACAGCCGGTCAACAGACCGACTGCGAGCAGCCCGGTCAGAATCCGGTGAGCGTAACTGCGCATGTTTCTCTCCTCTTCGCGCGTGATCGTTTTCTGGTTGAAGGCAGATACCTCTGCATTTGTCTCACATACGCGATCAGGCGCAGATATCATGGCAAAAAAGTCAGCTTCAGACGCTGAAAAACAGCTATTCGAAAGCTCAGACCCAACTCCCGGAGTCAATCAGACTACCGTTTTCATACTCCCACCATTGACCGCTGCCATCGGCATCCCACGCAGCGCGAAGTTCAAGCTGATTGTCTTCGTAGTAGCTGATTGTCCCGGTATCATCGCTGTTGACCTCCAGCACGATATACCAACCTTCATCAGGCGCCCCAGCGGTCAAGCTGAAATTACCGGAAGCATCGATATGCCACTCCCACTGAAAGATCGGATCAGGGCTGTACTCGATCCCGTAAACGAACCAGAACCCCAATGTGCCGTCCCTGGACTCCGTTGCCTCCACCAGCTTGAAGTCATTGAATACAAGGTGCTCACCCCCTATTTGTGCGGTACCGTCCCAACTGAGAATCCAGTGGTAGGCCGTATCAGACTCCCACCAGGTCAAGGTAGCCTGAAGCTCCGCATACGGGTGCCAGTTCCAGACCACCGTATCGCCGACAGCGCTGGCCAGTCGCGGTCCCGCCGGACGTGCTCCCGCGCCATCTGCCTGGGGGCGAAGCATCGGAGCCATAGTTTCGGCAAGAGCATTGGCCGTCCGAATCCAGTCGACTGCCTCCTTCACCTTCGGATCACTTGCCTTGCTTAACGCCGATGGAATCTCCACTTGCGTGACTGTGAGCACCTGCTCCGGCGCCAGTACCGGACCACTTGACTTATCGTCCTCATCATCGCTGCAGGCAGCGAACAAGGCCACCAGGATAACGGTGACCAGCAAAACGAACACACGCTTCATCATTGGCAGTTTCCTCCATTATTTTAGACCGAACCGTCATTGACTTGACACCAGCATTGCCGGGCAGTTAACCGGTCAGGAACGGCCACTATGCTGCATTGGCTGAATCGAAGCTGTCACGCAGTCGATACCGCGATATGAACGCCGTGCTCTTCCAGTCGAGAGGCCCTGCACTGCAATTTGCGAAAGAAACACCGAACGCGCAAGCCCTAAGAAAAGTGGACCAAAACCCCTAATCTGCTTGACAAAATCCGGCCCCGCCTATATCAATGCCACGCAATTGGGCTGATGAAGAGGCTGTGTATGGCTCGGTACTGCAATCAACTGCCAGTCCGTCTGGACCTGCCTTCAGAGCGCCTGACAGCGCCTGATACAATACATCTTGATGCACGCTGCCGGCGTGCGATTAATCCGTGTTGCTTTCATCGCACGATCACCTCGTGCGGGAGGTTATTCTAATGGCTGACAAGGCTTTCAACGCGTTTGAAATGGCGCAAGCCCAGTTCGACAAGGTCGCCGACCAGCTCGATCTGGATCAGGGTACCCGCGAGTTGCTTCGCTGGCCACTCAGAGAGTTTGCCTTCAGTATTCCGGTTCGCATGGACGATGGCACCGTGCAGGTCTTTCGCGGCTTCCGTGTCCAGCACAATGACGCCCGCGGCCCGGGCAAGGGCGGCATTCGCTTCCACCCGCAGGAGACGGTCGACACCGTTCGCGCCCTGTCCATGTGGATGACCTGGAAATGTGCCGTCGTCGATATCCCTCTGGGCGGCGGCAAGGGTGGAGTCATTTGTGACCCCCACAATCTGAGCTCTCGTGAGCAGGAACAGATTTGTCGCGGCTGGGTGAGGCAGTTGGCCCGCAATGTCGGTCCGCTGATCGACGTGCCCGCTCCGGATGTCATGACCAGCGCCCAGCATATGCTTTGGATGCTCGACGAGTACGAACACATCCACGGCGCCAAGTATCCCGGTTTCATCACCGGAAAGCCGGTCGGCATGGGTGGTTCTCTCGGCAGGACCGAAGCCACCGGATTCGGAGTCATTTACACTGTGCGTGAGGCACTCAGGCACCTCGGCCTGAAAACTGAGGACACCACTGCCAGCGTACAAGGTTTCGGCAATGTGGCTCAATATGCCATCCGCCTGTACAATCAGCTTGGCGGTAAGGTCGTGTGCGTATCCTGCTGGGATCATGCGGATCAGAAATCATACTCCTTCCGTAAAGACGACGGCATCGTCCTTGATGACGTTCTCGCTATCACTGACCGTTTCGGAGGCATTGACAAGAACAAGGCTCGCGACCTCGGCATCGAGGTCCTCGACGGAGGTGCCTGGATCGAACAGGAAGTCGATATCCTCATCCCGGCCGCCCTCGAGAACCAGATCACGGCCGCAACCGCGCCGCGCATGAGCAAAAAGGTCCGCCTGATTGCCGAGGGCGCCAATGGCCCCACCACGCCTGAGGCCGACGCTGTCATTCAGGATCGCGGAATCTTCGTCATTCCGGACTTCCTGGCCAATGCCGGCGGCGTCACCTGTTCCTACTTCGAGCAGGTCCAGTGTAACACAAACTACTACTGGGAAAAACAGGAGGTCCTCGACAAGCTCGATCTGAAGATGACCTCCGCCTTCCAAGCTGTCAACGATCTCTCGATCAAACGTAAGCTGTATATGCGCGATGCCGCCTATGTCATCGCTATCGGTCGCGTGGCTCAGGCCTGCCGCGACCGTGGCTGGGCTTAACCTGCTGGCGGATCAAGAAACATGACCATCGTGAAACCGCCTCGCCCGCACAGGGCAAGGCGGTTTCTTCGCTTGATCCCGGCGCCCCGATTCCCCTTTTTAGTCAAGAGATACTGTCAACAGCGCAACAGAAGGCGACGCATTTGCCTGGCTCGCTCCGAGGTCAACAGATGGACTGCAGCAGACACGGCCTGACCTGCCCACTATCGTCGCTGCAGATCTGCAGTATAAGCCAGCCGGAACCGACATACCCAATGGGCACCCGGCTGGTGTCGCAGCCAGAAAGACGAGTTCGCGCCGGATCGGCCACGGCTCACCGTCTTGTCTCTGCAGTCACAAGGAATGAGTAACCGATGAACGAAAACAACAAGCCCTTCGATCACCTGCTCAATCAGCTCCACGAACGCACCAAGGAGCTCAACTGCCTGTACCGTATCGATGAAATCTTCTCACAGCAGTATCTCACCATCGAAGAAGTCTGCCTCGAACTGATTCAGGCACTACCCTTCGGATGGAAATACCCTGAAGCCTGTGTTGCCAAGATTGTCCTTGATGGCAAAACGTACACCTCCGACGGCTTCGTTGAGACCGAGTGGGTCCTGAGCGCCGACATTGTCCTGCAGGACATGGTCATCGGTACCATCAGCGTCTACTACACCGAGCAGATGCCCTCGGCCGAACACGGCCCGTTCCTGAAGGAGGAGGTCCGGCTCATCAAGACCATCGCTGATCGCATGTCCCACCACGTGCACTACCAGCGCATGCAACATGCCCTGCAGGACTGGGAATTCGCACGATCCGATTCCGGAAAAGGGGCGGCGGAGTGGCATGTGGTGCTCAATATGTTCCGAAACACCGATCGCAATCTCTATCTTGGCATCGCCCGCAAGATGCTCAACCACCTGTGCTGGAGCGGCATTCTGGAAGCCGAGCGTCTCATCGAGTCCTCCACCCTGACCGAATCGACCGAGACCAACAACTTCATGGGCGAGTCCAACCAGCCTCATGTTCGCCGACCGCTGGCTTTCTCCGAGGAGATGTCAGCCGCAGCCTTTGAGATAGCCGACAAACATTTGGCCGATGATGAGATCCTCAAGCTCATCCAGAAGTGGATTCAGGAGGATAAGCTCGCCTTCCTGATTCAGGTGGTTAACCGCAACCTCACCTTGTCAGAAGTCGCCGACGCCATCCGTCGCTATCATCATCTGGCCCCGCCAAAAGAGGACCTGGTCCCCTCGCCGGGGAAAAGAGGCGTGGCCGTCTCGCTCATCAGGCGTTTTCTCTCCGACCAGCTGGCATATATCGAGGTGGCCAAACGATTCATCGGCGTCCGCGACTTCTACAAACTCATCCAGAATGTCATCTTCACCAACGAAAGCCACGGCAAGCTTGGCGGCAAGAGCGCCGGGCTGTACCTTGCCGCCCAGATACTCCGCAAGAAGAGCAAGGATCACGAGCTTCTGCGCAATGTCAAAATCCCGCGGACCTGGCACATCACCTCCGATGTTCTCGTGCACTTCATGCACTACAACAACTTCGACGAGGTCGTGGAGCAGAAATACAAAAGCATCAACCAGGTGCGCCTGGAGTACCCTCACATTGTCCAGAGTTTCAAAACAGCGCGCTTCCCCGGGGACATCGTCAGGGGACTGTCGATGGCTCTCGATGACCTCGGTGATCGCCCTCTTATTGTTCGCTCCTCAAGTCTGCTGGAGGACCGCATCGGCGCGGCCTTCTCCGGGAAGTACCGAAGCCTCTTCCTGGCCAACCAGGGCAGCAAACAGAAACGCCTTGATGCCCTCATGGATGCCATCGCCGAGGTCTATGCCTCCACCTTCTCACCCGATCCGATCGAATACCGCGCTCAGCGCGGCCTGCTGGATTTCGGTGAAGAGATGGGCATCATTATCCAGGAGGTTGTCGGTACCCGAGTCGGCAAGTACTTCCTGCCAGCCTGGGCCGGCGTCGCCTTCAGCCACAACGAATTTCGCTGGTCCCCCCGTATCAAGCGCGAGGACGGTCTTATGCGCATGGTCCCCGGACTGGGCACCAGAGCTGTCGATCGGCTCGGCGACGATTACCCCGTTTTGATCGCGCCCGGCCAGCCCAATCTCAAGGTGAACGTCAGCCCCGATGAAACAGCACGCTACTCCCCCGCCTATCTCGATGTCATTAACCTGCAGACCGACAGCTTCGAGACCGTGCGGTTCGACCGCTTCATCAGCGAAGTGCAATACGACTTCCCGGGACTAAAGGACATCATCTCGGTCTACGAGGACAACCACCTGCGGCGTCCCCTGGAGATGAATATCGATTTCGACAACGATCACCTGGTAGCCACTTTCGATGGTCTGATCAATCGCTCCCGGTTCGTCAAGCGTATGAAACTCATTCTGGATACCCTGCAGAAGGAACTGGAATCCCCGGTCGATATTGAGTTCGCCTCCGACGGGCAGGACCTGTATCTGCTGCAGTGTCGGCCGCAAAGCAACCCACACGTGGCGCACCCATCACCGATCCCCCACGATATTCCATCGGACCAGGTGGTCTTCCGGGCCAATCGCTATGTCAGCAACGGGCGCGTCCCCGATATCTCGCACATTGTGTTCGTGGATCCCGAGCGGTATTCGCAACTGCCGGACCGCGATTCGATGATCGCGGTCGGACGGGCGGTGGGTCGGCTTAACCAGATTCTCCCCAAGCGCCAGTTTGTCCTCATGGGGCCCGGGCGATGGGGAAGCAGAGGCGACATCAAACTGGGCGTCAGTATCACCTACTCCGACATCAACAACACCTGCCTGCTGATCGAAGTCGCCATGAAAAAGGGCAACTACCTGCCGGACCTGTCCTTCGGCACACATTTCTTCCAGGATCTGGTCGAGGCAGATATCAGATATCTGCCGCTGTATCCCGACGATGACGAGTGCATTCTCAATCTGGACTTCTTGCGGACGTCAGACAGCGTTTTGGCCAGAGTCCTCCCCGAATTCTCGCAACTCGAGGACTGCCTGAGACTGATCGATGTTCCCTCGCTATCCGACGGCAAAGTCCTGCGAGTCCTCATGAATGCCGATCTGGACGAAGCGGTCGGTCTGCTGGCCTTGCCGGGAGAGGCCACAGAATCGGTGGGCCAGTCGGAAACGGCCAACGAGGCCTCAAGGGATGACTACTGGCGCTGGCGCATGGTCATGGTTGAAGCCCTGGCGCAGCGACTCGATCGCAAGCGATTTGGAGTCAAGAAGCTCTACGTCATCGGCTCGACCAAAAATGCAACAGCCGGACCCGGCAGCGACATTGATCTGCTCGTGCACTTCGGCGGCACCGAACAGCAGCGTCAGCAACTCAGACTGTGGCTCGAAGGCTGGAGCAAGGCTCTGGCCGAGATCAACTACATCCGCACCGGTTATCAAAGCGAAGGTCTGATCGATGCCCACATCGTCACCGACGAAGACATCGAAAAAAAGACCAGCTACGCCGCGAAGATCGGTGCCATTACCGATCCGGCCCGCGAACTGACTGTCGGCCAAAGGAAGTGATTCAACCAGGAACGGTTGAAAAGACACCCTGATCCGGAAGCGATTTGCCGACCGTGCCGATCAAATCGAGCTGATCACGGGACAGAATCAGACCCTTTCCGCCCTCAGCCAGCATTGGTTTCCCCTGTTCAAAACCTGCACACTCATGGACTGAACCAGTCCGAGACCGAATAGCTGTTTGCAAAATCAGTACATATTCGGCGCCTGCGTCCGATAACCAACCTAAAGAAACCAAACTGACTAACTCAATCAAACGAACAGGGATTTCTGTTTCGAAGACAATTCAGTGGGAGGTCTCTAATGAAGAAGGCTCTTGTAGTGAGTGCGGCCATGATCCTGGCTCTGACCATAACGGTCTGCGCCGCCGACAAACCGTCGTTTAACTTCGACCTGTCCGGCTACTTCAAGCTGGATGGTTCCTACGACCAGAATGTAACCAGTCACGGCAATTTCTCGCTGTGGACCAAGCCGGCCGGTGAACAGAACAAAGATCAGTTCAACATGACGGCCAATCATTCCCGGTTTATCATGAATGCAAACGGCGAAGGTTACGTTGACGCCAACGTCACCGGCCATCTCGAATTCGATTTCTACGGCGGCGTAAGCGGGGCAACAGTACCTGAGAACAAGCCCATGCTGCTTCTGCGCCAGGCATTCTTCACGGTCCAGAAGGGCGGACTCCAGCTCAAGGCCGGTCAGGCCTGGGATATGGTCTCGCCGCTCAATACACCCATGCTCAACTACGGCTACCTGCTGGCCAGTGGTAACATTGGCTACCGCCGTCCTCAGGTAACCCTGACCTATACCGGTCAGACTGGGCAGAATACCAATATCACCTTCGGTGGCGGTATCGCCCGGCCGATGAGCGATGATCTGGCACTGTCGCTGACATTGGCTAACGACGGTGTCGATGACGGCACCGATGCCGGTATTCCGTCATTCCAGGGAATTCTCGAGGTCAACCACAAACCGCAAAGCGGCGCCAAAGTCCGCGCCGGTGTGTCAGGTCTGTGGGGCCACCTGAAGGCCGAGGCCGCCGATCAGTCTGAGTATGAAACCTACAATAGCTGGGCTGTCGTCGGCCATTTCCAGGTCGACTTCACTTCTCGGTTCGGCGTTCTCGGTGAGGCCTATACCGGCTCCAATCTGCACACCTACTTCGGTGGCGTAGCCAACCTCAATACTATCGAGGGTACCGATACTCAGGGCGGCTGGCTGTCCGTCTGGGGCAAACCACACTCTAAGGTGAAACTGATCGCCGGTGGCGGTCTCGACCAGGCTGACGACCAGTTGCTCGCCGACGGAAGCAGGACCAACAACCAGACTTTCTATGGTACTGTGGAGTACCAGCTGGTCCCGCAAGTCACTCTTGGGCTCGAGTTGTCACACAACGAAACCGAGTACAAGAACACCAGTTCCAGTGACAACTTCCGCGTTCAGTCAGCATTTATGCTGAATTTCTAAGGCCACGAGGCAGCGCGATATGATTCGACTGCTCTACACAGTGCTCGCTATGGCTTTGATCTTCATCCCAGGCGTTCTGGTGCTCACACCAGACGCCCGGGCCGAAGATAAGATGCTTCTTGGCCTCAACTACCCCCGCACCGGCCCATACTATGCGCTCGGCGAGAACCAGTACCGCGCCGCCGTGATGGCTGTCGAAGAAATCAATGCCAAAGGTGGCATTCTTGGTCGACCTGTCGAGCTTGTCTGGGCCGACACCCGGTCCGATGTCGACATCGCGCGCGCCAACGTTATCGACATGATCGACAACAAAGGCGTCCGCATGGTCTTTGGCGGCGTCTCCAGTGCTGTCGCCATCGCGGTTGGTGAGATCTGCCAGCAAAAGGGCGTGCCATTCATGGCAACGCTGACATACTCAACCGCCACGACCGGCGTCTCCGGGCACCGACACACCTTCAGGGAGTGCTATGACTCCTGGATGGCCGCCAGAGCGCTGGCAGTGTACCTCAACGAGCAGTTCGCAAACAGCAGGTACTACTATATCGCCGCCGACTACACCTGGGGCTGGACGACTCAGGAGGCTGTCCGAAGATTCACCGCCACCACTGATGAAGCTGTGCATCCCGGTACCTTCACCCCGCTGGGTACGATTGACTTCACTCGCCAACTCGCGCTGGTTGAACTGGTGAAACCCGACGTACTGGTGCTGGTCCTTGGCGGCGACGATCTGGTCAATGCCCTGTGGCAGGCCTCAGAAATGGGTATCACTAACTCGGTACAAATTGTGGTCCCCAATCTTACCCTCGGCATGGCGGAAGGCGTCGGCCCCGAAGTCATTCAGGGCGTTGTGGGTGCTGTCCCGTGGTGCTGGCGAGTGCCTTACAAATACAACTACGATCGTGGAAAGCAATTCGTCGAGGACTTCGTCAAGCGCCACGACCGCTATCCCTCCTCCAGCGCCGCCTCGGCATACACGATCCTCTATGAGTACAAGGCCGCGGTTGAACGCGCAAAAAGCTTCACGTCCGCCGAGGTCATCAGGCAACTGGAAGGACATCGCTACCGCCTGCTCAAGGACGAACAATACTGGCGCGAATTCGATCACCAGTCCGTCCAGACAGTCTATGTCGTGAAGTGCAGGCCGGCCGAACAAGTCCGCGAACACGCCCACCAGGCCGACTATTTCGAGATCATAGGATCACTGTCGGGCGAAGAGGCCGTCATCTCGCGCGAGGACTGGGAAGCAACCCGCCTGAAAAACAACCTGCCGCCCTGCCTGGAACCACTGGAGACTGTTGCCACCCAATAAGGCCGGTGATTCCATCCCCTGCCCCAAAGCGACCTCAGTGTGCAACGGCCCTGCAACCGGTGCACTGCTCCGCGACACCGTCGCATATCATCCACCTGCATGCGATTGACTGCCGCTCAGTTGTGGCAGGAGGCCCCCAGGCCTCGCTTATGCAGGTACTGCTGGTGATACTCCTCCGCCGGATAGTACTGCCCCGCCTCGACAATCTCCGTCGCAACCGGACGCGACAGCTTGCCGCTCGAGTCCAGCCGCTGTTTCGACTGCTCTGCAGCCAGCTTCTGCTCCGGGCTGTGGTAGAAGATCGCCGAACGGTACTGGCTGCCCACATCCGGACCCTGACGATTCACCTGCGTGGGATCATGCACACTCCAGAATACCGCAAGCAACTCGTCATACGTGATCACCGCAGGATCAAACTCGATTCGCACCGCCTCGGCATGACCGGTAACGTCGCTGCACACCTGTCGATACGTCGGATTCTCAGTATGACCCCCGGTATAGCCCACCGAGGTACTCATTACCCCCTTCAACGTCCGAAAGGCCTCCTCCACTCCCCAAAAACACCCCGCCGCAAAGGTTGCCTTCTGCATGCTGTGCTCCTTGTTGTCGTGTGCTGCAGCTTCTGCCGTTTCACCTTTGTCTGCGTAACCCTCAGCGGCCCGGACCGGTTCCGTATTGATCAGGTGCCTGTTCGCCGCCGTCCCGTCGCCCGCCCGGATCATCACCAACGCTCCTGCCAGAATGATCATCACGAGGCTCAAAATCGTCACCCTCGGGCTGCACAATCTGATCCCGTACAACATGATATTGTCCTTCACTGGTCTTCACTGGTCCCCGTGACCCAAACTGTCTGTGAGATTATACGTGCCCCCGGCACAGATCAACGGACATGAAACGCAACATGAGACGCCGCTCGGCAACTGCAGTCACCGAGCCTGTCTTCAGACCCGCTTTCGATCCAGCGCACTGCGGACCGCAGCCGCCAGCGATTTGCGCGGCAACGGCTTGCGTACGAAGGCCGCAGCCCCCAACTGCAGGGCCAGTTCCACGCGGCTGCTCTCGGCATAGCCGGACACCAGCAACGCTCTCTGGCCGGGCGAGATCTCCAGTATCCGGCGGTATGTCTCCGCTCCGTCGATTCCCGGCGGCATGATCATATCCAGCAGGATCAGGTCAGCCGACTGCGACCCAATCAGCCTCAGGGCCTCTTCTCCGCTCTCGGCAACCGTCACCCGATACCCCAGACGGGTCAGCAACTCACGGCTGACATCGCGCTGCACCCGGTCGTCGTCAACCACCAGGATCGACTCACTGCCGCCAACAACATCAGTCTTCTCGTCCGGTGCCGGGGCCTCCCTTGTGACCGGGAAATAGAGGTAGAAGGACGTACCCTCACCCTCAACCGAGGCCAGATCGATATAGCCCTGATGATCGCGAACAACCGCATCCACAACACTCACACCCAGCCCGGAGCCGCGCTTCTTGTCGGCCACCTTGGTCGTGAAGAAGGCATCGAATATGCGCGATCTGATCTTCTCCGGTATGCCACAGCCGGTGTCGGTAACCGTCATCTTCACATATTCCCCACGTGGAATACTGCCGTAATTGACCACCATATCGTCGAAATAGAAGTTCTCGGTGGTGATCGTCAGCCGTCCCACATCCTGCATCGCCTCGCGGGCGTTGTTGATCAGGTTGGTCAGCGCCCGATAGATCTGCGAGCGCCCAGCCTTGATATGCAGCAGGTCCTCCGCAAGATTCAGCTCAACATGCAGGGCCTCAGGCAGAGGCGTCATCTGGCGAACCACCTGTTCAACCACTTCGTTCACTATCAACGGCTCCAGTTGATAGTGTCCGCGACGTCCCAAAGTCAGCAATTGCTGGTTAATCTCCGCAATCTGCTGAGCCGCCTGCTCCATGTCTTCCACGAAGCTCCAGGCCGGATGATCGGGACTCAGGTACTCCTTGATCAGGTCGGGATATGCCGTCAGCGGCGCCAGCAAATTGTTGAAATCATGAGCCACCTGCCCCGCGATACTGCCGGCCGTCTCCAGCCGCTGAGCACGCGACTCCAGTTCCTGCAGGCGTTTCATCTCAGTGATGTCAATCAGCGAACCCGACATGCGGCGAGGTTTGCCGTCCTCATCCCGCACCACCACCGCCCGCGCCCGGAACCAGCGGTAGCTGCCGCATTTGGTTCTCATCCGATACTGGATGTCAAACAGGTTGCCGCCGTCGAGCACCTTCTGCACCGTCTGATTGGCAGTGTCTCGATCCTCCAGATGAATGGCCTCAACCCAGAACTCAAACGACGGTTGAAACTCACCCGGTTCATAGCCCGTCAGCTCGAACATCCGCGGCGACCACCAGACGTATGACGCATCAGACACATCCGGCCAGTCCCAGAACCCATCGCTTGAACCCCGCATGGCCATCTCGAAACGCTCCTCGCTCTCCATGAGCGCTTGCTCCATGCGCTTCCCCTCTTCAAGCGAACGGGCCAGCTTGAGACTGCTGTAGCTCAACCGCGATACCATGGTCGCGAACCTCGAATAGAAGGTCATCACCCGGTCAACCGTCTCACGGCTCCAGCGCGGAACACGCTCCAGCGCCGCCAGGTACTCGGCCTCATCGAAGCCGTACCTGCGAGCCTGCGTCCGGAACAGCTCCCGGTCCAGCTCTTCGTCCTCGAACAGGAACTGGCCCAGGAACAGGTTGCCAACATGGTGGTCACCAACAGTGATCGGCGTGGAAATGTCCCACATGTTGTTCTTGCACTTGTAGACCTTGAACTGACCAGAGTCGACACCGGCCGAGAGCAGCAGATCACTCTCGATGCAGTTGCGACAAGTCTCGGGATGAACGCGATGATACTTCGTGCAGATATCCTGCCAACCGGTGGCGACAAGAACCTGTCCCTTCAGATCGACAATCGCCACCCCGATGTCAGTCAGGGCATGGAAGTCCTCCATGAGTTCCTGAATCTCGGCGGCATCGATCACGTCAGCCAGTTCCAGAGAACCAAGGTCGCCCTCGGGCATCAGGATGGCATCGAGCTTGGCGCGGACCCTCCCCTCACTTTCGCGAAGAGCCTCCTCGGCCCGCTTGCGATCGGTGATGTTCTGCCCGAACTCAATCAACCGAGTCACTTTGCCAGTCTCGTCAAGCACCGGATAGCCGCGTATGAGCCACCACTGCCCGTCGGGCGTGCGCACTTCGCCTTGCCCCTGCTCTCCGGTCTGCAGCGCAGTGGTGAGCGGACAGTCCGGGCACGGCTCTGATCGATTGTGCCATACCTCGTAACACTTTCTCCCGAGCAGATCCTCCACGGTCCCCCCGACCGAGTCCGCCGCCGCTCGATTCGCCCACAGGATGTTCATCTCGGGATCATAGTAGGCGAACATCTCGGATGTAGCGTCGAGAATCATTCGTTTCTCGCGCTCAGATGTCTGCAGCGCCTCTTCGGTCTGTTTGCGCCTGGTGATATCCCGCCAGACACAGTGCAGCAGGCGATTTCCGCCATGCACGATGGGCGTCAACGAAACCTCAACAGGAAAATCCTCCCCATTGGCTCGCCGGTGGATCCACTCGAACCGATGAAAACCACGTTCATACGCCAGATGCATCATCTCGTCGGCCTTCTCGTACGAACTGCGACCGTCGGGCTGCTCGGGTGGGGACAACTCCGAAGGGTGAGTTTGCAGGAACTCCTCGCGTGTGACATAGCCGAGCATCCGGGCAGTTGCTTCGTTACAATCGACAAACCGATTTTCACCTATCAACAGAATGGCGTCGCTGGAGGCGTACAGCACATCCATGAAGTGACGCTCGCTCTCCTGCAAGGCCTTCTCCGTTTGTTTGCGGTCCGTGATATCGCGAACAACACCCCACAGATAGCAGACGTCCCCCTGTTCATCCCTGACTGTAAATGACTGCAGCTCAACAGGTACTATCGTGCCATCCTTGCGAATGTATTCTTTCTCGTAGACACCGGATGACCCGGTTTGCAACAGGCGATTGCACCAGATTTCTTCATATTCCCACTGGCGCCAACGCTCAGGCGTCACAGCGTGAAAACCGCCTTTCCGCTGTAACTCCTCCAGCGTGTAACCGAGCATCTGGCAGTAGGCCTCATTGGCATCCACAAACTGCCCCTGTGAGTCCACTACCACGAAACCGTCGCGACTGCCTTCAAACAACTCGCGGTAGCGACGCGTGCTGTCCCTCAGGGCCTGCTCGGCCCGCCTGCGCTCGGTGATGTCGGTAGCGAATATGAGACTGGCGGGGCGACCGTCCCACTCAAACGGAACACCACTGATCTCACAGCAGGCAGTCTCACCACTGCTCTTGACAACCCGAAGCTCGTAGCGATCAGGAACTGGCTGGCCGCTGAGTCGTCGCTGATACATCTCACCGGCCAGTTGCCGATCCTCAGGATGCACAAAGTCGAGAAAGCTGCGATTGCTCAATGACTCAACACTGTAACCAAGCGACCGTGCCGCATGTGGATTGATGTAAACAACACATCCATCCTGCACCACCAGCAGGAACTGCGTGGAACTATCCAGCAGCGAGCGGTACTTCCGCTCCGAAACGCGCAGGGCCTGTTCCAGTTGACGCTGTTCGGTAACATCATGACAGTAACCCAGAATGGCGGTCGGTTGTCCCTGCTCATCCGTGACTGCCCGAGCCTGAGCCAATACCATGCGCTGCCGGCCATCGGGCAGTTGTATCACCAGTTCTTCCTTCTGCGGCTTTGCTTGCTCCCACGCCGCCACCAGGGCACGTTGAGCAACCTCCCTCGACTCGGGCGTGAAACGCTGCCACACCTGTTCCATCGTGGGCGGTCCCTGATCTGGATCAAAACCAAGCAGACGCAACAGCCCCGCGCTCGCGATCACGTCGGAAGTCGGGTGCGCAAATTCGAACGTGCCGAACCGGCCAAGCTCTTCCGCCTCGTTCCATGCGGCGCTGTCAACTGACCCCGTTGCTGTCTGTGTCTCTGTGTCCGCCAGCCCCGTCTGCCCCTGATCCGACTGATCCCTGTGTCTCACGGTCATTGATCCTTCTTCAGAGTTTCGGCGCTGCCTTGTGCCGGGGAGCAAGTACTACATCTGCGTGGCCGGCTGCCTTAATACGAAACGTCCGACCATCGCACCCAGGACATCCCCTGCCGCAGGCTGGAATCGAAGCGTATCCCCGGTGTGCTCCGTAAAGTCACTTATTACTGTGTAGATCGGACTTCCCACGAGATGATTAACCAGCCTGTTCTCCTTCATTTCACGTAGTGAGCGACACAACCGTCACCCACAGAGCACCGCCCCGCCATTGACATTGAGAATCTCACCCGTAATGAACGTCGCCAGGTCTGAGGCAAGAAACACCACGGCACCCGCCAGTTCCTCCGGCCGGCCTATCCGCCCCAGCGGAATCTGGGAGGCGACACGCGCCATGCCGCCCCCTTCCAACGCGGGCCTGGCCATATCCGTATCAAACCACCCAGGCGCCACGCAGTTGACCCGGATACTGTCTCGGGCCAGTTCTGCCGCCAGCGATTTGGTCAGCGCGATCACGGCTCCCTTGGTGGCGCCATAGGGCGAGTAGAACGCCTCCCCGCGCTGCCCGGCAGTGGATGAGATGTTGATGATAGTACCACGGCGCTGCCGTTTCATGTGTGCTACCACGGCCATCGTGGGCAGATAAGTACCGATAAGGTTGATATCGATCGTCTCGCGCAATCGTTCTTCGGTGAGTTCTTCAATCGGATTATGAATCCAGATACCGGCATTGTTGACCAGACAGTCGATCCGCCCGAATGTCTCCACGACCCGTGCCACCATGTCATCGACTGCGGCCTTGTCAGCGACATTGGCCTGCACGGCCTGAGCCTCCACCCCCAGATCGCGAGCCTCACAAACGACCTGTTCGGCGGCACTCCTGTCTGAACGGTAATTGATCACAACAGCGGCCCCGGCACGAGCGAACAACACCGCTATAGCCCGCCCCAATCCCCGAGAGCCCCCGGTTACCAGCGCAACCTGACCGGCCAGTGAGATCATATGCGACTCCTCAAACTTGCAGTAAGCTGACAGACTCGTGGGAACGACTCCCGTCCCTGTACCTCACATGATGAGAAGCCACAAGACAAATGGCAAGCTTGTTGTAATGTCCGTGAGTCCTCAAAGCCGGGGACTACTATTGCAGAGCGTAGATCGTCAGGACCACTGCTCCGATAACGGCCAGCACGCCGACCACGATAATCAGCGCCACAGCCCCGCCCGAGGGACCAACACTGGTACGATAGGGATCAAAATCAAGGTTCGCATCCTGGGCGCGACGGCCTACTCGGCGTTTGAAGCGAATGCGATTGTCATCGAACTTCTCCAGCATCTCCCACCCGGCCCGGGCCTCCTCCTGACAGACCTTGCGGACGAACTCGCGATCGCGGAACTTGCCCAACTCGCTGCGGACAATCTTGAACTCCCAGCCCGACAAGTCATCGGAATCGTATGATGCCAATTTCTCCTCCTCCTGCTCACGGCGCTTCCTTGCAGCAGCAATTGCCGCCGCAGCGGCTGCTCCTCCGGTTGGTGACATCTTCGGACCTCCTGCTTTTGAGACAAAATACTCAGCGGGATCGAAGGAATTCAAGATTTGAGTCGGACAAAACCGGATATTCTGAAGATTTGCACATCAACCGTCACCCTCTGCCGCACTACCCTGCGGAACGCTAATACGGAAAGACATACTGCCCACGCAGGAAGTAGGTGTTCACGCCCGGATTCTCACCGCCAAAATCACAGCCGTGATCCACGCCTTCAAAGAGCAGCAGCGTGTCAGCGTAATCGGTCAACCAGAAGGCTGACACCTGTCGACATCCGGATGAACTCCAGCCCACTTGCCAGGCAAACCAGTAAAGTGTGTCCCCCTTGCTGGCCCGGATTGTCCACGGATCGCTGAGCCCCATGGAAACACCATAGAAACCACTCACATTGTCCCAGGAGAAGGCGAGGTGGTCAAAAGCCATAATGTAATCGTCTCGGCCCCCCCAGCTGATATCTCCGAACAGCTTGTACTCCCTCGGGCCGCCGATGACGACCACGGCGCCGTGTTGCTCCAGATGCACGAGCGAATCCCCCTGCTGCTGGTAGATATCCAGCCACACCGAATCTTTGCCGTAATCGTTGTAGCGCGAGGTATAGAGGGCCGTACCGCTCGTGTTCCAGAACTCGTTGAACTCCCCGGAACCGGGCTCATCAGCCAGATCACCATGCTCTGCCGAACACGGCCAGTGATAGTGGATATCCTCAATACCGCCCGGAAGCGTGATGTCGACCGCAAACCGACGTGATGGTATCGTTCATCGACGAGCATAAGCCGATTCATGGGGTCGAGTCGATCTGCGCGCAGTTGCCGATCGCCCCGTCGACGTATTACGAGCGTAAGGCGCAGCAGGCGAATCCTGATCGCTTATCCAACCGATCCAAACGGGAGGCCCAATTGCGGCCGGATATCCGCCGGGTCTGGGAGGAGAACTTCCAGGTGTACGGAGCGCGTAAGGTGTGGCGGCAGATGAATCGTGAAGAGATACCAGTGGCCCGATGCACGGTAGAGCGGTTGATGCAGGATTTAGGCTTGTCTGGTGCGGTTCGTGGTCGGAAGGCCAGGACCACGATCACCGATGATGCGACGGCTCGACCTGCGGACCTGGTGTGCCGGGAGTTCACGGCGACGGGTCCGAACCAGTTGTGGGTATCGGATCTGACCTACGTGGCGACCTGGCAGGGGTTCGTCTATGTGGCCTTCGTGATCGATGTGTTCTCGCGCATGATCGTGGGCTGGCGGGCCTCTCGCTCCCTGCGTACTGACCTGGCCCTGGACGCGCTGGAGCAGGCGCTGTGGGCTCGACCCGCTTCAGGCGGGCTGGTGCATCACAGCGATCGTGGGGTGCAGTATCTGTCGCTTCGCTACACGGAGCGACTGGCTCAGGCCGGCATTGAACCCTCGGTGGGTTCGGTGGGCGACTCCTACGACAACGCCTTGGCAGAATCGGTGATCGGGCTGTACAAGACGGAAGTCATTTATCGGCGCGGACCGTGGAAGCATCTGGAGGCAGTGGAGTTCGCGACCCTGGAGTGGGTCGACTGGTTCAACAATCGGCGACTGCTGGAGCCGATCGGAAACGTTCCCCCGGCCGAGTTTGAAGATGTATATTACAGCACTCAGAAGACACAGGTCCACGTGGCCTGACTCAACTAAAACAGTCTCCGGTATAACCGGGGCGATTCAGACATTGAATTCTAACACCACTTGTGAATGTGCCTCTCTACAAAACACGGTTCAAAGTGTCGGCAGATTGTGAATAATTGCCGACATTTTGGAATCCAAGTCCAAGCATGCGGGCAGATTCTTCCTGAGGGAAATGGAAGAGAACCAATGGCTTGAGTCGAAAGCCAGAATCGGGTGAGCGGGACTTACCGTTTTCCGATTGCCCAATTGCTACCAATTGCTTTCATTTGCTAATGAGCGCTAATCGCTGGTCATGGATGGTGATCAATGACAAACTGGCTAACCTTGAAAGAAGCTGCCAGGTATCTAAAACTGGGCAAATCAACAATATATAAACTGGCTCGTGACCGTAGGATTCCGGCCCATAAGACCGGGCGGCATTGGCGTTTCGACTCGGATGAATTGGATGATTGGGTGAAACGCCAGCATACATCGCCGCCCGAGCAAAGGTGAGGCGATATGACGACTCAGATGAAAGGCCTTCACGTTAGAAGATGGTCAGATGACAATTGAACGATCATCATTGTCAAGGCGCGTCTGTTTAGTAAGTGACCCGACTAGGATAGGCGTACTTACCGGCCGCGAGCAAATGCGGAGAAATCGAAGGCTATTACAGGTACAATTCCCTGATACTCTCAATTGGATTCCCGAGAGCCAGATCCAATTTCTATCCGAACGATTGTCGCCGCTCGACATGCTCGAATCCAAGAGACTCGGTAGGCCGATTGATCTCCGGCGTACTCTTACCCACGTTAAGTTATCCGGTAGACTCGCTGATGTGATTTACAGCATGGAGGCAACAAATACAGACTTTTATGCCTACCAGTTCAAACCTGTCATAAAAATACTGGAGTCGCCATCAAACGGAATACTAATCGCTGATGAAGTAGGGTTGGGTAAAACTATTGAAGCTGGTCTGATCTGGACTGAGCTACGTAGCCGATTCGATATGCGCCGCCTTGTTGTGCTCTGCCCGGCAGCACTTAGAGAAAAGTGGCGAAGAGAACTCTCGACGAAGATTGGAGTAACCGCACACATTTGCGATGCACGTCAAACATTAGACTGGCTGCAAGATCCCGAGGCCGGCGCTCGTGGATTTGCCATAGTAGCAAGTATTCAGGGGCTGCGGCCAGTCAAGGAATGGGAAGACGAACGAAGCAAACGGGCAACCGCAGAACTTGCCCGCTTTCTCCAATCAATGGAAAGCGAGGATCACCTACTAGATCTCTTGGTAATTGACGAGGCGCATCACTTGCGCAATTCTGAAACGCAGAATAACGAACTGGGTAGACTGTTCAGGAAGGTATCAGCATACACGACTCTACTGACGGCAACTCCGATTCACAACCGCAATGATGATTTGTTTGCTCTGCTGCAAATTCTGGACCCCGATACGTTTACGAGGCAGGACGTTTTATCGCAAGTTCTGAGTGCTAATGCCCCCCTGGTTAAGGCAAGGGACCTTGTTCTTACCCCCAACTTCGATATACAACAGCTGCGAGCACTAATCGAGGAGGCTCGTTCACATCCTTTGCTATCTTCCAATAGACAGTTGTCCATGGTTGAGGAGTCGGAGCTCAATGAGACACTACTTGAGGTGCGAGAAGCTCGGAGTCGACTTGCTTACCGATTAGAAACTGTGAACCTCTTGGCTCATGTCGTTACAAGAACTCGGAAGCGTGATGTCAACGAGTGGCGAGTAATCAGAGAGCCAATACCAGAATTTGCCGATCTGGCACCAATCGAAGAGCGATTCTATCAACTTGTAACCGAAGTTGTCATCAAGTATGCATCGGAACGAAACGCCAATGAGCGCTTCCTATTGGCGCAACCGCAGCGACAGATGTCAAGTAGTATGGCGGCTGCCCTACGATGCTGGCAGAGAAGACTGATCGAATTGGAAGAAACTGAGGCTACAGGTGACGATGAAGTAGACGACCAAACGCGAACTTCGCTCGGCCCGCTTGCCACAGAAATTGTCAGTCGCTCACACAACTACGTTGAGCTTAATCTACTTATTGAAGCGGACACAAAGTATAGGCGTTTTAGGGAGGTTGTTCGCAGCTATTTGTCAGATTTCCCCACTGAGAAGATTGTGGTTTTTTCCACATTTCGTGCGACCTTAGAATATCTTTCGGAAAGACTTACTCAGGATGGGGTTTCATCAATAACTTTGATGGGTGGTCAGTCTCTTCCCAAGGATGATATTATCACTCAATTCAGGAATCCCAGCGGTCCTTGTGTCTTGCTGTCTTCAGAGGTCGGCGGCGAAGGCGTGGATCTTCAGTTTTCTCGAGTCGTGATCAATTACGACTTGCCATGGAATCCCATGCGATTAGAGCAGCGTATAGGGCGCGTAGACAGGTTGGGCCAGGGGGCAGATCGCGTATTCATTTGGAACATGCTTTTGGCAAACACTATTGACGCGCGTATTTACCAGAGGTTGTTCGAGAAACTTGAACTCTGTCAAACGGCGCTCGGCGATTTCGAAGCTATACTTGGGGACGAGATTCGCCGACTAGAATCGGATTTGCTATCTGCAGCATTGACCCCAGAACAACAGGAGAGACGGATAGATCAGACAGCTCAGGCCTTGGAGAATCTCCGTCAGGAAGAACGGCGTCTGGAGCAAGAAGCTACTCATCTTGTAGCATATGGGGACTACATTCTCAATCAAGTTCAGGCTGCTCGTGAGCTAAATCGTTGGGTTGATGGAAACGATCTCAGAAGATATGTACTAGACTACCTTCGTTTGCATTACCCGGGATGTGATTTGCATCAAATCGAGCCAGATTCGCTCAGCTACGACATCTCGCTATCCGAAATGGCAAAATTCGACCTAACTGAGTTCATCCGATCAAACCGATTATCCACGGTGACAAGGCTCATAACCGCGTCATCCGGACCAGTAAGATGTCATTTCGATAATCGCGTGACTCAATCAACTCGTCGTGCGGAAGAGATAGTCTCCCAGTTCCATCCTTTGGTTCGCATGATTAGCAGCCACATAAAACAGCATGACGAACAACTCACTCCCGCAGTTGCCCTTTCAATGAGTGTCTCAGACGTAGGTGCTATTGTTGTCCCCGGTGTGTACGTGCTGGCAGCCGCTCTATGGACGTTTCGGGGATTACAGGACATTGAGAAACTCTCATACGCAGCGTCTCCACTTGGTTGCCACGATGATTATCTTGATCCAGAAGACGCCGAGAAGTTGGCAATGTTGGCCTGTGAGAAAGGCGCGGATTGGCTCGATGCAAGGAACGAAGTTGATTTGGATGCCATATACGATGTGGCAAACGAATCGTTGTTTGATCGGTTAGACGATCAGTACGAAGAGTTCAAGCGGTCGCTGAACGCAAAGAATCACGATCGTGCCGATATTCAGCTACGCACTCTGGAACAACACCTCGATCAGCAGGTGGGCATATTGAAACAGATACGTGACAAGCATTCCCGCCTCGGCCGAGAATCCTTGGCAAAGGCAACGGAAGGCAGAATCCTTGCTTTGAACAATCGCGTTAAGCAACGACGCATGAAGATAGAAAGCGGCCGTTCAATGAGGGCGCAGTCTCAGGAAATTGCCTTGGCAGTTATTATGGTGAAGCCATAAGGAGGGGGAGGATGACTAGCTTCAAAGATTTTATTAAGAAGTCCGTACTAGGCAGGCTTAGAGGAAACGAGGAGCGGGTGGATCAAGTTTACGATGAATACGTCCTCCAAGTCAGGCGGCCGGGTACTAACGGAGAATGTGATTTAATCATAGGATTAGACTTCGGTACCTCCGCATCAAAGGTGGTTATTCAGGCTCCCTATTTGCAGGGAAGTCCGACGTTTGCTGTCGATTTTGGGCAGTTCGCTCATCGATCTATGCCATTTCTTCTACCCAGCGTACTGTGGGTTGATCGATCAGGATTTTGTCGCCTCTCTGGAGAGGATGGCGCCACCCATGTCCGGGACATAAAACTCGAATTATTTAGCAGCCCTGATTTAGCGAAAAGTAAGCTAGGACCAAGTCATTATGGTCTTCAAGCTGAACAGGTTGCGAGCGCATATCTCTCGCTGATCCTAAGATACGCCCGCATATGGTTTCTCGAATCGCAACAGAACTTGATATCTCACTTTTCCAAGTTGGTGTGGAGTGTGAATCTGGGTGTTCCCTCTCCTTGCGTTGAGGACAATGAGGACAACCTTCGTTTTAGAAGGATAGGAAAAGCCGGCTGGATGCTCTCGGTATTACATGCAGAAGTAACGCTAGAACTAGCAAATAAGGAACTTACTCTTCTTGATGCGAATCCCGCGTATTGGGATAATGATCCTGATGAGGTTGTGTGTAATCTCGACATAGTTCCTGAGATTGCTGCCGGTGCCGTCGGTTACGCGATGTCCGATCTCAGGCGTGAAGGCGCACATGTGATGATTGACGTCGGAGCATCGACCTTGGATGTGTGCAGCTTTATTCTACGTCAAAGCGATCAAGATCGATACAGCCTTTTGACTGCAGACGTAAAACAGCTGGGAACCATTAAGTTGCATCATGCGCGGATAGAAGCAATACAGCATGCCTTTGAAAGGCAGGCACAGAAACTGATTGATAAGCATGATCCGCTGACACCGCTTGCAGATGGCATAGAGTCCTACCTATTGCCAGAGGACGAAATTCGAAGAGAAGTTAGTTTGGCTGAAGAAGCTTTCCAGAAAGACTGCCTGAAAATGATAAAAACGGTGATTCATGATATGCGCCGTCTCAGAGCTCCAAACGAGGATGTATGGCGGCGGAAACTCCCGATTCTTCTCATTGGAGGTGGAAGTAAGTCACCATTCTACGAAGCAATTGCACGGAGCATAGACGATTGGGCGAGAGACTTGTATCAAAATGAAGGGGTCTCGTTACAACAAGTGCCTGTACCAAAATCCCTAAAATTGGAAACTTCGGAGTACCATCGGCTCGCAGTTGCTTGGGGGCTTAGTCACCAGTCCTTCGACATCGGGGAAATTATTCCCGCAGATCGTATCAAAGATATGGACCCGCCGACGAAGCGCAAGTGGGAGGATTCCTTCATTAGCAAAGATCAAGTCTGAAAGTGCTTAAGATGGATGAAGTTTGATGTGCCTTCAATCTGAATGTGCGAGACTTCACTTTACTCGCGCCTTGGCTAGAGTTTAGGTGATCTTCACCGAACCCGAACCACTCTTGGCTTGTGCCAAATCTGTGCCATTTCGAGTGAAAAGCACTCTCTGACACCCCGACCAAACAAAACCAAATAAAAGCCGAAATTCGCTGCGGCTCAGCAAGTTATAGCGTAAGCGGGCATGGGTCAAAAGGTTACGAAAACACGCATTTTCGATTCCCCCCACCTCCACCAATTTTATTTCTTCCTAAGTCATTGAAAATCAACGCTAAGTGCCTAAAATAAGGGCATTTTGGCGTCTGCTCCTGCCTGAATAACACCGAATATCGTGCAATAACTTACAACAATTGTGGTCACCTATGAAAAGGCCGCGGTCAAGGGTTAATCTCTTCTTTCTGGTCGCGTTGGACCGGGTTGTTTCGTCGGATTGTCCTGGTCACCTATTCGAGCTCTTCGGCATGAAGGCCCACGATATTGTTCTAAAGGAGCAGCCGCCCACTCACAAAGCACGGATTCTTCTCGATCCAGCCCAAATTTCCGGGCTGACCGCTCATATGCAATTCCGACTCATAGTCTATCTGTTATGCCGCCTCAGCCCGAAACGGTTCGTTGTGCCTGAGCATGGCATAGATGATGACGGCCAGCTCCCGGGCTGCTGCCACCCGTGCCTTCTGCACATTGCTCCGATAAAGAATGCGACAGAACATCCGGTTCAGCTCCGGTGACTTCCGGATGGCGTTGATCGATGCTTCTACCAGAGCATGCCGAAGCGGTCGGGACCCCAGCCGAGTGATGCCGCCGGTCCAGACTGAGTCTCCAGATGACCTCACGATAGGGGTCAAACCAGTGTAACTGGCCAGGGCCTTGGCACTGCGAAACCGCCTCACATCGCCAACCTCGGCATAGATCACGGCTGAGCGCAGCCGTCCGATCCCCGGGATTGTCTGAAGCAACTCCACCGTGGGATTACCCTTCACTCGCTCCTGGATACGCTTGTCGATCTCGGCGACCTGGTCACCGAGCATGGCAATGATCTTCAAACATTGATCAATCGTCTGGCGGGTGATATCAGGTAAACACAGCTTCCGGATCTCCAGTCGTGCTTTGGGCGAGGCAATGTTGAAGACGCGCAGATCGATCCCGTGCTGAAACAGCAGATGCCGGATACGATTCTTGTCCATGACCACGCTCTTAATCAGATGATACCGCTGCCGGATGAGACCCCGCAACAGCCTGATCTCGGACGGCGGCGCCCAGGACTCAGGCAGGAAGTTGGTCCGCAGTAATTCAGCCAGTAAGCGGGAATCATACTTGTCGGTCTTACACTTCGATTCGGCGATCACCCGAACCTTGTGCGGTGTCGCCACGTGGACCGAGCCAACATACGGCTCGAACTGATCCAGCAGCCACAAGTAGTTCAACACCGGCTCCAGCACCAGGTGGACGTTCGGTGACAGGCTCGAAGCAAAGTCGGAAACCCCTTCAAGCGTATTGCCAAACTTCCCCCGGTGCAGTATCTTTCCTTTGGAGTCGATCTCCGTAAAGACACACACCTTCTTGTGGACGTCGATTCCGAGATAGCTTTTCGACATGGGCCGCTCCTTTCCGGCTATGAGTTGACGCACAACAAACATAGCCCGACGAGCGGCCTTTTCATAATATCACAACCTAATCTGTTGTCAAGGAATGAATTACGCATGCGTAAAAGAAAATGGCGGAGGAGGTAGGATTCGAACCCACGGTACCTTGCGGTACAACGGTTTTCAAGACCGCCGCTTTCGACCACTCAGCCACTCCTCCGGCCGTCCGCACTATTATACATATCGACCCGCCACCTTTGTCAAGCCATAAGCCGCTCCCTCCCGACCAGCCCCCCCAAGGCCGCCGGAACACGCCTGGGCACCCCACGGCCTCTCAATCTCCGAACCCGCCCCAACCACCAAATACGACCAACCACGCCGCGCAATCTGCCTATCCGCCTTGACAGACTCCCACTTTGGCGCAATATTGGCGCAAAACGATTCACGCATGAGGGCCTGTATGGACAATTCACTGCGCTTCAATGTCAGCGAGGTGCGACCACGCTACTGCGGCAAACACGACAGCTATCCGTTCAGCCAAAGCCGGATATGGGAGTTCAACCACCGCCACGATGCTATCATGGAGCGGTATCACGTGAATCTGAAATCCGGCGAAGCCATCTGCCTGTCCGATCACCTGAACACCCGCTCCAATCTCGGCGCACTACGCAACCGCAAGCTGCGTGAATCGGTCGTGCTCGCTGCCGGCCTTGCGGCAATCGCGGTCAGCCTGCACGGACGGGGGAGCGCGGCTGACCTTTCTGAGGCTGAGCGAACCAAAGAAACCATGAACCGCCTCAAGCGTGACAACGACCGCACCGCCGCCCTGGCTATGGCCGAGGTCCTCCAGACCACCACTGTCACCCTGCCCATCGGCGAGGAAGTCCTCATTGAGTCCACCATCACTGAGGGCGTCCGCGTCAAGCCCGGCAAGGAACTCGGCGGCAACCCGACCATAGCGGTCGGGGCCCTGTTCGGCAAGGAGCACCACCGCCACATGTACGGTCTGCCTATGGCGGAAAATGTCAGCCTGCTCTCTATGGGCAACGACGTTATCGAGGGTACTACCAAATCCGTCACCGGCGAACACTCCTCTCTGACATCGCTGTTTCTCACCGAGTCCAACGTCAAGCGACACCTGCCCGACGTGTACATCCAGCGCTGGATGTCCGGATCCTACTTCGAGTTGTTCAATCCCCGCTCAGTGTCACTTGTCGAACAGGCTGAAATCATTGCCAATTCCTACGGCAACCGAACCCGCCTTGACGACCTCAGCGCTTTCTTCCTCATGCGCAACCGCCACCAGTACGCCATGGACAAGCTCAACAAGGCCAATGTCGCCACCCCCTGGGACAAGGACGGTGATCTGTTCCCATCGCTGGTGCTCGGAAATGATCTCGTGGAGTTCCCCAACAACCGCAAGCTCAACTCCATTATCGGCGAGATCGGCGGCTCTGCCGAATGGGCAGTCGGGGTCCTCCCGCTGGTCTGGCGCGGAGGTCAGGCGATCGGCATGATGACCAGCCAATCGACCCTGACCCGCAAGGACCTCAGCCCCGAAGAGAAATGGAATGAACGCTTCCACTTCACCGAGGAAGAGTTTATGGCCATTCAGGATGCCCGCTTCGAACACAAACCATACTTCACCATCTCGGACATCCTCGAAGAACCGTTCGCCGGCGGAATCGCCTGTTTCGGCGGTATCACGGACAATATGTACCTCCCGGAACTCGAGAGAGTTACAACGAACCCGGCTGACAACACCGTGACAGTCAACGTCCTGTCAATAAACTCACTGGGGCTGACCGAACTGTGGAAACTGACTTTCGATTGCACGGACGGCCTGCAGAAAACCATTGAGAGTTTCGGCTCACCCAAGTCCAGACTCCTGAGCCTCAAGGGCCAGGACCTTGAATCTGAGATCGGCCGCATGCTGGCGGATCCCGTACTTCGTGAGCGCTACCGAATCTTCTTCACCAACGAATACTACCCCGCCCTGATCCCGGTGCGGGAGAAACAGGTGTTGCTCCACCGTGCCATCGAAGGCCTGATCGCGCGCGGCGCCCTGGCCGATATCGATCGCGAGATCGTCAACACAACGCTGGAGCTTGCCCACGAGTGGTTCGTGAACGACTAATCGTGAACGACTAAATGCCCTGTGGCCCAATCTGGCGCTGTCAGCCGCCAACCACCGAGTTCGGACAGATTGCGGCGCGGTGCACAAGGGAGAGTTGCGCGAGAGATACCTCAATCGATTCAACAGCAGGTGATCCCCTCACGAGACGCAGGGTTTGTCAAGAGTAGCTGGAGGTTTATGCGGATTTCACATGTGAGTACTGCCGCTCTGGTACTGGCGATGCTGACACTCATGGCAAGCCCGTCCGAAAGCGCCGAGGCACCAATACCAAAAGATGGGCGCGATCGGGCCGAACAAAAAAGCAGCGCGGTGCCGGCTTATGCGGTGATGGCACACAGGGTCGGGAAAATGGTCCTCGGAATTACCAACAACGGAACCTTCGGGTCCGAATACAGCCGCGCCGGCAACGCCGACTTCTTCACCGGACAGGAAGTCCCGTCATGCGAGTATCCCAAAGGCTCCAATGTGGGCTACCTGTATGCCGGCGCCTTCTGGATTGGAGCCGTGGTCGGCCGCGATACCCTGGTCTCCCACGGCGCCGACGGCTGGGCCTACCAGGTCAACACCCGCGAATTCCACCCCGACGAACGACCGTTTGGCAACCCCATCTACCGCTCCATAATCGACCCTAACTCACCGGATTACGACGATGCGATCAGTGAGGAAGACTATATTGTGCGTTACTCCGATACGCTCACGGAGGGAATGGCAGCCGATCACTTTGGCCGGCCCTACCGCCCCTTGCACATCGAGGTAACCGAGGCCTCCTATGCCTGGTCTTACGCCTACGCCGAGGATATCGTCCTGTTTGATTACCAGGTCCGGAACATCGGCCGCCAGACTCTCAAACAGGTGTACATGGGCATCTATATCGACGCCGATGTTTCCTTCGAAGCGGACGGACTGCAAGGCGCCCAGGACGACCTGGCCGGATTCCTGCATACGTATCCCGCTTACTGCGGAAGCTGCGAATACCAGGATACTGTCTTCCTGGCCTGGACTGCGGACAACGATGGCAATCTCGACAGTGACAACCCCGCCCCGCACATCACCGCAACTCGCATCGTGCGAACTCCCGAGAGTAACCTGAACGTCTCCTTCAACTGGTGGGTGGGCAACACCGACTCACAGTATGACTTCGGCCCCCGCGAACGACCCTACCAGGGAAAGTGGAAGGAACCGTACCGCGACTTCCGTACCGGTGGGACCGGCACCCCTGAAGGTGACGCCAATAAATACTATGTAATGCGCAATCAGGAGTTTGACTACGATCAGGCCCGAACCGGAAGTATCACCTCCAATGACCCGCTCTGGCTGCCTCCTAACGAGGCTCAGAAGTTCACCTGGACCGACGGACTGGATACCCGCTACCTGCTGTCGTTCGGCCCCTTCGATATCCGCCCCGGGGAAATGCTGCCTGTCTCGTTCGCCTACCTTGCGGGCGAGAATCTGCATACGGTCCCCGGCAACATCGACAATCTGGCTGAACACAGCTACGATCCCGACGCATACTACGCCAACCTCGACTTCTCCGACCTCGGGCTGAATTCCCGCTGGGCCTCCTGGATATACGATAACCCCGGCGTCGACACCGACAACGATGGCGACTCCGGAGTAATCTTCGTGTGCGTCGTCGACTCAGCAGCCGTCGACTCATCGCTTGTCTTCGACCCCGAGTCAGGCCAGGACATCTGGACCTACAACTACCTGCCCACCGAAGCCGATACCTGCTGGATTCGAGGTGACGGCGTCCCCGACTTCAAGGGCGCCTCCCCACCTCCGGCCCCCACACTCTGGGTCACCCCCTCCATCGGGAGCCTGCATGTGCGGTTCAACGGCCTCCGGTCGGAAACCACGCGCGATGTCTTCTCACGAGAATTCGACTTCGAAGGGTATCGGGTGTACCTCGCCAGAGATGACCGCGCCGCAAGCTACTCCTTAGTGGCCTCATATGACAAGGAAGACTACAGCAAATGGGTGTATGACGCCAACCCCAGAATCGACGACTATCTTCTGATCGATCCTCCCTTTACCATTGACTCGCTGCGTTGTCTGTACGGCGACTCCTGCACCGACATTTCCTTCAACCCGTTGCTGTTCACCCGCGGCAATCCACTGCGTATCGATGATTCCACCTTCTATTTCACCAAGCAGGACCACAATGCTTCCGAGCTGTGTATAAATACACCGATCTGCAAGCGCTTCCCCCATCAACCCTATCCCAGTAGTCTCGTTGCCGACTCCGCGCGTCCGGAAGAACTCACCGAGGATGGCTACCTGAAGTATTTCGAGTACGAGTGCACTGTCGAGGGTCTGCTGCCAACCGTCCCTTACTGGGTCAACGTCACCGCCTTCGATTACGGCTCACCGCAATCCGGCCTCCCGTCGCTGGAAACAGCAGTGACGCTTAACCCGGTTATGGCATACCCGCTCTCCTCGCCAGCTGAACTGGACAAGGACAATCGAAAAGTCTATGTCTACCCCAATCCTTACCGAATCGACAGCGACTACCGAGCCCATGGATTCGAGGGACGCGCCGATGATGACCGGCCGGACAATCGCGTCAGAGCCATCCACTTCGCCAATGTCCCTCCGAAATGTACCATTCGCATTTTCACTATCGATGGTGATCTGGTCCGCGAACTGAGCCATGACCGCGACCCCGCCGACCCAACCGCCACTCACGCCGAATGGAACCTGATCACCCGCAACACCCAATTGGTTGTCTCCGGCCTGTACTACTGGACCGTCGAGGATGTCAACGGAGAAGTACAAATAGGGAAAATGATGATCATCATGTGAGACGGCTCACTCGAACAATACTATCTTACCGCCCCACAATGACTTAAACCGCCCCCCCGACGCTACCGACAACCGACCATCGGGGATTGCGAAGCCCTGGCCCGCAAACGATACGAAATTCATGGGCAACTTGGACTTGCAAAATCCTCAGAATTGATTACTTTGCACATGGTAGTTTAGTCTTCGAAGTATAGTCAACTGATACTCACCTGGCTCACCGCGCTGGAGTGACAGCAAGAAAATGGACCCCACATGCACAGATGGTTACTTCCATTGGTGGCTGCCGGCTGCCTGATTCTGGGGGCTGTGGCCTCCGCTGACCAGAACCCGTACGAAGAATCCCTCCCCATCGGCCTCACCGAGGACGAGCTGACACGCCTGCACGAGATCGGCAGGAATCATGCAGTCACCTCGCCACCGGCCGGCCAGCTTCGCAATTGCTCCGAATGGGAACCCTCAGAGGGCGTCATCATCCGTTATCCCATGGGCATCCCTGTTTCGCTGGTCCGTGAAATGGCCGAGGATGTCATGGTCACCGTCATTGTCTCCTCAAGCTACTACGCCAACCAGGCCACCAATACGTTCACCAGTGGCGGCGTGAACATGGACAATGTCCAGTTCTTCTATGCCTCCACCGACAGTTGGTGGACGCGCGACTATGGTCCCTGGTTCATTTTCGAGGACAAAACGATGGCAATCGTTGACCATATTTACAACCGACCGCGCCCCAATGACAACCTCATACCCTCGCAACTCGGTGCCGCCTGGGGCATGGACGTCTACGGTATGCCGCTGATTCACACCGGCGGCAACCACATGTCCGACGGTCTGGGGATGTCCATGTCGACCATGCTGGTCTACAACGAGAATCCCTCGCTGAGTCATGATTCGGTCGACAGCATCATGGAAGCTTACCTTGGAAACGACTATACTGTCCTTGGCTACATTGAGTCGGGCGGCATTCACCACATCGACTGCTGGGCGAAGTTCCTCAATCCGACGACCATCATCGTCAAAGAGGTTGCCCCCAGCCACCCCAGCTACAGCCTGCTCAACGCCCGCTGTAACTACCTGGAACAGCAGCTATCGCCATGGGGAAGGCCATACACAATCGTTCGGGTCTATGCCCCGAACAACGAGCCGTATACCAACTCCCTGATCCTGAACAACAAGGTTTTTGTCCCCCTGTATGGCACGGCCTGGGATGCCAACGCCTTAGCGACCTACCAGGCAGCTATGCCCGGCTACGAGATTATCGGCTTTACCGGTTCCTGGCTGACCGACGATGCCATCCACTGCCGCACAATGGGCGTACCCGATCGCGAGATGTTGTTTGTCGATCACATTCCGCTGTTCGACACCGAGGATACCGTTAGCCAGTATCGAGTGGCCGCACGTGTGGATGCCTGCTCCGGCGACATGCTCATAGTTGATTCCTGCAAACTGATCTATCGGGTTGATGGTGCCTCGTGGCAAAGCGTGCTTGCCCCACCCACAGCTTTTCAGGATTCTGTAATCGGCTACATCCCGCAGCAGCCAGCCGGCAGCCAGATCGAGTACTACATCCAGATCGCTGACCTGTCCGGGCGCCTGGAAACGCACCCCTACATTGGCGCCCCCTGGGCACACACCTTCCAGATACTGGCAACAAACATTGCCCCGCAGATCGTCTGCGTGGACTCGATCTGGCTCTGGTCAGGCGAACAGCTCGCTTTCTGCCCGGAGATTATCGACCCCGATGACACCCTGCATACGGTGACCTATACTGGACACCCCGCCTGGACTACCATCGAGAGTGACAGCCTGGTCGGACAGGCCCCGACCATTAAGGAGCAAACGGTGTTCAATGTCCAGGTCAGCGATGGCACGGATCAGGTCGCCAAGGACGTTTCGCTCTCCGTGTACATCTGCGGCGATATAGACGACAGCGGCGACGGCCCCAACGTGAGTGATCTCACTTACCTCGTGGCCTATTTGTTCAACGACGGCAACCCGCCAGCCGTGATTATGTCCGCCGATGTCGGCGGCGATCAGCAGGTCAATATTCAGGATCTGACCTATCTGACAGCCTTCCTGTTCTCGGCCGGGCCTGCTCCAGCCTGTGCGCCGATGTACTGAACTGTCGCGGGATATTGGGAAGTGGACGGTGTTGCCAAGAAACTGCTTAGGTGGTCTCGGTGGCCTCGAGATACAGACAAAGAAGGAAACAAGTGCTGATGTGAACCTCGGACCCGGCCATGTGGGCGCCAGGTACACACCCGTCAAGGCCCTGTTTTAGCTTGTAAACCAACGATCGGAAACTATATTGAGTTTAGTGTCAGCCCGATGTGTTGCCATCCGGCCGGATCACGCAAATTAGGTACCAATTGATTTCGTCAGATTACATTTTCAGAGTCTTCAATCCAAAGAAAGGACCTCGCATGCGCAAGGTAGTGCTAATGATTGCGGCTACGGTCCTCCTCACCGCGGGTCTTGCCACAGCAGAAACGATCGATCTGGGCGCTAAGGCCTATGACGCCGCTGTGGTCGTGGAGGAGTCCAACGCCGAACGTACGGTGGTCCGATTCGAGCTGAACGCCCTTGAGCGCCAGCCGGTCGAGATCAACGGTGACGTCTACTATACCATTGAGGGCAAGGACATTCATGTCCTGCTGAACGAGGGCGAACCGGCTGTTGCCCGGTTCTGTGAAGCCATTATCATTCCCGATGATGCCCACATGAAGATCAATGTACTCAATGCTGAGTACACTGACCTGACAGACTTCCCCATTGCACCTTCAAAGGGTAACCTGCTGCGTAACGTAAATCCCGATGATGTCCCGTACACCTTCGGCCCTGTCTACCAGCAGGACAGCTTCTATCCCACCGAACTCGCCTCCATTCGCGAGCCGTATATCCTGCGCGACTATCGCGCCACGGTGATCGAGTTGAACGCTCTGCAGTATAACCCCTCGGCCAAGACCCTCCGCGTCTACACCTCCGTGACCGTCGAGGTTGTGGCTGATGGTCCCGGACAGGTGAACGTGCTTGAACGCCGGAAGAACGTCTCCGTCACCGAGTTCAACTCCATTTACGAGCGCCGCTTCATCAACTACGACCAGACGGCGAAATACACGCCGGTCGAAGAGTACGGCGACATGCTCATCATCACCCATGATGCCTTCCAAAACGCCATGCTGCCTCTGGTCGAGTGGAAGCTCCAGAAGGGTATCAAGACAACTATTGTCGATGTCTCTGCTGTTGGCAACAACTCCACCAGCATCAAGAACTACATCCAGAACTTCTACAACAACCCTGACAACAACCTGGCCTGGGTCCTGCTTGTCGGTGATCACACTCAGATCGCGACCCCCAGCGCCTCCGGCGGTGCGGCTGACCCCACCTACGCCCTCGTTGCCGGCGGTGACAGCTACCCGGACATCTTCGTCGGCCGCTTCTCCGCCGAGACGATTGCCCAGGTGGAAACACAGGTCCAGCGTACTATCGAGTACGAACAGACCCAACACGTCGACTCCTGGCTGCACAAGGGGACCGGAATTGCTTCCACCGAGGGACCGGGACACTTCGGTGAATACGACCATGTCCACATGGGCTACATCCGTGATGACCTGCTCGCGTTCACATACACCGAAGTAGATCAATTCTACGGCTACTCTGCAACGGCAGCACAAGTGAGCAGCGCTCTGAATACCGGCCGCGGCTTCATCAACTACTGCGGTCACGGTAGTACCACCTCCTGGTCCACTACCGGATTCAACAACACCAATGTCAACAACCTGACCAACAACAACATGTTGCCGTTTATCATCAGCGTCGCGTGTGTCAATGGTAACTTCAACGGCTACACCTGCTTCGCTGAGGCCTGGATGCGTGCCACCAATGGCTCCACTCCGACCGGCGCCATCGGTATCTACGCTTCCTCAATCAACCAGTCGTGGAACCCGCCCATGGATGCCCAGGATGAGAGCACCGACTTGCTCATAGCCGAGGCCAAAACCACCTTTGGCGGTATCTGCTACAACGGCTCCTGCAAGATGATTGACATCAACGGCAGCGGCGGCATCAGCATGTACAACACCTGGCACATCTTCGGTGACCCGTCGCTCCAGTTGTACACGACCGACCCGGCTACCATGACCGTCAATCACGATGGTGCCGTTTTCTTCAACTCGACTTCCTATGAGGTGGAAGTGGTCGGTGTCGAAGGTGCCCTGTGCGCCCTGTATCACGATGGCGTCCTGTACGGCTCCGCCTACACCAATGCCTCAGGTATCGCCACCATTGACCTCGATCAGGCCCTGCCGATCGGAATGGATGTGTTGCTCACCATCTCCGCCTTCAACCACCTGACAGTGGTTGACACGGTGGTGCCCACCTCCGATCTGACTATCCTTCACACATCCCTGCAGGATACCAAGGATACTCTGAACGACTACGACGTCTATTGCAGCATCTTCACCGATTCCCCGCTCAAGACCGACTCGCTGTTTCTCTACTGGAATACCGGCTCGGGCTGGACCGAGGAACTGCTGACGGCGACCGGTGTTGAGGCGCAATTCATGGCCACCATCACGGCACAGCCCGCCGGAACGCAGGTTGACTACTACCTCTGGGCTACCAACGATGCCGGCTTCGTCGACAGCCTGGGTGTCTTCACCTTCAAGGTGATCGACTACCAGATGTTCATGGAGCCGGGCTACGCCGAGCAGCTCGTGGCCGTCGGTGATACAGCCTCCTATATCGTGACTGTCACTAACGACGGCGTGCTGCCCGATGAGTACACCCTCTCGCTGTCCGGTAACACCTGGGAGACGCATATCCTCGACCAGTATGGCATGACCGAAATCACGTCAACCGGTGAGCTGGTCGGTGACGAGGAGTTCACCTTCCGCGTCAATGTCGTCATCCCGTCGTCGCTCGAGGGTGATTTCGACGAGGCCACCATTACCGCCACCTCTGTCAATGACCCCACCGTCACTGACGACCTGCTGCTGCATACCGTATCCGCCGGTGAGCCGTGGCCGATTCCATTCGTCGAAACCTTCCCGTCCACGACGCTCGATATGTACAAGTGGGAAACAGCCTATGGCATAACTGTGGAGACCAATGGCCTCAATCCGCCAACCCCTCCATACAGCGCTAACTTCGATGGCAATCCCAGTGGCGGTGACACCCTGACTTCAGAGATGATCAACCTGAAGAACGAAACCAACGTCCTGCTGAAGTTCTACTACCAGCGTACCGGCGGCGGTGATTCACCTGAATCCGGAGAGAATGTCTGGGTCATGTACCTTGACTCAGCCGATACCTGGCACCAACTGCATGTGCTCTATGGCGCCGGCGAGAGCATGACCAACTTCGAGGAAGTCGTCATCCAGCTCCCGCCGGGAGCGATGCACGCCGGCTTCCGCTTCAAAATCTACAATCAGGCCACCACCGGCAATTTCGATGACTGGTTCATCGATGACATCTATGTCGGTCACCCGCCTGACTACGACCTCGTCATGGTACCCACCATCCAGGATGAATTCGGTGCCAACGGCGACAGCGCTGTGTTCAGCACCTATATTCGCAACAAAGGTGCCCTGTCCGACGCCTACGACCTGAGCGCCAACAGCTCTGCCGGCTGGGATGTCACTTTCTTCGATCCGATGGGAACCACGCCGATCACTTCAACCAATACCGTGGCACCAACCGATTCAGTGCGCGTAATCGTCAAGGTGGCTGTCCCGGTCGATGCCGAGCTTCACGAGCGTGACACAACCACTCTCACCGCCACCTCACAGGGCAATAACGGCATCTCGGCTACGGCAACCGTCATAACGGACGCCACCGGCCAGCCCGGCAACTACCCCTGGTACGAGCCGTTCGCCGATGCCAACTGGTTCACCGAACGCTGGATGGTGAATATCGGCGCCGAGCTCTCCGAGGCAGGACTGATGCCGCCATCACCTCCTTACTCCCTCTGCCTCGATGGCGGTAATGACACGGTCGTCACGCAGATGATCGACCTCAGCGCCAAGGGTGATGTGGTTGTCAGCTACTTCTATCAGCGCGGTGGAAGCGGTGATATGCCGGAACCCGGCGAGGACCTGACCATCGACTACAAGAATACCTTCGGTCAGTGGGTTACCCTCAACCAGCACCCGGGCGACGGTGAAGTCATGATGTCCTTCCAGGAGGTCGTCCTCGGTCTGCCGGCTGATGCCTATCATTCGCAGTTCCAGCTTCGCTTCAGCTCCATCGGCTCATGCGAGCAATGCGACATGTGGTTCGTCGACGACATCCGCGTGGATTTCGCCGCCAGTATCACCGTTTCACCGGACGAAGTGGATGCCTGGGTGATGGCCGATGATTCCACTACTAAAGAGCTGATCATCAGCAACGACGGCCCCGGCGCCCTCACATATAACCTCTCAGTCATGCCGGTTGTCGGCCGCGGAAACGATGCCCTCTACAATCTGGCCGCCTCCGGCGAACTACAGCCGCCGTGGCGACACTACCCCGATGGCTTCAATGACTACGAGGACATCAAGGGCACCAATGACCCGCGCGAGGGCTTCCCGGTCACTCGGGGCGCCGGAGGACCTAACGCATACGGCTACTACTGGCTCGACTCCGACGAATCCGGCGGACCAACCTTCGACTGGATTGATGTCTCCGCCACGGGAACGAATATCGTCGGTCAACTAAGCGACGATAACTATGCCGGGCCGTTCAGTATCGGCTTCGCCTTCCCGTATTTCGACACCGTGTACACCGAGATGTACATCGGCTCCAACGGCATCATCGGATTCGACCAGGCAGGCATGGCCTCCCGATTCAAGACCCCGCTGCCGACCACGACAACGCCGAACAACATTCTCGCCTGGTTGTGGGATGATCTCAATCCCAATGATGCCGATAACCCCGGAGCACAAGTCCTCGTGGACACCGACAATGAACGCTGTGTAATCTCCTTCATCGACTACCCCGAATACGGAGCGGCCGCTGGAGATGTGATCACCGCCCAGGTCGTCATTTATCCCGATGGTACCATCCTCTATCAATACCTGACCATCGCGCCGGGATTCGACATTGCCAACTGCGCTATCGGCATGGAGAATGCAGACGGCACCGATGGCCTTGAAGTAGCCTATCTGACCGGCTACCTGCATGACAACCTGGCCATCAAGTTCGTCAACCCGTCGCAGTGGATGACACTCTCCAAGTCCGGCGGTAGTCTGGCGGCAGGTGAGGCCGACACCATTATCTGCAACATCAACACCATGGACATGGATGTTGGCGATTACGCCTGTAACGTCATCATCACCAGCAACGACCCGGATCCGGAGGACAACCCGATAACCGTTCGGGTCAATCTCAGTGTCTCCGACGCTCCGCAGTACATCTGCGGCGATATCAACGGCGACGGCCAGAATCCGAGCGTGCAGGATGCTACCTACTTGGTTAGTTTCCTGTTCGATGACGGGCCGCCACCACCGCAAATGGGTGCGGCAGATGTCGATGGCAGTGGAGGTGTGAACGTGCAGGATTTGACAACCCTGATCAACTTCCTGTTCAACTCCGGACCGCCGTTGAACTGCCCGTAAGACCGCGCACGGATTGACGCTCAGCCCAACTGCGCGGCAGTCTCGCAAGCTACAGACAAGCGGCCCCCTCGACACAGTGCCGAGGGGGCCGCCTCATTTTCCCAGCCAGGTCGCACACTCGGACTTCCATCGTACTTCCCGTGGCAGCCGGAATCGGCATCGACGCTGTCCTGACGGCTTGGTCTTGACAGCATATGCCCAATTTCGTACTTTTTTGCTTAATCTATGTACTGACAGCGTAAAAGGTTAGTGAATATCGACAAACGACCTTGACAGACCATCTAAGGAGGCATTGGCAGAAGAAATGGCTAACCAAATCGACTCCCCGATGATCGAGGCACGGCGATTGACCAGGTACTTTGGCGCCTTCGTAGCCATCAAGGATGTCACATTCTCTGTACCGCGCGGTCAGGTGGTGGCCTTTCTGGGTCCAAACGGGGCCGGCAAGTCGACTACCATGAAGATCCTCACGGGCTACCTTTCGGCCAGCGAAGGAACCGCACAGATATGCGGCCTCGATGTTGCCACTCAACGCCTGCAACTGGCCGCGAGGCTGGGCTACCTGCCCGAGAACGGCCCGCTGTACGATGACATGACCCCGCTGGAACTGCTGCGATTCTTCGGAGAAGCCCGTGGCCTCGATCAGGATCGGCTCAAAGAGCGCATTTCCGAGGTAACTCGATTGACCGCCCTCGACGCGGTCATGGAAAAGCCGATCGGCAAACTCTCGCGCGGCTACCGCCAGCGTGTCGGCCTCGCCCAGGTGATGCTTCACGACCCCGAAGTCCTCATCATGGACGAGCCTACAGCCGGCCTTGACCCCAACCAGATCCGTGACTTCCGGGACAACATCGGACGGCTGAGGACCTCGAAGACAATCCTCATCTCCACCCACATCCTGCAGGAGGCCGAGGCAGTTGCCGACCGCATATTGCTGATTTCCGGTGGTTCCCTGGTCTTTGACGGCGCACCGCAGGAATTGAAACAGGCAGACTCCCTGGAGCAGGCCTTCTATCGCCTTACCGACTATGGCAACGAAGCATCGTCAACGGCTCCTAAGAATCAGGGAGGTGCCGCATGACCCTCAATCGAACCGCTATCCTCGCCGTCGCCAAACGAGACCTCCGGTCATACTTCAGCAGCCCCACCGGCTACGTCTTCGTCACGCTGTTCATCTTCCTGAGCGCCGCGGCGGCATTCTGGCAACAGCAGTTCTTCGCCAACAACCTGGCCAATCTCGACCAGCTCAACGAGTTCTTCCCAATTCTGCTGCTGTTCTTCATCCCCGCCCTGACCATGAGCGTCTGGGCAGAGGAGCGCCGCCGCGGGACCGATGAGCTGCTGCTGACCCTCCCCATCACCGATCTTGAGGTCGTAATCGGCAAGTACCTCGCCGTACTTGGCATTTACACCGTCTCGCTGGCCCTGTCCATGAGCCACATTCTGGTGCTCTTCTGGCTGGGAAGCCCGGATATCGGCCTGATGTTCGCCAACTACTTCGGCTACTGGCTCATGGGAGCCGGGCTGCTCGCTGTTGGCATGCTGGCATCACTTCTGACAACCCATGCCACCGTAGCCTTCATCCTCGGCGCTGTCTTCTGCGCTGTTGTCGTTCTAATCAACTCCGGGCAGTTCGTACTCAGCCGTTGGATTCAGGACACTCTCGGATCGCTCGGCGTCGTGTACCACTTTTCCGATTTCGCCCGCGGTGTGATCAGCCTCAGGAGTATCCTGTATTTTACATCCCTTGCCGGTATTATGCTGTACCTGAACGTTGTCCTGATTTCACGGCGTCACTGGCCCACCCAGACCGGCGGCTACAGATTCTGGATGCACCATCTGGTGCGCGCCGCAGCCTTGGTCGTGGCCGTGATTGCGTTCAATACCATTGTCGCCCGGGCCGGGGTCAGGCTCGATGTGACAGCAGAACAACTGCACTCACTCTCCGACCAGACCGGGCAGATTCTCAGCCACGTTCCCGATGACCGCCCCATTCTGGTCCAGGCGTTCGTCAGCCCCGAAGTCCCCAGAGCTTTTGTCGAAACACGGGCCAACCTGATCAGCAAGTTGCAGGAGATCTCCGCCGCTGCCGGGGACAAGGTCCAGATCATCATTCACGACACAGAGCCATTCACTCAACAGGCGCGCGATGCCCGCGAGAAATTCGGTATCATGCCTCGTCAGGTGACCGTAACCGAAACTGCGCGCGCCTCAACCGAGCAAATCTTCATGGGTTTTGCCGTCACCTCCGGCACCAATGAGGAAGTCATCCCGTTTCTCGATCGCGGCTTACCGGTCGAGTATGAGCTGGTTCGCTCTATCCGCGTCGCCGCCAGGGCCGAGCGCAAACGTGTCGGCGTCCTCGATACCGAGGCCGGCATATTCGGCGGCATGGACTTCCAGACTCTGACCAATACACCACCCTGGTCCGTGGTCAGCGAACTGCGCAAGCAGTACGAGGTGATCGGCGTCAGCCCCATCGATACTCTCTCGACAGACCTCGATGCCCTCCTGGTCGTCCTGCCGTCGTCCATGACCCAGGATGAACTCGACCGCCTCCAGGAGTATATCCTCGACGGCAATCCCACCATGCTGCTGGTCGACCCGGTACCGGTGTTCGACATCGCCAAAGCCCCGGTGCTGCCTCGTCAGAGCGGGAGCAATCCGTTCGCCGGGCCACAGCAGTCGAACGAACCACCCAAGGGGAACATCGGCGCCTTCATGGGCGCCCTGGGATTGTCATGGAACCCCATGCAGGTTATCTGGGACAGCTATAATCCCCACCCGACACTCGGCTCCTTTCCACCGGAGATTCTGTTTGTTGCCGCCACCAACGAAACCACCGAGGCCTTCAGCCCCTTCTCGCCTGCCACCGCCGGTCTTCAGGAAATGGCCCTGATCTACGGCGGGTTCATGTTCAAGGCCCTGAATACCGACCACGAGTTCATCCCCCTGGTCCGAACCGGCCGCACCTCCGGCATCGTCAACTTCAACCAGATCGTCCGCCGCGGCTTTCTTGGCATGGGCTTTCAACTTAACAGCAACATCCGTCGAATGCCCACAAGTGAGACATATATTGTTGCTGGACAAGTCCTTGGCCGAAAGGCCGGCGATGACACCCCGGCCCTCAACGCAATCGTTGTCGCGGACATCGATTTTATCTCCGAGCAGTTTTTCCGGCTTCGCGCTCAGGGAATCGGCGGGCTGAACTTCGACAACATCACTTTCTTCCTGAACTGCATCGACCTGCTGGCCGGCGATGAATCCTTCATTGAGCTGCGCAAGAAGCGTGTCAGGCACCGTACCCTCGAGGCTGTCGAGGCCCAGACTCAGCGCTTCATTGAGCAACGGATCAACGAGGAAAGCGAAGCCGAACGCCAGGCCCAGGCGGCTCTCGATGAAGCCCAGAGAAGGCTGGACGCCAAGGTGGCTGCGGTGCAGAGCCGAACCGATCTCGATGAACAGACCAAGCAGATCATGGCCCGCAACCTCCAGGAAGTCGAAAGCCGCCGCTTCGAGGTCCTCAAAACAAACATAGAGGCCGAGAAGGAGGCCAAAATACAGGCCAGCAAGGAACGAATGGAAAGTGCCATTCGCCAGATTCAAACAAGAATCAAGACACTTGCCGTCCTGTTACCCCCCATCCCCGTCTTCGTCCTGGGGGTGTTTATCTTTGTTCGCCGACGCCGGCGCGAGCGCGAGGGCGCCGCACTGGCACGCAGACTGCGGAGTTAACTGACTAAGGAGTATGGCATTATGCAGGAAATGAAAACAACCGTCTGGTTTGTGACTATCGCGGCGATCCTCGTAATCCTGGCCGTGCTCATGGCGCCTCGCCGAATCACTCCCGATGCCTTCCTCGACCAGGGCGAGCCGTTCTTCCCCGAATTCACCAATCCCAACGATGCCACCACCCTCGAGGTTATCGAATTCGACCCCGAGCGCGGCCAGGCCCGACCGTTCCGGGTGACTTTCGCCAACGGCCGCTGGACTATCCCCTCTCACCATAACTACCCGGCCGATGCCGCCGACCGCCTCGCAAAGACAGCAGCAGGGGTGATCGACCTGAAAAAGGACGACTTCCGATCCAACACCATCTCCGACCAACTCCTCACCGGCGTACTGGACCCGCTCGATGAAACCGCCGGTCTGACCGGTCGCGGTACCCGTGTCACCCTCAAGAAAAACGAACAGACCCTCGCCGATCTGATCATCGGTTATCCGGTCGAAGGACGTCCCGGCTTCCGCTACGTCCGGGTGCCGGGAAGCAACCGTATCTACGCCTCGCGCGTTGATGTGGATCTTTCAACTCGATTTGCCGACTGGATCGATACCGACCTCCTCCAGGTCGTCAGGCGCAAGATCGACCAGGTCGCTATCGACAACTACCGCGTCGATGAACGCACCCGCTCGGTGCAGCAACTGGAAAAGACTACGCTCACCAAAGGCGACGATGGCTGGCGTATCGTCGGCACCAAAGCCGAACCTGATTCCGTTATCGTCGCCGAGATGCTGGCCACTCTCGACACGCTCACTATCGTCGGAGTCCGCCCCAAGCCGGCAGGGCTGTCCGCCAGCCTGAAGGCCGATGCCGAGGGCGGCGAAATCGACCGCAATACGGTCTTCTCTCTGCGCGATAAGGGGTTCTTCATCGGTGCCGACGGACATCTGGTGTCAAACGAAGGCGAAATGGTGGTCCGGACCACCGACAAAGTCTACTACACTCTCCGCTTCGGTGAGGTAGTCTACGGCACCGGACTGGAGATCAGTGCGGGACTTGGCGCTGAAGACCCTGAGGGGCAGAGCACTCAGAATGTCGCAGCTCGCTACCTGTTCGTAACTACCCGCTTCGACAAGAACGAGTTGCCCCCGGAGCCGCCACAACCGACCGATCGGGAGTTCCAGTCCAAACCCGACAGCCTCTGGACCGCACAAGACTCCACTAACTCCGCCCGCCACAAGGAATATCAGGTCTGGCAGGCACAGGTCGAACGCGGCGAGCGCATCAGCCGTGAACTCAACGAGCGCTTTGCTGACTGGTACTATGTCATCTCCGAGGACAGCTTCCGCAAACTCAAAATCCGACGCGCCGATTTGACCCCATAGACAGACCTGCCGCTGATAAGGCAGCCTCCGATGGGAGGCTGCCCTGTGACCCTTCGGCGGGCCGGAAGTACTCCCACTTCACATGCGGCGAATTCCGTCGGAAATGCAGCAGGAACCGCTCTACGGGTACCCGGTGATACTCACTCGACAACCATGGCTCCCCTGATCCGGCCGCCGGCCACCCCTGCACAACCACATCGGGTTTCAGCCTCCCGAGTGAATACGAGTAATCCCACTTGGTATGCCCCGGCAGGAACTCCGCCAACTCCCCCGTACGCATATCCCGCGCAGCCGGGCCACGCGCTATCACCCGGTCGTTCTTCCCCAGAAGGTCAACCACCGGGCGATCCGTCAGGTAAGGTACGATCCCGGCCCAGGTCACCGCGATACTGGCCTTCGGTTCGGTCAATCTCTCAGTGAGTTGCGCCCGGCGCACCATGTTCTCGTTGTCCACCCGGTGCACGGGAGGCTCAAGCAGTCCCACGCGACTGATTCCCGAAAGGTCGCCACGTGAATTGAATGCTATCACCAGCACTGCCATAGCCACCCCGAACCACAAGCGACGACGCCTGCCACCCGTCCTGCCCAGAAACCGCCACAGCGCGTACGAGACGGAAATCATGAACACCGGCATTGCCAGACTCACAAACCGATTGGCCCCACCATACCACTCCCAGACATCGCCGCCGACGTAGACGCTGTACGCACACTGCGAGGCAAATAGCCACAGTAACAACAGGTTAACTTTTGAACGCTCGTATAGCAGCCAGGCCAACGGCAATAGAAACGGGATCACCCACGCCTGACCAATCATCGCGACAAGAACCTGTGCACCCCGCTCAATCCGCTGCCCCACCGGGTACCCCGTCATTTTCAGGTAGTATGTATTTGGCAGCCAGTCCCCATAGTACGCCACTCGGAAAACAGTCTGGACGCCAAGAAACAACACGAGCAGCCCAAACCCCCACAACAGCACTTCGGAACGCCGGTCCCGCTGGTCCCAAACGAGAAAAGCCATTGCCGCCAGAGTTGGAACCACCATGTCCAAACGCACTAAGGTCGATCCGGCCAGCAACAGCAGCGGCCACCGCAGGTTCGTCTGACGTCGCCGAACTCGAACAAGCAGTACCGCCGACAACGTCACTACCAGCGCCAGCAGACTCACCTCCATGCCCTGCAACGCCCATGTATTCAGTGGCAGGTACAGCGCTGTCAGCAAAACCGCCCCAATCGTCACCGGCGTCTGATAATCACATGCCTCATCGGCCAGACGGGCCGTGACATACAGATTGGCCATCATCAGCACCCCTCCCGAAACCTGAACCAGCACCGACAGCTTTGACACCGCCAACGGCAACAGATGCAGCAGGGCCATGTACAGCACCCACGCCAGATTCGTGTACCCTTCAACCGGTTCCCCTCCGGGGTTATACACCAGGCCGTGTCCACGTACCAGGTTGTGGGCGTACCGCATAGAGATCATGGCATCATCAAGCAGCAGAAAGTACCGCTCACCACCGACAACCACACTCGTTTGCCAGATGTATACCGCACCGTATACCGCATAGCCGGCCATAACCAGCCACACCCACCAGCGATTTCGCGATACGCCCCTTTCTGTCGGCAAATCCACCCCCCTACCGTGTCAACTCATCCATCTGCTGTACCTGTTCGGCGAATAGCGCCAAAGTCGCCTTGACCGCCTCACCAGTAGTCATATCTACCCCGCACTTCTTCAACTGATTGATCGGGTAATCGTTGCCGCCCGAAGAAATCAGCTCAAGGTACCGATCCACAATCCCCGGCTCACCATCCAGGAACTTCTGCAGGATTGCCTGCGAAGCCGCATATGATGTCGCGTACTGGTATACATAGAACGCCGAGTAAAAATGCGGAATCCGCCCCCACTTGATGTACGAGTAATCATCTATGGCGAACTCCGACCCGTAGTATTTGTGTACCAGCTCGCCGTAGAGCTTGTTCAGTATCTCCGGCGAGAGAGCCTGCCCACCTTCCACCATTTCGTGGATAGCCAGCTCAAAATGCGCCAGCAGCGTCTGATAGAAGAAAGTCCCCCACGTATTGTCGATCCATCGGTTCAAAAGATACAGCCTCGTCTTGTCATCACTTGCCTGCTTGAGCAGATGCTGCATCAGCAGTCCCTCGTTCAGCGTCGAGGCCACCTCCGCCACGAAGATCGAGTAATGCGCCTTCGGGTATGGCTGCTTCTGCGAGGACAGGTGGCTGTGCATGGCGTGACCCATCTCATGGGCCAGCGTGAACATGTTATCCACCGTATCGTTGTAGTTCATCAGCACATACGGATGCACTCCGTAGGCCCCGGTCGAAAACGCCCCCGAACCCTTCCCCTCGGTCTCGAACACGTCCACCCAGCGACTCCCGAACCCGTCGGCAAGCTGACGGCAATAGTCCTCCCCCATTGGCTTCAGGGCCGTCATTATCGTCCTGACTGCCTCGTCATACGCCACCTCGTAGTCTGCCTCCGGAAACAGCGGGCACACCATATCCCAGGCGCGGATTTCATCGAGCTTCAGCACCCGTTTACGTACCTGCGTGTACCGGTGCAGCGCAGACAAATCGGCCTCGGTGGTCTCGATCAGCGAATCATAGACCGCCCGCGGAATATTGTCCCCGTCAAGCGCCCCCTGCAGGCAGTTGTCAAACCGGCGCGCGGTGGCATAGAACACGTCCTTGTTGACCGAGGCACCCAGCGTCGCCCCGACCGTGTTGATATGATCCTGATAGGCGCGGTAGAACTGGTGGTAGGCATCATGGCGAACGCGACGGTCGGTGGACTCCAGAAACTTCGCGAACCGTTGTTTGGTCAGCGTCACTTCGTTACCCTTCTCATCTCTGATCGTCCCGTACTTCAAATCGGCATCGTTGAGCAGGTTGAACGCACTGCTCGCACCGCGTGCCATCAGGGCCGACTGGGCAAGCAACTCCTCGACCTCGGTCGAGCGAATGTGCCTCTTGCTGCGAATCAAATCCTCGATATAGAAATCGTAGACATCGGTCCGCTCGAAACTGCTCGCCATCTCACGGAGCTTCTCATCGGGGATTTTCACCAGCTCCGGCTCGACATACGCAAAAGCGGCTCCTGCCTGAGAGCTGAGCATGGCCGCCTGCTCATTCATGGCCTGGTAGGTGCTCACGCGGTTGTCCAGCTCTTTCGCAAGAAAAGCGTACAGATACAGAAGGCTGGTCTTCCGAGTTACCTCCGTGCGCGTCATAAGGCATTCGTACAGGGTTGCGGCATCACCAAGCTTGCCGGCAAACCTCCCTGCCTGCTCAATCAGGCCCTTGACCGCCTCGAACTCCTGCTGCCAGGACTCGTCCGAGGGATAGAGGTCCGCAAGGTTCCACGTGTACTTAGGTTCAATCTCGCTGCGAGTGGCCAGGCCGCCTTTTGTCTTCGGGGCTGTGCTTGCCATAGCTGCTCCTTAATTCTCACATGTGTTTCGTTGCAATGCGCCAAATAAAACCAAATCGCCCCCTGAACGCAACCGGATCACAACAGAACATCAACAGGCATACTGAGTCGCATGCGATAGCCGTTGCCCGTGCTGTGTCTTTCCCGCCTTTGCAAACCGACAAATTCTCTACAGGTTCACAGCAGATTGTCTCTGCCCCCCGAAGTGTGAAGGCTGTAGCGAGCGCGACACCCTACCGGGAGTCGACCCGCCAGCCATCAACTGAGGCGCCGCCGAGCGTCAACCGACAGGTGGCAGCCCTTCCGGTCGAATCGAATGCGAATTCGATCCGGAAATCCTTGGTGCGGTGGACAAATAGCGTGTCCGACAGTGGGAATACACGCACCTCGCCGAGGCCGGTCGTCCGGGCGTACAATCTTTCGCCGCGGCGTTGTACACTCAGGACAAACTCCGGCCAGCGTTCCCGCGGGAGCAGCGATTGAAGCTGATAGGTGCCCACATACCGCTCAAGCGAAGTGCTGTCCATCTCAATCAGATCCTCGGCCAGCAGGAACGGCTCGGAGCGCACGCTGTCTAATCGAACGCCGGCGTACAGCGTCTGCTCCTCGATCCGAAAGATCGAGTCAACAACTCCGCGGCTGTTCCGCCCGAAAGCGATCAACACGGTGTGATCATCGGCGGTGAAGAACGTATCCGTCGTCAGGGGTTCAAGCCCCGACGGCGGATCCTCGGATGCCCAGGTGACCAGCGAATCACCCCGGCGGTCAACAACCCGGTAGTAATCGGGCGCCATCTCGTATGCGCCAACATAGTCGGCAAACAACGAGCTGTCGACCGGAGCCGGTGTGCGAACAATAGGGAAATCGTACGGACGGTCAAAGACGATCGCCGCCAGCGCCCGCGCCATCTTCCTGACCGGGGCCTTGTCCTCATTGGAGAAAACCACGACGCACAGCCGGTCTGCTGTCCAGCGCTCAAACGTAGCGTTGAAACCATCCAGAAAGCCGCCGTGATACGTGCGCACCCGACCATACAACGAATCGACCACCCAGCCGTAGGCATAGCCCGCAAGCACCGGTGTGAGCATGCGCCTGACCGACTCGTTGCTGAGCACCGCCTCTGCATACAGCGCCGAGTCCCAGCGATGCATATCCATCACGCTGGAGTACAGGGCGCCGGCCGTGTGCAACACAGAAAGGTCCACCCGCGCCGCCACCATCGGCCGACCGCTCGAATCAACCGTGTAGCCCAGTGCCCGGTCCGGCATACCGATCTCGCGCCGACCGTACCCGGTATCCTTCATCTTCAGCGGGTTGAAGATATGCTGGTGCAGGAACGCCTCATACGACTGCCCGGCCACGCGCTCGATTATCAGTCCCAGAATCAGGTAATTGGTGTTCGAATACGCAAAATCACTCCCCGGCTCAAACAACAGCGAACGATTCTCGATCGTCCCCAGCAGCTCCGTCGGCGACATGGCGCTCGTCCGCCGCAGCAACACCTCCGGAATCCTTGTGTAGTCGGCGATACCCGATGTATGCGACAGCAACTGATGGACCGTGACGCCGCCAAGATGGCCCCCCGCGTACTCCTCAAGAAGCTCGCCGACCGAGTCCTCGAGACCAAGCTGCTCCCGTTCCACCAGCAGCATCACCGCGGCGGCGGTAAACTGCTTGGTGATCGACCCGATATAGAACCGGGTGTCCGGTCGATTCTCTTCAGCGAACTCGCTGTCGGCCGAGCCGTAACCACGCGCAAGAATCACCCGACCGTCAAGCGCCACCAGCGCCGCCCCTCGAAACCCCCAGACATCATGGGCCGCAGTAAGGTACGCATCCAGCTCATCGCGCACCCGTTCTGCCTCACGACACCCGGACAGAACAGCCACTGCCACCAGCACCGCTGCCAGTCCGAGTACACATTGTCGAATGCGCGTCTTCTTCACCTCAGCCTCTTTGATCCGGCCCGTTCAGTGCTTTCACACATCGGCCGCCTCAATATGCGGCATTCAGTCATTGCCGCGCAAGGACTTGTGGACTCCGCCTGCCCGGATTGCACAGATGTGCTGCAGCCCACCAAAGATGTCGGGAAAACACAAGGGTGCCAACAAGGCGAAAGCGCGACATTGGGGCGCAAGGTGCCAGCAAGGCACAAAGGTGCCCATAAAGAAACCGGGGATCGGTTTCCCGATCCCCGGTTGTCATTGTCGATCTGTGTCAAATCAGTGGTGGAACCACCAACTGACTATCACCGCAAGGCTATTAGTCCTGCACCGTGAAGGTACCGTCGCTCACATACCAGATGGTCGGGCGGTTCGCTTCGCGGACACGGAGCTTGTAGGTCGCAGTGGTGGCAATGGCTGTGATATCCCACTCGAATGTACCAAGATTCGGGTTCACCGATCCGGCGCCATCGACAGGAGCCCAGGTGCTGCCATTGTCACTGGAGTACTGGAAGTACAGCGCTCCCATAGTGTGGTGATCGCCAACTATATCCCAGGTGATATCGAACGCATTACTCAAATCACTCTTGTCAACAGTAGCACCATTGCCAGGAGCGGTGATCTTAATGGCCGACACAGCCACAGTGTCGGATACACCGGCACTGGTAGCTACACCAGTCTTGTATACCCTGAACTGGACCTCATCGGAATACATGTTGTAGTTATTGGGCACCGGCCACGAGTAGCTGCCCGTGTTCGGGATATCAGTGGTGATAACGTTCCACCCGGTACCACCGTTGTAGGTGTAAGCCAGATCAACGTTCAGGGCCTGATGTTCGGCATCGCCGACGGTAGTCCACGTAACGGTGAACGTGCTGTCGACAACCAGGTCAATGTGATCCGACGAATCCGGCTTGGTCACGATGTAACCTTCGTACTCGAACGGATCAGTGGTCGCATAGGTCTTCACATCAGTCGAACCCCAGATACGGATCTGAGCTGTCATACACGGCGTCACCCGAGTCGCATCGGCTATCTGGATAGCTTCCGACCAAGTGAAATTGGCACCACCGGCAGTGGCTGTCAGCAGGGTCGAATCCGACGTGAAGCCGTCACATGAGAAGTAGACCTTGCCGTTCACACCGGCAGCACCGACATGGTTGAAGTTGATCACTGTCTCGGCGCCGACCAGAACATCAGCCGCGGTCCAGGTGATGTCAATGCCGGACACCGTGAACACCGGAGACGCATGGGCAGAGTCGCCGTTCATGTCAACCGCCAGAATGCGGGCAACGTTGTCGCTCGGAGCATTCGCCGGCGGAATCCACGTGTTGTAGGCACCTTCAGACAAGGTGACAGTAGCGATGAACAGACTGTCGGTCCAGTCCTCACTGGCGGGTACCGTACTTCCATCAGGGATGTACCATAGATCGGCCTCGGCGTCATCAGGACCCACGTAGGTCCAGGTAATGCCACTGTTGGCCGTGAAGGCAACACCACCCGGTACGTTCTCGGCAGCCGGATTGGTGATCTCCATGTAGTCATGGACTACATCGAAGGTGTACGGCAGCTCTTCACGCGGCTCGTAGTTTGTGGCCGCACCACCAGCCTTCTGCAGGAACAGCGTACCCGTGTAGTCGGCGCCACCAGTGGACTTCTGCGGAGGCGTGAAGTCAACCTCGATCACCTCAAGTACCGTCGGGTCAGTCGGATAAATGGTATCCGCATGGACCGTCGCAGCCTGATCATTGATCAGGATGATCACGGAGTCCAGACCAATTACCTCGAATGTGAGTGGCACGGTGGATGCGATGAACCCATCGGCATCGTAGTAGGTCGAATCGTCATTGACGATCGCCGTCGAGTCAGCCGCAGGTATGGTCCACTTCAGACCGCCCCAGACGAAGCTCTCAGTGGTGTAGATGAAGCAGTCATCACAACCGTTCTTCTTCAAACCGAGCTTCGCAGCGGCGGCACGGATGGTATCCGCACTGTGACTGGCACCCAGCACCGTCGCCAGCTCAAGAGCCTTTCCACCGCCGTCGCTTACGACAGCGTAGGTATCGGTCGTGTCAAACCAAGTCACACCACCGTCGACAGACAGCAGCAGATCAAGGGAGTCGGCACCAGCAAGCTGATTGCCGTCGTTGAAGTCATGGTTGGAGTAGGTCCACTTGACCGTGAAGTCATCGACACCAACCTTCTTGTGGAAGTTGCTCGTCGTGTCGGTCGGAGCCGTGATCGTCAGCACCGGCAGGAGCTGGTGATAGATAGTGGTATCATTACCTGAATTATCGGTAAACGTGATTGCCAAAGTATCTACCGCAGCCATCTTACCGGCCGGAACCGTTATCTCGGCGTAACCGTCACGGGTCGAGGCACCCTGCCAATTCCACTCAGCCGCAGCAGCCGGCAGAACATAATCAGGATCACCGCCACCCTCAATGAAGCTGATAGTCACGTTGTCAGACAGGTACTCCATCTCGTCAAACCACACCCGGACGGTGTAGGCCGTATCGGAATCAGAGGCATCGGCACTGATGTCCTGACCCTTGATGGGATCGTACTTGTTGTAGCCCTCGCCAGTAACGTAGGCTGCATACATGTCTTCATCAACAGTCGAATCAGGCACTGACACCGTCACAGCCGGAGTCGGCTTGACCTCGTCTCGCACCGTGATCTCAGACGACCACGGACCGGCGCCGGCGGAGTTGACCGCACGCACCTTGAAGGTCACCTGGGCACCGTTGGTGAACGGAGTCACGATGTCATCGGAGGTGTAAATGTCGAAGCCGGCGATTGACGGATAGTCACCGGTATTCGTGAAGTCCACCGTACCGACCTGACTGGTCAGGTGGTCAGCGTGTTCGACTTCCGCGAGTACCGGAATGTAGTTGCTCATCGACTTGTTGTTCTTGGCATAGATTTCGTACTCATCAGCATCGTCAACCGGATCCCACTTGAACTTGACCAGGGTGTCGTTGAAGTTGAACTTCTTCGTCCCCAAGTAGTTCAGCGCGAAATTGGTCACCTGTCCCGGGACCGCAACTGTGCTGATGGTCTCAAAGGTAATGCCGGCCAGGTCCTCGGCATCGCTGGCGTAGTCGCCCGGCAGTGACGAGTAGACCTTGAACTCAACCTTGTACTCGTGGTTGGTGAACAGGTCTTCGACCGGATTGATCTTGATGGTGTCGCCCGGGTTGGTCCAGGCAATCTCCACCAGGGTGTTGCCATCCGTAACGTCTCTCAGGCGCACATAGGTGCCCGCAACCGTCGTATCCGGGGTCATGTCGAACACCAGCCAGATGTTGGCATCGAGCGCGAAGTTGTTCACGCCGGCGCCGAATTCGACGAAGTTGGCGGACAACAACTCAATACCCGGCTGGGTATAGATATTGCGCTTGAAGTCGTTGGTGGCATCGGCATCCTTGAGCGTCCGGCCATCGGCAGACTTGCCCTCGATCTTGATCGAGTAAGTCGAGCCGGTGGTCAACGGAGGTACCGGATCGATAGTCAACTGCTTGTAGTCAGTCGCCCACGTCTTGGTATGGGCCACCGCGGCACCCGAAGGTACGCCGCCAACCAGCGGACCGTCCTTGAACGTGACCGTCGTCTGGTCAGGGTTCATGGCGTCCGAGAAGTCAACGACGATATTCGTGGTAACACCGAAATCACCGCCGATGAAGTTGTACTCCAGCACCACCGGAGCAAACGTCAGGTCGAGCTGTGCTTCACCCTGCACCGGGGCATAGATGTTCGGTACAGCGACCGTCATACCGGAGGTCAGGGCCGGCAGACCGGTAGTGGCGTCGTACTCGGTAGCGCCAAACGTCTGACCACTGGACTGGAACGCCGCCGTGGTCAGCTTCACCATGTCACCACCGCTATTGATAGCAGCGGGCACGTTGGTGAAGGAATACAGACCATTCTCATCGGTGGTGGTCGTGTACTTGTTCGGGACGATGTTGAAGTCCGAGTAATCCAGAGTTACGGTCACACCCGCGACGACACCGAGCAGGTTGGGATCATCGAGCTTGAACTCAAGATCGCCATCCTTCGGGGAGCCGACCGGAAGAGCCTCGTACAGACGTCCCTGGAGGCCACCGTTCATCGGATACATAACGATATCCACCACTGCCTCATCGGTGTAGGTACCGGAGTGGTCGATCGTGAGCTGATCGAGACTCCGAATGGTACCGGCCTCAAGAGCCGTGGCGTAACCGCCAATCGTGAACGTGAAATTGAAGTTACCGGGCGAGAGGGTCGGACCCGTGGACCACAGACCTCTGGCATCGGTCATGGCCGAGTCTCTCACACCCTTGTGGGTCCAGTACACCCACACGGATTCCATTAGGGCACCGTCCCAGGCATCCTGGACCTGACCGTGAATGGTACCAATCACGGAGTCGACCGGAGTATCTGGCGGGTTTGTGACAACGTTCGTCGTGTCATCACCGCAGCCTGTGAACAAGCCCAGTCCTACCAATGCGCTCATAGAAAAAAGGAGCGCCAATAGGAATTTGGTGTTGCGCTTCATCCTGAAAATCTCCTTGAATACAATTGGGTTTAGAAGTTCCCTTTTCTTGTCCTTATGTTCAACTACCTACCTGTTTTTCAACTCAATGAAAAGTTTTTTTTTGAGGTCCCCTGCGGGGTGGATTTGCTCAGTCCGTGGTACAGCAAACAGGTCTTCCTCCTTGTGTCGTTTTCGTCTTCCCTGACTGTTCTGCCGAGTCGGGCGCCCTCGTTCCAGTCAGCGCTACACTGCCTCGGTCCCTATAATGATCGGAAGATTAGCCAATTTCCTTACTCTTTTTCCCGCAAACAGCAGCCGGGACAGTCATGAGTGGCCTTTTCCAAAACCGGAATTCTTCCATCCTGGGGCCGAAAACTACGTGAGATGACGTGCAGTGTCAACAAGAAACACCGTTAGTACACCATAAGTTAGGTCCGCTGCCTTCTCGTTGCACAATCACTGAGCCTCGGCCCGGAAACCGGGACATCCATCCTTTCTCGCGACCCGCCTGCGCCGGGGAATCCGTGATTTATCATGCTTGCAGGTTGTTCAACGTAATACTAATCGGCCGACGACGCAAGGATTTTAGCCCGATGGGAGCCCTGTGCCGATGTCGACCGCAGCAGTAGCTGTATTACGTACGGACTCGGAGATTGTTCTCAAAGGATAACCAATGACCGCCAGAACCGATTGATTCTCAATCTAATACGGGGCACATGTGGTCTGAGTTACACGTGCCTGCTTGTGCTCGGAGTGGTGAATTGGTGTTTGATGGCGCCGGGCCGCGGACCATGATCCCGGTGCATTCGGAACGATGTGCTGGCCGGTGCCAACCAGGTGGTATCTCCCCTCAAAATTGAAACAGGTACTGCCCGACAACGTGGTGCACCCCGACCACTGAGAAGCCGGCGGCCAGCGGGATGATGACGACCCGCTGGAAGGTGCGCCTGCCACCCTCGCCAAAGGCGGCGTTGAGGACAAACAGGAACACGAAGCCGAACAGGAACGATGGCAACTCCGGCGGCGGCGACAGCCACGATACCAGCAGTGCCACGCCCACCGCCACCAGCGAGGCGACCATGTAGCTGGTCTGTGTCTTGCAGGACATGGTCTGTTCAGTTTGCATAAGTCTCACTCCGTTTCTATTCTCGACTCGGGCCTTCCTGCAACGAGGCAATCGGCGGTCATCGCAACCACTACACCTTTGCGTCAGTCAGTTCATGCACCCCGACCACCAGGCATGGCAACCTCACTTCAGAAGCCAGTGATACACCGGCATTATCAGACAACCCAGAGCAAGCAGCACATAGCCGAGCAGGTGCAACGAGTATCCGGGTGGGGTGAACCAGTCGCGCATCATCCAGATGGGCCGGAACAGATCGCGGGCACGAGTGCTGCCGGACTCGAACGGATGTTGTGGTGAGCGATGATTCATCGCCACCAATGTCAGCACGATGCCGGTGAGTATGAACACCAGGCCGATCAAACTAAGAACTTTGGGCATTCATCCTCCCTCTGTGAGGTGTCAGGTGTTGGAGAGATTGGCGCCTACGGACAGGCGACGCAACACGCTTTCTCTCTGGCCGTGGCTTGCCATGGCAAGTAGTCGTTAATCGTGGCCGGGCCCGGGAGAGGCTGCAAAGACCGCCTCACCGGCGTCCGCCCCCACAGCCCCGTGGCCTCGTGTCCGGGCCCGGCCTCTCTGCTAACACACGCCTCATAGAAAGATCCCGCCATGTCGTGGAGAGATCACAAACCCGTAATGCAACTACTGTGCCAAAATTGAACAGGGCCGGCCTTGTGGCCATGTAACCATCTCATTGACAAGCGCTTACAGAGACGAGGCCGCCTTTCCGGCGGGGTACGCAGGAGCGTGAAAAACAGTCCGAAAGTACGCAGCTGATCGCGGCAGAATCGCTGTATCCGACTGTATGATATTAGCTTACGCCGAAAACGCGCCGGTTCGCACCCGGGTACGCAGGGGCCGTTCCGGCGCTGGTAGAGCATTGTGGCATAACATCTTAACAGGGGAACCCAAAGTACGCAGCTCGGTACGCAGGGGGCATTACGGACGCTGTATTGTATTGTCGGAGAGTACGTTACGACGGTGCGCGGCGGTACGCACCCTTGCTCAGAAGGCCCGCCTTTAAGGCGGGCTGCCCCACACCTGGACACTGCAGGACTGGCGTCCGGACCACCCGGCCTGGTTAACACAACTCCTATCTTGACTTCTTGTATCCCTTTGGTAATTCGAAGAGGCTGTCAGGCAGCGGCGCCAGATCCACCTCGGTGATTCGCATAATAAAGGCCATGAATTCACTATGAGCGCCGTCTGCTCTCGCAGCCAGGAGGGTTTCTTTCAAGTCTGCCAGCGCTGCCGAGTCCACCATAGCAGAGGCAGTGTCCGGCTTGTCGAGAAAATCAAACACCTGCTCATAGGGATCTTTCGGCGATTCCGTGATCTGGCGAGTCTCGCTCACGGGCGCGATTGAATCGTCCGCCCGATTGATAGCATCGGGACAGCCAGAGAGCCTCAGTGAGGCCACAATGGTAATTCCCTGAAGCTCTGAGACCCTGGCACGGAGCTCGTCCGCGTCAAGCCCCAGTTGATGGCCCATGGCCAGAATCAGTGGTGCTGTCTGAAACGGATTCATGTCTTCCTGAAGCCTCTTATTGGCCTCATGACCAACAAACTCACGGTACCACTCGAAATCCCGAGAGGTCCATACCTCTATTACCATCCTGCTCTGGCCGGTCAACTCAGTTGCCGTGATTCGCAAGCCCTGACACGGGTAGCCGCCAATTGTGCTGTCACCTAACTCATAGCTGCTGTATATCCAGATGGCGGATTCCCGCAGGCTTTGCAGTTCCTCGGATGAGTAGGACGCTGACGTATCCGGGATGTCTTCCGGGTCCTGCAGTGGAGTTTCAGAGTAACTGCTGTCGATATCCCAAACGATCCACTCGTGGCCCTTGTCGTATCTTGTAATGCTATATGATACCGGGGACTCCTTGATTCCTGGAAACACAGCATCTAGTTCGGGATGAGACAGGTTCCCTCCATCGAATCGCGCCATATTGGGCCGATAGTACTCATGGACAGATGAGCTTGCCAGCACAAAACCCGAAAAGCTCATCTCTACCTGTGTGGTTATCTTGATGTCCGCATGTGCCCCTGAGCATAAGCTGAATAGAATCAAGACAAGCAGAAACGCAGAAGCACCGAATTTGCGCGATAATTGGCAGCACCGCATAGTATCACACTCCGTTGATGAGGTTGGTGATATCTTAGGGGGAATACGAGCGTATTCCCCCTGGTCTTTCAAGCACGTGTACGTGTCATCGAAACACTTCCCTGAGCCAGTCGCAGAACCCAGTGTCGCCAATGATCCCCGTTTGGTCAGATCTTGCGGTCGTCGCAACTGCCACGCCTTGGGGTCGCCCCCCCGTACGCCCGGAATCACCAAGGGTATGGCAATCTCACTTCAAGAACCAGTAATACACCGACATTATCAGACACGCCAGGGCCAGTAGTAGATAGCCGAGCAGGTGCAAGCGAAATCCCGGCGGGGTGAACCAGTCTCGCGTCATCCAGATAGGCCGGAACAGATCGCGGGCACGAGTGCTGCCGGACTCGAACGGATGCTGTGGTGAGCGGTGATTCATCGCCACGAATATCATCACAATCCCGGTGAGCAAGAGAATTAAGCTAACCAGACTGAGTACTCCACCCATTTGTCTCCCCCTTCTAAGGTGTCAGGTGTTGGAGAGATTGGCGCCACGCAAGGGGGCACCGGAGCTTTGACCAGCTCCGGTGTCCTCAAAGGTACGATTATGCAAGCCACAGTCGATAGACGAGACCTCCTGTACCGCCCAAGACGAGGCAGACAAGGCCCGCCATCGCGAGCCGAAATCCGGCCTGTGTGCGATACCAGTGCCGGGTCTTGAACGGGTTAAACGGGTTGTCGAACCGGAACCACTGGTACCCCGGCTTCAGGTCCCGGTGCGCCAGAAACAGCAACACAACTCCGACTACTTTCAGTGTAGCATCCAAATACAGCAAGATCATGCTAGACACACTATACCTCGACATCTGCCATAGTCAGTACAAAGCAAGTCAATCCTATCCCAGCTGCGGGAACGCATGCCACGAGACACCAGCCGCCAGCCACACACCAGCAAGTAGCGGACGACACAACGCCGGCGATCGCACAGAGCTTGTTCCACCAAGAAGCCAGTTGTGGATTCTGTGGTACGATTTCACCAATGAATCCGATGAATTCCTCCGTCTGCATGGCGTTGCCAATCAGTCCGGACTCTTCGTTGTCCCGCAGGGTGGACTCGCGGTCAAACCACTCAGGAGTTAATTTCAAAAGGTGTGGAAATTGATAAAAAAGTAGCGTAGCCTTTCGGTGAACTTATCAGGAAACCCGGCCGTGTAGAAGCACGGCCAAACGAAAGGATACGCCGATGGGAAGCTACAA
>Ga0334895_1000073_pt1 | contig 161711 bp, 150 predicted proteins | sample GraSluR3_MG_7_FD_207229 | JGI IMG/M metagenome (GOLD analysis project Ga0334895, IMG submission 207229) | Sludge microbial communities from methane-producing bioreactor in Wageningen University, Netherlands - Granular Sludge_31_05-R3 | ecosystem: Engineered > Bioreactor > Anaerobic >... | reverse complement strand
ACGATTTGAATTGAATTAAAACACATCCCCAGATAATATTTCCGTATTAAGACGGAATATAACGAGAATTCATTATTTAAACGATTTTAATCGCGTTTTAAAAATTACATTTTGGAGAGGGGTATTAAATCCACCCACACAAATCAGCGAGGAGCCAAAAAATTTGTCGAGTGGCCGACATCAAGCGGCCCGCCTTGACAATATCAGGCAGCAACGCTCTCGTAATATTGGTCAGGAACTCCTGCCAGCTGGCCTTCGCCTTTCACTATCGGTGGATAGAGGAATATCCCGTGTTCATTGAGATCGTAATCCAGTCCCAAAAACCTGCTCAGGTACTCCTGATGAATCGCCTCAGGATCCAGATTCGCAAAGGTCTCCGGCATGAATAGCTTTGCCATGTAAGCCGCGCCGATGAGGCCGCCTGACGCATCATTTCTGAAGCTTCCACACTCAAGGTAGACGTCACCGTTCTTCACCGCCGTCATGCCAGCCAGCTCCAGGCGGCTGGTGAATGCTTCTCTCGCCGCCTCAATATCCGTCGGGTCGTCGGCATCATAGCCGTTGGCCGGATCCAGGGACATCCCGCTATAGGTGTGAGCCACCAGGTGAAGAAGGATGATGTCTGGGTCCTGCTCAATCACCCATTCGGGATCGACGTCGATCCTGTAGGACGATCCGAGAAACTCGGGCAAGTCTTCAGCCATGACCCTGGATCCGGTGAGCATCGCCATCTGGGTGAGGGTGTCGATTAAAGAATATGTTCGGAAGGTGCCGGTGTCCAGGTGAGCGTAGGGGTAAGCACAGATCAGAACCTTTGGTCGATCCTCCACAGAAACGCTCTTTCCCTGGGAGCTGATCTCTTCAATCCAGCCCAGCCGCCAGGTCAGGTACTCCTCGGCCCTCTCCTCTTCATCCAGTATGTAGCCGAGCTTTCTCACCCCGTCGGTGAACTTCGAGCTTTTGGGATCGGAAAGGTCCGGGTAGTAGAGACCCAAGAAGACCACGTCCACCCCTGGGAGGTTGTCAGCCTTGATCTGGGTGTTGAGGGGAGAGAAGGTCAGAAGAAGGTCCGGGTTTGTGCTCAGGACCGCCTCGTAGTCCGGTTCGTTCATCTGGCCGATGTTCGCCCTCTTGCTCAGATCCGGGAACTGAAACTCGCTCTTGGCCACGGCGTAATCGATCCCGACCACCTTATCCGAGGCGTTGAGTACGCTTACCAGCTCCGCGTTGTCCAGGTACTCGACCACGATCCTCTCTACAGGCTTGTGGACCGTCACCGGCTCGCCGTTGCCGTCCAGGATGCTAAGCTCCGTCTCCTTTCCTTCGATGATCATTCCGATCTGAACTATGTCGTTCTCGTCGATCTCGCCGTCCTGGTTGGCATCGGCGAGGTTGGTGGGGTCGTTTGTTCCGTCAATCACGCCCCGGACGTATTCGACGTCCAGCTCGTCTATGGTGTTGTCCATGTCGGCGTTTCCGAAGACGCCCAACGTGGCGAATGCAGGCATGATCGCCAGCGCCAGGGTCAGCAATGCCAAGATCGCTTCTCTCATTCGATCACCCATTTTCAGATGAATAACATATCAAGTAACCACTCGTAGTATCATCAAAATAGATAATCTTATCTATTGCAATTATTATCAAATTTAGTATTGTCAGGGCTCCCAAAAAAAACAAATTTGAGGCGGCGCGATCTCAGGCCACCTCAGGAGAGAAGAACGTATTCTTATCAGCCATCTCCGGGGCGAGCCCCATCATCTCCAGGTACTCTTTGTGGGCCTCGATCGGGTCCATGTCCGAAGGTCTCGGGGTAGAACCACTTTGCCAGGAGCACCAGGGCTGAGGGGTAGTTGGGCGTGACGGCGTGATCGTTGGTGATGATGTAAACGCGGCCGTTCTTCACGGCGTCGGTCCTGTCGAATCCGGGAAGCCCGACAATCTCGTCGAGATAGGCCCTCAGAAGCGACCCGTACTCATTCTCGTAGGGCCTGACCCCAGCACCCATCACACGGCCCACGATCACCTCCGGGTTCTGCTCCAGGACCCATTCGGTCTCGATCTCCCCGTACTCATCGTCGGTATCCCTCGTAGAGGGGGAGGTGTCCTGCTGCGATGTTCACGCCCCCGGCCAGCTCGCAGAGGTTGCTGGCGGGATGGTTCTTCCCGATGGCCGTTCGGGAGGAGATCGTCGCGTCACCCTCCGGGGTGCTCTCCAGGTAGAACCTCACCCGATCATCTTCTGGTATCTGGGATGTTCTTATGTAACTTGAGGAAAAGATTTAACTGATCAGGTTACATAAGAATACGCCGTGATCCCAAAACATATCCTGGACGAGTTGGCTGAAGAGGACCTTCCCCACCTCCTGGAGATCAGAGATTACGTCGACCGGCTGATCTCCCATCGTGAAGAACTTTCTGAAGGGGATGGCCGCAAGGCCGATATCGAAGAGAGGAGGCCCGCCTCCGTCACCTACCGGCAGGAGTGGATCTACTGCGGCAAAGAGTGCAAGAAATGTCCTCACGGACCCTACTGGTACTGCTACTGGAAGGAAGACGGCAAAACCAAGACCAGATACATCGGCAAGGTCCTGAAGGAGGTGGAGATTTGAGCTTGAGGTGCATATTCGCCCTGGCGCTGGCGATCTCGGCGTCCCTTTTATGCGGCTGCATTTCCAACGACGAGGAAGCTTCTCAGGAGGAGACCGGCAAGGTCAACGTCGTCGCGTCCACCGTCCCCCTCGGCCATTTCTCGAAGATGGTGGGCGGAGATCGGGTATCGGTCACGGTCCTCATCCCGCCGGGGACTAGCCCCCATACCTTCGAGCCGTCGCCGTCCCAGCTGGTGGATGTGGAGGACGCCGACCTCTACATCAAGAACGGCGCTGGCCTCGAGCTCTGGATGGAGAGGATAATCCAGGCCAACCAGAAGATGTTGGTGGTGGATGCCTCCGCCGGCGTCGACCTGATAGAAGCGATCGGATCCGAGGACCATGATCACGGTGCTTCCTCGGGAGGGAGCGAGGTCCACGGGAAGATCCTGACGGCCGACCCCCACATCTGGCTCTCGCCGCAGAACGCCATGATCATCGTCGAGAACATCTACCATGGGCTCGTAGAGGTCGATCCCGAGAACGCCGATATCTATCGGAAAAATAGGGACGACTACCTCGACGAGCTTGCAGAGCTCGATCGTGATCTGAACTCGACCTTCGCGGGGACGAATAGGAAGGAGTTCATCGTCCTACACCCCTCCTGGGGCTACTTCGCTCGGGACTACGGCCTCGTCCAGGTTGCGATCCTCGAGAGCGAGAAGGAGCCGGGCCCAAGGTACCTAGCCGAGATCGTCGAGGTCGCCCGGGAGAAAAATATCACCACCATCTTCGTAGACCCCAACTTCAACCCGAAATCTGCAGAGATCATCGCAGAAGAGATCGACGGCTTTGTCGTGCCCCTCGATCCTCTCGCCGAAGACTACATCGAGAACATGAGGATCGTGGGCCAGAAGATCGCCACCAGCCTTGAAGGCTGAGCTGAGGTCCAAACAGGAGCCAGCAAGGAGTAATCAGAGATGACCGGCCCAAATCCCGTATCCATCGAGAACCTCTGGGTTCGATTGGACGACAGAACTGTCCTGGAGGACGTTACCCTGGAAGTCAAAGAGGGAGACTTCTTGGGGCTGATAGGCCCCAACGGCGGGGGGAAGACGACCCTCCTCAAGGTGATCCTGGGGCTATTGAAGCCCTCCCGGGGAAAGGTTCTCGTCTATGGGATGAGCCCTGAAACCGCTCGAAAGCGGGTCGGCTACCTCCCACAAAAGAGCCTCTTTGACAAGAACTTTCCAATCACCGCCCTGGAGGCGGTGATAATGGGCCGATACGGGAGAAGAGGGCTCCTCGGCCGCTACTATACAGAAGATAAAGATGCAGCTCTATCGGCCCTCGAGGCGGTGGGGATGGAGGAGCACGCTGATAGAGAGATCGGAGCTCTATCGGGAGGCCAGCAACAGAGGATCTTCGTCGCAAGGGCCCTCGTCTCAGAGCCCGATCTCCTCCTTCTGGACGAGCCCGCCACAGGGATAGACAGCTCCCGACAGCGAGAGTTCTATGAGCTTCTTCGTGATATGAACGAGAAGATGACGATCATCATGGTATCCCACGACATCAGCGCTGTATCGACCTACGTCAAGAAGATTGCCTGCGTCAGCAGAAAGCTCTACTACCACGGCTCAAAGGAGCTGACCGCCGAAGAGATCGAGGAGGCCTACCATTGCCCCGTGGAGATGATCGCCCACGGCATACCCCACAGAGTTTTGAGGGAGCACGACTGAAGATGATCGAAATATTCGCCTACGAGTTCATGCAGAGGGCCCTTCTCGCCGGCATAGTCGCTGCGATCCTCTGCGGCGTCATCGGGGTCTACGTCATCCTCAACAGGATAGTCTTCATCGGAGGAGGCATCGCCCACACCGCCTTCGGCGGGATCGGCCTCGGCTACCTCATCGGAAAAGACCCACTCATCTTTGCGGTCCTCTTCTCGGTGGCGGCGGCCCTGGGGATAGGGGCGATCAGCGATCGGTCGAAGGTCTCGGAGGATACCGCCATCGGCGTCTTCTGGGCTGCCGGAATGTCTCTTGGGATCGTCTTTGTGAGCGTGAGCCGCGGATACGCCCCAGACCTCTTCGATTACCTTTTCGGAAACATCCTCGCCGTATCCTGGGGCGACCTGAGGCTGATATCGATCCTGACCCTGGCCATGCTAGTCCTTGTGGCCCTCCTCAACAAGGATCTATTGATCCTCTCCTTCGATCCAAGCTACGGCGAGGCGGTGGGCCTTCCGGTGAAGGAGCTGCACCTCCTGCTTTTATGCATGGTGGCCCTCAGCGTCGTCGTCCTAATAAAGATAGTGGGGATAATCCTGGTGATAGCTCTTCTCACCATCCCTGGGGCCATCGGGAGGCAGCACGCTCGGAGCATCAAGGGGATCATGGCCCTCTCGATCCTTCTGGGCGCATCCTTCGTCTTCGTCGGCCTGGTCATATCCTACCAGCTGAACATCCCCTCGGGTGCGACGATTATTCTTGCTGCTGCAGCGACCTTCTTTGTCAGCACCCTCCTGACCCGATGACGGGAACTATTCCGCCTTTCTGGCTAGACTTGTACAACAAACTTATACGCCAAGGATACAAAGGGCAATCGACATGCGCCCAGATCGAATAAGCTCTTCCCTTTGCCTGCTCGTAGCTTTTCTACTTTCAGCCCTCTTCGCAGCCAACCCAGCAGGTGCAGCTTCCGTCTCTGGTGGAGTCCAGTTCGCGGGCGACCACTACAAGGTCGAGGGGGGGCCAAAAATAGACGTCTCTGTCGTCAACCCGGTCTTCGCCCCCGGAACCCCAGGGACCCTCAGACTGGTTTTGGCGAACAAAGGCGTCGTTGACCGGCTCGTTCCGGGAACCGTCCCTCCAGGCTCGGAGGAAGAGGCAGCTCAGGAGATGCTGGCGGAGTTCGGCTGTCTGGACGCATCGAACCTGAGGGCTGATCTTCGCACCGGCGGACAAATCGATGTCCTCTCCGGGCCGGTCCATCTCGACCTTCTCGGCCCTGGGGAGACGGCGGTCATCGAGTTCGATCTCAGGATCGAAGATGGAGCAGAGGGGCCCGTCCCCCTCAGCCTCGACCTAGAGTATGAACACCAGGTCGACGTCAGCTTCAGCAGCGGGACCGCCTCACCCCTCTACCTTCCTTCAAGCCTCCAGCTGGACCTCATCTTATCGGTCGAGGGCGACCCTCCAGCCCTGGAGCTGATGGAGTCGAGGTCCGACCTCGTCCCAGGCAAGAAGGGTTCCATCAGCATCATCGTCGGAAACGCCGGAGATAGGAGGGCTGCGAACTGTACCGCGCGGCTTCTGGCGGCATCGCCGTTCAATCCCCTGACAGATAGGTCGCGTCTCGGTGACATACCCCCCGGTGGGGTCGCAGTCGCTCGCTTTGACGTTTTGGTAGAGGGGACAGCCCCGCCTCAGGAGTACAGGATCGGCTGCGAGATCAGCCACGATGGAGGAGTTGCATCTCTTTCCATACCTCTGAATGTAGTTTCGGCCGAGGGTGCTCAGCTGAAGCTTGTTTTATTAGGGATCCTTTCGGGGGTCTCAGCCCTTGTGGCCTTCTGGCTAGTCCGCGAGAGGATGAACCGGCCGCCTCGGAGGCGAAGCTTGAGCTTCCGGTTCTGGAGATAGATAACGACTTTCCGTTCCGATCGCCGAGCTGGCGTTCATCAAACCGCCATTGATATCTTCAACCTCCGCATTCACTGGAACTTATGCTGGCGTTGCGGGCAGAGAAGATCTGCAAGAGTTTCAGGGGCCTCTTCAAGAAGAAGGAGGTTCTTCATGAGGTATCCCTATCCATCGAGGAGGGAGAAGTCTTCGGCATCCTCGGACCCAACGGCGCCGGAAAGACGACCCTCATGTCCATCTTCTCCACCCTCATCCGGCCGGACGAAGGCCGCCTGGAGGTCTTCGGCCTCGACGCCAAAAAAAAGACCCACGCCGTGCGGGAAAGGATCAACATCAGCAGCGGAAATCCCAACTTCCCCTGGAGCCTCACTGTCAGGGAGAATCTGAACCACTCGGCGATGCTCTACGGCCTCTACGGTCGAGATCTCGCGAGATCCGTCGATGAGGCGATTTCGGCCTTCGAGCTGGAGGCTCACGCCGACTCGAAATTTGAGACCCTGTCTACAGGCACCAAGCAGAGGGTCTCTCTCGCGAAGTCGATCCTGAATCGGCCCGAGATCCTCTTTCTCGACGAACCGACCTCTGGCCTCGACCCGGATATGGCATTGAAGACGAGAGCACTCATCAAAAAGATCTACCAGGAGCAGGAGATCACCGTCGTCCTCACAACCCATTACATGCCTGAGGCGGAGGAACTCTGCGATCGGATAGCATTCCTCCGGGGGGGGAGCCTGATCGCCCTCGGGACCCCCGGCGAGCTGAAGAGGGCTCTGAAGATCGGGCATCGGATCTTCGTCCAGTATGAGGGGGATCTCGACCCGATGAAGCTTCGGATAATCCCTGGGGTCATGGACGTGAGGGCGTCTCCCGGCAAGGTGGAGATGGTCTTCGACCACTCGGAGAGGGCCGTGAGCAGGATAATTAAGGCCTTTGAGGGGGCAGACATACTGGACATAGGCATAGATCAGCCCGATCTGGAGGACGTCTTCCTTGAATTGGCGAGGTGAGGTGAACAAGTTTCTCTCCGCGACCTACAAGAACTGGATAATATCAAAGCGGAACGTATTCACCGTATTCGAGTTGATCTTCTGGCCCTTCATAGGCCTTATCTCCATCGGCCTTCTTACCAGGTTTTTGGAGGTGACCGACGATATGGTGGCCTTCGTCCTCGTCGGAGCGATCGCCCTCAGTATCCTTCAGATCAGCCAGATCGACGTCGCATACATCCTCCTCTTCGACCTCTGGAGCAAGAGCATCAAGCAGACCTTCGTGGCTCCGATTCGGGGCTATCACCTGGTTTTTGGGGCTCTGCTCTTCGGAGTCATCAGGGGGGCGGTGGTATTTCTCATCCTGGCCGTGGCGAGCTCCCGCTTCTTCGGCTTCGACTTTCTCGCCGGGGGCCCCGTCACCGTCATCGTCTTTCTCGCCGGGATGTTCATCACCGCCGCTTCTATCGGGATGGCGGTATGCATATCGATCCTTCTCTTCGGCCAGAGGGCGGACGTCGCGGCCTGGAGCCTCAGCGGCATAATGATGCTGGTGAGCGGGGTCTACTACCCCGTGGAGATCCTCCCCGGACCCCTCCAGCTCCTCTCGAGGTCGACGCCTCTTACCTACTTCCTCGAGTACTACAGGGCAGCCTATGGCTATGGGTCTCACCATATACTTCTCGGAATGGGGCTTGCTCTCCTCTACTTTGCAGCGAGTCTGTTGGTCCTTAACATGGCGATCGAGAGGGCGAGGAAGACCGGCATGATGCTGAGGCTCTCGGAGTGATGGCCGATCCTTGGAATAACGTTTTAAAGTGGACCATTATTATTGGGTGGGGCGTTGAAATTGACCATCGAGGGCTTGATCGGCGATATCAGATTAGGAGACTTCCATCCCGTCAGGGTGATGGGAGTGATCAACCTCAGCCGCGAGTCGTTCTACGAGGAGTCCTTCGCAGGGCAGGATGCAGTTCTTGAGCGAGCCTTATCCTTCGCCGAAGAGGGGGCGGAGGTCCTGGACTTGGGTGCCGTATCTACGGCGCCGGGATCTCCCGCCATCCCCGAGGAGGAAGAGAAAAGGAGGCTCTTTCCCGCCCTCGACGTCGTCTTAGGCGGCGTGGAGGGTGACGTCACCATATCCGTAGATACCCAGAGAGCGAAGGTCGCCGATGAGGCCCTGTCGAGGGGAGCCTCCTGCATAAACGACGTCTCCGGCCTTCTGGACCCCGACATGGCCCGAACCGTCGCCGATCACGACGCATCCCTCATAATTATGGCCTCAAAAGAGAGGCCCGGCGATCTCCTCGAGATGGGAAATATAGTGGCTTCTTTGGGTGGTCGACTGAAGGATGCCGCCGAGGCCGGCGTCTCCCTCGAGAAGGTGACCATAGATCCCGGGATCGGCCATTGGACGCCGCCGAAGGGGCCGGGGCACGACCTCGCCATACTGGACGGCCTCCCCCGCCTTCGGGTGCTGAAGAGGCCGGTGATGGCCGCCGTATCCAGAAAGTCCTTCATCGGAGCGGTTTTAAATAAGACCAAACCCGCCGAGAGGCTTCAGGGGTCTCTCGCCGCCACCGCCGTTGCCGTCTACAACGGGGCCCATCTCGTCAGAACCCACGATGTCGCAGCCTCACTGGAGACTATCAGGATGGCCGAGGCGGTTCGAGGTGGGCCGTCGACGTCCGGGACCGAAGGCGAAATCGAGGTAGAGGTCTTAGCCCATTCGGGCCATCCCCAGGACCTCTCCTGGACCTTCGCGCAGTTGGGGGTTGGAGAGGGCGGCAGCAGAGCTCTCGGCGGCAAAGGCTCTTTTCGAACCCTGGCCGTTAGGGGCTTGACTTCCATGGAGGCGATAGTGATCAAACAGGAGATGCTGGCCCGGGGCGGGGACGCCGCGATCCCTATGGGCGCCCTTCGTTGTGATCCTGGAGAGATGGAGATTCTGATCCTGGGAACCCTGACCCAGATCCAGGGCCTCATCAAAAACCTTATGGGTCAGCCCTTCCAACTGCCCGCGGTGGCCAGAGCCATCGGGGAAGCTCTGGAGAGGCCGGAGGATCCAAAGCGGTATTGGTGAGGCTTTTGGAAGTTCTCGGAATAAAGACGGATCTGGTGAAGCCGGGGGATGATCTGATGGAGATCCTCTGGCAGGGTATGGAGAAAGCCGATCTCCACCTCGAGGAGGACGACATCCTGGTGATCGCAGAGAGCGCCGTCGCCACCGCCGAAGGCGGGGCGGTGAACCTCTTGAATGTGACCCCAAGCCCTCGAGCCCTGGAGCTGGCGGAGAAGTACAGAAAGGACCCGAGGGAGATGGAGCTCATCATCCGATGCTCTGATCGAATCATGGGCGGAATCCCCGGGGTCGTTCTGACGATTAAGGATGGCTTTCTTTACCCCAACGCCGGGATCGATCACTCCAACGCCCCGCCAGGATGTGTCGTATTATTTCCGGAGGATCCCCAGAGGTCAGCATCCCAGATAAGAAAGAGGCTGGAAGAGGCTTCGGGAAAGAGGATCGGCGTGGTCATCGGCGACAGCAGGACCCACCCTCTTCGCCTCGGGTGCGTCGGCGTGGCCCTGGCCTGTGACGGCATCGTCCCGGTGGAGGATGCGCGGGGCCAGAAGGACCTCTACGGAAGGGCCCTGGAGGTGACGAGGAAGGCCGTCGCCGACAACCTCGTCTCAGCGGCGGAGGTGGTCATGGGCGAGGGGGATGAGGGCGTTCCCGCCGTGATCATCCGGGGAGCCCCCGTGAAGTTCACTGGTGACGGCGATAAGATGAAGATCCCGAGCATAGCTCCCGAGGAGTGCATGTACATCGGCTCTCTCCGATGCGGCCCCCACCCTTACCAGGGTGGGTACGATCGACTGATAGAAGAGGCGAAGAAGGCCCTGGAGAGGGCTTACGCTCCATACTCGGGCTTTCGGGTCGGCGCGGCCCTCCTCACCAAGGGAGGGAAAGTGTACTCAGCCGCCAACGTGGAGAACGCCTCCAGCGGCGCCTCCATCTGCGCCGAGAGGACGGCGATCGCCACGGCCATCAGCGATGGGGAGATGAAGTTTGAGGCGCTAGCCGTCGTCGCCGACACCAAGGAGCCGGTCGCCCCCTGCGGCGTATGCAGGCAAACCCTGATCGAGTTCGGGGAGGACATCAAGGTCATAATGGCTAACATAAAAGGGGATGCCGAGATCGCGACGGTGGGAGAGCTCCTGCCAAACGCGTTCACGATGAAATATTCGAGAGATTAACGAATACTTATAAATATTTAATGTGATGAGAGGACGAAACCTATTTTAATGATTAGAGGACGAAGTGAACATAATCTTATGAGAAGGTAAGAAGGAGAAATTATGGACGCGAGAGATAGAGATAATTTTTGGTGCAAACGAGCCGAAAATTATGATGAACTATTCTGGACAAAGGACGAAGGATATCTAGATACAATAATAAATGTGAGTAATTTTAAATTTGAAGATTTGGTATTGGATGTTGGGGTAGGGACCGGTGCTGTAGCTAAACGGATTAAACCATATGTCAAGCATGTAATTGGGATTGACATTTCGGGCTCTATGATTGAAAAATGTAGATCTGAAGGTATATCCATAATTAAGTGGGATATCTGTGAAGCATTATTTGCAAATAAGATATTTGATAAAGTTGTCGCCAGGATGGTATTTCATCATATACTAGATGATCTTGATCTAGCTATAATGCGTTGTTACGAGCTTTTAAAGAATAATGGGAAAATAATTGTAGCAGAGGGTCTGCCCCCATCAAACGACCCTGATGTAATAGAGTGGTATAAAAATATGTTTAAATTAAAAGAGGAACGTTTGACTTTTACCTGCGAAGATCTAATAGATAGACTTTCCAAAGCAGGTTTTAATAATATATGTGCCTATGAATATAGAATGGCCGAATTTAGTATAAAAAACTGGCTTATTAATTCTGGTATCGAAAAAGAGAATCAGGATAAGATTATGGAAATGCATTTATCAGCAGATGAAAAAATAAAATCTGTATATAATGCGAAATACGTAAATGGAGATTGTTTTGTAGATACTAAGAATATAATAATAGTTGCTGAAAAATAGAGTTATCTGAAAACGTCTGAATCGCCACTCAAATCCTTCATATCAATAGTTTCGTAATTTCTTCAGCGCATCTTTGAGATGAGTTCCCATCCGAATATTTACAAATTTTTTTAATAAATTCTACTCTAGCAATTTTATACTCATCTTCGTTGTCTAAAACTTTCTGCATTAAATAAAAAAAATCTTCTTTACTTTGCGAAAAATATCCTATTTCATTGCTTAATTCGGGAATTAGTTTCTCCTTAGCTATCCCAAAATCCAAATAAATCATCGGTCTATTTAAGAGAGCGAAATCTCGTCCGATGCTTGAATGGTCAGTTATTAGCAGGTCACTAATGTATAATATTGGTTCAGTGATGGGATATGTATTAAACGGGAGATAGTAAATATTATTCGTTTTTTCGATATACTTAATAAGCTTCAATGCAGTTTCTTTTTCATCTCTTTCCCAATTGGGATGCATCCTTATTATAAAATTACAATTCTTCTTCATACAAAATTCATCGATATCTCTAATTATTATTTCATCGTTTTCAAAAGGAAAAAATGGCTTGTTTTTTTCACCTGCTGCAGGTTTACCCCATGTAGTTGCATAAAGAATGTTCTTATTTTTCTGAGGAATCCTCATATGTCTCATAATTTTTTGTCTATCAAATCTATTATCCACTAAAGGATCTGTTCTGGGAAAACCGGTTAACTTTAACTTCCCTGAAAGGGTTTCATCTTTCGATAAATAATGCTGCATGAAAAAATCAGATGGGATGATACCAATGTCATAATCTTTCAACATTTTTACTCTGCCGTCGCTTGTCCCATCCAATGCTTCTACAGCATGCCACAGATCCACCCATTTGCTCTTATGCTTTTTCGATAGAGAAAATAGATAGTATTCCGGTATATAGAAAGGGCCGTGGCTTGTAACCCATACATTAGTTTTTACGAAAAGAGGAATCTTTCTTATATCTCGGCAATGATACGCGTCCACGTTCTCTTCCGTCAATCTTTCTAATTCCGCCGAGTTTTCAGTAACAAAATATAGTTTTACATTATTATAATTTTGGTTCATCTCCTCATACAGATATTTAATATTTCCATTGAAATGCTGAGATGCAAAGCCAACGATCTTCTCATCATTTCCAGATAACTTAGGGATAGATAAATACAATAGATAAGCAAAATTAAATAGTGCTAAATTTGCTGCATACTTGTAAGTATTTATATTGCTTAATTTTGATATCATGCTGTGTCCTCGGACGGATTGTACCATATATCTTGGATAATCTCTTTTAATTCATTCTCTCTTCTCTCAAGTGAGAATATTTTGATTATTCTCTCCCTAGCCCCGGCTCCCTTCTCCGATTTTAGCGCCTTCTTTATAGCTTCTGCGGTTGCCTCTGGATCGCCATATGGGACATAAAACCCTGTGTCTCCAACCACCTCCGGCAGTGCTCCCCTCTCCGTCACCACCGGGACGCATCCACACAACATGGCCTCTGCAAGGGCCATTCCGAAAGACTCCCGATAGGATAGTTGGCAATAGACTTTAGCCTTTTGGTACCAACTGATCAATTCGTCCTGAGAAACGTGCCCAAAGAGCTTTATGTTCTTCCGAAGATTGGGGGTTTTGAGGGTATCCATATCTATTTCTGATAGACCAATTACGACAAATTCAGTATCAGGGATAAGTGCAGCTATCTGAGTGAAAATATCTAGTCCCTTCAATGTTATTACGCTCCCCCAACCAGAAGCAACAGTTATTACTAAATTGCATTTTTCACAACCGGGCATAAATTTTTCAGAATTAATACCATTATAAACAGTTTGCACATTCCGCGGTTTTACGTGAAACAAAACTTCCCTTTTTGTAAAATCCGATACCGGTAAAATTATATCTGCGTATTTCAATGCGAATTTCGTGAAAGTTTTCTTGTGCCAACCCAGTGTAAACTGCCCATAATTAATCTCCGGCACATAGGCCACATCAAAACCACCAGCAACTACAATGGCCTTCTTTCTGAGGATTTTTGAGAATAACACCGCCAGAAATGCATGCCCTCCGGCGAACCACGAAAAGGATACGTCTGACCGCCAAATGACCGCCATCATCCCTAAGGCGTCCCACGCCCGCCTATAATTAAACTTATCTACGCAAAAATGTTTTGATAATATTCTGTAATCGTTCCTTATGAACGAGGCATTGGGCGAATAACATACAAACGCCACTCTTATTTCAGGGGTCGTCTTATTTGTATCATTAATAAGTTCATATACCATTTAATATAATCTCCATAGATCTATTCGGCGCATCACCGTTCCTCTTCAAAATATCATGTATATATCCTTTCTGGCCCTGCAACCGGGGAAATATTATCGATTCAGTAGGTGCTGGAGTATCCTTTAGGCCCTGAGCAGTCTTTTGAAAAATAAAAGTTCCTCTTTTGTCATCCCTCTTAAAAGCAATAAAATTGCCGCGTAGATGAAGGCACAGACTCCAATGGTAATCATCATATTTGATAATCCTCCTTCGGGGTTCCATATGATAATTACGAAAGACATAGCGATCGATGCGAAGATGCTCTTCGATATGAAGAGAAGATCAACATCAAATCGGAGATATTTAAAAGAATAATATATACCTACAATGAATACGAATAAATAGGCTACAAGAGTCGCGATTGCAGCGCCAACTATCCCTATGTACGGAACTAATACCAGGCTAAGCCCCAAGTTCAGTATAGCTGCTAGAGTATAAATAGATCCCATTATCGCCGTCTTCTTCTCCATGATAACTACGTGATTGACAATCACAGAGGCCCCAAAAAACACCGTACCAACGGCCACAAATGGTGTGACCAAATATCCCTCTCTCGCGATCGCTGACGTAGAAAGCATCTCCAACAGAGGCTCCGATAAAAGGGATAAACCAAACGAGGAGGGTATAGCCAATAATAAGAAATATTTCAACGAATATTTCAAAACCATCTTTGCCTCCTTCATTTTGTGTTCATCGTAATATTTCGATAAGATAGCGGGCAATATGATTGTGAGTGGTGCTACAAACATATATATGGCGTAGCCTAACGTGTATCCAGGAGAGTAATACCCCACAAAAGCCGTTCCCAGAAGTATACCAATAACGTAGCGATCGCTTGAGTTTACCACCCAGCGCGATAAATTCCCAGGAATGGTGGGCAGACCAAAAACAATATAATCCCTCAAATTTGTGAATTTGGGAATTTTAATGCCTATCTCTGAGACGATAAGCGAGACCATAATTAAAAACACCAAAAATCTCGAGACCAATATCCCCATCGCAGCCCCAGCGATTCCGTGACCAGATGATACGAAACGGACAACCAATGCAATATTTAAACATGTTTGTATAAGCAAAAATGAGGAGTATTTTTTCATCTGTTGAGATGTTCTAAAAAAATTTAATTGGACATTATTTAGGCATTCGATAAAGAGTATCAAAGACAATATTTTTACTACAGTCTGATTACCATCGAATAAGGTCGAGGCTACTATTCCGGAGGACGAAAACAACAACAAGGTGACGACCAAACTTGCACATAATACGATAGCGTATATGGAATAATACCCCTCTTGAATCTCCTCTCTTCTTTTTGCACCCGCCAGGAATCTGACCATCGCGTATGGGAGCCCTAGAAGTATGACCGATGGTATTAAGCCGATGGTAACGATAATTTGTGCCCAAATTCCGTATTCTTCGATGGAAAGCGTCTTTGTCAGAATCGGTAGAAGGATAATCCCGCTTAGGCTTATAAGAAGATTTGTTATGCCTGTCAATCCTATTCTCTGCGCAAAGAGTCTGTACTCGCTCATTCCTGCACCTTTGTTCTATAATAAAATAAATATATTCAAGAAAATTTGTCGCAATGAATTAATCTATGGCAATTGATATTAAATCTTAATTCTCGAATATTGTTTGAATATACAATTCTATATATTGATTTATACATTTGATATCCAGCATTATAATAATCCCTCGTAAACCTCTCTGATCGTCTCCCTGTTGTCCTCCCACAACCTGTAGTCCTCATCTCTCAACGGTTCTGGTTTCTGGTTGAGATATTCGCATACTGCGTCCTCTAAGTGAGAGCTCTTTACTACTATGAGGTTTTTCCTATCCTCTTCTTTCGTAATCCCAGAAGCGATCACAAGCTTTCCGAGATTTAGATATTCACTGACTTTCAAAACACTCCGGTCAGTTAAATAGGGAGTCATTGTGGTATCATTTATGGTGACAAGGCACATCTTCGCCCGTCTCACAAGGGAAGGAATCTTCTCGTGTGGCTGCCAACCAAATGCTTTCACGTTTTTGGGCATCTTCCTCAGATGCCACCAGGCAAAGGGACCTCCCCCTACGATCCAAATCTCTTCATCAGGGACCTTCTTTGCGACTCGCAAGAGATTTTTAATTCCTTCTTTTCTGCAGATTCTTCCCACAAATATTATAGCCTCATCTCCCAAGCCCTCGCTTTCACCCTTTTGAATAAATTTTTTTGTTGGGTAGTTGGGTATCACGTAGATCTCCTTTTTCCCAGCTCCATCGTATGACCTCAGCTTCTCCTCCAAGGGCGTATTAACTGTGGTTATGGCATCAGCATTTATCGCCAATTTCCTCTCGAAATGCTCCCCGAATATTCTTCCTGGATATCCAAAACTCATCTGCACCGAAAGTCCCCAGGGAGACCTGTAATCGTAGATCAGTTTATCGAAGTAAGAGCCTTTCATCTTTGGAATGTTTCGATATATCACATCGGGAACATTGAAGACTTGAACCACGTCAGGTCTTTCTTTCTTTATAACGGCGTTAGCCTCTCTAGCAACGCGCTCCCAATTCATTGTGTCGAAATGGGGCACAATCACTTCATACCCCAGCTCTCCCAACGTCTCTTGGAATTTTTTAAGTCGAATGGTCATATTGGGCCTGTTGGCCAAGAGCATCAATCTCATATGAACCCCCAAATTAAATTATTATTTAATTATCTCCTTAAATAGAGCCACTGCGATAAATACTGGATTGCCACTTAAATTTTTATATATTATGTCAGATTAATTACATGCCCAATCCGTTTTTCGTAATAATTCGTGATTATAAGTTGTCATCGATTCAGAAGGCCTTAATGCCGCCCCATGTCCTCGATATAGATCTGCTGAGGTCTCCTATTTTTCCCAGCCACAAGATTCGCAATTATCGTCTCCATCTCCCTCGCCTTCCTCTTCCAGCTGTAGTTCGTCATGTCCACCTCAAAGCTTCTCGGACTGTTCTTGATCTCCAGAACCTTGTCTGAGAACTCTTTCATATCCCGATAGATAAAAAGATTCTCGCCCCCGATCTTAATCATGTCAGGGATGGGCGTAGAGAGTATGGGCTTTCCACAGGCAGAATACTCAAAGAACTTGTTTGGAAGGGCTATGTCGACCCAATCGTCGGGCAGAAGAGGTATGAGGCACAGGTCCATAGCGGAGATATAGCTTGGAAGCTCCTCGTACTCGACTAAGCCCGAGAATACCACCTTATCTTCGATCCCAAGCTTCTTCGTCAGCTTTTCGAGCTCCTGGTCGTAATCGGTGAATAGAGACCCACCTACGACCAATAATCTAAGGTCGCCCTCGCCTTCAGAAATTTTCGCGAAGCTTTTTATGACCTGATCCAACGCATACCATCTTTCAACGCTGCCCGAAAAGCCTATGACGAAATCATCTTCATCCAGCCCCAACCTTCGTTTCCCCAAAACTGAGTCCATGGGTTTGAAATAGTCGGTATTCACGCCGTTCGTGATCAATTTAGCGTCGAACCCGCGATCGTTCAAACGCTCGACAAGAGATGGCGAGACTGTCGTTATTTGATCGCTCATTCCCAGATTATACTTTGTAATCTGCCATACGCCGTTCCTCAGGGTCCATTTAAGCACCGGATTTTTGTAATATGATGCTGCAGAATCCGGAAACCAGTCTTTCAAATCGAATATCGTTGGAACCCCACACTTTTTGGCGGCCTTTACGGCTGCAGTTCCGGCCAGGACGTGAGAGGCAACTACGGCGTCAATCTCTTCCTCCTCAATAAGGCCTTTGATCACCTTATAATGGTGGGGTGCATTAAACAGATAATGAAGTGCAGGGTTCTTGAATGGGTACTTGGTGGCCTCATGTACGATGAGTCTTGTTTCTCGCTCCTTGCCTTCGCTTACGTGAAAATGAGGGACATGGACTTCATGTCTCTTTGCAAGCTCTTCAAATATGTAGTGGTGTCGAGAGGGCACAGGATGATGTATATAATCCTGGGTGGATACGAGCAGTATTCTCATTTTTATGCGCCGCCCCGTAGATGAGTACTCTTAATATATAGGTTACTCTGCGTTTTAACCTTATTTCCATAATATTTTTGTGGAAATATTGCGAGTGGCGCGAAAGCGTGAAGGCTACTTGGGTGGAGTATATATTTCAGTTCGTGTTTGACGTTAGCGGGACTTTGAGGTTGATTTGATGATTCCCGTAGCAAAACCGGTACTTTCCGGAGAGGAGATAGAAGGGATAAAGGCGGTTCTCGATAGTGGAATCCTCGCCCAGGGAGATGTAGTGGCAAAGTTTGAAGAGAGGTTCGCCGGGTACGTGGGCGCAAGCTGCGGAGTTGCCACGAACAGTGGGACCTCGGCCCTCCACGCAGCCCTCGCAGCCCTGGGCGTAGGGGAGGGCGACGAAGTGATAACAACCCCTTTCACCTTCATCGCGACCGCCACCAGCATCTTGATGCAGAGGGCGAGGCCGGTCTTCTGCGACATAGATCCAGAGACTTACAACATGGATCCAGATCTCATCGCTGAGGCAGTGACGAAGAGGACGAAGGCCATCATCCCAGTCCACCTCTACGGCCTTCCATGCGATATGAAGCCGGTCATGGAGATCGCCCAGGACTATGGACTGAAGGTGGTAGAGGACGCCTGCCAGGCCCACGGCGCCGAATGCCACGGCCGAAAGGTCGGATCGATAGGTGAAGCTGGAGTCTTCAGCTTCTACCCCACAAAGAACATGACCACCGGCGAGGGGGGGATGATCACGACCTCAGACCCCCAACTGGCCGAGAGGGCCCGCATGATCAGGAATCATGGTCAGAGCCAGAGGTACCTTCACGTGATGATGGGCTACAACTACCGGATGACAAATATCGCTGCGGCCATCGGCCTATCCCAGCTGGAGACGTTGGACCGATTCAACGCAAAAAGAAGGGAGAACGCCGGCTATTACGACGAGAACCTCAAGGTCAAAACCCCCTTTGTCCCCGAAGGGATGAAGCATGTCTACCACCAGTACACCATCGAGGTGGAGGGGCGAGAGGAATTCTTGAGGCACCTCGAAAGCCACGGTGTGGGTTATGGTGTGTACTACCCCATCCCGGTGCATAAACAGCCCCTATTCAAAGATTACAACGATATCGCTCTTCCAAATGCAGAGGCGGCCGGCGAGAGGGTGGCGTCAATTCCGGTTCATCCTGGACTCGCCGAAGATGAGAGAGATCTGGTGGTTCAGACGGTGAACGGCTATGAGTGAGCCCCTCCTTCTCGGAGAAGTTCGCCTGGGAGTTGGATGCGTCATCCAGGATGGCGTGATCATCGGATCAGATGATGGAGTCGTCGTCATCGGCGACGGTGCGACGATAAGAAGTGGAACCGTGATATACCCCTCCACGAGGATCGGCCACGGGCTTCGTACCGGCCATAACGTCCTGATCCGAGAGAATACGATAATAGGAAATCGCGTCCTCATCGGCACCAACGCTGTTGTGGACGGAAACTGCAAAATAGGGGACGATGTCAGCGTCCAGACGAACGTCTACATCACCACCAACACCACCATCGAAGACGGGGTCTTCATGGGCCCCTGCTCTGTCACCTCCAACGACAAGTACATGGTCCGAGGGGCGAAGCTGATAGGGCCCCTGATAAAGAGGGGTGCCAGGATCGGAGCGAACGCCACCATACTGCCGGGCGTGGTCGTGGGCGAGGGCGCAGTAGTCGGCGCAGGGTCGGTGGTCACCCGGGACGTGGGAGATGGAGAGACGGTCGTGGGAAACCCAGCGAGAAGGCAAAGTTGAGAAGGTCGGGTAGAAGAGATGAAAATTGGAGTAATTGGCACCGGAAACATGGGAAGAAACCATGTGCGGGTATATTCTGAGATGAGGGATGTCGAAGGGGTGTACGTTTACGACCCCGATGAAAGGGCGGCAAAGAGGATGAGCGAATCTTTCGGCGCTGCTTCTTGCGATTCAATCGGGTCTCTCCTAAAAAAGGTCGATGCAGTGAGCATATGCGTCCCGACCAGATACCATTTCGACGTCACCAAGGAGGCAGTAGAGACGGGCGTCAGCTGCCTGATCGAGAAGCCCATCGCCTCCGATTCAGAAGAAGGAGAGCGACTGCTCAGGATCATCCCCGAAGATCTGGTCGTGGGCGTGGGCCACATCGAGAGGTTCAACCCCATCGTAAGAGAGATCAAAAATCTTATAAAAACTCCGAGATATGTAGATATAAGACGCCATAATCCCGCCTCATCGAGGATAACTGATGCTGGCGTTGTGGTAGATCTGATGATCCACGACATAGACCTCATCTGGAACTACTTCTTCGATGGCCAGCAGAGCTCTGATCTATGTTCTCTCGGAGACGACGACCTCCGAAAGATGATCGCCAGGTTCAACGGCTGCGTGGTCTCATTATCTGCGAGCAGGATAGCCTGCCGGAAGATAAGGACGATTCATGTCGAAGAGGAAGGAATCACCATAGACGGCGATTTCATGAACCAGGAGTTGTACATCTACAGAAAGCCGGATAAGTACGAGGTGGAGAATACCCGTTATTCTCAGGAGAACATCATCGAGAAGGTGCAGGTAAACAAGGTGGAACCTCTGAAAGAGGAGCTGAAAACCTTCATAGATTGTGTCAGGGGCGGAAGGCAGTTTCCAGTCACCCCCGACCAGGCGGTTCTCAACCTGAAGATCGCAGAGCAGGATGTATAGATTGGCACGTGCTTTTTGGTCGACTACGGAGATATTCTGAGGGGATGAATCATTGTGAAGATTGGAGTCGTGGGATTGGGCAAAGCCGGTCTGCCGCTGGCCTCTGTGGTGGCCGACAGCGGCCTGGAGGTGATCGGCATCGACGTCGACGAGAGAAGATGCGAGATGATCAACGAGGGCGTCAATCCGATACCTGAAGAGGCGGGGTTAGACGAGCTGATCAGAAAACACGGTGGAAAGACGCTCATAGCAACTCCCAGATACGAGGACGCCAGGGAGTGTACCAATTTCATAATAATTGTGCCCCTCTTCATCGATGAAGGCCACCGTCCTGACTACTCCATTCTGGAAGGCGCCTTTAGGAACGTTGGCAAAATTCTCAAGAGGGGAGATCTGGTGGTTTTAGAGACGACGGTTCCGCCCACCACGACCGAAACCATAGTCCGGGAGTGGCTTGAAGGGGAGAGCGACCTTCTGATGGGCGATTTTTATCTGGCCTATTCTCCAGAGAGGATAATGACCGGCTATAGTATATCCCGACTCAGGGGGTTTCCCAAGATAATCGGTGGAGTAGATGAGATGAGCGGGACTCGAGCCTTCGAGCTTTATGAAAAATTCATCCCAAATCTTCAGAAGGTTTCCAGCTCCAGGACGGCGGAGTTCGTCAAGATCATCGAGGGAAGCTACAGGGACGTCAACATCGCCTTGGCCAACGAGATATTTAAGATCGCAGAGGAATTGGAGATCGACTTTTATGAGGCGAGGAGTTATGCGAACCACGAATATTGTCACATTCATCTGCCGTCGACGGGCGTTGGTGGGCACTGCATCCCCGTATATCCCTGGTTTTTGATCAATGAGATGGAGAAGAGAGAGAAGTTCAGCCTTGCCGAGCTGCAGAGAACCTCAAGGAAGATCAACGACGAGATGGCAGGGCACTGGGCGGAGAAGATAATTCTCGGGGCTCTAAAGATAGATAGACCCTTGAGCCAGGTCAAGATCTGCCTCAAAGGGATAACTTATAGAAAAGGTGTAAAAGGTATCTACCACAGCAGAAACCTCGCCCTGGCGAAGCTTTTGGCGCGAAAAGAGCTTCGGGTTGGAGTCTACGATGATCTCTTCTCAAAGGAGGAGATCGAGAGCCTGGGCCTCAATTTCATGAATCCAGGTGATGCTGATCTGGTCTTCGACTGCTTTGAGCTGAGCTTTTCACAGTGAAACCCGTTCATTCTACGGTAACGCTCTTTGCCAGGTTTCGCGGCTTGTCTATGGGAAGCCCCCTGGCATCGGCGGTGTAGTAGGCGAGGAGCTGCAGGGCCACAGTGCAGAGGACCGAGGAGAATACAGGCCTCGCCCCAGGGATCTCGACGACGGTGGTGGCGATCTTGGGAATGTCGGGATCGCCTTCAGAGGCAAAAGCGATGACGTCTGCTCCTCTAGCCCTCACCTCCTTGATGTTGGCCTGGATCTTCTTTCCATGGGTTGCAAGAGCTACCACGGGGGTACCATCGGTGATCAGAGCGAGGGGGCCGTGCTTCAGCTCGCCTGCCGGGTAGCCCTCCGCAGGGATGTAAGAGATCTCTTTCATCTTGAGGGCACCTTCGAGGGCGATGGGATAGAGGAAATCCCTGCCGATGAAGAAGTACTGGTTATTTTTGGCGTACTCTTCTGCGATCTCTCGTATGACATCTCGCCCGTCCAGCACCTCCTGGACCTGGCCCGGCAGCCTCGCCAGCTCCACCAGCATCTTTCTGGCATTTTCGTAGCTCAGATAGTTCCTGGCCCTGCCCAGCTTTATGGCCAGAAGGATCATGGCCACCAGCTGGCCTGTGAAGGTCTTGGTGGCTGCGACTCCGATCTCTGGGCCGCAGCGGGTGTAGATCGTCCCATCGACCATATTCGTCACGGTGCTGCCCACCACGTTGGTTATGGCGAGCCTCTTAACACCGAAGGTGCTGGCCTTCTTCATGGCGTTCAGGGTGTCGGCGGTCTCGCCGGACTGGGTGATGCTCAAGAGGAGGGTTCCGGGCTTCAGAAGTAGATGCTGGAACTCCGAGGCCACCTCGATATCCACGGGAAGGCCTGCAGCTTTGGGATATAGATATTTGGCCAGGAGACCCGCATGGTAAGAGGTCCCACAGGCGATGATCGAAAACCGATCGAGCGACTTTATCTCTAAGTCTGTAAGACCGATATCCATCCGAACCTCGCCGTCAATCTCCGAGGTCCTGGACGCCAAAGTCTCCTGAATCGCTCTGGGCTGTTCGTAAATCTCTTTGAGCATGAAATGAGGGTATCCCGCCTTCTCGGCGGCGTCGACGTCCCAGTCCACCCTCTCCAAATCGATAGGTAAAGACCTCCCAGCAACATCCCTCAGAGTTACGGTCTCGGCATCGATTATGGCGATCTCATCATCCTTCATCCTGATGACGTCCCGGGTATAGGGGAGAAGGGCTGAAACGTCGGAAGCCACGTAGTTTGCGCCTTCGCCGACGCCGATCACCAGCGGGCTCTCCTTCCGCGCACAAACGAGCCGCGGCGAACCCTTGGCCATGACCGCAATTGCGAAGGACCCCTCCACCAGGGAGACCGCTGACGCTACAGCCTCCGCCAGATCCCCTCGATAGCAGGATCCTATCAGGTGAGCCAAGACCTCGGTATCCGTCTCGGACCTGAACTCGACCCCCCCCCGCATGAGCTGCTCTTTCAATGCCAGGTAGTTCTCGATGATGCCGTTGTGGACCACGGCCACGTCATCGGAGACATGAGGATGGGCATTTACGGCGGTGGGGGGACCGTGGGTGGCCCACCGAGTGTGTCCTATGCCCATATTCTCCCCAGGGGAGCCGATGTCACGATAGATCTTCTCGAGGTCTTCTATCCTGCCAGCAGATTTGACGACCTGAATTTCGCCGTTGGATATTATCGCCACCCCGGCAGAATCGTATCCACGGTATTCCAACCTTTTCAGAGTATCGAAGAGGATGGGTCCAGCCTTGTCGTGGCCCGCATATCCGACTATGCCGCACATCTCAGATCACCCTGGTTCCCCTCTCGATCCAACCGCGAATCTCAGTCCCTGAACCTATCTTGGATCCGGTTCCCACCAGCGTCCCTGGATGCATCAGCACCCTCCCACCTACGATCACGTTGTCGGCCACCACCGCTCCGAACTCTGCGCGATGAAACTCGTCTTCTATCGGCACCACCGATTCGCCCGATTCAGCTATCAGATGATCGCCGAAGCTGGAACTGGCCCCAAAAACAGAGCAGGATACGACAGATCCTGCCCCAATTCTAGCGCCGTTCATGATAATGCTGTTTCTGATCTCAGTGTGAGATCCGATCTTCACTGAGTCACCTATTGAGGTCGTCGGGAGAACTGTCACGTTCGGCCCCAGGTCGCAGTTCTTGCCTATAGATACTGGACCTACGATGTAAGATCCCGACCTCACTATGCTCCCCCGCCCTATCTCCACAGGGCCTCGGAGCCGTGCTCCCTCCTCGATCTCACCCTCTACCTTCGGCTCGCCGATTTCTGGTACGCTGCTGTTCGCCTCCAGAAGGTCCCAGGCGAATATGGCGTCTGCCCATAAGCCGTCGGTAATCTTGGCCCTCACATCAAGGCCCTCCTCGATCATGAGGGCGATGGTCTGGGTCAGCTCATAAGAACCTCTCTCAGATATCGGTGTCCTGGGCAGCTCGTCGAAGATCTCAGGGCTGAACCTGTAGACTCCCGTGTTGAGGATGCCTGCACAGGGGCGACCCGGCTTCTCAAGTATTTTTGTCACCTTCGCCCCCTCCACCGTCAGAACGCCGTAATCTCCAGCATGCTCTCGGAGAGCGGCCAGTATCACATTCTCGCCCTCCGCCAGAAGAATGTCCTCTACGGCCGTTTCGTCGACGAGATTGTCACCGTTGACCACCAGGAGGGGACCATCGACGCGGGATTCGACCTTGCTCAAGGCGTCGGCGGTGCCGAGCTGCTCGTCTTGTACCACGTACTCGATCTCGACACCGTATTGGACGCCGTCCCCGAAGTAGTCCATGATCCGCTCTTTCTGGTAGCCGACGACGACCACCAGTTCGCGCACTCCTTTCGCTGCCAGAGCCCCGATTACGTATTCCATGAAAGGCCTGTTTCTCACGGAGAGCATGACCTTGGGCCGCGTCTGGGTCAGGGGCCTGCATCTCCTGCCCTCTCCTGCCGCCAGTATAACCGCTTTCAAGATAAGATCACAGCCGAGATAGTATGATGACGTCTTAATTCCCAATATTTGGCTTTATACTTTTCCGGGATATGTTGAATCTCTGCGCCGATATCCGGAGACGCTATTTTCGCCTCTCTGTCGTGACCCGCCCCCGCAGCACCTCGCCGGGCTCGCTCCGATAGCCAGACCCGATCACAGTTCCAGGATATATCGATGTATTGATTCCGGTCTTGACGTCGTCGCCCATTATGACACCCAGTTTATGTCTCGCGGTCTTCACCCACTCACCCCTGATGTAGGACTGGATGTCTCCACGATCGTGACGGAGATTTGCAACAATCGTTCCAGCCCCGAAGTTGCAGTTCGATCCGATGACGCTATCTCCGACATAGCTCAGGTGGGCGACGTTGGTATTTTCCATGATGGTGCTGTTTTTGATCTCTACGGCGTTTCCTATGCGGACGTTATCTCCTATGCACGTATAAGGCCTGATGAAACAGTTGGGCCCGATGTCGCAGTTCTCTCCGATCACCACAGGCCCCTCGATGTAAGAGCCAGACCTTATTCTCGTCCCGACGCCGACAGATACCCTTCCTGAGAGGGTGGCGTTCGGCTCCACGTCACCCAGGACGGAGTATTGCTCAGAGCTGAGCAGCTTTTCATTGGCGTTCAACAGGTCCCAGGGTCTGCCGATCTCTATCCACTCTTCGATCTCGGCCACCCGTATCTCTTCTCCCCTCGATACGAGGGCGTTCAAACCGTCGGTGAGCTCATACTCCCCCCTCTCGGAGACGGGAACGTCTCTCAGGACGTCGAAGATCTTCTCATTGAGGAGGTAGATTCCCGCATTGGCCAGATCTGATGGAGGTGACCTGCTCTTCTCCTTCACGGACTTTAGCTCCCCCCTCTCCACCTCGAATACGCCGTATCTTGAGGGATCCGGGACCCGTTTAGCAGCCACTGCAAGCCCGTCCGTCCCCACCATCCACTTCAGAGATGATTCATCGGTCAGAACGTCGCCGTTGAGCACCAGGAACCGGTCTTTTGCCATCTCTTCGGCCACCATTAGAGCATGGCCTGTACCAAGCTGTTCTTTTTGGACTACGTACTCTATCTTTGTTCCAAAATCGCTGCCGTCTTCGAACCTCTCCGTGATGGATTCCAATCGGTAGCCCACGACGAAGATGAACTCGGTTATTCCGGCGTTTGATGCTCTTTTGACCATATGTTCGAGGAAGGGCTTTCCCCCGGCGGGAAGCATGACCTTGGGCCGCGAAGAGGTGAGCGGCCTCATCCTCGAACCTTCGCCTGCTGCTAAAACGATCGCCTGCATGAATAGATTTCCACCTCGAATATCATTTTGGGCATCTTCACCCTCTTCCAATCACCCCGAGCCGCCCACCGTCGCCTCTTCGATGAGGAGGTGGGGCGAGCCGTCGCTGACCGGCACCAACTGGCCGGACTTTCCACACCTTCCGCTATTGAATTTTAGATCGTCTCCGACAGCCTTGACCTTCTCCAGGATCTCCAGGATGTGACCCGAGAGGGAGACGTCCCTAAGAAGCGACCTGATCTCACCCTCCTCCACCAGGTAGCCGCGCTTGGCGTTGAACTGAAATACCCCCTCGGCGGTGCTCACCTGGCCACCTCTGCTCCCCAGAAGGTAGACCCCGTCTTTCATCTCCTCCAGGATCTCAGGGAGCTTCCAGCCGTCTTTGGCGGGAGCGATGTAGGTGTTGCTCATCCTCACCACAGGCCTTGCACACCCCTGGGCCCGGGCGTTCCGAGGGGTCCCCCCCAATCGACCCGCAGTCTCCCGGGAGTGGAGGTAGGACCGGAGAACTCCGTCCTCGACGATGACCGTCTCGCCTGAACTGGACCCCTCGTCGTCGAAGGGGTAGTGGCCATAGAGGGGGAGGCTCGGATCGTCCTTTACCGTCACCAGCTCTGAGCCGATCACATCGCCGATCTTCCCCTCCAGGATCGATCCCCCCTCGAGGACAATGTCCGCCTCGGCGGCGTGGCCCACTGCCTCGTGGACGAAGACGCCCCCTAGCTCCTGGTCGACGACGACGGGATAGCTCCCGCCCTTGGGTGCCTTCGCGTCCAGGAGGGCGACGGCGGTCTCCCCAGCCCTCCGGGCGAGGCCCACAGCATCGACCTCATCGAAGAGCTCAAGGCCCATGGTTCCGGCCTTGCTCTCCATCCCGGCCTGATAAAGCCCCGCCCGGCTCGCCACGGCGGTGACGTAGAAGCCGACCCTCGTCGTCTCATGCTCGAGATCTCTCCCGTCAGAGCTGGTATAATGGGTATTCACCAAAACCTCGTTGTAGACCGCCTGGGTGCTGGATACCCCTTCCACCTTCGCTGCGTCTTCGACCTCCCGGATCAGCCCGACCTTCTCCTCCAGGGAGAGGTCGCCCGGGTCCTTCTTCACCCGGATTTTTTCGCTTTTTCCGGGCAGCGAAGACGCTAGTTTTAGCGTCTCCTCTCCGCCTATCCTCAGAGCGGTCCTTTTTGCAGTCTCTAGACATCCCGGCAGATCGTCCAGGCTCTCGGTCTGGACGAATCCCCAGGACCCTCCGAATAGGGCCCTGATGGCAGCCCCAAGAAAGAAGCTCTCAGAGATCTCATCCAGCTCCCCGTTGTCGAGGACTATCCTGGTGCTCTTGCCCCGTAGCACCCTAAGATCGTGAAACTCGTCCATCTGATGTACCTCACCAAGCCATCTCGATGAGAGGATCACATTGGTACGACTTAACCCTGTCTATGGGCAGATATAGAATGGCATAATATGAACAATTTCTTAAAAAAAGAGGTGACCCGCGGGGTTGGAGGGGGCCAGGCTAATCTGGCCACCCCTCTACAGGCTTTTGCTCGGGGTCGTTATCGGCTCGGGCAGGATTATACCAAGCTTCTTCTCCGCGGCGAACTTCTTCAACTTCTCCAGAAGCTTCGGCTTTTGGCCCGAGAAGCTGTACTCGAAGACCTCGCTGATGGAGGTGACCGGGATGATCTTGATCCTGTCCTTGAAGGTGTCGTCGATGAGGACATCCCCCTCGTTGGACTTGGGGATGAGGACGGTGGTGATCCCGGCCTGAGCCGCGGCCTCGATCTTCTGGGTGACGCCTCCGACTGGGAGGACGTCGCCCCTCACCGAGAGGGAGCCGGTCATGGCTATGTTCTGCTTGATGGGGACGCTCTCAAGAGCCGATATCACGGCTGTAGCTATGGATATGGAGGCGCTGTCCCCCTCGACCCCCTCGTAGGTCCCTATGAACTGGATGTGGACGTCCTTGTTGGTGATGTCCTCGCCGAGGAACTTCTTTATCAGGGCGGAGACGTTCTGGACCGCCTCCTTGGCGATCTCCTGGAGCCTTCCGGTGGCGATCACCTTCCCCTCCTCTTTGGACTGGGCGGGGGTCACCTCGGCCATGATGGGGAGGACTATCCCCGAGTCGCCGACGACGGCGAGGCCGTTTACCCTGCCGATCTCGGCGCCGGCGTTCTTGAACATGCTGTAGTCCTTCCTCCTCTCCAGGTACATGTCGGCGAGCTGCTGCTCGACGGACCGGGCCATCTTCTTCGCCTCCAGGACGTGCCTCGTCTCGGTGAGGGGCGCTCCCTCAGACCGTGCGACGTCGCCAGCCACCCTGATCAGGCCGCCCAAATCCCGGAGGAGAAGGGTGAGGTGGCCCTTCCTCCCGGCCCTTCTCTTCGCCTCTCTCACGATCTCGGCGACGGCGTCCCTGGTGAAGTGGGGGATCTTCCCGTCCCGGATCACCTCCTGGGCGACGAACCGGACGAGCTTCTCCCGGTTCTCGACGGTGTCGTCCATGGTGTCCCTCATGTAGACCTCGTAGCCGTACCCCTTGATCCTGGACCGAAGAGCGGGGTGCATCCCGCCCATGGCGTCGAGGTTTCCTGCGGCGATCATCACGAAGTCGCAAGGCACGGGGTCGGTCCTGACAAGGGCTCCTGAGGACCGCTCGCTCTGGCCGGTGATGGGGTACTCGCCTTCCTGAAGAGAGGTGAGGAGGCTCTGCTGGGACTCGAGCCTCAGGGTGTTCACCTCGTCGATGAAGAGAACGCCCTTGTGGGCCCTGTGGATGGCGCCACACTCGACCCTATCGTGGCTGGGGGTCTCGAGGCCGCCGGACTGGAAAGGATCGTGCCGGACGTCGCCGAGGAGGGCCCCGGCGTGGGCCCCCGTGGCGTCGACGTAAGGAGCCTTATTCTGTTTGCTGTTGTCCACGAGGAGCTTCGGCACCAGGGAGTCGTCCTTGGGGATGAGGTAGCGCATGGAGAGGAAGATCAGGGCCGCGGCTATGATCCCGAAGAGGAGCTGGCCAGTATAGTAGGCGTAGACGAGGAGGCCCATCATGATAAGCATGAAGAACATGTTCCTGGTTTGGGTCTTCTTCCGTGCCTCCATCTTGTGGGCGTCCACTATCTGTCTGCCCCTTCCCGCAGGGACCACCCTGACCTTGGGGTTGTTGTTGTCCTCGGGGTTGTTGTATACCAGGACGTCCTGAAGCTCCTCGACAGGGAGAAGCTCGCTCATGGCTCTTCCCAGCATCGATTTGCCCGTACCGGGAGAGCCGATGAGCATCACGTGGCGGCGCTGGTGGGCCGCCTTCTTGATCACCTCCACCGCCTCGTCCTGGCCGATCACCTGGTCGATCAGGCTCTCGGACACCTTGACTCCGCTGGTGTCTTCAAACTCGGTGTTTCCCAACAGATTACTCTTCTCGTCGTCCAACAAAATATCGGCCCTCTCCTCCATATGTAGACCTTCCAACCTATATAACTGATGCTGAGATCGCTTATCCTCGGACGTCAATTTGCTTCACACCTCAAACTCTTTCATCACCCTCTGATAATCTGCCGCCATCTCCGAGGTAAGGTGAGGCTTCGCCCTAAGAAAAGCATCCCGGAAGTGGCGTTCTTCGACGAGGATCCGGTCGAGGATCAGATCCTCCCTTCTCATCCCCGGGGTGATGCTCTCTCTGAGGGCGATCATCCCCGCCTCCCGGCAGAGGGTCTCGATATCGGCTCCGGTCCACCCCCCCGTCATCTCCGAGAGGTCGGCGACGGAGACGTCCTCGGCGAGGGGCATCCCCGAGAGGTGGATCTCGAAGATCCTCTCTCTCGCCACCCCGTCGGGGACCGGGATCCTTATCAGCCTATCGAACCGTCCCGGCCGCAGGAGCGACGGATCCACCAGGTCGGGCCTGTTGGTGGCGGCGAGGACCACCACGTCCTTCAGCTCGACAACGCCGTCCAGCTCCGTCAAAATCTGGCTCACCACCCTCTCGGTGGCGTGAGAGTCGAGCCCCGACCCTCGGGCGGGGACTATCGAGTCCACCTCGTCGAAGAAGATGAGAGATGGAGCCGCCTGCTTCGCCTTCCGGAATACCTCTCTCACCGCCCGTTCCGACTCTCCGACCCACTTGGAGAGGAGCTCCGGGCCCTTCACGGAGATGAAGTTGACGCCGCTCTCGGTGGCCACGGCCTTGGCGAGGAGGGTCTTTCCCGTCCCCGGTGGGCCGAAGAGGAGAACGCCTCGGGGAGGCCTGATCCCGATCGCTTCGAAGGCCTCGGGGTACTTGAGGGGCCACTCGACCGCCTCCACCAGCTCCTGCTTCGCTCTTTCGAGGCCGCCCACCTGGTGCCAGTGGACCTCCGCCACCTCCACGAAGACCTCTCTCATGGCGGAGGGCTCGATCATCTTGAGGGCGAACCGAAAGTCGTCGTCTGTCACCTTCAAGCCTTCGAGGACTCTGATGGGTATCAACTCCTCGGAGTCGAGGTCCGGGATCAACCTTTTTAGGGTGTGCATCGCCGCCTCTTTGCATAGCGAAGCCAGGTCCGCCCCCACAAATCCGTGGGTCATCTCGGCAATCGCCACCAGGTCCACCTCCTCGGCGAGGGGCATCCCCCGAGTGTGGACGTAGAGGATCTCTAGCCTCCCGTTCTTGTCCGGGATCCCGATCTCGATCTCCCGGTCAAATCTCCCTCCCCGCCTGATGGCAGGATCGAGGGAGTTGGGCCTGTTGGTGGCGGCGACGACTATCACCTCCCCCCGGGAGGCGAGGCCGTCCATGAGAGATAGAAGCTGGGCCACCACCCTCCGTTCCAGGTCGCCCGCCACCTCCTCTCTCTTAGGGGCTATCGAGTCGATCTCGTCGATGAAGATGATCGAAGGGGCGCTCCTCTCCGCCTCTTCGAAGATCTCCCGGAGCCTCTTCTCAGACTCGCCGTAAAACTTAGAAGTGATCTCGGGGCCGCTGATGCTGATGAAGTTCGCCTCCGTCTCGCTCGCCACAGCTCTGGCGATCAGGGTCTTTCCCGTCCCCGGCGGGCCGAAGAGGAGGAGGCCCTGTGGAGGGCGGATTCCGAGCTTTTGGAATATCTCGGGATGTCTGAGAGGAAGCTCAATCATCTCTCTGACCATCCTGATCTCTCTTGCGAGACCGCCTATATCCTCGTAGGAGACGTCTCTGACCGCCATCTCCTCGATGGTCTCTTTGAGGATCTTGATCTCGGTCTCGGCTGCGACCACCACCGGCCCCTTGGGGGCGGTGCTCACCACCACAAAACCCAGGGATGAGGAGATCATCTCCACCTTCAGCTGCTCGCCCTTAACGATGGGCCTTCCCAGGAGGGTCCTGTGGAGGTACTGGGGCCCTCCGATCAGCCTGGTCCTGGTGGTGGGCGCCACGACGATCCTTTTGGCGGGCCGGGCCTCGCTCTTTGCTACAGCGACTTTGTCGTCTATCCCGACGCCGAGGTTGCTTCGAAGGTTTCCGTCTATCCTGATGATGTCGGGAGAGTCCTTGGGCGAAGCCTGCCAGGCGACGGCGTAGATGCTCTTTTTGCCCAGAATCTCCACAACGCCACCGCCCTCGACGCCCATGTCGCGGATCAGATCCAAAGAGAGGCGAGCGATCCCTCGGCCGACGTCCCTGTGGTAGGCCTCCGCCACCTTGAGTGTGATGGTCTTATTCATGCTGATCTATATCCAAAATCGTTCATATCGTTCATATCGTCCAGGCATCGTCCCGCTTCTGAACCTTGCCCTGGGCGGCGAGCCTTCCGAGCCGCTCCTCCACCACGGCCGGTGGGATCCCAAGCCTTCTCGCCAGAGGTTCCGCCCTGGAATCGCCAGATATGAGGGCGGTGAGTATCTCGGCCTCCAGCTGGTCGGAGGCGCACCTTTCGATAAGGCCGGTGGCCAGCCTCTTGATCAGCATTTCCTTGGAGTCTATCTCCTCCATCAGCTTTCTCAGCCGGAGCCTCTCCTCCTCCAGATCTCGTAGGCGGGAGCATATCTCCTCCAGCTCCCCCGACCGTCCCGTCTCCCCCTCCAATGAGCTTCGAGAAGGGGCGCTGGAAGGTTGGGCTGAGATCTTCTGAGAGACATGGGGTCGATAGGTCCGGATCCCGTAGGAATGGGGCGAGAAGGCCACCTCCAGTACGATGTTCTCGGCTATCCTGAAGTACTTCCGGCGCCGGTCGTCCCGGTAGCACTCGATGAGGCCCGCCCGCTCCAGCATCTCCAGGTGATCTATCACCGCCTTCGGTCCCAGGTCAAGCCTCTTTGCCATCTCGTTGAAGTAGAAGGGACGGAAGGAGAGGAGCTGCAGAATGCGCCTGCGGTTCTCGTTCCCCAGTATGTCCAGAATCTCTACGGGATCCAAAACGATCACTCAAAAGGTAATTGGTAGTTAGTAACCTCAGGTAATTATATAAAGGTTTCGTCGATGGTAGAAGCGATTAAGCTCCACCAACATAATCTACATTGGACCCCTTTTTCGGCAGGACCAAGATCTTATCAACACGGTTGTAGTCCATGTCCACCACCTCGAAACGAAGATCGCCCCAGTCGAAGTGGTCTCCGGGGGAGGGAATCCGCTCAAAGTGTATTATCACAAACCCCCCCAGGGTATGATATAGGCCGCCGTCCTCGTCGGGGAGCTTCTCTATCCCGAAGGCCTCCTCGAACTCGTCTATCGGCATCATCCCGTCTATAAGCCAGGATCCGTCCTCCCTCCTGGTCATCTGAGGCTCTGTAAGCTCGTCGATGTGGGGAATGTCCCCCACTATCGCCTCGAGGATGTCTGTGAGAGCCACCACCCCCTGAACCGCCCCGTACTCGTCCACGACGATGGCCAGGTGGATCCCCGTCTCCTTGAACCGTTCCAAGACCTTCAGGCCCCTCATGCTCTCGGGGACGAAGAGGGGTGGAAGAACGGCTCCTGCGAGGTTGAACTCCTCCCCCCCATCGGCGTATAGAAGGAGGTCTTTTGCCTGGACCACCCCGACGACGCTGTCCAGATCGCCTTCGCATACGGGAAAGAGGGAGTATGACCTGCCGGATATCTTCTCCCGGATCGCCTCCGGTTTATCATCGGCGTTCAGCCATACGATCTTAGACCTCGGGGTCATAAATGTAGCAACCCTCCGATCTCCGAGGCGGAAGACCCTTTCCACCATATCCTTCTCCGCCTCCTCGAAGACCCCGGCCCCCGTTCCCTGGTCTATCAGGATCTTTATCTCCTCCTCGGTGACTGGAGGCTCATTGTTCGGCTTTATGCCCAGGAGCTTTATCGAGAGATTCGTCGAGACGCTCAGAACAAACACTAGAGGGGCAGCGATCTTGGAGAGGAGGCTCATGGGCGAGGCGACGATGGATGCGATCTTCTCGGGGTTAGTGAGGGCCAGCCTCTTTGGAACCAGCTCTCCGAGGACGAGGGTCGCATACGCGATCCCCACCACCACGATCCCGATGCTGAAGAGCTCGCTGTGAGATGCCAAGGCTGGGACCCCGTCCAACCTCAGGGCGAGATCCCTGGCTATGGTGGCACCTCCAAAGGCCCCTGTCAGGATGCCGACGAGGGTTATACCGATCTGGATCGTTGAGAGGAAGGGGGTGGGCTCATTTGCGAGATCAAGGGCGGTCTTGGCCCCCGAACTTCCCTCCGCCCCCATCTGCTGAAGCCTCGCCTTCCGGGAGGATACGACGGCTATCTCGGACATGGCAAAGATGCCGTTAGCGATTATTAGCAAAATTATAATTATAATCTCAGTGGCCATGGAGGATTTCTCTTTTCGGCTTTAATGCAATTCGACCTTAAAATATATAGGCCGATCTCCGCCGGAGGTCCCGGCAGAGGTCGACTTTGAGCGTTACTGCATCGCAGAGAGCCTCGCAATCCTCTCTTCGGTGCTCGGATGGGTCGAAAAGAGAGATGCGAGCTTCTTTCCCTTGAGGGGATTAACGATGAACATGTGGGCCGTCGACGGGTTCACGTCGGCAGGAGCCCTCCCTGCGGCCTGCTCCAGCTTCGAGAGGGCGCGGGCTAAGGCCATGGGATGGCCGGAAAGCTCCGCCGCGCCAGCGTCTGCTCCAAATTCCCGACTCCGTGATATCGCCATCTGGATTATGAGGGCCGCGATGGGTGCGAGGATAGCCATGGCGATGATCCCGACGATGTTGCCGCCGTCGTCGTCGTTCCCGCCCCCAAATATCAGCGACCACTGGGCCATGTTGGCGACGAAGGTTATGACCCCGGCGATAGTGGCGGCGACGGAGCTGATCAGGGTATCTCTGTTCCTGACGTGAGATAGCTCATGGGCCATCACCGCCTCCAATTCCTCTTTATCGAGGACCCTCATGATCCCGGTGGTGGCCGCCACGGCGGCGTGGGAAGGGTTCCTCCCTGTCGCAAAGGCGTTGGGCATCGGGGTGTCGACGATGTAAACCTTCGGCATCGGCATCTTCGCCCGGTCGACGAGACCCCGGACGATGCTGTATAGCTCCGGCGCCTCGGCGGGAGTCACCTCCTTCGCGTGGTACATCTTCAGTACAATTTTATCGCTGTACCAGTATGTCCCCATGTTCATCACCAGGGAGAAGAGGAGGGCAATCATCATGCCGCCTCTCCCCCCAAGGGCTCCCCCGATCAGAAGCATCAGCCCCGTGAGGCTGGCCAAAAGTAGGGTAGTCCTGATTCCGTTCATCATAGCGACGCCATCTTTTCGGCTTATCGCTCAAATACCTTGCGGACTTGGAACTGCCTGCATCTTCCGAAGGGCTGCCGCCCTGTTAGCCTTGGCATCGATGAAGACGGGGTCGATCTCGAGCGCCCTCTCGTAGCAGTCAACCGCCTCCTCGTACCGTCCGAGGTTATAGAGGGCTGCCCCCTTGTTGTTCCAGGCGCTGGAGTGAGCCGGATTCAGCTCGGTCGTTCTGTTGTAGCAGAGGAGGGCCTCCTCATTTCGGCCCAGGGATGAGAGAACGACCCCTTTGTTGTTCCAGGCCTCCCCCATATCCGGATCTGCCTCCAAAGCCCGATCGAGAGAATCGAGGGCCCCCTCATTTCGGCCGAGGGTGTAGAGGATCCAACCCTTGTTGTTCCAAGCCTCGGCATGATCGGGATTGAGGTCCGCTGCCCGGCTGAAGAGCTCTAAGGCCTCCTCGACCTGGCCAGAACCGTAGGCCAGAATCCCTCTCCTGTACCAGGCGGCCTCATACTCAGGATTTATCTCCACCGCCCGCTCGCACGCCTCCATCGCCTCACCAACTTTTTTAATCTCAGCGAGGGCGACGCCCTTGGAAAGCCACGTCTCGGCCCTCTCGGGATCTATCTCAAGAGCCTCGTCGTAGCACCATATGGCTTCGCTCGGGCGGTCCAGTTTGAAGAGGACGTGCCCCTTGCTGTGCCAGGCGTCGGCGTCGTTGGGATCTATCCTGATCACCTCGTCGTAACACTTCAGAGAATCAAAGAACCGGTCCTGGCTGTAGAGGGCCGAGGCCTTGTTGTACCAGGCGATCTCGTACTCTGGAGTGATTCCTATCGCCTTCTCGTAACATTCGACAGCCTCATCGATCCTCCCCAGGTCGACGAGGGCGACTCCCTTGTTATTCCAGGCAAGGTAAAAAGAGGGGTCGGCCTCCAGGGCGGAGTCATAAGCCTCAATCGCCTCGTCGGCCCTTCCCAGGTCGTAGAGGGCCCTTCCCCTGTTGTACCAGGCGAGGACGAAGTGGGGGTCGATGGCGAGGGTTCGGTTGTAACATTCCAGGGCCTCTTCAGGCCTCTTCAGGTTGTGGAGGGCGAGCCCCTTGTTGTTCCAGGCCAGAATGTAGCCGGGATTGATGGAGATCGCAGAGTCGAAACTTTCGACCGCCTCCTCGTACCTGCCCAAAAATCCCAGCACAAGTCCCCTCTCATTCCATGCGGTCTCGTCTTTAGAATCGATCTCCAGGGCCTCGTCGAGGCGTTCGAGGGCCTCTTCATCTCTGCCCAGAGCCCTGAGGACGTCGGCGGACCCCTTCCATGATCCACCAAGCTCGGAGTTGATCTTGAGGGCCTCATCGAAGTTCTCCAGGGCCTCTTCGTACACGCCCTGCGCCCGAAGGGCGTTTCCCCTGTTCTGCCACGCCTCTGCGAGGTCAGGGTTCACATCAATGGCTCGACCAAAACAGAGCGCAGCATCCTCGTAACTGCCAAAAACCCCCAGGATAAGCCCCTTGTTATTCCAGGCCTTCTCATTGTTGGGATCGATGGCGAGGGTTCGGTTGTAGCAGTCCAGGGCCTCTTCGGCCCTCCCAAGAAAGCTGAGGGAGTTTCCCATTTCGTACCAGACCTTGGCGTTCTGGGGATCTATAGCCAGGGCCCGGGCGAAGGATTCGGCTGCAAGATCTCGATCGCTGAGGTTATAGAGCGCGATCTCGCCTCTGAGGACCCAGGCCTCGGCTTGATCTGGGTCGAGTTCAAGAGATCTGTTCAGATGCTGGAGAGCAAGATCGAAAGAGCCCTTCTGATACGACCGGTTCGCATCTTCTAGGAGGTCGGAGGCCGAGAGGTCCTCGCCCTGAGCCGAGATGGAAGAAGCGAGGATCAGGATCAGCACGATGAGAAGGGCTCCGCGTCTCATGAGGGTCAGATCCTCCCTATCTATCGATATATCTTGTGGTGGGGCTTATCTTGTGGCGGGCCTCGCCATCACCCGCTCGAGACTCGACTATGTCGAGCTGAGCTCGATGAACTTGTCGTAACACTCGAGGGCCTTCTTGTGCTGGCCCAGCTTGTAGAAGTCGTCGCCTTTCCTGTTCCAGCTCTTCATATCCCGCGGATCGACGGCGAGAGCCTGATCGTAACTATCAACCGCCTCGTCGTAGCGGCCCAGCCCGTCGAGGGCCGTCCCTCTGGTGTACCAGATCTCGGCGATCTTCGGGTCGATCTCCGTCGCCCGGTCGTAGCTCTCTACTGCCTCTTCAAGTCTCCCGAGGCTCTGGAGGGTGAGGCCCCTCTCGTACCAGACCGTCCCATTGGAGGGGTCGATCTCAACAGCCCGGTCGTAATTCTCCAGGGCTTCAGCGTACCTTTCCGAAGTGAAGAAGAGGTGCCCTCTGCTCCGCCAGGCCTTGACGAAAGACGGATCAGCTTCGATCGCCATCTCGTAACCATTGAGGGCCTCTTTTCCCCGCCCCAACCCCTCGAAAACAGACCCCTTCCGGTACCAGGATTCAGCATCTGAGGGATCAGCCTCAATCGCCTTCTCGTAACACGTTATTGCGTCTTCGGCCTTCCCCTGGCCCTCAAAGATGGCGCCTTTGCCGCGCCAGGCTCCACCCCGGGTCGGATCGATGGCGATCGCCTCGTCATAAGAGCCAAGGGCCTCTTCCAGCCATCCTGACTCCGAGAGGACGAGCCCCTTCTGGTACCATGCTCCCGCATCCAGCGGATCGATGGCGATGGCACGATCATATGACGATATCGCATCGTCGAGCTTGCCCATATCTTCATATGCAGCTCCTTTGTCGATCCAAAACTCCTTCGCCGAGGAGTTGATTGCGATCGCCTCATCGTAACATCCTACGGCCTCGTCGTATCTCTCGAGATGGCGGAGGACGAGTCCCTTGCTGCTCCAGGCCTCGGCATCGCCGGGGTCGACCTTCACGATCTCATCGTAGCAGGCCAGGGCTTCTTCGTATCGTTCGAGGTTTTGGAGGGCCCGCCCCTTGCCGCGACAGGCTTCGATGTCCGATGGATCCCTTTCGAGGACCCGGTCATAGCAGGCGACGGAGTCGTTGTAATCCCCCAGCATCTGTAGTACAAAGCCCTTCTTCTTCCAGACGCCTTCGTAAGATGGATCGATACCTATGACGCAATCATAACACTCGACGGCTTTGCCGTAATCGCCCAAGCTCTGGAGAGCCGAGCCCTTGTTGAACCAGGCCTCAGCCTCCAGGGGTGCCACCTCTATCACCTTGTCGTAACAATCCGCGGCTTCTTCGTACCTTCCCAGGCTGTAGAGGGCGTCTCCTTTCTCGTACCGATCAATCTCGATGACCTTGTCGTAGCATTCGACGGCCTCATAGTACCTTTCCAGGCTGTAGAGGGCGACGCCCTTATTGTACCAGAGGGAGACGTCCGACGGGTCGATCTCGAGGGCTTCGTCGTAACATTCGAAGGCCTCCTCGAACCTGCCCAGGTCGTAGAGGGCGAGCCCCTTCAGCTGCCAGACTCCCTCATAAGATGGATCGATCTCGATGACTTTGTTGTAGCTCTCGACGGCCTCCTGGTGCTTGCTGGCGTTGTAGAGGACAAAACCCCGGTTGTACCAGACGTCCGGGTCGCCGGGATCTAAGGCGACCGCCCTGTCGTAAGATTCGACCGCTCCATCGAATTCGCCGATGTTGGCGAGGGCATCGCCCCTCCCCCTCCAAGCATCCATCCGGGAGGCGTTGATCGAGATCGCCTTGTCGTAGCAAATCGCCGCCTCTCGATGCATTCCAAGCCTGTATAGGGCCGCGCCCTTGTTGTACCAGGCGCTCTCATAAGCGGGGTCGACCCCGATCACATCATCGTAACAACTGATAGAATCGTTATATCTGCCCAGGTTGTAAAGGGTGCTGCACTTGTTGTTCAAAACGTCCGTTTGGTGCGGGTCCGTCTTGAGGGCCTCCTCGTAACAGCTGAGGGCCTCCTCGTACCTGCCCAGACGGCCCAGAGCGAGCCCCTTATTGTACCAGGCGTTCACGTTCTCGGGGTTCGTCTCCAGGACGAAGTCGAAGGCCTCAATCGCCTCCTCGTACCGGCCGAGGCTGTAGAGGCCGAGCCCCTTGTTGTACCATACGTCTTTATATGCCGGATCGATCCCGATCACCCGGTCGTATGCTTCGACAGCCTCGTCCCATCTTTCGAGAAGGTCGAGGACCACGCCCTTGTTGAACCAGGCGTTTGAATAATCCGGATCGATCCTCACCGCTCTCTCGTAACAATCCAAGGCTTCGTCGAGACTGCCGAGGGCGTAGAGGGCGTTGCCCTTGTTGTTCAGGGTGGCGACCAGAGACGGATCGATCCTGAGAGCCTCGTCGTAAGATGATATCGCCTCATCGTATCTGCCGAGGCTGTAAAGGGCTAGCCCTTTGTTGTACCAGGCTGCATGATAAAGGGGATCTATCTGGACGGCGGCGGCGTAGCATTTGAAGGCCTCCTCATACCTCTCCAGGCTGCTGAGGACGATGCCCTTATTATACCAGACATCAGTATAGGAGGGATCGATCGCTATAGCTCGGTCGTAAGATTGGATAGCCTCCTCCGGCCGTCCCAGACTGTAGAGGGCGAAGCCCTTCGCGTGCCATGAGGCGGCGTCCGATTCATCGATCTTGATAACGAAATCGTAACATTCAATCGACTTTTCGTATTTTCCCATGCCGCCGAGGGCGAGCCCCTTGTTGTACCAGACGTCCATCTGAGTGGGGTCGATCAATAGCGCCTCGTCGTAGGACGCCGCAGCTTCGCCATACCTTCCGAGGCTGTAGAGGGCGAGCCCCCTCGCCCGCCAGAAGTTCAGGTCGGAGGAGTTGAGCTCGAGGGCGCGGTCATAGCATTCCACCGCCTCTTCGTACCCCTCCAAGTTGTGAAGTGCGAAACCCTGGCTGTACCAGATGTAAGCGTCTGAGGGATCGATATCTAGGGATCGGCTGAAACAGTTGGCAGCCTCGTCGTACCTGCCCAGGTCGCTGAGGATGTAGCCCTTCAGATCCCACGCATCCGGATAGCCAGGATCGATATCCAGAGACTTGTTGACATAAAGAAGGGCCAGCTCGTAAGATCCGCTGGAGTAGAAGTCTATGGCCTTGCCAAGCCAGCCTCCTGACTGATCCTCTCCGGATGCGGGAAAGGAGCAGACGAGAGCGATGATCAAGATTGGCATGGCCCAGCGCTTCATGACCAATAAAATCATTCTTTTCGTCGATATATCTTGTGGTTTGAGAGATAATCTGATACACCGAGGATGAAGCCCCCCCTATTTCAGCCTCTTTGCCATCAGAAGGGCGTCATCGCCTGGTCCGTAGTAGTCCTCCATTACGGCAGCCTTCGCATAGCCGAGCTTCGCGTAGAGGGCGAGAGCCTCTCGATTCTCTACTGCGACCTCCAGAAGGGAGAACCTCGCCCCTACCGATGCGAACTCCTTCTCCAGGGCCTCCATGAGCCTTCTTCCAAGCCCCTCTCCGCGACGTTCGGGGAGTACTTCCAGGGTCACCACCTTCCCTCCCTCGCCCCTCACAAAGCCCATGACGAAACCCACCACATCGCCGTCTTCAGCCACCAGAGTCGTCGCCTCCTCCAGCAGGAGGAATAAGGTCTCGGGCGGGAAGGAGATGTCTCGGGGAAAACAGGCGTTTTCAGCGGCGAGGATCGAGGGCAGATCCCGAGCTTCCGCCCTCCTGATCCTCATCTCTTCTGCGATACCTCTTTGACGACCTCGGTGTAAGCACCGAAGACTGCAGGAATGTCAATGGTGCCTACGACGTCAACGACCCCCATCGCCGCGACCACTTTTCCGTCCGGGTCCATTATGGGGGCGACGGACACAGGAATTCCTTTGTAAACGCCGCTTTTGGGAACGGTCCTTACGGGCCTCCCGGACCTCATCACCTCTTCTAGAACCGGTCCCGAATACTCGTCGTCGAGGACCTTCCCCTCTTCTACCCTCACCCCAGGAGCCTCCACGCTTCTCAGGGTGACCGGAAGCCCCAGAATCTGGTTTACGGCCAGGGCGAGAGGGGCGAGGTCCGAGGCCCCCGACTTTTCTGATATTACCAGCTCAGCCATGGTTGGATTTCAGGCTCTAATTGTTGATATAGTCTGCCCCTCAGCGCTTCTGCAAGAACCGAGCCTGGAAGCCGTGATACTTGGCAAACCCCTCCGCATCCCTCTGGCTCAGGGTCTGGCTGTCGAATGAGACCATCTCCTGGTCGTATATGGCGTCCGGCGACTTTCTTCCGACGGAGAAAGCCCTTCCTGAGGAGAGCTTCATCTTGACGACTCCGTTCACCCTCTTTTGGCTTTCGTCGACGAAGGCGCAGAGGTCCGCGTAGAGGGGATCGTTCACAAGACCCATGTAGGCGAGCTCCGACCAGGCCTCCTCTACCATCGCCTTGAACCGTAGCTCCGCCCGCGAGAGGACCAGCCGTTCCAGGTCCGAGTGGGCGTTTAGAAGGACCGTTGCCGCCGGGTGCTCATAGTTCTCCCGTGCCTTGAGGCCGAGGACCCGATCCTCGATCATGTCGGTCCTGCCGACGCCATGCTCTCCCGCGATTTTGTTGAGCCTCTCGATCAGCTCGACCCCACCCATCTTCTCTCCGTCCAGGGCCACAGGAACCCCCTCTCTGAACTCTATCTCCACCTTCGCGGGGGGGATGCCCCTCTCCGGAGATTTGGTCCAGGCATAGATCTCCTCGGGGGGCTCGCTGAAGGGGTCCTCGAGGAGGCCGCCCTCGATGCTCCTGGACCAGAGGTTCTCGTCTATGCTCCAGGGCCTCTCCCGGGTCACAGGCACATCGATCCCGTGGTCTCTCGCGTAGTCGATCTCCCATTCGCGGCTCAGGTCCAGGTCGCGCATCGGCGCCACCACCCGCATATTCGTCGCCCTGAAGATCGCCTCAAACCTCAGCTGGTCGTTGCCCCTGCCGGTGCAGCCGTGGCCCAAGGCGTCGGCGCCGAGCTTCTCCGCGATCTCCACCGTCTTTCTCGCTATGAGAGGGCGCGCGATGGCCGTGCCGAGGACGTAACCCTCGTAGGAGCCGTTGGCCTTGATGGCGGGAAAGATGTAACCTTCGACGAACTCCTCCCTGGCATCGATGACGTAATGCTCATCGCTCAGATTCTTGGCCCTCTCGTTTCCCCTCTCGATGTCCTCCTTCGGCTGGCCGACATCAGTCAGGACCGTTATCACTTTATCAAAACCGTAACGCTCCCTGAGGAGCGGAACGCAGACGGAGGTGTCGAGGCCTCCAGAGTAAGCGAGGACGATAACTTTAGACAATTCAATATCACCCGGGGCCTACTCGGTGCTCAGTTATTTTAAATCTGCGGCTTTGGTGGATCGATCGATAACTCTATAACTCCTCAGCCGAGATGGACATCGATGACCCCTCTATTGAAGACCACCGCCCTGACGGTAGACTACGACCAGGATACGAGGATGCTCCAGGCCCGAGGGGCGATCTCGGTGCTGGTCCAGCCGGCTCTGAACAAGATCAACCAGAGGCTGGCCGAGGAGAAGCCCGCCCTGGTGAGGGAGGAAGACATCGTCGCTTCCACCTGGCTTCCGCCGATTCCGAGCGGTCCCTTCAAACGGCTCGTCCTCAGCGAGGCGAAGATCGCCATAGGCAGATTCGTGCCTCAGACTGTGAGCATCGAGGTCACGAGGGCGTGCGGCTGTGCTTGCGATCACTGCCTCATCAAAGACGGCGAGGGTGAGCTGGAGACAGAGGAGATCAAAACGGTCATCGAAGAAGCCCAAGATCTGGGAGCGTCCATAATCACCTTCACCGAGGGCGACCCCCTGCTGAGAGAGGACATCTTCGAACTGATACGCCACGTAGATCCAGAGCGATCGGTGGTCAACATGTTCACGCCGGGCCTCGAGATGACGCCAGAGATAGCGATACAGCTGAAGGAGGCAGGTCTGTACAACATTTTAATAGGGGTCTATAGCACCGGTCCTGAGGTCCATGATCGGATTCGCGGCGTCCATGGAGCCCACAAGAGGGCAATCGAGGCGATAGAGATGGCTTTGGATGCGGGCCTCCTCGTCACAATGTCCGTCCACGTTAAGGGCGATGGGGTTTCAGAGATCTTCGACCTCTACGACTATGCAAAGGATTTGGGGGTCCACGAGTTTTCAATCTGGGAGGGGATACCAAAATCCTCCGAAGAATGCCTTAGCCGGATAGACCGGGAGGCGATCCTCAGGTTCTACAGGAAGGTCAACCGCACCCCGGGCGGCCCAAGGGTCTTTGCCAGCACCTACTTCGAGGGGCAGATGTTGGGATGCATGGCGGGACGCCGCTGGATTCACGTGGGCGTAGACGGCAAAGTGAGTTCCTGTCCTTACATCGGCGACGATTGGGGAAACGTTCGGGACCGATCTTTGAAAGAGATTTGGAGCGAAATCAGAGAATCAGGCGACTTCGATGATTTGCGGTCCGATTGTCCCGCCCAGAGCCAGCACCTCGACGGATGAGGGATCGCTGAAATCAGGCGATCTGGCAAGTCAGGGATGTCGGTGGCCCCCGTTTTTTGGCCATAGGGCCCTTCTTTGCCATCTAATTCATCCCAACAGCGAAGAGTATTTAAAGCGGTCGCTTCCTCTGTCGTTGAAAGTCAAAAATATAAACTTCATCAACGTTCACTCATGCCGACTCCTGGATTAAAAGATCGGAATGCATCGAAATCTTGCAAAATAGCCGAAATTAACTTATCATTGCCGACTATAAAAAAGTAGTGGAAAATTATTAGTATACACATGATCATCTCTCAAGAGAGGATTGGGCATGAGCGTCATCAGAAGTCTCAAGATGAACTTCGGCATTTGGATAAAATGGATCTTTGGTAAAAAAAGGGCCAGGATAGGCATATACGGCCCGCCCAACGCCGGAAAGACGACTTTGGCGAACAGGATCGTGAAGGACTGGAGCGGGATGGATGTCGGAGGGATATCCCATGTGCCCCACGAGACTAGAAGGGCCATGAGGACGGACGGCGTGGCCATAAACGCCAACGGGTCGAGCGTCGAGCTGGACATAGTGGACACGCCGGGGATGGCGACTAAGATCGATTTCAGGGAGTTCATGGCTTACGGGCTGGAAGAGGAAGAAGCAAAAAGGAGGGCCAAGGAGGCGACAGAAGGGGTTATAGAGGCGATAAAATGGCTGGAAGACCTGGACGGTGTTCTTTTGGTGATGGACTCTACAGAAGACCCCTACACCCAGGTGAACGTCACGGTGGTGGGAAACATGGAGGCGAGAAAGCTGCCCCTCCTGATAGTCGCCAACAAGATGGATCTGCCCAAAGCCTCTCCCTCCAGGATAAAGGCGGCCTTTCCTCAACATCCCCTGGTAACCATCTCTGCACTGGATGGGTCGAACATCGATGAGCTGTACGTGGCCATAGCAAGGCACTTCGGGTGAGATGATGCGAGAAGTACAGATGGATCTGATATCCGCCGAGAGGCTTGAGAACATGCCCTCCATGGAGAAGATCCGGCTAATACTGAGCAAAGTCAAGAGAGGGAACATCGTGGTGCTGGAGCTGGGACTAACCCCAGAGGAGGAGGTCAAGCTGATCGAGATGACGATGACCGAGATACGCCTCGATGAGTTCTCTGGGATAGAGATCGAGAGCTATCCGGTCAAGAGCGAGTCGACCTTCATAAACAAGCTCCTGGGCAAATCCAGCGTTAAGACGAGGATGACGGTCATCGGACCTGCTAATCAGCTGCGTACCGTCGAGAAGGACAAGTACCAGATCAGCACCAAGGTTTCGGTCGGTGACTGATCCTTATGCCCCACATGTGCACTCGATGCAACAGCGTCTTCGAAGACGGGATGGACGTTCTTGAAGGATGTCCCGTCTGCGGCTGGAACAAATTTCTCTTTGTTAAGTCCAACGATAAGATAAAAGAGGTTCGGGGTGCGCTGAAGGCTTCAGAGATCGGTGGGCCTTACGAGCCCTGGCCTGAGGGCGACGATTCGCTCCGACATATACTAAAATCAAGTCCGCGCCAAGACCGCAAAAAGGACCGCCCCAACGAGGAGCGTAAGGGCAGAACAAACAGAAAAGGGCGGCGAATTGAGAACGCCAAAAGCAAGCATGGGTTTTTCGATATCGATTCTCCCAACGACCTATCACAAAAATCTCCGATTCGAAGATCTGATAAAACCCAGCATGACGAAGATAAGACGTTGGAGAGCATCAGGATGCCAGAGCCCGGCTCCTACGAGCTGAACCTCCCCTCCCTCTTCGAACGGGACGAACTGGTGATGGCCATAAAAGAGGGCACATACTTGATAGACCTCTCCTCTGCCTTCAAAAAGTCCAAGAAGGAGTGAAGTCGATCAGTCGGCCGATAAACCTCGATCCATCTCGACGACCATCTTCTTCCACTCGGGGTCCACCCCTCGCAGAGATTCTGCAACGCCCGAGACGACCTTTTCCATGATCTCTTGAGTGAAGTGGTTCATCGGGATCTCCTCCCCATCCACCACCAGTTTGACCTTCAGGCTTCTACACCCCCATCATCTCAGCACCCGATCCTCTAAGCACCGAGTTTTCGGGTCTTCCTAAGGCCTTCACGCCCCTCCAAATATCATCGGTGCCGGAGTGGTAATGGTCCTGTTCCCTATGGCAAAGGAGGGGGTGTAGAGCGTAACCCGAGAAGAGGTCCTGTTGCTCACGGAGATCGCGAAGCTGGGCGTGTAAGTTATGGGATTGGATGCTCCCAGCTCCATCGGCTGGACGTTGAGCCCAGAGAAGGTGCCAAAGCTTCTGCCCAGGGTCCTCACGTCTACAGCATCCGTGGTGGTTTTGGGCTCGTCTCGAGTGTACGTTATGACCAAGGGGGTCATGCTGGACTTAATCTCCGACTTTTTGCCCAGAGTGCTCAGATCAATTGGAGTTTCGGCAGCTGCAACCATGCCCACCAGGAGCATGGTGGCCAACAAAGCCGTCAAAATTATTTTCATGGATAACCTAACCTCCCTATTCCTATGGGCCGGGTCTTTGAGTTATTACCATTTATTCCTTTTGATTAAAGCCGCAAGACAAGTTCTGATCATACCCGAAGTTCCCTATCCATCCATCCGGATCCTCGACGTGGATCTTCGTTCCTTCAAAAAAAGCAAGATATGGGGTCTCAGAGGGCAGGGCTCGAAGCTCACCAGAAGGCGTAGCCGAAGTACCTGGCCGCAAAGACCACGCCCGTCGCTATGATCAAAATCCCGAAACCTCCCGTGATCCACTTTCCCAGCGCGATGTACCTCTCGCCGATGGCTCCACAGAAGGATCGAGAGAATGTGGATATGGGTATTATCGGAACGCCGTGCCCCAAGCCGAAGACGAAGAGCATCATACCTCCTGTGATCGGGGTGACGTTCTGAGCCATCAGCCAGATCAGGACCGGAAAGACCAGAGATACGGCGCAGGGGGCCCATCCCAGGGCGAAGAAGACCCCCAGGACGAAGGCCCCCACGAAAGCCGAGTACTTGAAGAGGCCGACGGAGATGTTTATGAACTGCTCCATGAAGCTCTTCTTAGATCTCACGTATTCAGGCTCCACAGATCGTCGTCGATGGAGCCGGGAGGTCAAAGGCTCGAGGATCTCGCTGAGGGGTTTGAAGCTGGTGATGCCCAAGATTATCATAAGAACGCCGGCTGCGAGGTCGAAGGACCGGGAGTCCCTTACGAAGATCCCCAGGTTCGATATGAAGAGGCCTATGACGAAGAAGACCATCGCCATCCCCAAAGTAAAGGCGACCCCGATCAAAAGCCCCTCTTTGGGGGAGGACTTCCCCTCGTCGGGCATCAGTATCTTTCTCCGGTGAGAGGTCATCAGGTAACTGAATACCGCGATCATCAGAGCGAGAGAACAGGGCGCGAGGGACGTTACGATGCCAAGGCCGAACATGCCGATGAAGGTCACCTCCTGGGCCGTGGCTGAGCCAACAACGCCCATCGGCCCACCATCGTCATCGGGATTTTGAAGGAACGAAAAGGCGTTCTGGAGGGTCTCGGCTGTCTGTACCCCCTCCACCATCCCCACTCCGATCTGGTATACGTGGTAGACCCTCGATATCTGACCCTGATCGTTCACGAGAATTAGGGTGGGATTTGCAAAGCCGCTCCCCCGGCTCCAGTAATCGATGTACTTGCCCGCCACAGGAAATGGATCGAAGTCCTCAATCCAGGGCCACGAGATGTCAACGCCCCACCAAGACTCCGAGAGCGATCGTCCGTCTTTGGAGTAGGGGTTCTTCCTCATGTTTACGGTGACGATCGCAGCTTCTGGATTCTCCTCTTTCAGCCTGGAGAGCTCTTCGACTTGGGCCTTGAGCGCCTCTTCACATTCCATGCAGAGAGGAGTCTCTATGTTGGTTATGTGAAGGATCAGGGCCACTCCATCGAAATCCCCGAGTTCGATGGGGCTTCCGTCCAGATCGACCGCCTCAAAGTTCGGCAGGGGAATGGCGCCGCCCCTCGCGTCCGAGACGGCGAACCAGGCTGGAATTAGGCCGAAGACGGTCAGAAGCGTCGCAATCCTCAAGATCAGGACTGCCTTGCCCCCCAGGTTCAACGATCTCACCGGTCCCATTTGGCGGAGTTCTCCTCGTAAAGAGCGATGGCGTCGTTCAGATAAGATCTGATCTGCCTCTCGCCACTGTAGCCGGTGACGCTGTGCCAGGCGACCTCGGCCTCACCGCTGGGTCCGGAGACCAGAGTGAGAAAGATGGTAACTGGGACATAGGTCATAACGCCGCCGTTGGGATCGTAGATGTTAATTCCCTCCCAAGCCTTCTGGTCGCCGTTGTCGATTAAAAGGTCGCGGTAGGCCGTCTCATCCCCAAGCTCTTCGAGAACCTTTTTGATGTCTGGCTCCTGTACGGCGCAGGATGGGCAGTTATTTTTGTGAATGAAAACGAGCACAGCCTTCTCTTCCAGAAGGTCAAGAGCCCACGAGGGGTGATCGACCGCAGATCCCGCATTTGAATGTTGGGCTGGGTACTCGATCCACCACTCCTTGGGACCCGACCCCACGGGATGCTCTGCTCCGCCTGATGCGGAGACAACCGGGAAGAGGATGCTGGTTAGCAGGATGAATGTCAAGGTCAGAGATGTGAGGTTCTTCGCTTTAATCGATGACAAAATTTTACCAACTCCCACTCCCTATCATACTATTTTGGGATTTATCTTCTTTTCTCTCGCTTATCAAACCGCCAGGATGCCCTTGGGCCCTTTCCCCTTTCAAGATTCAAGGGTACAAAACCCAAGATCCGAATCAGTAAATCTTATGGCCTGTCCTGAAATCAGCCCAACCCTTTCAAGACGCCCTGCCTTCCCACCGGCCCTTGGTGAGGCATCCCTCTCAGCCGGATCAGATCTAAAAACATGCAAAATCGACAACTTTGGACATTCGGACATCTCAAAGGGCGCAAAGTAGTCAATAATCAGGATCATCTTGTTCGAACTGAGGTCTTGTTGTGCCAACTGCATCAAAGATAAATAGAAAGATATGAATGAGCCGATAGTCCCTAAGGCGCCCTCCACGAAAGGTGGGAAAAAGGAGATGGGGCGAGACGGCTTTGAGATAGCGGAATCTGCGGCAGATGATGCCAGATCCATCATCTTGTAGGCTTGAAAATCCGGTCGAAAGAAGGATCAGATATCTTAACGGAGGATATACCAGATGCGAAATGACAGAAGATTGTTATGGAGGATTGGAGCGCTCTTGGTTGTTGGAGCCTCCCTGATCGGCGGCGCTCTCGCCGGCTGCAGCAGCTGCAGCGGCGGTGGAAGCGGAGGAACATGGTCGTCGGGTCTCGCCTTCATAGGCGCGTCTCCGGAAGCCGTCTCCGTGATGGAGAAGACCTCGGGGACCGAGGCGGTCCAAGCGGAAGAATCAAATACGGCATCGTATGCGATCGCCTCAGATGCGCTCTCGGAGTATCAAAGAGAGGGCTCGAAGAGGTTGATGGCTTACGTCGGCGTTCCCGAGGGGGAACCCTATATCGAGGGATCAATCCACATGCCCCTGGAACGGGTATTCAACCAGGACGGCACCCTCAAGCCGCCAGCCGAGATCGCCAGCCTCTTCGGAGCTGCTGGAATATCTGAGGACGAGCCGCTGATCATTTACGGCGACTATTTCGTCAACGGTTACGACACCTTTGCCTTCTGGATCATGAAATGGCTGGGCCACGAGGAGGTCGACCTCCTGGAGGGGACGAAGGAGACGCGGGAAAGGGAGGGGATTATGTTCGTCGCGAACCCCACGCCTAAGGCGGCTGAGACCTATACGCCCGATTCTGACCTCAATCTCCTCGCCACCGCCGATCAGCTCGAGGGCGCCCAGGTGGTGGATGCGAGGAGCCCGGCCGAGTACGCCGCGGGGCATCTGGAAGGGGCGATCAACATCGACTATTCAAAGGTCATGGGCGCCGATGGTCTCGCCGACGAGCAGGCTCTGAGGCAGACGTTCAGCGGCCTTGACAAGAACCTGCCTGTGGTCGTCTACTCCAACAAGGGTGGTCAAGCATCTATCGTATGGTATGCTCTCTATACGCAGGGATACCAAGTCAGCCTTTACATCCTGGATAACCAGAGCTGAACTGACGATCAGAACCAAACGGATCCTGGGAAAGATGGAGGGTCTCGGCGATCTCTGAACTGCAGCCTTGCAGATTAGAGACCGTATCCGTCTTTTTTTAAAAATGGGTTCAGGTAATCATTATTTTTTATCTAGAATCTTTATCAAATGGTAGCCGAAATCGGTCTTCACCGGACCGACGACCTTCCCCTTCTCTCCCTCGAAGGCGGCCCGCTCGAACTCGGGAACCATCTTTCCCTTGCCGAACCAGCCCAGATCGCCTTTGTTCTTCGCCGAAGGGCAGTCGGAGTACTTTCGGGCCATCTCCGCGAAGCTTTCACCCTTGTTTATCTTGGCGAGGACTTCCTTCGCCTTCTTATCGGTTTTTACGAGGATATGGGCTGCATGAACCTGTTTTGTCATGGAGCTTCGAGAGGTCTGTCAGAATAAAAAGGTTGTGAGAATCTGATTATCCTCGAAGGAAGGTTTTCCGCGCTGTAATGCTCATTTTAGGATCCTTTATCTCTAACTAGCTCCCGTTCCCTCTCCCCCGGTCTCTGATATCGAATTCCTTTAGTTATATTCGTCCTTCACAGAAGAACGCGGAAAGAAACGGAAACCTTCATCACCTTCCTTCTCCCATCAAGTAGCCGTGAACTGCGACGTCTTGGTGGTGGGAGCCTCCCCCTCGGGGATTGCGGCCGCCGCATCGGCCGCTAGAAATGGGGCTGAGACGATCCTGCTGGACAGACACATGGGCGGCGAGTTCGACCATCCGGCCAACACATTCTTTGACGGGATGTTCTCCCGTTCGGGCCTAACTGTCGAAGGGGATTACGTCCTCCACGACCTGGATGGGATGCACATAATCTCACCCGGTGGGTGCTGCCTTTCGATCCCGGCGCCGGGGAGGTTCATCGACCGGGCCAGGTTCGATGCCCTCTATCTCGAAAGGGCTGAGATGGCCGGGACCGAGCTTCTCCGGGGCACGGCAAGGAGCGCCCCCCTTGGGGGCTCCGGTCGAAGGGTCGAGACCGACTCTTGCGAGATCGAGGCCCGAGTCGTGATCGACGCCTCCGGGGTAGATGGTGCCATTGCAAGGGGGGTGGGGCTCGAGCCGCTGAAGCATCCTGAAGACGTCGCCTGGGCTGCCGAGGCGGTCGTCGAGCTTCCGGGCATCGGCGAGGAGAAATACTTCGAGTACTTCGTCGGGTCGATCTCGCCAGGCTGGAAGGCCACCTTCTCCCCCGGCGGCGGGGATCGTGCAACTCTGGGCGTCTTCGTGCGGGGCCACGGTCGGGACGTCCGACCCTTCCTGGATCGGTTCGTGAAAATCTTCAAGCAGCACAAGTTCGCCGACTACGACGTTGGCGAGATGAAGATCGTCTCCATAAACCGGGGCGGGGATGCGATAGCGGCGCTGCCCGGAGAGATCGTCTCCGACTCACTGATGGCTACGGGTGCTGCGGCGGGGATGAGCGGCATGGCTTACGCCATGCGATCGGGGACGATTGCGGGAGAGGTAGCCGCCCTGGCCGCCGCGTCGGGGGACGTCTCGAAAAGAAGCCTATCGGCTTACGTCCAGAGGTGGAATCGGGAGTTCGGTCTGGAGTATCGGATGGGCCGGGCCTCTTTATTGACCCTCGGCAGAATGGCAGACGAGGAGATCGATCGGCTGGCGGCGGGCTTAGCGAAACGGGATCTTGACCTTTCTGGCTCTTTTTTCAGGAAAGGCCTCTCGGCTGGGATCGCCCTGGCTCGGTCCCGCCCAGGGACGATCCCCCCCCTGATCCAAAGCCTCGCCGAGGGCTGAAGAGCACCTTGAGATCCAAAAGGCCGGAGGAAGTTTGAGCTTTAAGGTTAGGTTAAGCCACCTCGACGTGGCTGCTCTCCTCCCTAGCACCGCCGTCCTCGGGGAGCTTGATCTCGCCGTAGGTCGCCTCGTATCTCTTCAGGTTCGCGGACAATGCCCTCAGAAGCCTCTTCGCGTGCTGGGGAGTTATGGTAACGATCGCCCTTCCCTGGGCCAGGCTCGTCTCGGGGATCTTGTGCAGAAAGGTCAGGGTAACCTCGTCGTCGGCGTGGCTTATCTTGATCAGGTTAGAGTAGACCGGCTCCAGGCTCTCGGGTATCCTGACCCCCAGCTGCTGCGTCCTCTTCTTCTCCGTCAAATCATTTTCACCAGAAGCTCCGTTAGAAAGAGGTCTGTCTTATCCTTTGCCCCGAGATGAAAAGAGGTGGAGGAAGGAAGGTGGAAGGGTGGAACAGAAAGAAAGGGTGGAAAGAGAGGATGGGAGGAAAGGAGGAAAGGAAAATCCTTTAACCGACGAGGCGACTCTCACCTTCATGATTGAGCTGAGGAGTGACCCTTACGTCTTGAAATCCAGGACCGTCCAGGATACGGAGCTGGACTTCAGGCTCAACCTTAACCTCTCCTGGTGCCGCGGCGTCCTCTTCAACGTGGTGGCCCAGAAGAACTCCGTCGCCATCGTCGAGTACGACGCCATCCTCTGGACCGATGAAGCTCTCATGTTCATAGAGTACAAAGACTCGGTCGCCGCCTACAAGAACCTCTCCACCAGGAGGATCCAGCAGATCGGAAGCTTCGCCAAGAACATCACGGCAGGTCTCGGCTACAAGGCCTACACCTTCCTGGTGGTGGTGAACGGGTTGACGGAGCAGACGAACAGGGGCGGAGCCGTCGTCATACCCCTATTCCTACTCGGAAGCTACGAGCCCGTCTTCAGTTCCGCCATATCTGAGCTGGAGATGATCGAGAAGTTGATCGAGAAGTACACCAAAGGCGGAAATCCCGAGGTGGCCGGAGACTTTGAGAAGCTGAAGACCATGATTGAGTCGGGGTTATCTTGAAGCGAAGGGGAACGGCGACAGCCCTCGGGGCGGCCACGATCCTGAACGCCGTCGCCAACTGGAAGGGCTCAGCCTTTGGGGTGGACCTGAAGACCTCCGCCGAGGTGGTCTTGGACGACTCCCCGCAAGTGAAGGGGGACGTCCCCGGGATAGACGACCGGCTGATAGTCAGGTCCGTGGAGCGAGTTTTACAGAGGTTCGGCGTCGATGCCGGGGGAATCGTCCGAACCGAAAGCGAGATTCCTCTCGCCCGGGGCCTCAAGAGCAGCAGCAGCGCCGCCAACGCCGCAGTCCTCGCGACCCTCGACGCCCTGGATGAAGAGCTTGACCCCCTGGAGGCCACGAGGATCGGGGTGGCGGCGGCAAAAGACGCCGGGGTCACCATCACCGGGGCCTTCGACGACGCCACCGCATCGATGCTGGGCGGCGTCGTGGTCACCGACAACCGGGAGATGGAACTGCTCAAAAGAGAGGAACTGAAGTCTTGGGTCCTCCTCCTGGTTCCCGAGGAGAAGATATTCTCCAAAGACACCGACGTCAGAAGGTCGAGGCTCATCGCGCCTATCGCAGACCTCATCTTCGACCTCGCCCTCGCCGGCGACTACGCCAGGGCCATGACCATCAACGGCCTAGTCTACTGCAGCGCCCTCCGACTCTCCTCGGAACCGATATTTGCGGCCCTCAATTCTGGCGCCAGGGGTGCGAGCCTCTCGGGGACGGGCCCCGCCTATGCGGCCCTCGCGGATGACGAAAATATCGACGAGGTCGAGGCTGCATGGCTCAAACTTGGCGGAAGGGTGATAAGGACGAAGGTGGAGAACAGAGGCTCATCCAAAGCGTCGAGGTGGCGATGATGAGCCTGGAAGATCTTCGCGCAAATGTTCAGAGGGTTGACCAAGAGATAATAAGGCTGATAGACGAACGGGTGAGGCTTGCGGAAGAGATCTTCGAGGCCAAGAGGGCCCTGGGGGTCGGGATCGAGGACAAGAACCAGGAGAAGATGGTGATGAAGAGGGCCCTGGACATGGCGACGGAGCTGGGGCTTGACGCCGGCGCGACGAAGGAGATCTTCGCAACCCTGATCAGGATGAGTCTTGAAAAGCAGCATGAGCTGCTGGGGGAGAACAACCTCCCCTAGATAGTCGCAAAGAAAGCTTGACTTTTGAGGGTTTGGGCGCATGACCGAAATTGCCGTCATATCCGGATCCAAATCGGACAGGCCCGTGGTGGAGAAGGTCCTCCGGATTCTCGAGGAGAGAGGGATCGACTACGATGAGAGGATCCTCTCAGCTCACAGAAACCCCGAGGAGCTGGAGCGCTACATCGAAGGGACCGACGCGAAGATCTTCATAGCCGTGGCAGGCCTCTCCGCCGCCCTCCCCGGCTTCATCGCCTCCCGGACGGAGAGGCCAGTGATAGGGGTCCCTGTCAGCGCAAAGCTGGGTGGCCTGGACGCGCTCCTGGCCATCTCCCAGATGCCGCCGGGAGTTCCCGTCGCCTGCGTGGGGATTGACTCCGGGGAGAACGCCGCCCTCCTGGCTCTGAGGATGCTGCTACCGAAAAGATAGTTTTTTATACGGACGGCGAGAAGTAACCTCTCGGCGGGATTGGATGTACAGGAAGATTCTGATCGCCACTGATGGCTCCGACAGATCGATGAAGTCCAGCAGGCACGGAGTAAAGCTCGCGAAGTCCCTGGGTTCTGACGTTCTTGTCCTCCACGTCATTAACGAGATGGCGATCTCGAAGGTCATAGCCTCCCTATTACGCAAGGGAACTTCCGAGGAGGATCTGAGGGAGACCCTCAAGGCCTCCGCAGAGAGGATCGTGGCGGAGGTCGCTAAGATGGGAGAGGCCTCAGGGGTCCGGGTGGAGCCTTTGATCAGGGAAGGCGATCCGGCGTCCAGGATCCTCGACGCGGCGAGGGTCGAGAACGTCGACCTGATCCTAATGGGAAGCCACGGCGAGGGAGGGATCACAAAGAGGCTGATCGGCAGCGTGGCCCAGAAGGTCCTGAACTGGTCTGATGCGCCTGTGATGATAGTGAGATGAAGAGGTTGTCCAATCGCTCGATATATGTCCTTTATAAGGCTACTAGATACCGGTATCGGAAAGATACCTATTTATATCAAAGGCGTAATGGATAAACTCAAAAGGCGAAGAAGGTTGTAGGGAGATTTGAGAGGTGTGATAAAATGTACGCTCGGATTTTAGTTGCTACAGACGGCTCCGCAAAGTCCAAGGTCGCTGTACAGCACGGCGTGGACCTGGCGAAGGCGGTCGGCGCGAAGGTGCTCGGAGTTTACGTGGTGAACGAAGTGGTCGTGGCCAGCGCTGTGAGGCAGCTGGGCGCTGACAAGAAGGAGATCGAAGCCAAGCTCCAGGCTGGCGGTGAGAAGGCCGTAGCCGAGATCAAGAAGATGGCCGATGAAGCTGGCGTGGAAGTGGAGACGATGGTAAAGTCCGGTGCGCCCGCCAACATGATCGTCGATCTCGCCAGGACCGAAGGGGTCGATCTGATCGTCATGGGAAGCCACGGTGAGAGCGGCGTCACAAAGCTCCTCATCGGAAGCGTAGTCCAGAAGGTCCTTTACTGGGCAACCTGCCCCGTCCTCGTAGTGAGATGATCAAGATGGCAGTAGAGATGATTTCATCGGGGATCGCCTATCCCGCCTTCGCGGTGGTTTTCATCGTCGGGACGCTCCTCGCCTACACGGTCATCAGCCTGATAGGCAGCAGCTAGTCCGAAATTAATATCTCCGCGTCCTCCCATGGGGAGGACGTTCTTGTCCCTATTTTTGAGGCCGTTTTCAGTGGGGGGGGCGCAAACTTGAGTTTCTCCGATAGTCCTCTATGGGATGGCCTTATTTCCGTGATATTCTATAAAATTTTTGAGAAAGGCCAGCAAACCGAGTTGGCCCAATCCTGAACCCAAAAAGGTCGATCTGCCTTCCCGGGGGGAAGGCCGCTTTAATCACCCTCTCTTGAAGTATCTCGGCGCCGTCTCCAGGGCCCTTGCGATCAGCTCGGCAGAGGCCTCGAGATCTTTGATGCTCAAAACCTCGACGGGAGAGTGGATATAACGCGTGGCGACGCTTATGAGCCCCGTATGGATCCCCTCCCTCGTCAGCTGGATGGCGGTGGCGTCGGTGGTCCCGCCTCCGGAGACGTCCATCTGGACGGCGATCTCGAACTCCCGAGCCGTCTCTGCCAGCCAGTCCACCACCTTCTCCGATGCGATGAGCCCCCGCCCCGATGCATCGGCGATGGTGATAACGGCCCCTTTCCCGATCTCGAGGGCCGAGTCCTTCTTCTCGATCCCCGGATGGTCGCCGGGGATGGTGACGTCTGTCGCAAGGGCCACGTCGGGACGGAGGTCGAAGGCGCTCGTCTTCGCTCCCTTCAGCCCCACCTCCTCCTGGACCGTTCCCACTGCGTAGATCGTGGACTTCGACCTCGTCCTCTTCAGCGCCTCGATCATCATGACGACCCCGGCCCGGTTATCGAGGGCCTTTCCCGTCACCCTGTCCCCCGCAAGGGTCGTGAAGGTCCGATCGATGCTCATGGGGGTTCCGGGCTTGATCCCCAGGGCCTTCGCCTCGTCCTGATCGACGCAGCCGGCGTCGACGAACATATCCTTGATCTCGATCGGCTTCTTTCTGTCTTCGGGCGTCATCACGTGGGGGGGCTTAGACCCGATGACCCCACAAACAGGACCCGAGTCGGCGTGGACGATCACCCTCTGGTTTAAGAGGGTCTGGTCGAACCAGCCCCCGATGGTGACGAACCGAATGAAACCCTTCTCGTCGACATACTTGGTCATGAGGCCGATCTCGTCCATGTGGGCTGCCACCATCACCGAGGGGCGCTCGCCCTTCTTGGTGGCGACGAGGTTTCCGAGGTTATCCACCCTAATCTCGTCGACGAGGGGGCCGATCTCCTCTCGCACTATCTCCTGAATGGAACCCTCTCGCCCCGATATTCCATGGGCGTTGCTCAGCCGTTCAAGAAGCCTTTGAATCTCGTTCATCGTTGATCATCTCAATAATAGACATATTTTCGATAAGATCAGGCGGATCTCGTCCGCGCCCCCGAGTTTCTGGGTCTGGTGACGACGACCTCGCCCCCCACGTCCCTCATAACCTCCATCGCCGCAGCCTGGATATCCCTCGTCCCCGAATCGACGATGGCGTAGACGGTGGGGCCAAAGGAGCTAAGCCCGGCACCGACAGCTCCCGCAGACCTCATCTCCTCCATGAGGCTTCGGATCAGCGGGTGCTGCAGCCCCACCTCAACCTTCTTGAACCCCAGCTCCTGGACCCTGTTCACGGCGGTGCCGAAGCTCTCCAGATCCTCCTCCAGGACGGCGGGGATCATCCTCACCAGGATCTCTCGGCATAGCTCCGCGACCTCATCTCTTGGGACGGGACAGAAGGTCCCAAATACGTCCAATTCCCTTTTGCCGTGGGCCCCTTTGGGGATATCCGGCATCGCCAGAAGAAAACACCAGGACTCCGGTAGGTCGGCCTGCAATATCACCGGCGGGGGGGCGACCCCCACCGAGGCGGAGGAGGGGCGATAGTCCTCCTTCTCCTTGCCGGGGCCAAAGGAGTGGCCGCCGTCGACGATGAACCCTCCCCTATCGAAAGCGGCGACCCCTATCCCGCTCGTTCCACCCCGGCCGACGGCGGAGGCGATCTCGCGGGCTGATGCGGGCATGCCGTATAGCTCGCAGAGAGCCTTTCCCACGGCCATGGCGAGCTGCGTTCCCCCGCCGAGGCCGACGTGCTGCTTGTAGGAGTGCCGGACCGTAATCTCGGCGCCGCCGAGATCGAACCGGTCCATTACGGCTTTTGCCGCCGCTCTCGCCCGGTCGGCGTTCTCTCCTCGGACGGTGAGCTCCTCACCCCTCTCCGCCTCCACCACAATGCAGGGATCATCCAGGGTCACCCCCACGCCGCCGTCGACCCTGCCGCGGTCTCCGGCGAGGTCGGTGAGGGTCATGTGTATCCGAGAGGGGGTCTCCACCACCACCCTCCTTTTATCCTGGAAGTTGTTGTAGGGGAAGGTCTCGGTGATGGACATCAGAGGCAGGCCATGCCTGATGATCTTGTAGTCTCTCGATAGCATCGGCTCTTTTCCGAAGACGTTGAAGATCCCCTTCAGCTCCCCCGCATCCGAGAAAGCTCTGACCCTCAAAAGGTCGCGCCTCGACTCGATCCTATGCTTCTTGAGGATGGTCCCTATGGGGATGTCTGCCCTCATCAGGTCGGTTCTAAAACGGTCTTCGAGCCTCTTGAGGGGAGTGAAGGAGGTGGCATGAATCAGGGTCTCCCCAGAGACGGAGTTTTTGAGCTTGACTACCCTGTAATTCACCTCGTCCCCGGGCTCGACCTCCAGCTCGGAAGAGACGAGCTCGTCGGCTGCCACCACCTTCTGGACCAGGGTCTCGAGCTCAACGGGACTTCCAGTGACGACCTCGAGAAGGCACGTCACGGAGCCGTCAGTCCCCAGGAGCATCTTCTGGACGGGGCTGAGCCTGCCCACGGTCTCTTCGAGCCTTTCGATCTCCTCGTCGATCTTCAGGGGAGCTTGTTCTGGCACATAAAAAAGAAGTGCTGGCTGGCATAAAGTTTTTCCCCTCCGATGACGAGCTTTTCCCTCTCTCCGGCTTTGTGGAGGTTGTTTGATTGAAGACATCGAGAATTTCCGGGTTTTACAAGCTTCCAGCTTCGGATCGGCTCAGGATGGTGGCGGAGAACGCCGGCCTCTCCGAGGAGGAGGCCGAGACGATCGCAAGACGAGGCCTCTCTCTCGACCAGGCCGACAAGATGATCGAAAACGTCATCGGCCTATTCCAGATCCCCCTGGGGATAGCGACGAACTTTCTGATCGACGGTCGGGAAGTTCTGATCCCCATGGCGACTGAAGAGCCGTCGGTGATCGCAGCCGCCAGCAACGGGGCAAGGATGGCCTTCGCCGGCGGAGGCTTTGTCACCAGCAGCACGCGACCCGTGATGAGGGCCCTCATACAGGTGACGGGGGTCGAGGACCCCCACGGCGCGCGGCTCGCCATACTGGCCCGAACTGAAGAGATCGCGGCCAGGGCGAACGAGAAGGACCCGATGCTGGTCAGGTACGGGGGAGGCGTCGTAGGCGTCGAGGCGAACGTCGTATCCACCCGGAAGGGCCCGATGGTGGTCGTTCACCTGCTCGTCGACTGCAGGGACGCCATGGGGGCCAACGCTGTCAACACCATGGCTGAGGCCCTGGCCCCCTTCATCGAGGAGATCACCGGGGGGAAGGTATATCTCAGGATCATTTCGAACCTCGCCGACCTCCGGCTCGCCCGGGCCCGGGCCGTCTTCAAGGCAGATGAGATAGGAGGATCCGAGGTCGTCGATGCCATCGTTCTTGCGAGCGCCCTTGCCGAGAGCGATCCCTATCGGGCTGCGACCCACAACAAAGGGATCATGAACGGCGTGACGGCGGTGACGATGGCCAGCGGGAACGATACCAGGGCCATCGAGGCAGGTGCCCACTCTTACGCTGCCCGGGGCGGTGTCTATAGATCTTTATCGACGTACGAGAAGAACCGAGACGGTGACCTGGTGGGCACCATCGAGCTTCCTGTCGCCGTCGGGACCGTCGGCGGAGCGACGCGGGTCCATCCCGTGGCCAGGGCCAACATGAAGATCCTGGGGCTCAAATCCGCCGACGACCTGGGACGGATTTTGGCCTCGGTGGGCCTCGCCCAGAACTTCGCCGCCCTCCGGGCCCTCGCCACCGAGGGGATCCAGAGGGGGCACATGTCGCTCCACGCCAAAAACGTCGCCGTCCAGGCGGGAGCCGTCGGCGACGAGATCGAGGTCGTGGCCGGCAAAATGGCGGCTGAGAAGAAGATAAACGTCGAGAGGGCAAAGGAGCTTTTAAGTGAGATGAAATGAACCGATCGATCGGAGTTTTGGGGCCGGAAGGGACCTTTTCGGAGAAGGCCGCAAAAAGGTACAGTCCCGAGGCCAGCCTTCGGTACTACCGGGACTTCGAGGAGGTGATCGCCGCCGTCGAGGGAGGCGAGGTGGATCTCGGGGTCGTCCCCCTGGAAAACAGCCTGGAGGGGTCGGTGGGAATGACCCTCGACGCCCTCCTCCGCCGTGACGTCAAGATCACAGGCGAGATCAACTTGAGGGTGAGACATTGCCTTTTGGGCATCGGAAGGCCCGAGGAGGTGAAGGTGATCCTCTCCCACCCCCAGGCCCTGGCCCAGTGCAGGAGCTACCTCAAACGCAGGTTTCCCCAGGTCGAGCTGAGGACGACGGGCTCCACCAGCCACGCCGCAAAGCTCGCTGGGGAGTTCTCCGAGATGGCGGCCATCGCCGACGCTGAGGCTGCGGAGCAGTATGATCTTTCGGTGATCGAGAGAGACGTCCAGGACTCAGACCAGAATGTGACCCGTTTTGTGGTGGTGGGCCGGGAGGCGCCGGAGCCGAGCGGAAGAGACAAGACCTCTCTGGCCGTATACCTGGAGAGGGCCGAGCCCGGAGCCCTCTGGGAGGTCTTGGGAGAGTTTGCGAAGAGGGGGATAAACCTCACCAAGATCGAGTCCCGGCCCAGCAAAAGGGGCCTCGGAGATTATTACTTCTTCATCGACCTGGAGGGGCATGTATCCGACCCCCTCGTCGAAGAGGCGCTGGCTCGGATAAGGGAGAGGGCGGCCATGACCAAGGTTCTGGGGTCCTACCCTCGGACGGACCCCGGCGGGACCTCGGAGAGATGATGGGAATATGAAGAACGAGAGGCCGAGGGAGGGGAAAGCGCGGGTGGAGGAAGATACAAAACCTCAAAAGATCACGGCCTCCCTGAATAAGACCGCCACAAGCTTCGCCCAAGTCTTTCCCATCCTCATCGGGGTTATGCTCCTCATCTCACTCATACTGGTCTTGGTCCCGCAATCCTTCTACGGGGCGGTCTTCACCGGAGACGAGATCTTCGACCCCTTGGTCGGAGCTCTTATCGGGAGCGTTGCCGCCGGAAACCCCATAACCAGCTACATCATCGGCGGAGAGCTGCTAGATAGGGGCGTGAGCCTTCTGGCGGTGACGGCCTTCATAGCTGCCTGGGTGACCGTCGGCATAGCTCAGCTTCCTGCCGAGGGTATGGTATTGGGAAAGAGGTTCGCCTTGATCAGAAACGTCATCTCCTTCCTCTCGGCGGTGCTCGTGGCCATTCTCACCTCCTTAACCCTGGAGCTGATCTGGCCTTGACCATCCGAAACCCCACCGCCAAGCACTTCCTGGCTCTGCTGACAGCCATTTATCTGGGGCTTGCTGCCGTTGACTTCGACATCTTTTTGAGGGCGATCTCAGTCTTCACCAAGCTCCTTTCAAACGTCCTGCCGATTCTGGCCCTCGTCCTCTTGATCATGTCCCTTTTGAACCTGAAGATCAAGCCGAGGATTGCTAAGAGGATGCTGGGGAAGGGGTCGGGTCTGAAGGGTTGGACCTTCGCCGTGGTGGGGGGCATCCTCTCGTCGGGCCCCGTATACGTCTGGTATCCCCTACTCGCAGACCTCAGAGAGGAGGGGATGAGAGACTCTCTAGTTGCCGCCTTTATGTACGCTCGGGCGATCAAGATCCCTATGATTCCCCTACTTGTATACTACTTCGGCTGGAATTTCACCCTCCTCTTCACCCTCTACCTTTTGATCTTCTCAGTCCTGAACGGGCTTTTGGTCGAGAGGCTGACGGAAAGATGAGACGAGTCAGAGCCTCGGAGTATGCCGGGCCTGGAAAGGGGCGCTATATATCAGATAGAGATACGAACTCACCTCGACGATCCAAAACCTCCTTCGACCTTAAGATTCTCCTGAGCCTGGACCGCCAGCCAGAGGGGCTAAAAAAAGCGATCTCAGCACCCTCCGAAAGATTAATTACGACGTCAGGATGGCCTATAGATTTATCTAATAGAAATGTAGCATACTCGATAGCGCGTCAAGCTTTACTACTTCAGGCGAATTTGGGAGGCGATGTGGTTGAAAAAAATAAAATTAGCAATTGCCGGTCTCGGCAACTGCGCCAGCTCTCTCATCCAAGGGATTGAATATTATAAAAATTCTGATGATGAAAATTGTATCGGCCTCATGCACCAGTCCGTCGGCGGCTACCAGCCGGGCGACATCGAGGTGGTTGCGGCCTTTGACATAGACGAACGAAAGGTGAGAAAGGACGTCAGCGAGGCGATCTTCGCACCGCCCAACTGCACCAAGGTATTCTATCCCGACGTACCTTACATGGGCGTGGAGGTGAAGAAGGGGCCTGTCCTGGACGGAGTAGCCCCTCACATGTCCTCTTACGACGACAACAAGACTTTCGTCGTCTCGGACCTGGAGCCCTGTGACGTGGTGGGCGAGCTGGAAGATAGCGGCGCCGAGGTTCTTATCAACTACATGCCCGTCGGCTCCGAAGAGGCGAGCCGTTTTTACGCCCAGGCCGCCCTGGACGCTCGAGTCGGATACGTCAACTGCATGCCGGTATTCATCGCCTCCGATCCCGCCTGGGCGAAGAAGTTCAAGGACGCCAACGTTCCGATAGTCGGCGACGACGTCAAGAGCCAGATAGGCGCGACCATAGTCCACAGGTCCCTCACCAAGCTCTTCAGCGACCGGGGATGCAAACTCGATAGGACGTACCAGCTCAACACCGGCGGAAACACCGACTTTTTGAACATGCTCAATCAGGAGAGGCTCAAGTCCAAGAGGATCTCCAAGACCGAGGCGGTCCAGTCGGTCCTCGACGTCCCCCTCATGGCCGACGACATCCACATAGGACCCTCAGACTACGTCCCGTGGCAGAAGGACAACAAGATCTGTTTTCTGAGGATGGAGGGGAGGATCTTCGGCGACGTACCCATAAACCTGGAGCTGAGGCTCTCGGTAGAGGACTCCCCCAACAGCGGCGGGTCCACCATCGACGCCATAAGGATCTGCAAATTGGCCATCGACAGAAAGATCGGAGGGCCTCTGATCGAGATATCGGCCTACACCATGAAGCATCCGCCGATCCAGTACCCCGATCACCTGGCGAGAGAGCTGGTGGAGAAGTTCATAAAAGGAGAGGTATATGACGTCGCCCCCGACGCCCTCCTGAGGCCCGAGATCGCCACCGCCATCCAGGACAAGGGCGAGTGAGCATAAAATATCAGCATCGAGTCGTGCGCCTTCGCACCACTCGTTTTCTCCGGAGCGTATGATCCAGATCCCAGCAAACGGGATCGAGACCATTAGATTCGATCGAAGCCGGAGTATTCCCTCCCTTGGGGGGATTTCTTGAATTTCTCGGCTGGGATGGGCATCATAATTGTCCACGGACCGAAAACGGATGATTAATAAGTGGAGATGAGTCGGATATGCTTGCCCATCGCCATGAAAATGGTGACGTTCCCGCTTCCATTATTCTCCGCCCTCACACCTCCCCCGCCGCCTCCTCCAGCTTCCTCGTGCACTCGTCCATCAGCTCTGCCGCCTCCCGGACCTTCGCCGCAGCCCCGGGGCTCGCCGCCTCTATTTCTTTCGCCCTGGCCCGGAAGCTCTCGCTGTGGCTCTTGTTGTGCTCGATCCAGTGCTCCAGAAGATGCTCGATCTCGTGCTTGTTCAGCTCGTGGCCGTGCTCTTGCGACCCGTGCTCGTGCAGTTCGTCGTGATCATGCTCGTGCAATTTGAACGCCTCCCTATCGCGCCTTAGCCGCGGACTTAAGCCTCTGACCTGAACCTAGCGTGACCCTTGACCGCGCCCAGCTACGATCTCTGTTGTTCTTTTTATGGATTAATAACTTCTGCTTATCATGTAGTCGGCCAGCTCTAGAAGGAGGTGCTTGGCGTCTGAGTCCGGAAGTACCGCCAGGGCCTCTTTGCCCTCCTCGACGAGGCTTATCGCCCTGGAGCGGGCGTAGTCGATGGAGCCGCTGGCCCGCAAGGCCTCCAGAGCGCTCTCGACCTCTTTGCCGGTCGCGTTCCTCTTGCCGAATATCTCGATCTCGGCGCCGCCGGCCATGGCGTGGATCATGATCAGGGTCTTCTTCCCCTCGGCGAGATCCCCACCCCTCGGCTTTCCCAGAACCTTTGCCGGGGCCGTAAGGTCCAGGACGTCGTCTTGGATCTGGAAGGCCATCCCCACCAGGCGGCCGAACCTCTCCAGCCCCTCCGCCTGCTTCTCCGGGGCACCACTGAGACGGGCGCCCATCCAGGCGGCGGCCCCGTAGAGGACCCCGGTCTTCTTCTCGATCATCTCCAGATACTCGGCTTCTGTGACCCGGTCCCTCCTCTCAAACTCCATGTCCAGCCACTGCCCCTCGCATATGTAGGCGCAGGTCCTGGCCAGCATCTTCACAGAGGCGACCATATCCTGGGGGGCTGGGGCCTCAGCCGCCGTAAGGATCTCGAAGGCCTTGGAGTAGAGGGTGTCCCCAGCCAGGATGGCGCCAGCCTCGTCCCACTTGACGTGGACCGAGGGCCTCCCCCGACGGGTCTCGGCGTTGTCCATGATGTCATCGTGGATCAGGGTGAAGTTGTGGACCAGCTCTATCGATACCGCCGCCGGGACGACCACCTTCGGGTCGCCCCCCACTGCCTCCGCGGCCATCAGCAGCATGCTGGGCCGGAGCCTCTTTCCCCCAGCATCGACCAGGTGCCTTCCGGCAGCGTAGAGCTCCCTCGGGTGTACGACGGGCAGATGGTCTTCAATAGCCTCGGAGATCATGCTGGCCCTAGCCTTCAGCTCATCGTCAAGGATCACCATTTTATCGAGCCTCTTTCCTCCACATTCATCCTTCCTGCTCCCTCCGTCTCGCCCCTTCAGGGGAGGACCAGCTCCTGGCCGTTCCTCATGATGTGGAAGGTGTAGCCCAGCTCATAACCCGTATCCTCGGCCATCGATAGGTACTTGCCGTGGCTTTGGAAATTCCCGTGGCTGGGGATGACGTGCTCGGGGTTGATCATCCTCAAAAGCTCCCAGTGGTCCTCGACGCAGGCGTGGCCCGAGACGTGGACGTTGTCGTAGACTCTCGCCCCCTTCATCTTGAGCTTAGTCACCGCGATGTGACGGTTGGAGACGTTGAGGGGCTGGGGTATGGTGCCAGCGCTGAAGATCACCTTGTCTCCGGACTCGATCTGGTAGTCAGTCTCGCCGCTGGCGACGCGACTCAAGACCGCCCCCGGCTCTCCCTGGTGGCCCGTCATGATGGGGAGGTACTTGTCCTTTCCCTCCTGCATCATCCTCTTGAAGAACTTGTCGACGCTCTTTCTCCGGCCGTAGACGGGGAGGTCGTTGGACTTGGGGGCATACCCCGTCCTCTTCGCCGTGCTCCAGTACTTCTCCATCGACCTGCCCAGAAGGACCGGCTTTCGCCCCATCTCGTGGGCGGCCTCGATGATCGCCCTGATCCTTGCTATGTGGGACGAAAAAGTGGTCAGAAGAACCCCAGACTTCGTCTCCTCCGTCCCCATCAGGACGTCCCAGACCAGGTCCTTTGCGATCTGCTCGGAAGGGGTCTTCCCCGAGACCCCTGCGTTCGTCGTCTCGGTGATCAGGGCCAAAACCCCCTCAGATTCGAGCTTCTTCAGCCGTGCGAAGTCCGGGGGCTGTCCCAGGGTGGGGCTCCGATCCATCTTGAAATCGTTGGCGTAGAGGATCACACCTCTCGGGGTGTGAACAGCGGCGAAGACGCAGTCGACTATGCTATGTTGGACCCTTATGAACTCCAGCTCGATGTCGGGGGCTATCTGTCTCGTCTTGCCGGCGTTCATGGTTATCACCTCGTTCTTAGTCGCCTGGAGCTTCTCGGCCTCGATCTCCTGCTTGATCAGGTCTGCAGTGAATGGGGTACCGATGATGGGCGCCCTGTACTTGTTGGCTAGCTTCGATATCGCCCCGATGTGATCGAGGTGGCCGTGGGTGCAGGCTATCGCCCTCACCCTCCCGTCCACGTCCTTCATGACGCTGTCGTTGGGGATCGCCCCCAGAGATATCAGCTCGGAGGGGCGGAGCCTCTCCAGATCTGTATCTTCGTGAATCTGAACCCGGTCCAATCGGATGCCCATGTCCATTATCAGGATGTCATGACCGATCCTTATGGCGGTCATGTTCCTTCCAATCTCTTCGTAGCCTCCGATCGCTACAATTCCAATATCCTTCATTTTGACATCTCTCTGTAAATGGAAAACTTTCGTGTGTCAAACCCTCTCTGCTCCAGGACCTCTCTCGTTCTTCCTAAAACGATGACCGGCGCAGATCGAAGGTCCATGATGTTCTTTGAGGCGGTCAAAAACATGGTCGTCCTGAAGGCCCTCTCGTAGATCCGGAGGGCTTCGGCCACCTGGAGAGGGCCCTTCGTCGCCGGGGCCAGGAAGGGGAGGGCCGCCCCGGCAAGGCTCGCCCCCAGGGCGATGCTCTTGGCCATATCTATACCGCTTCGAACCCCTCCCGAGGATATGACCTCCGCACCGAGAGCGGCACACTCTACAACGCTGACGGGAGTTCTTACCCCCCAGTCCCAGAATAGCCGCCCCATCGTTGTGGATTCGCCATCGCCTCGTTCCTCCGCCCGATAGGCCTCAACACCTGACCAGCTGGTCCCGCCCAAGCCTCCAACGTCGATGATCTTCACCCCCGCATCGATGAGGGCCCGAGCATCCTCTCTGGATATCCCCGCCCCCGTCTCCTTGGCGATGATGGGAACCCTGCCGTCGGTGGCAGACCTGATCGCCTCGATGGCGCCCCGAGCCTCAGTCTCCCCCTCTGGTTGGATGCTCTCCTGGAGGAAGTTCAGGTGGACGGCTATGGCATCGGCATCGATCATCTCCGCCAGATGGTCGATCACTTCGGGTCCACCCCTCTTGAGCTGGACGGCTCCGATGTTCCCGATTATGGGGATCTTCGGCGCTGCATCCCTCACCGCTGAGAAGGTCTCCTCGACCTCGGCACTCTCGAGGGCGGCCCTCTGGGATCCGACCCCCATAGCCACCCCCACCTCCTGGGCTGCCAGGGCCAAATTGACGTTGATATCTTTGGTATCGGGGTGGCCCCCCGTCATCCCGGAGATCATCAGGGGCATGGCGAGATCCTTGCCAAGGAATCGGCAGCTAGTATCGATCTCATCGGCGTCGATTCCCGGAAGAGTTCTATGGACGAAGGCGAGGTCATTGAAGGGCTTGCTCCTCCCCTCCACTTCCTTTTCTAGACATATCCTTATGTGGTCGAGCTTTCTGTTTCCTGTGGTCACGCCTTCACCTCCACCAAGGTTCCCGCCCTCTCACCACCGAGAACTCTTTCGATCATGCCCGCCTTCTCAGCGTTGAATATCAGAGAAGAGATGCCCTCGTCGGCCAGGTCCAGAAGCTCTTCGAGCTTTCCCCTCATGCCGCCGGTGACGTCGACCCCGGCCGACGGGCCCAGCTCCGAGCCGATCTCGGGCAGGTCCTCTCGCTTCACCTCGGCCAGGACCTTGCCATTGAAGATTACCCCATCGACTGCCGTTCCCAGGGCCACAATCTCCGGCTCTAAGGACCGCGCAAGATGAGTGACGAGCTGGTCGCCGGAGACGATCCCGGCCCCTCTCGACCGGTCCACAGCGACGTCGCCATGGAGGACCGGAACGAGCCCCCAATCCACCATCTCACCGAACTGATCGGTTTGCATCGCCTCTATCCTCCCATCCCTGAGAATTGTGCAGCTGAGGGGGTGGACCGGGACGGGGCTCGACCCCGCCCTTCTCAGGGCCTCGACGACGAGGTCGTTCAGCCTGACCACAGACCTGTGGGTCTCTAGTACTCCCTCTCTGCTGAGCCTCTCGACGAGACTGTAGTTCTTCGCGTGAATGTGGCCGAATGAGCCAGCCCCGTGAACCAGTATGAGGCCGGAGTCGTGGCCAGCTATCTCGGCGGCGATCCTCTCGATAGCCTCCATCTTCGCCGATTCGAGCACAGTCTTGTCGGTCAGGACGCTTCCGCCGATCTTGAGAATTTTGATCTCGGTCATATCTCGTCCGCCGAATCTTCGAGCCTCAGCCCCGGGCATCCAGTGACCACGGAGAAGGGCTCTCCCCTCGCCTGGGCGATGGCGGTCATCACTCTCAGAACATTCTCGGGGCCGGGCCCCGGCAGAGCTATCATGCATCCTCCACCGCCCGCGCCTGTAATCTTTGCACCAAACGCCCTGCCAGCCCCTCGAGAGGCATAGACGAGTTCAGAGAGCTCCCGGGTCCCGACGCCGATCGACTCCAGAAGACCGTGGTTCGCGTCAAAAAGCCGCCCCAGCTCCTCGAGGCTACCACCTCTTATGCAGCCCACAGCCCTCGTCGATATCTCGCCGATGGCTCGAAATATGGGATCCACGATCTCGGGATACCTGGCCCCGAAGCTCTGGACCTTCTCGACCTCGGCCCGGGTGTCGTGAGGCCTCCCCGTAAACCCTACCACGAGCCTCATCTCCGGAAGGTCAATCAACTTCGCCGATCCCTCAACGATCTGATAGCCGCCGAAGGTGGCAAGGGCGGTGTCCATGGGCGATCCCAGGCCGTTCTGGACGGACTTCTCTATCCTGTGGGCTTCATCCGCGATCTCGTCCAAGGAGAGATCCAAAGACAGGTGTCGGCTCAGGGCCCCCAGGGTAGCGACGACGACGGAAGCCGAGGAGCCGAGGCCTGAGGCCGGAGGGACCTCAGACACCACAGTGACCCGGAGATCTCTCGCCCCAAACTCCTTCAGCACTGCTGAGATGTATCTCGTGGCATGAACGGCACCCTCTTTGATGCTATTGCCGAGAATAGCGCCTGAAAAGGGGTCTACGGCTATCCCGGCGAGGGTCACCCTGAGGTCTGGGGCCGATATCTCAACTCTTCCCGGCAGATCCTCGATCCCGGCTCGAACCCTCAGATCCACCGCCGCTCCCAGGGCCGCAGCTCCGGAAACGACGGCGTGCTCCCCGAAGAGGATCACTTTGCCGGGAGCAGAGGCGGATGTCAGATTTTCGCCTCCTATAAGAAGGCTATCGCCCCGTAACCCACCACCTGGCTGAAATCTCCGATAACGTCGCCGCTGGTGGAGTAGCGGAGAAGCTTGCCGGTCTCTGCGCCCAGGATTTTGGATGCTGTTATGGCCGCCGAGATGGGGCCGTACCCACAGGCAGTGAGGTTCAGGCCGTAGACGATCTCGTAAATGCTTGATACGTCCATCCTCAGAATCGCCTCGATCACCCGGGCGTCTTTCCTCCTCGCATCTTCCTGGGGCTCGTAATGGGAGAAGTCACTGCTGGCGATGACGGTACATTCTCGGCCCAGCTTTTCGGCGGCCTTCCCCACTGCCTCCCCCACCTCAACGGCCGTCTCCTCATCCTGCAGCCCCATGCATATCGGGAGAATCTTGAAATCACCAAATCGAGCTTGGAGAAACGGTATCTGTACCTCCAGGGAGTGCTCATATAGGTGGGCCGACTCATCCACCTCGATGATGCTTCCAGTCAGCAGATCGGCCAGCTCGGTGTCGCATTCAGCAACGCCCAACGGCGTCATCCACGAGTCCCGAGAGAGGGCGACAGGGAGGCCGAGGCCGTGGTGGTTCGGCCCAATCAGGACGAAGGTATCCCTCTTGGGGAGCCTGGCGTAGACCTCCGCGGCGACGGCTCCAGAGTAGATGTAGCCGGCGTGAGGAACGACGGCTCCTCGAATCGGGAGGGTTTCGCTGCCGGAGGCTCCGCTGAAAGCGGCCTTTAACGCCTCCCTCAGTTCCTCGGGGTGGCGGGGGTAGAACTGACCAGCCACTGCTGGACTTCTCATTATCTCAAAACTCCATCTCGAAGTCTGAAACTGAGTATCTGAACCTATCTTCTTCTCCCCTCTCCTTGAGTATCTCTTTTGCCAGGAGCCAGTAGATCAGGGTCAAAGCCTTTCTGCCTTTGTTGTTGGTGGGTATCACCAGATCGACGTTCGATGTCAGGTTGTTGGTGTCACATAAGGCTACGACAGGAATTCCGACGTCTATGGCCTCGTTTATCGCCTGACTGTCGCCACTGGGGTCTGTGACCACCACTACATCGGGCTCGACGTAGTCGTAGAAGTTCGGGTTGGTCAGGGTGTTGGGTATAAACCGGCCGACGATCGCCCTTGCTCCGACCGACTTGGAGAACATCGTCGCAGGACGCTGGCCATACTGCCTCGCCGAGACCACCAGGATCTTGCTGGGATCATACTTGGCCAGGAACTTGGCTGCGAGCCTGATCCTCTTGTCTGTGGATTGGACATCGAGGACGTAAAGGCCGTCGGTTCTGACTCTGTAGATGTAATCCTTCATGCTCTTCGTCTTCTGCTGAGTGCCTATGTGTATGCCTGCCGCGAGATACTCATCTATGGGGATAAGCGTCTCATAGTCTTCAGTTGGCGTTATCACTTCATCATCCAAAAATGTCACCTACCTAGAGGTTCTACGATCCCGTTTAACGGTTATGGGAACAAATCCCAATCTCATCTCTTCCAGGGCAATTTCGAGGGGGTCTATGGACTCGGTCTTGATCAATACCGGGGCGCCCATCAGAATCTGTAAAGCTCGAGCCCCCACTATCCGTGCGCGTTCATATCGCGTATATTCTTTATCCATCGAATCCGTCAAGTGGCCACCTCAAAAGAAAGGGAAATGGTGGGGTTGCTGAGATTCGAACTCAGGTTACGGCGTCCCGAACGCCGAGGGATGGACCAGGCTACCCCACAACCCCAATGCCTTTTACTGATACCGCCGAAGCACTTCAACGATCTCCACGTGGGTCAGGAGCATACGACGACAACAGTAGCTTTCGATGCCCAGATCGTCCATCACCTTCCCCGGTGGCTCAGTCTTGGTCCGCTCCTTGTACTCCTCCCATACATCAGAAATGACGTTTCCACACGTGAAACATCGGACAGGTATCAAGTTCCTCACCTGTAAGACTTCTGATATTTGGCTCTAGCACCAGGTCCGCCGACCTTCTTCCGCTCTTTCTGCCGATGATCGTTTACCAGGAGAGATCGATCGTACTCCATGTAGGCCTCTTTCAGGGCTGTATCGCCGGTCCACTCCACAATTCCACGAGCAATGGCGGTCCGGGCGGCGGCAGCCTGACCCATGAATCCTCCTCCTCGAACTTTGACGTCTATGTCAAGCCCAGAGACCTTATCCTGGGCTATCATCACCGGCTCTGCGATCTTTGTTCTGACGAGGATGGGCTCAAGGATCTCCAGAGGTTTGCTGTTTATCCTCACCCTGCCTTTTCCTTCGGTCAAGGTGGCCCTGGCGATCGCCGTTCTGTTTTTCCCCGACGAGTTGGTTATCTTCATGCTGACCCTCTTAGAATTTGGATCCGAATTTTCGGCTTACGTCGCCAAGTTCCACGTATTTGGCGGTCCCAAGGCGCGTCATCTTCGCGGCCGCTGGCCGCTCCATCTCCATCCCCTCGAACTCCGACGGGACTCCCACGTAGATTTTGAGCCTAGTCATGGCATCGCGACCGCGCTTCGTCTTGTGAGGGAGCATCCCGCGGACGGTCCTCTTCATGATCCTCTCGGGCCGCTTGGGGTAGTGAGGGCCCTTCTCGGTGGAGCCCTTGCTCTTCATCTCCTCGTACTCCCTGTAAACGCTCTCCCTTCGACCTGAGATTATGGCCTTCTCGGCGTTGACGATTGCGATCTCCTTTCCCGCGAGAAGCTCGGCTGCGGCGAGGCTTGCCAGACGTCCCAGGATCATCCCAGATGCGTCGATAATCATCAGATCACCTTAAAATAATTATGCCGGAACCTTTCGGGTGTTTCTCGGCCAGCTCTTTTATCTTGAGACATTCGCCACCAGCCGACTTTATCTTCGATGCGGCCTGTTCGCTGAACTGGAGCGCTGCCACGGTCACCTTGTGGTCGATATCTCCCGACCCCAGCACCTTTCCCGTTACGAGAACCAGATCGTCGGGGGAAGTGTGTCGGTTAATCTTGCTGACGTTTACTGCAGCGTAGTTTCGCCTCGGCTTCTCGAGCCTTATGGCGACGTCGCGCCAGATGGCCGTCCCGTTCTCCCGGGTGACGGCCTTGAGGTCATCGATAAGAGCGACCAATATCGGGTTTGTCTTCTTGACCATCTTCATTCTAATCCTCCGCAAAAGCCTCCTTTGACGGAGGCTGACTCACGCGCGTGAGCGCGTTCAGACCTTCAGGTCCATGCGCCAGAGAGGGGGCGAGCTTCCGCTCCCTCTGCGGATCGCTACAACCACCTGATTAACAGTATTTAAGGGTTTTCACATCCCCAGAGCGCCTTCCCTACTGGAGATGCGGGATGGATTTCGTTCGAATTTAGTGGCGGAAATCTTTTATCAGTCTTTGAATGACACTTATACAGAAAATGGCAGAAATTCTACTGGTGATATCAGTGGTGTGCGGCTTTCTTCTGGGTATCTGCAGCGGCCTTACCCCTGGCCTTCACACCAACAACTTTGCGGCCCTGATGCTGGCCCTATCGTCCACGTTCCTCAGTCTCGGGCTCGATCCCTTCGACCTGGCGGCGGCGATCTTGGCGGCAAGCGTCGCCCACACCTTCCTCGACATAGTCCCCTCGGTATTCATAGGCGCTCCAGATGCCGATACCGCTCTTGCCGTCCTTCCCGGCCACGGGATGATGCTCGAGGGAAGGGGGATCGAGGCTGTCCGCCTCTCGGCCCTGGGGAGCGCATCCTCCATCCTGGTGGCCCTGGTCCTCATAATTCCCTTATCCTTCCTCTTTCGAAGCGTCTACGACCCCTTCATGAATCACATCGGCCTGATCCTCCTCTCCATCGCTGCCGTTATGATCTTGACGGAGCGAGGCAGGGTTATCGAGGGACAGGGGTCTCTTGTCGCCATCAAGTACAAGCTCTTCGCTCTCGTCCTCTTTTTGACGAGCGGCCTATTGGGCGTATTCGCCTTCGGCCATCAGGATCTCGCCCAATCACCCCTGGCTCTCCAACCAGAGGTGCTCCTTCCCCTCCTCGGCGGCCTCTTCGGGGCCTCGATGCTTCTCTTGAGCCTCGCCTCTCAGGCCAAGGTCCCCGACCAGAGGGAGACGGAGTTCGATCTGCAGGCGCGGACGATCGCGAGGTCGGCCTTCCTCGGGGGGCTCGCGGGGTCGGTGGTGGCCTGGGTTCCCGGGGTGACCCCGGCCGTGGCCACCGTCGTCACCAGGCTAGGGTCGGAGGGGTCGGACAAGGAGTTTCTCATATCCATCTCGGGGGTGAACACCGCCAACTCCCTCTTCACACTGGTGGCGCTACTGGTGGTGGGAAGGCCGCGGAGCGGCGCGGCCGTCGCCATAGAAGAGCTGGTGGACCTGGACGGCCGCAGTCTTCTGGTGATGGTGACGATCATCCTATTGGTCTCGATCCTCTCCTACTTCGCCACTCTGCAGGCGGGACGGGCGGCGGCGAAGGTCGTGAGAGATCTGAACTACAGAAGGCTCTGCCTCTTTGTTCTCCTCTTTCTGACGGCGATGACCTTTGGCTTCACCGGCCCCTTCGGCCTCTTCCTCTTCTTCGTCTCGACGGTCGTGGGCCTGGTGGCGCCCTTCGCCGGCATCAGGAGAACTCACGCCATGGGCGTCCTGATGGTGCCGCTTTTGGCATACTATCTTTGATCCGTCCCGCAAAGCCCCCGCCATCAAATACGGCACTAAAAGGAGTTCTCGATCTCGCTGACGGATATCGAGGCCATCCCCAGCTCCCGGAGGTGGTGGGCCATCATGTTCGCCCTACTCCCCTCTGGGTGGTATATTAGGGCGGCCTCCGGAGAGATCTTCTCCACCATCCTCATGAGACCCTTGAAGTCGAGGTGGTCGCTGATCCTGATCTGGGTGAAGGGAAGGTCGCTTCTCCCGGTGAGGACGTACTTCCTCGTTGACCTCACGCTGGAGAGCTCCCAGGGGGATACGACGTTGATCTCGGTCCCGTTATCCTCCACCTGCGAGAAGGGGCCGAAGCCGGGCAGGAGCTCCTGGGTGAGGGCGAGGCTCTTTTTGTCCATCCCTATCTCCTCCTTGCATCCCAGAGCCCGGATCAGGGAGACGGCCCTCTGGGCCTTGCCGAAGGCGTAGGCTCCGAAGGTGGCGCCCATCTCGACAGCGTCGCCGAAGCCGACGATGTCGTCCTCGAACCGGCAGCCCGGGTCCCAGGGGTCGCCGTAGTTCGCCTCCGTCACCAGAAGGTCACATTTGGGGAGTTTCTCGTAGTTTTTGACGTCGCCTGTGACCAGGACCCGAGTCCCCACCTCCGTCTCCCAGCCGAAGGCGATGGAGCCTATGGTGTGGCCGGTGGAGTACGTCTTCACCTCCAGCTCGTCCACAAAAATGCTCCCACCGACAGGGAAGGTCCGACCCTCGTATCTCCGCTCATGCCTGATCTCCAGGGCCCGGGCCGTCTCCCTCGACGCAATGGAATCGGGCGAGATCATGGCGGATTTGCCGTAGTGGTCGCTGTGGGCGTGGGTTATGAGGTAGGCGTCGGGATGGACGGAGCTTTTGGGCGAGCGGCTGGTGTCGATCGAGAATAGGTGGGAGTCGAACCTGAGGGACAGGTGAGGCGCGGGCCTCCCGCTCTTATTCAACCTCCGAAAGGGCCTCACTCCCAGGTCCTTGAAGATGTCATTTTCCGTGAAAGTCCCTCCCACTCGGTGAGAGGGCCAGAAGGGGATAAATAGATGGCCCTATAGACCGGCCTGATCCTGCCAAACATTTTTTTTGTTGTCCGCTCCTTCCGGGTCGGCGGCCGACTATCGGGATATTGAAGGCAATCCGGTCTCTCTCCTCAGACTATGAACCCTACGCCGAACCGCCCATCCTCCTCCTGGCCACCAGCTTTCTCAATTCGTCCCCGAAGAGGACGGTGCTGGATACGGCAAAGATCATCGCCCAATCGACGAGAGAGAGGGAGACGGTCCCAAGGGCCAACTGGAAGGCGGGGACGACGGTCACCAGCATCTGGAGAGTTAAGGATACAACTATCGCCCCCATCAGATGCCTGTTTGAGAGGAAACCCAGCTTGAAGACGGATTCGGTCCTGGACCTGCAGTTCAGAGCGTTGAAGATCTGGAACATGGCCATGGTGGTAAACCCCATCGTCTGGGCCCTCAGTACCTCGCCGCCGTTCCATTCCCTGGTGAATACGAAGAGGGTTCCCGCAGCCATGAAGATCGCCACGAAGATGACGTTCGTGAGGATCTCCCGGTTGATTATCTTCTCTTTGGGCCTCCTCGGAGGCTGATCCATGATCTTCTTCTCCTTCGGCTCCATGGCGAGGGTTATCCCCATCAGGCCGTCGGTGACCAGGTTGACCCAGAGGATCTGGACCGGAGTGAAGATGAGGGTGTTGATCGTCAGGATGGTGATGGCGGTGAGGATCGTCAGGATCTCCCCGGCGTTGGTGCTGATGAGGTACTTGACCACCTTCCGGATGTTCTCGAAGATCACCCTCCCCTCTTCGACAGCGCTGACGATGCTCCTGAAGTTGTCGTCGGTGAGGATCATGTCCGCCGTCTCCTTGGTGACGTCGGTTCCTGCGATTCCCATGGCTATCCCCACCTCCGCCAACTTGAGGGCGGGGGCGTCATTCGCCCCATCGCCGGTCATGGCGACGATGTGCCCCCGCTTCCTCAGGGCCTCCACGATCCTGTACTTGTGCTCTGGGGAGACCCGGGCGAAGACGGCGACCTCCTCGATCACCTCAGCGAGGTCGTCGTCGTCCATATCGTCGAGGTCGGAGCCTGCGAGGGTCTTCGACCCCTCCGAGGCGATCCCGATCTCCTTTGCGATCGCCTCGGCGGTGACCCTGTGGTCGCCGGTGGCCATCATCACCCTGATCCCGGCCCGTTGGCAGAGGGCGATGGAGGTTATCGCCTCGGGCCTCGGGGGGTCTATCATCCCGGAGAAGCCAGCAAAGACGAGATCTTTCGGTCTCGCCTCCTTGAAGGCTCCGATCTCGGCCTCGTCCAGCTCTCGATAGGCCATGGCCAGGACCCTCAGGGCCCCCTCGGCCATGCCGCCGCTCGCCTTGAGGAGACCCTCCTTACGGCTCTGGTCCAGCCTCTCGGCCCGGCCGTCGACGAGGATATCGGAGGAAAAGCCCAGGATCACCTCGGGGGCGCCTTTGAGGTAGGCGACAGCTCCCCCCTCCGGGGTCCGGTGGATGGTGGCCATGTACTTTTTGCTGGAGTCGAAGGGGATCTCGTCGATCCTGGGACGATCTTCTGCCAGCCGGTCCCTCTCAAGGCCGGCCTTGGCCGCAACCACCACCAGGGCGCCTTCGGTGGGATCGCCGAGGATCTCCCACCTCTCGCCGTCCCCGTCCTCCGAGGCCTTGAGGACGGAGTCGTTGCATAGGGCCGCGATCTGGAGGAATCTCGAGAGGTCCGGGTCCCCGGCAGGGTCGATCCGGGCGCCATCCATCTCAAACTCCCCCTGGGGGCGGAAGCCGGCGCCTGAGACGTCCACCATCCCCTTCCCCAGGAAGATCTTCTGGACAGTCATCTGGTTGGTGGTGAGGGTCCCGGTCTTGTCGGTGCAGATGGCGGTGACGGAGCCGAGGGCCTCTACGGCGTCGAGCTTCCGGATGATGGCGTTCCTCTTCGCCATCCTGCCTACCCCCACCGCCAGAGTGACGGTTATCACCGCCGGGAGACCCTCGGGGATAGCCGAGACCGCCATCGCCAGGGTGAAGAGGGCGAGCTCGATGAACTCAAAGCCCCTGAGGAGCCCCGCCGCCAGGGTTACGCTGCTGGCGACCAGGGCGAGGATCATCAGCTTCTTGCTCAGGTCCAGGGTCCGGCCCTTCAGGGGCGTGGCGGTCTTTCCGGTCTTTGTGATCATCCCGGCGATCTTTCCCATCTCGGTGGCCATCCCCGTCGAGAAGACGAGGGCCTTCGCCCTCCCCTGAGTGATGATCGTCCCGGCAAAGAGGAGGTTATCCCGATCGCCGATGGGAAGGTCCCCGGGGAGGGGCTCGACCTTCTTCCTCGTGGGGACCGACTCGCCAGTGAGCATAGACTCGTCCGCCTCGAGGTTTGCGGCCTCGATGATCCGGGCGTCGGCGGGAACCCGGGACCCCGCCTCCAGGAGGATGACGTCGCCGGGGACGAGCTCCCTCGCTTTGATCCGCGTCTCCTTCCGCGGGCCGGAATCAGAAGAGTCCCGGAGGGCCCTCGCCTCGGGGGAGGCCTGGGACTGGAGGGCGAGGATCGCCTCCTCGGCCTTGTACTCCTTATAAAATCCGAGGATGGTGTTTATGCTGATCACGCCGACGATGACGATGGCGTCTATCGTCTTGCCCGCCAGGAGGGATATGACGGCGGCAAAGGCGAGGACGGCGATGAGGGGGTTTTTGACCTGCTCTGCCAAAAGGGCGAGCCTGCCCGTCCCCTTCTCCTCTTGAAGCTCGTTTGGGCCGTACTCCTCCAACCTCCTCTCGGCCTCCGAGGTGGCGAGGCCCCTAGGACCTGATTTCAGGGCTTCGAACGCCTCTTCGATGCTCAGAGAATGCCATCTTTTTTCGTCATCGACCACAAGCTCAGCCTCCAGAAAGTGCGATCAAGATCGTCTGCGAAATGAACCCTGGCTTTATTGGCGTTTAATGATTTAAATACCTACCAGCAGGAGAGGGGGATCGATGGAGATGCCTCCGTTGGATATAAATTAATTCAAATATAATCTCGGAGAAGGTAGGAGTCAAGGAGAAGTTAAATGCGCAGCTCCACGAAGTTGCCCTCCCTCTCTATTCTGTCCATATCGAGGAATAGCCGCCGCTTCTTCTCGTGCTCCGTATTTCTCGCAAGGGGTTTTGCGTGCGTCTCTTTAGGCCTCTTGATAGTCTGATAGTCCCTCCCAAAATTCGCGGGTCACAGGTATCCTTTTATCGGCCACTTCGCCCATGCAAGGGCTGTAAGGGCTTATAGGTTGTGGTGCGATATCTGAGAAGCTCCGATCTCCTGCCGATCGACAGGTTCCTTTCCGTTTTGTTTTCACCAGATGAGAAACTTTTTTTACCCACAGAGCCAGGTAACTCCCGGCGTTGTTTGAATGAGCGAGAAAGCTGAGGAGTTTATGGGGAAGCTGGCACCCTGCATCGATAAAGGCGATCTTGAGGCCTGTGTGGAGGAGGCCTCCAGGCTGGCCGAGGAGATGGGGATAGGCGGAGAGGAGCTTCTGGATCTATCTGGTAAGTTTAGAGAAAAAGAAAGAAACGATTTTGCCTACGTATCGGCCTTGGCGGCGGCAGGTGTTTTAGAGGAAGATCAACAAGCTCGCGCCTACTCTAATGCGGGGCTTGCGGCTCATTTCCTTGGGGACCATGTAAAATCTGAAGATCAATACAAAAAAGCCATCGAAAAATACCCAAAGTATGCTCCAGCGCACAACAATTACGCGCTTTTTCTTTCAGAATTGGGACGACGGGACGAAGCTGAAAAACAATACAAGCTGGCCATCGAGAATGATCCTAATTATGCCCTAGCGCGCAACAATTACGCCCTACTTCTTGCAGAATTAGGAAGGCAGGATGAGGCTGAAAAACAATATAAGCTTGCAATCGAAAAAGATCCCAAACTCGCTCTGCCACATAATAATTATGCCAATCTTCTCACAGAATTGGCACGATGGGATGAAGCTGAAAAACAATACAAGCTGGCCATCGAGAATGATCCTAATTATGCCCTAGCGCGCAACAATTACGCCCTACTTCTTGCAGAATTAGGAAGGCAGGATGAGGCTGAAAAACAATATAAGCTGGCAATAGAACAAGATCCCAAACTTTCAACAGCACACTACAATTACGCCAACCTTCTTAAAGAATTTGGTGGATATGAAGATGCTGAAAAGCAATACAAACTTGCCATTGAAAAAGATCCCAAACTTGCTTTATCGCACTATAATTACGCCAACCTTCTCTCTGAGTTAGGTAGGCAGGAAGAGGCTGAAAAGCAATACAAGCTAGTCATCGAAAAAGATCCCAAACTTGCTCTAGCGTGCAACAACTACGCTGTGCTTCTCTCAGAATTTGGTAGACAGGATGAAGCTGAAATACAATTCAAACTTGCTATTGAAAAAGATCCCAAACTTGCTCTATCGCACTATAATTATGCCACCTTTCTATATGAGTTAGGTAGGCAGGAAGAGGCCGAAAAACAATATAAGCTGGCAATAGAACATGATCCCAAACTTGCTCCAGCGCACAACAATTACGGCATTCTTCTCGCAAAATTAGGACGGCTAGATGAAGCTGAAAAACAATACGAGCTGGCAATAAAACAAGCTCCCAAACTTTCAACAGCACACTACAATTATGCCAACTTTCTCAGAGAACAAGAACGTTTCTTCGAGGCAGAACGAGAGGCCAGGACCGCTCTCCAAATCGACCCTTCCGATCCTTACGCCCTCAGCACCCTGGGTCACATACTGGCCGACGAGGAGTATTTCGAGGAGGCGGAGGAGCAGTACAAAGAGTCCTTGAAGAACTCAGGCTCAATGGATAAATCCGCCCTTTCTGAGGTTCACAACAACCTCGGTTACGTGTATTTCCAGCTGAAAAAGAGCAAAAAGGCGGAGAAGGAGTTCCAAAAATCGGTTGAGCTTTCGGGGAACGTAAAGGCCATTCGCAACCTGAGAGCTACCAAAAAAGCCCACACAAAAGATGCCGATTTCGGCGTGGGCATTCCGCGGTATCAGAAATGCTTCATGCTACTGGTCATACTATCCCTTCTGGGATTTTGTTACTATCTGTTCCTGTTTTGGGAGACAGAGAACGAGACAAGACTCCTCTCCGACACCATGTTCGTCGCCCAGTCCAGCTTTTTGATGGGACTTATGATCTTCGTGCTATTTGCCCATCAACTAGCCCGGCTGAAGGTCGGCACCCAAGGGGTGGAGCTGGAGATGAGCACCGAATACAGGACCGTTGAAGCCAAGAGTCTCCACGCAGAAGCTGCACTTAAGCTCGAAAGGTGACGATCGGTGAGACGATGAATCCTCCAAACAGGCAAGAAAGGATGATCGCTTCACACTTGATCAGGTCCTTCCATCAGATGACCTCCAGCCGCCCCTCTCTCCGAAGCTCATCAGCGATCTGACAGACGAGGTCATAGTCCAGCTCCAGATCTTCGCTGGCGTCGGAAGGATAGGCCTCTCCCCTGGACTGGAAGTATCCCGCAACCTCCCTCTTTGCGGTCTCGTAGTCCACATCCCGATATCTGATCAGCTTCATCATCGCCTCAAGAAACAGCTTCAACTGAAGGCGGCTTCAGCACCTCCGCGGCCCGCCCCGCTTCCTCCTCTTCTTCTCGGGCTCGCGGTTCCTGAACCGGATCAGATGCCAGTTGTCGATCTCCCAGAGGTCCAGGGCCCGCTCCTCCTCCTTGAGGTAGCCCCGCGCCCTCTCCATCAGCTCGTCCCAGTCGACCTCGTGGCCGTCGAACTCCGGCCCCTCCACGCAGGCGAGCTTCGTCTCGCCGCCGATGTTGACCCGGCAGGCCCCGCACATCCCCGTCCCGTCGATCATTATCGGCATCAGGCTCACCCTCGTCTCCGCGCCGAAGGGCTTTGATACTCGGGAGCAGGTCGCCATCATGAAGGTGCAACCGACGAGGTAGATCCGGTCTATCTGCTCTGACTCCAGGATCTCCCTAAGGGGGTCCTTGGCCCAACGGGCGACTCCGACCGTTTTATCTCCGGAGGTGACGATCAACTGGTCGCTCGTCTCCTCCAGCCGGTCGAGCCAGAAGAGAAGCTCGCCCTTGTAAGCCTCGACGATGCAGATCACCCGGTTTTTCGCCTCTTTCAGGACCTTTGCGAGGGCGTAAGCGGGCCCCGCACCGAAGCAACCGCTGACGACGACGACGGTCCCGAAGCGCCCTACATCGGCGGGCTTTCCCAGGGGGCCCGCCAGGTTTGCGAGCCTCTGCCCCGGCTCCATGAGGCCGAGCTTCTTTGTGGAGAGGCCCAGCTCCTGGAAGACGAGGGTCACAGTCCCCTTCTCGCGATCCCAGTCGGCGACGCTCATGGGTATTCTCTCCCCCTCCTCATCGACCCGCAGGATCATGAACTGTCCCGGCTGAATCTTTTCGGCGATCTCAGGCGCCCTGATCTCCATCAGCCTGAAGCCGGGCGCGATCGTCTCTTTTCGCACGATCTCGTTCGCTATAGAGCCGATGGACCTTTCACAGATGGTTTCTTCCATGAGGCTTCCCTCACCTTCGACGCGGACCCGCTTCGCCGCGCTAGAACTCCAAGACAAATCATCGCTAGTAATCTCCTCGCTCAGTTAGATGGTTGAAATAGTTTGCCCATGCCTTGGCGCCATCTGAGGATCGAGCGGTATCCGGTCGCTTAAAGATGGAAAGCGGATCGAGCCATTCTGCTTGCTGTCCAGTAGATTGAAAAATGAGCTTCTCGGGCTGAACATCGTTTGAACGAATAGACCCATAAACATAAACATGCCAGATAGAATTCGCCATCATAACATCAGATCAGACGATTCAAAAAGAGGTGTTTCAAAGTGCTAAAACCTTTGATTTTTGGACTGGCTTTGACGCTCCTGGCGCTGATGGCGTCGGGCCCTGTTGGTGGAGCTGCCAACCACGAGGTGGCAGAGTACACCATCGCCGACGCCACGGGAGACTGGGGCTTTCCCTCCCCTTACGCCCACTACTCCCGGGGCCCCGGATATGTTCGGATGAGCTTCATCTTCGACACCCTCGTCTGGAAGGACGACGAGGGATACCTTCCAGCCCTGGCTGAGGATTGGGAGTTCGTCAAAGATGAGAACGCCTACTCCTTCGACCTGAGGAAGGGGGTCACCTGGCATGATGGAGAGGAGTTCACCGCCGATGACGTCGTCTTCACCGTCGGGTATATCCAGGATCACCCCTACCAGTGGGTCGACTCCAGCATAGTTGATCGGGCCGAGGCCGACGGAGACCACAGCGTGAAGCTCTATCTATCCGAGCCCTACGCCCCCTTCATGGACCTGGTCGCCTGCACCCTCCCGATCCTCCCCGAGCACGTCTGGGACGGCGTCTCCGATCCTGCGAGCTTCAGGGATGACGAGGCTCTGATCGGGACCGGCCCCTTCAGGCTTCTCGACTACAACAAGGCCAGGGGGACCTACCTCTACGAGGCCTACGAGGGCTATTATCTCGGAGCTCCGAAGGTCGGAAGGATCATCTTCGACAAGATGTCCGACCAGACCGCCCCCGCCGGCCTGAGGCAGGGTTCTGTGGACGCGGCCTCCGTTCCCCCTGAAGCCGTATTACAGCTGGAGGGCTCGGGGCTTGAGGTGATAGAGGGCGCTCACGACTGGAACGCGAAATTGATGATCAACCACCAGAAGGAGCCCTTCTCCGACCCCGAGTTCAGGCGGGCCCTCGCCATCGCCATCGACCGCGAGACCCTTGTGGACGTGGCCCAGCGGGGCCAGGCAGTGGTGGGCAGCCCAGGACTGGTCCCCCCTGACAGTGACTGGTACAATTCGGATGTCGAGGAGTATGATTACAATCCCGACGTGGCGAGGAGTATGATCGAAGATCTGGGTTATGAAGGCGAAGAGGTGGAGATCCTGGTGGCCGAGCGTGGTACCGTCGGTTGGCCCGGCTCTCGGGTGGCGGAGCTCGTTGAGGAGCAGCTGGAGGACGCGGGCCTCGACGTCACCCTCCGGTCCCTGGACGGCGCCACCCTCGACTCCAGGGTGATGGCGTGGGAGTTCGACCTCGCCCTACTGGGCCACGGTGGCCTCGGCGCAGACCCCGATTACCTCCGGAGGATGGCCCTGGACGATACCCTCAACAGCGCCCGTTATTATGAAAACGGCGACCTCGTCGACCTCCTCGAAGAGCAGCTGAGGGAGATCGACGAGGAGGATCGGGCCGATATGATCTTCGAGTCCCAGGAGCTCTACGCCGAAGACCTTCCGGCCCTCACCCTCTACTACCCCAACTGGTACTGGGCCCACAACGGCGAGGTGGACCTGTATTACACGAAGGGCGGCATCGCCATCGGGGTTCCGATACCCCTGAACAAGATTGCATTCCTCTAAGTTGGAGGACGAGGCCGAGTCAAGTCGCAGCCGAAGGCAGGATGCCCCAATCTCTGGGGCATCGCCTCTCTTTTTCCGTCGCCGCATCACCGGGGGACAGCTACTTAGAGGGAACCTGCTCACCGAGATCGACGTCTGAAATAGCGAGATCGACTTTTGAGGTGAAGGTCCAGATGACGAGCGAAGACTTGATGCGAAGGATGGAGAGGTTCATTCACTCAGAGAGGCACGTGACCTCCGCCCGGATAGCCAGAGCCTTCGGCGGGGACCCGGAGGGGGCGGTCACCTGCGCTGAGAACCTGGTGGTGGCCCCCGGCCTCTCCTGGGAGGCGGGGGAGGCGCTGATCGCTCTCGTGGCAGACGGAAGGGTCTTCTGGTCGCCGATCACGAGGACCGCCTACCACCTCGACGGCCTTTTTCTGGATCTTCCCGTCTCCTACGTCCAGAGGCCCTTCGACGAGCCCACCTGGCTCCCGGCGGCCTTCAACTCGCCGCGGGTCCATCGAAGGGTGATGGAGGCGATCCGGCTGATGGGCGGGGTCGGCCTCGGCCCAGAGATCCTGGACCCCGATTATGGTAAACGTCTCTACGAGATCCAGTCGGAGATCAAGTGTGAGAGATGCGGGAGGTGCTGCACCCTATCAAACCCCATAAGCCTGGAGCCCCAGGACGTGGAGAGGCTCTCGGCTCACCTGGGGATCAGCATAAGAAAGACGATCCAAAGGTACGCAGGCAGGGTCGAGGTGGGGGGCCGGGGGGCCTGGGCGATGAAGAGGACCTCCCCCTGCATCTTCCTCGACGAGGCCTCCGGCCTATGTAAAATACATCCGACAAGGCCCATCGTATGCAGGGCTTTCCCCCTCCTCTCGCCCCGGACCGTAGGTGGCGAGCCCCTGGCGGAGTGGTGCCCGGCGGCGAGATATCTGTGATCAGTTGTTGTTGATGGCGGATCGTGGCAGATTAAGATCTGCGATTTTGACATGCTGAATGATCAGGACCTTAGGATCGCCCCAGTTCCCCTTATTTTGGGGCTGTGTTTTTCAACTGAGAAGGGTTTTGTGTTATCAAGCATCAATATGATAGATATATACGCATACAATTCGGGAAAGTTTCATAAATAATGACCCGATTAGATAAAGCCTTGAGAAATAACGCGCTAAATTAAACTCAATTTATTAAGGGCGCCGGATCGATCTGGCCAGGACGGATATCGGATGCAGGACCTAGAGATGCGCCACCTCAACGGCCCGGAGGTGGGATGGGATGGGCAAAAGGCGATGGAGAAAGCGAAGGCTCTCCTCAGGAGAGGGACCTTCTTCTCCAACTACATCATAGCATTTGTCATCATCCTCACCCTCAACTTCGTCCTCCCGAGGATGATGCCCGGAGATCCCCTCCAGGCGATCTACGGCGAGGAGGCGCTCCTCGCCATGACCCCCCAGCTCGAGGCGGAGCTCGTCTCCAGGCTCGCCCTCGACCAGTCTATAGGCCAGCAGTTTGTAGCATACATCCTCGCCTTATTGAGTGGCGACCTCGGCCACTCCTACTACTACAACCAGGAGGTTCTTTCGGTGATCCTCGACTTCCTCCCCTGGACTCTCCTACTGACGGGCACGGCCCTGGTAATATCCACCCTGGCGGGGCTGATCCTGGGGATCGAGTCCGGCTACCGTCGGGGACGCCAACTCGACAAGACGCTTCTGGCGGGGCTGATGTTCCTCAGCGGCTTTCCCGACTTCTTCATGGGGATCGTCCTCCTCCTGGTCTTCGGGGTGGTTATGGGGATGGTCCCTTTATCCGGGGCCCTCACCCCCTACAGCGGCCTCGAGGGGCTGCCCCTGGCCCTCGACATCCTCCACCACCTGCTGGCGCCCCTGGCGGCCCTCGTCCTGGTGAGGGTCACCTCGGCTTATCTTCTCACCAGAAACACCATGATCACCACTTTGAAGGAGAACTTCATCCTTACGGCCAGAGCCAAAGGCTGCACCGAGGGGCAGATCAAGTACAGGCACGCCGGCCGAAACTCCCTTCTTCCGGTGGTAACGGCGACAGGGCTCTTGATCCCCCACCTGATTACGGGGGCACTATTCGTCGAGATAGTCTTCTCCTATCCGGGGGTCGGATGGCTCCTCTACAACGCCCTCCTCACCAGGGACTACCCCCTGATCCAGGGGATACTTCTGATGGTGACGGTGGCGGTCCTGCTGGCAAACCTCCTGGTGGACCTCCTCTACTCCAAGCTCGATCCGAGGGTGAGCCATGCACGTTAACGTCTGGCACGAAGTGGTGGAGAGCAACATGGGGAAGGCGGGCCTATTATTGATTGGCCTCATGGTCGTCCTCGCGGTCTTCGCCCCCGTCCTATCCCCCTACTCGCCCCGGGAGAACACCAGCACCCCGGCCTTCAGCCGACCTTCAGCCGATCACTGGCTCGGCACCAACGACGCCCGACAGGACATCTGGACCCAGCTCCTTTACGGCGCGAGAACATCCCTTACCGTCGGATTCGGGGTCGCCCTCCTCACTGCCCTTATCAGCATCCTCGTCGGCGGTACGGCGGCGATCTTCGGTGGTCTCTACGACAGGTTCTGGATGAGGGTCGTCGATGCCACGATGGCGGTCCCCGACGTGATCGTGATTATCCTGGTGGCAGCGTACCTTAGGCCGAACGTCCTTCTGATGATCCTCCTCCTCTCCGCCCTCTCATGGCCTGGAGGAGCCAGGGTGATCAGGGCCCAGACCCTCACCCTGAAGGAGAGGATGCACGTCTCAGCGGCCCGGACCTTCGGTGCCGGCTGGTCTCACCTCCTCGTTCGACACATCATCCCCGACCTGGGACCAATCCTCGTGGCGATCATGATCCAAGACGCGAGAAGGGCGGTCTTCATGGAGGCGGGGCTCTCGTTTCTCGGGATCTCCGACCCCTCGGTGATGAGCTGGGGGAAGATGATGCAGTACGCGAGGGTATTCACCTACCTCGAGGTCTGGAAGTGGTGGCTTTTGCCGACGGGCCTCGCCCTATCCCTGACTCTGATGGGGCTGAGCTTCACGGGCTATTCCCTGGAGTCCGCCCTAGACCCCCGCCTCCGGGAGGCCGACCACCACCACGACGGAGGAATCTGACGATGCTCGAAATATGCGACTTGAAGGTGTCTTACGACGAAACCGAGATCCTCGCAGGGGTCGACCTCGACCTCCTCCGGGGCGACTCCCTCGCGATCATCGGCGAGTCTGGAGCCGGGAAGACCACCCTGGGGCTCGCAGTGATGGGCCTCTTGGAAGAGAGGGCCTCGGGCAGAATCCTCCTGGACGGAAAAGACATCCTCTCCCTCGACGAGAAGGAGATGCGTAAGATGCGGGGGAAGGATATCGCCATGGTCTTTCAGAACGTCGAGGATGCCCTCGACCCCCTCATGACCGTCTCCGACCAGATCCAAGAAGCGATCTCGGCCCATCTTGAAAAGGGCGATCCCAGGGAGGTCGACGACCGCGTTCGCCGGCTTCTCAAGTCTGTGGGCCTGAACGAAGATAAAGGCGGATCCTTCCCCCACCAGCTGAGCGGAGGCGAGAAGCAACGCGCCCTCATTGCCATGGCCCTCGCCAACGACCCTCAGGTTCTGATCCTCGACGAGCCGACGGCTTCCTTGGACGCCGTGACCAAGGCCGAGATCACCTGTCTTCTTCGAGAGAGGATCAGGGAGAAGATAGTTCTGGTCATAACCCATGACATATCCACTGCAGCGAAGTTGGCGGAGAAGATGGCAGTCCTCTACGCCGGAAGGATCGTCGAGCTTGGTGACACCAAAGATCTTCTGGAGAATCCCCGCCACCCCTACACCCGAGGGCTCATCAGGTCGTCGCCGAACATGACCACCACAAAGGACCTCCAAGGGATACCGGGAAGGATGGTCCACGGCGTTCCTGGCTGCCCCTTCAGCGATCGGTGCACCCAGAGAATCGATCGGTGCAGAAGGGAGGTGCCGCTGCTTAAGGAAGCGGGCGACCGGATGATCGCCTGCCATCGGGGCGGAATCGTTCCCCTTCTCGAGCTTTCAGACGTCAAGACAAGCTTCGGCGACTTTGCGGCCGTCGACGGTGTCGATCTCACCCTCTACGAGGGGGAGACGATCGCCCTCGTCGGAGAGAGCGGTTCTGGCAAGACCACCCTCGCCAAGACTGTCATAGGCCTCTTCGAGATGGACGATGGAGAGGGCGAGATCAGGCTGGAGGGGGAGGTCCTGACCAGGAGGGGCCGGGATTTCTATAAAAAAGTCCAGATGATTTATCAGAACCCGAAGGAGTCGATCAGCCACCGAATGAATGTCCTCGAAGCCATAGCCGAGCCGCTGGAGGTCCAGAAGGCGGGGAGCCCCTCCGAGAGAAGGGCGATCGTCAAACGGGTCCTCGAGGAGGTGGAGCTTCCCACTGATGACGCCTTCCTGAAGAAGTACCCCCACCAGATCAGCGGCGGCGAGGCCCAGAGGGTGGCCATCGCGCGAGCTCTCGTCCTCAACCCGAAGCTCCTCATCGCCGACGAGCCCACGTCGGCGCTGGACGCCAGCGTCCAGGCGAAGATCCTCAAGCTCCTTTTAAACCTCCAGGAGAAGAGGGGCCTCGCCATCCTCTTCATAACCCACGACATAGCCCTCGCAAGAAAGGTGAGCGACAGAATGGCGGTGATGCTGAAGGGAAAGATCGTCGAAGAGGGACCCACCAGCGACGTGACGACTTGTCCCGTCCACCCCTACACCATGAAGCTTCTGGAGGTGGTGGCCCCACATCTGGCCCCGATGAGAGGGGCGAGAGAGACGAGGGACGGCAGTGGTGGTCTCTGGGAAGTCTCTGAGGTGCCCCCCCTCCGGGCGAGGGAACTCTGACGAACGACCGAGTTGATCGGCAAACGACCTCACATCTCTCCTCCAGCCCCGGGTTCCCTCTTTCTGGATGGAGGCCGGGGCCCCCAAAAATGTCCCCCACCCTCGCTTACATCACCCACGACCAGATCGCCGCCCCCACCAAGGCACCGAAGAGGGTGGCGAAGAGGTTGACGCCGTTGTTGCTCAGAAACCCTCGCGACTGGAGGGTCGCGCCGAGGAGGCTGTCGAAGTTCGTTCCGAGAAAGCCCCCCAGGAGCGCGGCGACCAAGCCCAATAGGCCCGTCATCCCCGTTGCGGCCGCAAGGACGCCGGTAAAGAGGGCTCCGAAGACGGAAGCGGCCTCGCCGAGGAGGGTGACGCCGCCGTCGACGCCATGCTCGACGGGCTGGAAGGTCGTGATCATTCTAGGGGTCGACCTCGCCGTCTCGCCGATTTCACTCGCAAGAGTGTCACCTGTGGCGGTGGCCACAGAGCCGAGGAAGGCGAAGGCGAAGATCTCAGATCCGTAAACCCCGTAGAGGACCGCCAATGCCAGGGGGACGAGGCTGTTGCTGTAAACGTTCTTGTAGCCCCGGACGCCGCCTCGGGACTGGGCAATCCTCAGATCCTGTTTTTTGGCGTACTTGTACCTGGTAAATCCGCTTCCCAGGAGGTAGAAGGAGAGGAGGAGGAGAAACCAGAAGATGTCCGCGAATAAGATGACTAAAAGACAGATTATCACCTCGCTGAGGACCGCCTCGGCATCGGCAGCCTTCATCCTGTAGGCGCCGATCCCCAAGGCCAAGGCGAAGACGTATATGCCAGCCAAGTATTCAAGTTCCGGAAGAGGATAGTCGAAGCTGAAAAGCCACATCACCATGCAGGACCCGAAGGGGACGGCGAAGTCCCTCTCCGTCCTCCTCGAAGCGGAATGGAGGAAGGCGCCGGAGAGCCCTCCCAGGGTCGCCAAGAAGAGGACCCTCTCAGGCTCGATGGCGACGATGGTGGTGGCGGCCGTCACCGGAACGGCGAGAGGAGGAGACGCCGTCCAGAGGATGGCGAGACATCCGAGGACCCCGGTCGTCGCCAGGTAGACGAGGCTCTTTGCCAGATCATGAAACCTCCGGGAGGCTAGGGCGCCGAAGGTGGGGGCGACGAAGGACACTGCCACCAGGTAAAGAGGGAGCTTGAAGCTCGTCGACTCAAGGACGAAGCTCAAAAGGAGGAGGAAGGCGAGGGAGGCGGAGAGTACCCGGACTCTCCTATCAGCGATGAAGAGGACCAAAGGGAGGACGGAATAAAACCCGGCGTAAGGAAAGAGCAAAACCGTCAGACCCACTCCAATCCTCGCCATCGTGTCTCTCTTCACGTACCCCCAGATGCAGGGGATCGCAAAAAGACTTTCTCTCGACAAACCCGTCCAGGTGCCACGATGCTAAGCCGCGCGCGAGAAAAACTGCTGGAGAAGGAGATCAAAAGGGGTGAGGTTCCATCCTGCATAGCCGTCGTCGTCTCCTCTGAGGCGATTGGACCCTGCTGGTGGCGGAAGGTCGCCTCGATGGCGGGATGGTGCACCACCCTGGGGATCTCTGGCGCGACGCTTTTTTTCGAGCTGGGGGGGGACGAATCGGCCGTTGAACTCGACGACATAGCAGAAGAGCTATCGGACCTCCCAACAAAAGGGAGCCTCCTCTTCGAAGATGAAGTGATAAGCTTTGGGAAGGGCGGACCCCTGGATTTGGTAATCTCCATCGGTGGCGGCGGAAAGGCAGAGGTGACCGAGGCGATCAGGTCAGTTCTCGAAGACGTAAAATCTGGCCTATTCGACCCTGATGAGATCGACGAGGAGATCATTGAGGCTCGTCTCCGGCTAAAGCAAAGGCCTGACCTTATGATAAGGCTCGGAGGGAAAGAGCTGAGCGACTTCATGATCTGGCAGTCGGCCTACTCTGAGCTTTATTTCATCAACAGGTCCTGGGACCGGCTGGAGAAGGTCTACTTTCTCAGGGCCGTCAGGGACTATCAGAGGAGAGAGAGGAGGTTTGGAAGATGATCAATCTTCTCGATCCAGATGGACGAAAGGTATTAGGCTCAGGTATTCGGGGGGCACACTCTCTGAGATCACTATGTCCTCGCTCACAGTCATCATCTTCACCCCCGACCTCTGGGCCGCCTCGGCGTCGACCCTGATCACCCGGGGGCTGTTCGTCCTGAAGGTGCCTACGTACCAGGCCTTCTCTGGAGTGGTGGAGAGGTGGACGTATCGCTGGGTTGCCGCCTTCAGCCCCACCTCCAGGATTCTGTCCGCCTCCTCCTCGTTCGCGCCGTAATAGAGGTCGGATAGATCGTTGAGGGGGTAGTCCAGGTTCACATCCACCGAGTGACCGTACTTAGCCCTGATCTTCCCCTCCCGGATCTCGTACCTCTCCTTGGGGTCGGACTGGACCAAGGCGATCACCAGCCTTTTATTGGCCCAGCGGTACCTGGTGCCGATCACTTCGGATAGATCATCCAGGTTCACCCAACCTCGCAGGTCCATGTCCAAGCCCAGGTCGTCGGGGAAGTGTCTGAGGGCGCCGGCCACCAGCCTTCCGAGCTTCTCACTTCTATCCTCTTCGAGGACGATCTGACCGACGTTGCCGCATTCGCAGCATTCCCCCCGGAAAAACCCGTGTTCTGGACATCTCTTGATCACGATTCTCTCCTCCAATTGATAGAGGATGGCCCTATTGATAAATATAGCTGACTCCAGAGGGGCCTATTTCATACCGCCCGCTCGCTTCTCCTATGCTCTATGTCTGACCCCGGGCGTCAGAGGTCTTGCAACTCGATTTCAAAAGTTTTGTCCCGAACCCAAGAGGATCTTTATTTTTCGGGCAAAGCCTGAAATAGAATTTGAATAAAGAGATCTGTCCATGCTGAATTTGGACAAGATCGAGAGAGTGTTGAAGAGCGGCGACCTTCTTGATCTGGACGATGAGCAGCTCTCCGCCGAGCTGGAGACGTTTATCCAGACTTTGGAGGAGCGGGATCGCCAGATATCGGAGACCCTGGAAACGCTTCTGGAGGAGGTTGAAGAGCTCATCGCCCTATCCGACGAGCTGGATTCTGAAGATGACCTTTCCAGGTGATTTCCTTTGGAGACGCTGCCAGACGTTCAGGCCTGTCAACCCGAGTACCCCATAAACCTCACCCGAGTCGGCCTCACTGGGGTCAAGAAGCTGGTGAAGGTCCTCAGAGAGGATAAGGAGCGGCCGATAGTCCTCATCTCCAACTTCGAGGTCTTCGTGGATCTCCCCTCCGACCGGAAGGGAGCAAACCTATCTCGAAACTTCGAGGTTATAGACGAGGTGCTGGAGGAGGCCGTAAACGAGCCGGTTTACGTCATCGAGGAGCTCTGCGGCGAGATCGCCCGTCGGGTTTTATCAAAACATGAGTACGCCACCAGGGCGGAGGTGAAGATGAAGAGCGAGTACATCGTTGAGAGGAGCTCTCCTGTCACCAAGACCGCGGGACAGGAGGTGGTAGACATCTTCGCCGAGGCGGTGGCCAAGGCCGGCCACGTGAGAAAGCTGGTGGGGGCCGAGGTGGTGGGGATGACCGCCTGCCCCTGCGCCCAGGAGATCATGAGAGACCAGGTCCGAAAGGAGCTCTTGACCCTGGGGCTCAGCCAAGAGGAGGCCTTCGAGTTTGCGGCGAAGCTTCCCGTGGCCACCCACAACCAGAGGGGCCGAGGCATGATCTCGATTCAAGTCTGCGACCGCCGCTGTGTATCCCTCGACGAGATCATCAAGATCATAGAGAGGTCGATGAGCTCCCGGGTCTTCGGCCTTCTGAAGCGGCCCGATGAAGCCCTGGTGGTCCAGAGGGCTCACAGCAACCCCAAGTTCGTGGAGGACTGTGTGAGGACGATGGCCCAGAAGGTGGTGGCGTCCTTCGCAGACCTGCCCGACGATGCCGTCGTCGTCCTCAAACAGGTTAATGAGGAGAGCATCCACCAGCATAACGCCTTCGCCGAGAGGTCTGCCACCATGGGAGAGCTCCGGGCGGAGCTGGGGGCCGAAGATTCCGCAAGCTTCAACTCCAGAACCGGCGAGGGGGAGATCAGATGACTGAGAAGAAGATCGAGTTTATTGGAGGCTGCCTATCCGCCCTCCTGACTGAAAAGGAGATCATAGCCAGGTACGAGCTTCTCCAGAGAATCTACGACTGCGTCAGGAGGGCAAACCTCTCCTCAGAGGAGAACGATGAGCTGAAGAAGACCTTCGGAAAAAAGAACGTGGCTTCGGGCATATTCTTCAACATCCTGTGCGGCGAGCCGATCTTCATCAACCTCCCCAAGCTCGACAGCGTGATGAACATCAACGACAGGATCTTCCACTTCGTTCACACCGGAAATTACTCTGACCCCGACTTCGAAATGGCCTCCAAAAGGTACCGGGACTCTGAGAAGGAGGTCAGGGAGCTCGTTTCGCTGAACCTGAAAGATCTCCTGATGGAGTTCATGGAGGGGGCAGGCTATGCCATTGCCGACGAATCGTCGGGAAGGCTCGCCTTTGCGGGCCCAGACGACAAGAGGCTCGACTTCCGGATCGTTCCCTCGATCCAGGACGTGGTGCTGGTGGAGGGGATGGAGGGCTCTGTAGTCATCGTGCCCCATGCTGAAAGCCCGGGGCCCTTCATAGCCTTCTTCCAGGAAAAGGGAAAGGAGGCAGAGCTTGCCGAGATCAAGGTCTGGGTCGCCAATATGGAACAGGGGACGATCGACCCCTTCATCGGCTACCCCAAGGACCTCGCCATCTACAAGCAGTTCAACAACCCCCGGATGGCTATGATGGTGAAGACGAACTGGGGCCGGAGGATGGAATAAAGTCTTAACAGCCGAAGTATTCTTTGTTAAAAAACAAGGTGAGTCAGATTGATAAAAGGAAGATCCATCCTCGTGACGGGCGGGGCTGGCTTCATAGGAAGCCACCTCGTCGATAGGCTCGTTGAATTTAACCGGGTCACAGTCCTCGACAACTTCAGCTCCGGAAAGATGGAGTTCATAGAAAATCACAGCTCAAACCCGAACTTCTGCCTGATCGAGGCGGACCTTCGAGACCAGAAGGCCGTCGAGGCCGCCCTTGAAGGAAAGGACCTCGTCTTCCACCTGGCCGCTAACCCCGACGTCAAGATCGGAGCTGAGGATACCCGGACCCACATTGATCAGAATGTCATCGCCACTTACATCCTCCTTGAATCCATGAGAAAGAGGGGAGTTTCCGAGATCGCATTCACCTCCACCTCCACAGTGTACGGCGAAGCTAGGGTCGTTCCGACCCCCGAAGATTACGGTCCCCTTCTGCCGATATCCCTCTATGGTGCATCAAAGCTCGCCTGCGAGGCCATGATATCAGCTTTTTGTAGTACCTTCGATATGAGGTCTTGGATCTTCAGGTTTGCCAACATCGTCGGCGAGAGGGGAACCCACGGGGTCATCGTCGACTTCATCAAGAAGTTGGAACAAGACCCTAAGACCCTCGAGATCCTGGGCTCAGGAAAGCAGAGGAAGTCGTATCTTCTGGTCAGCGATTGCGTCGACGCCATGATCTTCTCCCAGAACTCCGCTCGCGGTCGCGTCAACATCTTCAACATCGGCTCCCAAGACTCGGTGGACGTGACCGAGATCGCCGATGTGGTGGCCGAGAAGATGAACCTGAAGGAGGTCTGCTACAAGTATACCGGAGGGATCAACGGCCGGGGATGGAGGGGCGACGTGAAGACGATGCTCCTCTCGATCGAGAAGATGGAGAGACTTGGCTGGAGGCCCCGTTTTAACTCAAGAGAGTCGATCGAGGCCGCCGTGGAGGCGCTCTTGGATCGATCTGACGTATAAATCCGGACTGATTTTTTCTAAATACGTCGTCAAGGCAGGATTTTGATCCTCAACTTAGAGAAGTCCTCTTTCATTTCCACCTTGATCCCCATCTTGGAGAAGATATCCAATAGCTCCATCTTGACGAACTTTTTGGGGATATCGTAGCCCAAAAGGAGGGTGAAGTCGGCGTCAGAGGTTCTGCTCAGCTTGAAGAGGTTGCAGAGCTCAAGACGCCTCAGAACCGTCTCTGCCTTGTGATTTTTCTGCTTGAATTCCTCAGCGTGGGCCTGGGATACCTTCTTGTGCATCTCCCAGAACTTCTCTTTTTCCGGGTGGGTCTCGATGAAGGTGAGAAATAGGATCCAGTGATCGATGTCGAGTATTATATGCTCTCCGACGGAGAGCATCTCGGTGTAAGCGTAGATCCTCTCCTCGTCGACCGAGTCGAAGAGGGCCTTGTGTCTGCTGTAAAACTTCAGAGCTTCCCGCATTAGCTCACTCTGAGATATCCCAAGGTCCTCCCTCATATCTCGAGAGAGTTTTGCTGTCTCTTCGTCCAGAGCTATTGTGACTCTCTCCGGCGATTTTGCCATACCGGAAACCACTTCCTATTCGATTGTATTTACCTTTTCTGTGCTTTCAGAGAACATCCCTAATATCCCTCAAAACTGGGTTCATTCACACCCCTTACGAAGACTTCCTAAACAGATATATGTAGTTTGTGGGCCAAGGTCGAACCAAATAGGCTCAATGACCCAAGACCTGGTCCGGGACGCGGTCTGAGATTTGCACGTATCGAAACGTTCTTTCCCTCCTCAAATCGGTCGATTCAATCTCAGTCGGCCCGGACTCACCCATATTTCAGCATCTTTCTATTTTCCCTACAAACGCTCGAAGAGCTCCTCGTCAGGCCTCTTCGAGATGCTTCTTGCGATCTCCTCGAGGGAAGCGTAGCTTTCTCTCCAGCTTCTTATCTCGTCGATGATCTCGTCTCTGACCTTTAAATTCACTTTTTTTTCAGCTGTTGAAAAGTCCACCTCTGCACGGCCGAGAGGGACTGTGGTGATGTTCCCCTTGCCCATAGTGCAGCCCGTGGAGACTTGGATTCCATCCAGAAGGCATGATAGGGAAGGCGCATTCCCGGTCTTGACAAGGGCCTCTATCCCCTCGTACCCGGGAGAGTTCAGCTCTCTCAGGGCGAATAGACCCATCCTGATCCCCAGGACGAGAAAGGGGCCGAGATGGCCGTGGAACTCGGTCGCCTGCTCTATCATATCCGCGAGGGAGACCTCATTGGCGTTTACCGTTTTCATCTTCAAGGCAATCACCTCGACGAATCGTTGGGAGGGCAGACGAGCCGATCAGCTCTCGCCTTCCGGCTCTGAAATCCAGGAGCCTTCACCCTCGACGACGGCTTTTTTATAGAGGATGGGTCCCAGGTCGAGGACTGAGACTATCTCGGGCTCGTATCCGTACTTTTGAGGGATCTTATTGAGCCACCTGTCGGATCGAAGATACTCCTGAAGGTCCTCCTCTGAGTTGAAGATGTACATCGCACCCCACTCGCCCGTCTCCGAGTTGGACCACCAGGCCTTGCTGAAGAGGCCCGGCATATCTCTGAAGGCCTGGTAAGAGACCAAAAATTTCTCTCGCATCGCTTCGACGCTTTCGGGACTTTCGGGCCTGAAGGCGACCCATAGGGCTTTCTTTTCTGAGACCATAATGCACCCTTTTGCAATAATCAGAATTACTTCAGGACTAGCTTCAACGCCCTCTGAGGACAGGCAGCAACGCAGGTGCCACACTGGACGCACTTTCCGGCGTCGGCCACCACCAAAGATCCCTCGAAGTGGAAGGTCCCCGTAGGACAGATCGATATGCATGCCCCGCAGTGGATGCACTCATCTTCGTCTTTTATGATCGGGTTCTCCAGGAGGACGACCTTGACGCCCTTCTCCTCGAAGGCGGCCTTCACCTCGCCGCACTTCTCGGGATCGACGTCGACGACGATCTCGCCGGATACGGCGTCGACCTTAGCCCTTTCGATGTTGATGAGGGCCTTCGTCTCCAGGATCACCGAGGAGACGATGGGCTTTCGAACGATCCCCGGAGCCACGTGGAGCATCAGCTTCAAAGGGACCGCCTCCTGCCGTAGAGCCTGCTGACATGGTCGCTTGTTACCATCCCTATGACATGATGATCCTTGTCCACCACCGGCAGGGCCGAAATCTTGTGGTGGTCGAGCTTTCGGGCCGCCAGCTCCAGGGGCTCGTCGGGGCTTGCTATGAAGACCTTCCTCGTCATCATGTCGGAGATGTGAGAGGTCTTGTCGCTGGCCACGGCCTTGGATACGTCCCAGGCGGTGACCATCCCGATCAGCCACCCCTCCTTCGAGACGACCGGCAGATGGTCAAAAGGCCCTCCGACGATCATCCGGGCCGCCTCTTTGATGCTGATCTCCTCGCAGACCGTCGCCACATCGTGGCTCATTACGTCCCCCACCAGGAGGAACTCCCGGGTCTGCTTCATGGGACTGTTTCTTCCGACGGCCGGAAGAGGCTCGGCGGGCGCCGAGAGGAGGAACTCGCCCCTCCGAATCAAGTCGCCCAAGGAGCGCGCCACCTTCCTTGCCACGTGGCGGCTCGAGAGGGGCGAGGTCCTCACCTCATTCCCGTCGATCTCGACGATGCCGGAGTAGAGCTGCTCATAGTTCACCCTCCTCACCGTAGGACGGGCGCGCCGGGGAACTCCGTAGTCGACGATCTCGGTGACGATGTCTCGGTCCCTCACGGCCGTCTTCTTTGCGATTCGCTCACTCAGGATCGGTATCGGTATCCCCAGGCCGACGTAGAGGCTCGGGCCGTACTCCTGGAAGGTGGCGGCCCTCAGGAATTCGTTATCCATATCCTTCAGGTCACCCTTCACCATCAGGGTTGAGAAGCCCTCCTGAGGCAGATGCTGGGTTCCGGATCCCACGATGAAGCCCTGGGCGCCGCAGAGGAATATCCTGGTCCCGACCCCTATGTACTCGAAGTCGGGGTCGTTTGGGATCGGCGAAAGGCATCCAGCCCCGCTGTAGCTGACATTCCCGTAGCGGGGGAGGAGGGTTCCCATGTAGGTGTGGAGCGTCCTCTCCGTGGAGTTGGCGGCCGCTGCATACCTCTCGTAGGAGTTTCTGGGATTTACCATCGTAGCCTGGTTGAAGTCCTCGAGTCTCAGGGTCGTCTCCAGGTCGAGGCGGGGGTAGCAATCGGTGACGGCGCCCCGGGCCCGGAGCTCCACCTCTCTGCCCGATATCAGGTCCTCCATGACGTGGGCTCCGCCGTACTCGTCTCCCCGGTCCTCGGACGGCTGGGTGGCTCCCAAAAAGAGGTCGACAGCGGCGATTCCGCCGTAGGCCTCGACGTTGTTCAGCCAGGCTTTGGAGATCTTTATCGGTGGATCGCTGTGGCCGGTGTTGAGAAAGACACCCGACGAACACATGGCTCCGAAGGTGCCGGTGGTGACGACGTCCACCTCGCGCACAGCACCATCGGTGCCAAGCTCGTCCACCAGGTCCGGCATCTCCTCCGCAGTGACCACCCGAACGCTGCCGTCCCTGATGCGTTCGTTGATCTCCGACAACGATTTCTCCTGCACGAGCCTCCCCTCTGAAGGCGGGATCTATTAAAGCTTGTGGGATCTCGGTCGGCTCAACACCGTTATCTGGGATCAGAAAGATGATCCAGCTGATGTCAGGCAAAAGGATAGTCCTCACCAGCGACGCCACCATGATGAGCAACTACAATGGGGGGGTTATGCTCGGCTTTGCTGCGATCCTCCCGGCATCGATGATCTCTGAGAGGATATTCAAGTGGCTCTTCTGTCCCCCCGTCGAGGCCGGATCCGATGGCTCTGCCCTCCTCGCCCCCTGCGGCATGAGGAAGGTGGAGGCCGCCCTACTGGAGTCGGGGTTCTCCCAGGACGAGGTGATGGTCGCCCATCCCGACCACCTCGACGAGGCGATCGGACCAGATACCGAGATCGTGGGGATAACCCACGATGACCCCATGGGGAAGATCGCCGTCAGGGAGATCGAGGAGATGATAGGGAGGGGCGCGCCCTACAACAGGACGAAGTTTCTGGAGCTTCTGAGCCACCCCCTGATCAAAGAATACAGGCCGAAGGTGGTCATCGGCGGCAATGGCTCCTGGGAGCTCCGGGGCGAGGATGTGGGGGTCGACCTCATCTACCTGGGCGAGGGGGAGAGGACCTTCCCGCGGGTCTGCAAGAAGATGATGGTCGGCGAGGATGTAGGAGGAGAGATCGAGGGGGAGACCGTTCCCGGCGATGAGATCCCCGTCAACAGGGGGGCCACCGTCGGCGGGATCGTTGAGATCGGTCGAGGCTGCTGGCGAGGCTGCTCCTTCTGCTCGCCCACCATGAGAAAGCCCCGCCATCGGCCCGTCTCCAATATCCTCGAAGACGCGAAAGTGAACCTCGGAGCGGGCCAGACCGACCTGATCCTCCACTCCGAGGACGCCTTCATGTACGGGTCGAATGGGACTGAGCCTGCGAGAGAGAAGATCCTCGACCTCTTTCGGCAGGTGAAGGATCTCGGTCCACGGACCGTCGACGTCTCCCACATGAGCCTGGCTTCGGTCTACCACAGCCAGGACCTGCTGGCAGAGATCTCCGAGATCGTGGGGGTTGGGATCGACCAGAAGTACATGTCGGCCTGGATCGGGATCGAGACCGGAAGTCCCCGGCTTCTTGCAAAACACATGAAGAACAAGACGAAACCGGCGCCCTTGGAAATCTGGCCCGAGATGGTGAGGGAGTGCTACGCCCTCTTCAAAGACCGATCCTGGCTCCCGGTGGCGAGCCTCGTCCTGGGGCTGCCTGGCGAGACAGAAGAGGACGTCGTTCTTACGACGGAGCTGGTGGAGTCGCTGAAGGGCCACATCGGCCTGATGCTTCCCCTCTTCTTCACCCCCATCGGGGAGACGCGGCTCGGAAACGCTAGAGGATTTGGAAAAGACGGAGCGAGGCCTGAGCACTGGGAGCTTGTGGGGACGTGTCTTGAATACAACCTTCGCCACCTGAAGGCGCTGCACCGCTACTACAGCGAGAGGATGACGGCGGGATTGGGCCAGCATCTGGCCCTCCGGGGGGTAAACCTCCTCTCGGACTATGCCCTCAAGAAATATCTCAGAAGGATGAAGCGGGGAGAGCCGCCGAATTGAAAATATCAATAGCTTTCGAGGACAGAGCTGACTATTACCTTGTGATCGGGTTTGAGAGAGTAAACGTTGTGGTCCCCCGAGACGTCGATGCTGAGGATGCCAAGCCGCGTGTTCATGAGGCCCACCATCGCCGAGACGCCCCGATAGCTGACGTCGAAGCCCTCCCCGTCCAGATAGGTGTAAACTTCCTCAGTGGTGTAAGACCTGTCATGCAAGAACAGCTTTAAGACAGCCTTCCGGATGCCCATCCCGTCGCGCTTGAGGTAGTTTTTCAGGCGCTCACGGATCTGATCTTCATGTTTTCGAACGCTAGCCTCCATCCTGTAAGCTCACCGCCTCTACACTTGCAGCTATGGATTTATAAAGGTATTCTCTCCACCACCGGCCCGTTCTCGATCGGGTACCTCTCCTCAAAATAGAGGACCCAATCCGTCTCATCTAGTTCTGAGACGATATCCTCCAGGATCCATCCGGCGATCTCGATCCTCCCCTCGGCGAGGGCGTACATCTCCTCGGGCACCCCCAGGCCCTTCAGCCTCTCGACGGCCGAAGTGAGACCGAGGCCGAAGCCACCGGCTCCGGCCCGATCGACGGCCTCGATCACGCCGTAGATGAGAGTTCCGTCCTCGGTTGCAAGGTCGAAGGGTCGGGCCGTCCTCTCCGCCCGCCGCTTCAGCCGTTCTCGGAGCTGGACCGCGTCCTTGAAGGCCGAGGAGCAGAAGTGGACTTTTAGCCCCTCAACTCGAAAGTGGTCCAGGGCGACGGCATCGCTCCCAACGGCTCCGCACCCGTAGTCCTTCGACCTAAAGCCCAGCCGTCTCAAGGCCATCTGGTTCGTCTCGGAGAACTCCAGCTCGTTCAGGTTCAGGAAGGCGTCAGCCCTCCGGACGGCCTCGACGATGCCGGGCGCGGGGCGGATGGCCGGGATCTCGACCCCAGCCAGGAGACCTGTGGACTTCGCCTCCCGCAGCGTCTCGCTGAGCCATCCCGGCTCCGACCACTCCGAGATCGGCGGGTGGAACCTGATCTCGTCGAGCCCCGCTTCGGCGAGGCCTCGAAGGGAAGAGGTGCCGGGCCTCGCTCCGGTGTAGAGGTGGATGTGATGCTCCTCCCCGAACTCCCGCTTCAGGGACCTGATCGACCTGATCACGAAGTCTCTTTTCAGCAGCGGCTCGCCCCCGGTGATCCCCGTCCCCAGGGCTCCGATGGCGTGAGCCTCCTCGATGATATCGACGTCAGACTCTGCCCGTCGCTCGTTGGCGTAGACCACGTCAATCCCTCGCCGCTCCTCTGAGAGAGGGCAATAGAAGCAGCCCCTCTCGCAGATGCCGGTGACGAATAAGACCAATGACGCGCCCTGGCGGCAGATCCGGCATCCCGGCGAGAGGTAGCTGCTGAAAGAGCCCGTGAAGTCCGACTCCCACTCAGTCATTTGCCGCGCAAAAGCCCTCTCCTCTGTTAAATAGGTTTGTAGCGGGCTTTTGGCCTTTACCTATCTGAGACTGAATTGTTCTGAGAGAAAAGCAACAAAGAAAATGGTGGAAAGTAGCGAAGCGATATTCTGAGTTGTGGAAACGGTATTCTGAGCTGGCGAGGCCTTACATCCCGCCGCCCATCATGGGGCCGAACTTCTTCATCATCCGCTTCATCCCCATCTTGTTCATGCCCCGCATCCCCTTGATCGCCTTCTGCATCGCCTTGTGAGACTTGAGAAGCTCCCGCACCAGCTCCGGCGAGGTCCCGCTGCCCTTCGAGATCCGCTTAATCCGGGAGGCGGTGATGATCTTAGGGTCGTCGAGCTCCGCCTCGGTCATGGAGGACATGATCACCCTGTACTTGTCGAGCCGGTCCTTTGTCACCTGATACTCCTGGTCGGAGATGTCAAGCCCTATGCCGCCCAGGGGAAGCATCTGCATGATCTGCTTCAGGGGGCCCATCTTGTTGATAGCCTCCATCTGCTTGCACATGTCCTTGAGGGTGAACTTGCCCCGCATCAGGGCCTCGACGTCCATCTCCTCCTCGACCTTCGTCTCCTGGGCCCGCTCGATGAGGGTCTTGATGTCGCCCATCCCCAGGAGGCGGGATATGAACCGGTCGGCTTCGAACCTCTCCAGGTCGTTTGGAGTCTCGCCGACGCCGATGAAGGCGACCGACGAGTTCGTCTCGGCGACGGCGGACATGGCGCCGCCCCCTTTGGCGGTCCCGTCGAGCTTCGTTATGATGACGCCGGTGATCCCCACCGCATTGTTGAAGGCCTTCGCCTGCTCGCTAGCCTGCTGGCCGAGGGCGGCATCCATGACGAGGAGCTTGTGGTCGGCGTGGACGACGGCGTCAATGTCCATCATCTCCTGGATCAGGTCAGCCTCCAGGGCGTGCCTCCCGGCGGTGTCGACGATCGCAACGTCATACTTCTTGCTCGCTTCAAGCCCCTTTTTGGCCACGGCGGGGGCGTCGGGGTTTCCCTTCTCGCCGTAAAAGAATACGCCTTGCTTCTCGCAGAGGGCCTTAAGCTGGTCGTAGGCGCCAGCCCTGAAGGTGTCGGCGCAGATGACGGCGGACCGGAGCCCCTTTCTCTGGAAGAAGGTGGCGAGCTTCGCGGCGGTGGTGGTCTTGCCGCTCCCCTGGAGGCCCACGAGCATGATCGTCTGCTTCTCAAGAGTGACGGGAGAGTTCTTTCCGACGAGGTTGATCAGCTCCTGGTAGACGATGTTGATGACGTGCTCTCTAGGGTTCATCCCAGGGACGGGCTTCTCTGAGAGGGCCCGATCCCGGATCCGGTTGGAGAGGTTCATCACCAACTTGACGTTGACGTCGGCCTGGAGGAGAGCCCTCTGGATCTCACGCACCGCCTCGTCGACGACCTGCTTATCTATCCTGCTGGCGGAGGCTATCTTCTTCAGCGCTCCCCTCAGCGACCCCCCAAGGCTATCCAGAACCATGAAGACCAAGCATCCATTATGTCAGAATACGTCCCGACCGGGATTCGAACCCGGGTCTGAGGCTCTCTGCGCGATAATCCAGCTCCGCAGGCCTCTAGGATGTCCACTACCCTATCGGGACACGATGCCGAGTAGGATGGTTATGGTAATTAAGCCTGTTGATTTGAGGTCGCCCGCTGTCCACGGCAGGCCTGAAAGGTCCTTATGGCCCTGAAGAACTCTACTCGGCTGAACTCCGGCCAGAAAGGAGCACAGAAATGGACGGGACAGCTGCTCCCGTTCGCCTGCCAGGGGAGGAAGTTTGAGGTCCTGACCTCTCCACCGGTCCTTATTATCAGGTCCACCCTCGGAAGGAGCTCGCTCCCCGAAGAGTAGAGATGGCCCGCCACCACGTCTTCTGTCAGATCCTGGGGATCGAGGCGACCCTCTCTCACCTCCCGGGCGAGGGACCGCGCGGCGTCGGCGATCTCGCTCTTCCCGCCGTAGGCGAGGGCCAGGGTGAACTGCATCCCATCGTAGCCCCGGGTTGCGACCTCTGCCTTCCGGATCGCATCCTGGAGACGAGGCGGCAAAAGGCCGATCCTGCCGATGGCCCTCACTCTGATCCGGTTTTTGTGGACCTTCTCAGATATGGCGAGCTCTCCGAGCTTCCGTCCGATCAGATCGAAGAGGTACTCCTTCTCGTCCTCGTCCCGGTTGAAGTTCTCTGTGGAGAAGGTGTAGACGGAAAGGTGCTTAATTCCCAGCTCCAAACACCAGTCGGCCACCCTCTCTGTCGTCTCAGCACCCTGGCTATGTCCGTCAAAGCTGGAGACGCCTCTTCTCCTGGCGTACCGGCGGTTTCCGTCCTGGATGATGGCTATATGCTCTGGAACGCCCGCCCCCAGGGCATCCCTCCTGAGGATCCTCTCCCTAAGGAATCGAAGGGAACCGGGCGACCAGCAAGCAAGGAGTGATCGGCACAAATCCATCTCCATCACCTTCACCAGTTACTATTTAAAAGGTCCTCTCCGAAGGCCTTTAAGCCATCGGCCCGAGGGGGAAGAAGAGGAAAAATACTAATATGCGTGACGTCGTGGGAGGGGTGAGGGCCCGTGGTCTAGGTGGTTATGACATCGCCTTCACACGGCGGGGATCACGCGTTCGAATCGCGTCGGGCCCATCATCTCTTTTGGTCACAACCTTTAATTATCATACCCCGCCATTAGCAATGCTGAGTGAACTTCAGGTTGTCCATCCCAAATATCGGATTTGAAGCTTGATTCGTTCCCCAGAGGTGATATACTGGCTAATTATGCAAGTACAAGAAGGAAAAGGAATGCACAAGGTCCGGAGGTAGTAACGCGAGTCCGCCTCCCGCGAGCCTATGATCGAGAAGTGTTTGGATTTGTGGAGACCCTCCTGGGCTCAAACAGGCTGAAGGTCAGATGTCTCGACGGCAAAGAGAGGATGGCGAGAATACCCGGCAAGATGAAGAAGAGGATCTGGATCCGGGAGGGCGACGTGGTCATAGTGGTACCCTGGGATTTCCAGGACGAGAAAGCTGACGTCGTGTGGAGATATACCGGGCCTCAGGTCGACTACCTGACACGAAAAGGGTACCTCAAAAGATAGCCATGACCGAGGAATCAAAAAGACAGAGACAGTTCGAGGCGAAGATCGACCTGATGAGGGAGCGAACCAAAGATTCTGACGACCTGAAAGTACAAGACGAGGTCTTCGACCGGCGCGCCCTGATGGATCTTTACGCCCTGGCGAACAAGGGCGTGATCTCCTCCCTGGGGGGGGCGGTAAGTACCGGAAAGGAAGCGAACATCTTCCGGGCCAAGGGGGGAGATGATGAGGATCTCGCCGTCAAGATTTACCGCATTAATACGAGCAACTTCAAAGCGATGCAGAACTACCTCCTCGGAGATCCCCGGTTTGGCAGCATCAAGGGGACCAAAAGGGCGGTCATCGTCGCCTGGACGAGGAAGGAGTTTAGAAACCTCAATCGGGCCGAGGAGGTGGGGGTGAAGGTGCCTCATCCCATCGCCATGAGGGAGAACATCCTCGTCATGGAGATGGTGGGAAGCGGAGAAGCGCCCGCGCCCCAGATGAGAGATGTGACCCTGGAGCCGAAAGAAGCTGAGCTGGCCTTCGAGAAGACCGCTGAGTACGTATCTCTCCTCTACAACAGGGCAAACTTGGTTCACGCCGACCTGAGCGAGTTCAACATCCTATACCACGAAAGAGAGCCGGTGATCATCGACATGGGCCAGTCGGTGACCCTGGAACACCCGATGGCCCGGGACTTTCTGGAGAGGGACATATCAAACCTGGCCCGGTACTTCAAGAAAAGGTACGCCATAGGATCAGAGGAGGCCATCAAAGAGAAGATCAGAGCCGGAAAGGATGGCTGACCCTTTAGTGGCAATATAAATGAGTGATAGTAATCGCTGAATATTTTTGTGGAGATCGATATTTTTGCACGTCAAGATTCCAACAGATCGGATAGGGGTTCTGGTGGGCCCTTCGGGATCGGTGAAGAGCACCCTCGAGGAGAAGACCGGCGCAGAGATGGTGGTTGACAGCGATACCGGTGCCGTGGAGATCATCGCCGGAGAGGACCCTATCATGGCGATGCGCCTTGCTGAGATCGTCAAGGCGATAGGTCGAGGCTTCTCTCCTGAGAGGGCTTATCCGCTTTTAGAGGACGAGATGCTGATGCTGGACGTCATCGACCTCTCGCGGGTCTGCAACACCAAAAGCGATATGGCAAGGGTAAAGGGAAGGATAATCGGCAAAGACGGCAGGACCCGAGAGATAACCGAGAAGCTGACGGGTGTTGGGATCTCAGTATACGGGAAGACCGTCGCCGTCATCGGAAACCCCGACCAGATCCGGATCGCAAGAACTGCCATCGAGATGCTGATGGACGGAGCGCCCCATGGTGCCGTCTACGGCTATCTGGAAAAAAAGAACCAGGAGCTGGTCTCGTCCAGCATCGGTGACCTCTGATCAATCCAGGGTGACTCCATCCCTTCCGACGTAGACGTTCATCCTCCCCCGGCGGGCAAAGTCCACCAGGGTCACGCTCCTCTTCTCGACCATCTCGGCGACGATGGCGGTGAGAAGGTTTGCGAGGATCTGATCGGCCCTGTCGGTCCAGTCGGCTGCGGTATCACTCCAGGGAAACTGATCTGGGATGCGTCCTCTATCAGCCCTTCATACCGGAGGTGCCTGTCACAAACTCCATCGCCAAAGGCGGGGCGATCTTCACTTTTGCGAAGCGGGCATCATTTGCTAAGATCTTGCTCCCATCAATCTTCAGCGTCTTCAGACCTTGATGCTTGACGACCATGGATCTGCCATGAGAATTATATATGTCTTATCAGAACGACTTCATTGAATTCGAATATCGGAGGAAAAACCATTGGACTTCACCTTGGAGCTGACCCCCTACGATTGGCTTCTGATCGCGATCCTGGCCCTGAACCTCCACTGGATCCTGGCGGTCAGGCTGAGCCGAATCCAGAGCCTGGGGGGGCTCAACCTTGGAAACTGGGGGCCAGTGATCATGGTCAGAACCACAAGGTGGATCGCCCTTATCGACCGGCTCAGCAGACCGAAGAGGTTCTGGAAGGCTTCGATCACCGCAGGGATCCCTCTCGTCGTCCTGGGGATGTTCTCCTTTCTCGCCTTCTTCCTCCTGATGACCTTTGCGGTGATGAGGTCGCCTCCGGAGCCGAGCGTCTATACCGCGCCGAGGAACGTCCTTCTGATCCCGGGGATAAACCAGTTCATACCCCTCTGGTGGGGATGGGTCGCCCTCTTCGTGACGATGGTGGTCCACGAATTCAGTCACGGGATCCTCTGCAGGGCAGAGGGAATTAGAGTCAAGTCGATGGGTATCGCCCTCCTCATGGCTCCTGTGGCCGCCTTCGTCGAGCCGGACGATAAAGAGCTCTTCGGATCGGAAGATGAGAAGGCGAAGGCGTCCCGAGCAGCTCGGGTCCGGATCCTCTCGGCGGGGGTCATAGCGAACTTCGTCGTGGCGGCTTTCGCCCTGGCCCTCTTCTTCGGGCCGGTGATCGGGGCGATCGCACCCGTGGACAGGGTGGTGGTGGTGGACGTGGCCCCGGGCTCCGACGCGGAGATTGCGGGCTTTGAGGAGCAGATGATCCTCCTCCTGGCCGATGGCTTGAGGATCGAGAGGCTCGAAGATCTCACAGCGGCCGGTGGAAAAGGTCCACAAAACCTCAAGCTTCTCCGAGGCGAGGAGGTCGTCGGCCTGGGCCTCGATGGGCCCATCCGGCAGGGCGTCGTCGTCTCCTATGTCTTCGTGGGGTCAGCGGCTGAGGATGCTGGTATGACTTCGGGGGTCACCATCTCTGAGATCGACAGCGTTCCGACTCCTGACTGGGTCTCCTTCAGGTCTTATATGAACTCAACCAGCGAGGGTCAGACGGTAAACATCGGTACGAACCGGGGCGAGTACAACGTCAACCTCACCGCCAATCCCGACGGCTCGAAAACGGGATTTTTGGGCGTCGGGTTCTCCGGGGTATCGGCGAACGCCGTCTACCTGGACGGCGCCACCTTTCAGGAGTTTCCGTCGGGATCTTTCCTAGCCGCCCTCCAGGAGATGCCCCGGTCCGGCCTCTTGGGGCTGATCTCCTTGATGGGGCTTCCCTTCTCAGGGATTCCAGGCTTCACGGAGATGGGGTTTCCTGGCTTCTCGGGCTGGATCACCCAGCTCTTCGAGCCCGTGGGCTGGGCCGAGCCCCTGGGGGGAAATATATTCTGGATCGCGAACTTCCTCTTCTGGGTCGGGCTCATCAACCTCTACGCCGGCCTCTTCAACTGCCTTCCGGCGGTTCCCCTGGACGGAGGGCACATCTTTCGGGATTTGCTCACCATGGGATTTGAGGCGATCTTCAAGAGTGAGGCTAGGGCTGAGAAGATGACCCGGACCGTGGTTGCGCTGATGGCATGGCTGATCTTCTCGTCGCTGATCTTCATCATCGTCGCCCCCTATCTCGCCCACGGGTTTGGAGGCTAGAGCGACCACCGGCCCCCTTGCGTAACGTGGCGAAGCTTTCACACCTCCTCCACCATCTCCAGAAGGCGGGCCACGGCGTAGGCAGGAAAGACGTCCGACACCCTCGGGCCGTACCTCTCCGAGAGGAGAACGCACTCGAGGCTGAGGTCCAGCGCCGCCTCTTCGATCATGCCTTCTCCGATCCCGGCGGCGACGACGAGGTCGAGGTTGTGCTCCTCCGCCAATCTTCGGATGCCTGCCGTCAATAGTCCCGCCTGGCGGGCGATCGCCTGGCGGGCGATCGCCTCGACCCCCTCGGGGCCGATCTCCTCGAGGTCCGCGCAGACGGTCCGGGCAAGCCTCCTTTCGGCAGAGATTCGATCTTTTCCGTTGCCATCGGGGGGCTCGACAGCGTACTCGGCCTCTGCGATCTCGCCGAGGACGAGATGGGCGTCGGCGGAGATGGCGAATAATTCGGAGGATAGGGGGATTCTTCTTCCCGCGATATTCACCTCGTGGAGGAGAAACGCCAGGTTCGTCCTCAGAAGTCCCGAATAGATCAGCTCTCCATTCGCCAGCCGGTTGAAGTCGGTCCGTCCGGCCTTCGGCCGCGACTTTATCGGAATCAGGTCTGTTGTCGTCGAGCCCATGTCTGCGAATAGGCAGTCGCCGATCTCCTTTGAAATCAGGGAAGCCGAGGCGGACCAGTTGGCTGCGGCAAGGTCGCTTACGTCGGTCCACCGGAAGCCGTCGACGCCCCAGAACTTGATCGGGCACGAGAAGGATTCCTCTACCGCCTCCTTGATCGAGAGGATGCCCAACCTTTTATTCGAGAAGCAGTCGGCCAGCTCTCCGGTCATGACGACGGCGAGGGCCTCCGGCTCCGCTTCCTGAGATATCCGGCGGAGGAGGGGGGTCAGGGGCGCCTCCTTCCAGATAGGAAGGTACTCGATTATCGTGATCAAACCATCGGAGCTGGCGGCTTTGGTATTGGCTCCTCCTACATCGAGGCCCAGGATCATAACCGTCGAGGGCCCGATATACCATAAAAGCTTTAGTCTAATTGGCCGTCATTACGCACCTAGCTTTTGGAGAGATGATCATGGCTGCCAAGGAGAAGTATCCCGAGCCCACCTATCTGGAGTTTGGATTTGGTGAGCTGGAACATGACGTCATCAAGAGGGAGCTCTGCTGTTACTGCGGAAACTGCATCGCCTTCTGCCCCAAGATCGATAAAGAGGGGAACAGGCCCGAGCTGATAGATTACGATCCCCTCTGCGGCCTCTGCTACGCCTACTGCCCGAGGACGATGCTGGACATGCCCCGGATGGCGAAGAAGATATTCGGGAGGGAGAGGAGGGAGGACGAGCCCCTGGGGATCTACAGGAAGGCCGCCTCGGCCCGGGCCGGAGGAGCCGGCGCCGGGGCCCAGGATGGGGGGGTCGCCACCGCCCTTCTGATAAAGGCTCTCGAGTCCGGGGTCATCGACTGCGCCGTCGTCACCGACAGGGACGACCAGTGGAGAGGAATACCAAAGGTCGCCACCACCGCCGAGGAGATAGCCGCCTCCGCCGGGACGAAGTACACCATCACCCCCAGCGTCACTGGGGTCCAGATGGCGATGGACCAGGGGTTCAAGAAGATAGGCTTCGTCGGAACGCCCTGCCAGATTCAGGCCCTCCGGAAGGTCCAGCTTCTGGAGGAGCCCTACGCGTTCGGCCAGGACAAAATAGCCCTCCTGGTGGGCCTATTCTGCATGGAGAACTTCGAGTACGAGCGATTGTTCCCGAACCTGGTCCAGAAGACCTTCGGCCTTTCGCCCGAAAAGGTCGATAAGTTCGAGATCCAGAAGGGGATGTTCAGGGTCCTCTCCGGCGACAAGGTCAAAGAAATCCCCATCGACGAGACCGACGATTACGTCTGGAAGGGTTGCGGCCCTTGCTTCGACTTCGCCGCAGAGCTGGCCGACGTATCTGTCGGGTCCGTCGGGTCGAAGGTGGGCTGGTCGACGGTCCTAGCGAGGACCGACATGGGCACTCAGGTCTACGAGGAGGCCCTCAAAGCGGGAGCCATCGAGGAGAAAGCAGCCTCCGAAAAGGGGCTCGCCCTTGCCGGGAGGCTCGCCAAGTCCAAGGAGGAGCGGTTCAACACCAAGACCGCCGAGCTCCTGGGCCGGGGCGTCCCCGTGAACATAAGGAGATGAAGCGAAGAATATGACCAGGGCCCGATAAAAGGCGGGCTTGAAATCGAGATCTGAGATTACAGCAGAACCGATAGACTTGGATGGTATCCCATGTTGTCAGTGGGGCTCGCAGGAAAGCCCAACTCCGGAAAGTCCACCTTCTTCAAGGCAGCGACCCTTGCCGAGGTGGAGATAGCAAACTACCCCTTCACCACCATCGATGCGAACCACGGGGTCTCCTACGTGAGGGTCCCCTGCCCCTGTCGGGAGACGGGGACCGAATGCGGCAAATGTCGGGAGGGGGTGAGGTACGTCCCCATAGAGCTGATCGACGTGGCCGGGCTCGTCCCCGACGCCCACCTGGGGAAGGGCCTGGGTAACGAGTTTCTGGACAGCCTCCGGGTGGCGGAGGCGGTGATCCACGTCCTGGACGCCTCGGGGTCCGCGGACGCTGAGGGTAACCCCGTCGGCGTCGGAAACTACGACCCCATGGCGGACGTCCTCTTCCTCAAGCACGAGATCGGGATGTGGCTCTACGGCATCTTAAACCGAAACTGGGAGAGGCTGATGAGGCGGGTCCGGGCCGAGGGGATCAAGATCGAGCCCCTCATCTCCGAGCAGCTCGCGGGCGCGGGGGTCACCGACCAGCACGTACGGTGGGCCCTTTCGACGATGAAGGGCGATCCGACGAAGTGGGGAGAGGAGGAGATGAAGAGGTTTGCGGAGCTCCTCCGGGACGCCTCCAAGCCCATGATCATCGCCGCCAACAAGGTGGACGTTGCGCCCCCCGAGTTCGTCGACCGCCTGAAGGCCTTAGAAGAGATCGTCGTCCCCACCAGCGCCGCGGCCGAGGTCGCCCTGAGGATGGCGGACAAGAGCGGCGCGATCCGATACCGACCCGGCGACGCGGACTTCGAGCTCGTAAAAGACCTCTCCGGCCCCCAGAAGGCGGGGCTCGAAAAGATCCGGGCGATCCTGAAGGCGATCGGAGGGACCGGGGTCCAGGAGTGCATCGACCGGGCGGTATTCGAGCTTCTCGATTACATACCGGTATTCCCGGTGGAGGACGAGGGGAAGTGGACCGACCGGAACGGGGTCGTCCTGCCGGACGCCTACCTGATGAAGAAGGGCTCGACGACGAAGGACCTCGCCTATCGGATTCACACCGACATCGGGGACAGCTTCCTCTTCGCCCTGGACGGGCGGTCGAAGAGGAGGCTCGGGGAGAAGCACGAGCTCTCGGCCGGGGACGTGATAAAGATCGTCTCGACGAAGTGAATGGCGCAGCTGAGGGTAGGTCGGGATAGTATTTTGTATTAGTACTAACCACATATCCAATAGATGGCTCTTACAGAGGTTAGCAAAGAGGGCGCCCGCTTGCATGCCTCCGACTCCTATGGCGAATTCAGCTAGGAGTTCATCGCGGAGGTGCTAGAGGCCGAGCGAGAGTGTGAGATGGGGCGATGCAAGCGATTTGATAACATAGACGACGCGCTGGCTTTTCTCGATGAATGAAGAAGCTCGGAGATGTCTATAAGCCCGAATTTGCCGAGACCTTCATAGAGACATCTCAAAGCCTTACAAAAAAAGACAAAGTTTTAGCTGCCCGGATAAAACATAAGATACGGGCTGTATGCGAGTATCCCGAGCGTGGAGAGCCACTATCGGGAAATTTGGCCGGCAAATGGAGTATTCATGTTGCAGCTCATTACGTTATACTATATGAAATAAAGAATAAAGATAAAGTTGTAAGATTTTTAAGTCAAGCACCACGATTATGCATATGGCAAAAAGCTATAATGGGCCACTAACGGGCGGGATAGTCTATATCTGCGCGCCAATTACCAGGCTGTGCCCCCCCCCTCGGATAAGCATATTTTCAGGCCATAACCCCTTCAGGATGCGCGGCGGGATGATCGTATTCATCTAGTCTATGGACCAAACGCGTATACCAGCTATACCAGCTCCTTCAGCTTCCAGATGTTCTCCATGAACTCGGCATGCTCCCTCAGCTTTTCGTCCTCGATGTGCTTTATTATATCATCGATGGGCGAGGCCAGGGCATAAACCAACGAGGGCCGACCTTTGCCTCCGGTCTTCACCTCCCGCTCACCTACCCAATTCTTGTCCCGAAGATCCCGCATCGCTATGCTGACCTCAGGCTGTCTCAGACCGGCGCCCAGCTCGATCTCCCTAGATGTAGCTTCGCCCGCGCTTGCCAAGTAGGTGATGAGAATTGCCGTATTGCGCTCCATACCCAGACTTCGCAGTATATCAGCAAACTCGCGATCCTCGTCGTCCAAAACCTTGACTGTACTTTCCTTCATGTCGACTCACCACCTCTTAACTTCTTTCTTCTCCTTCGGGGGCTTGTCCTCGTAATCTATCGAGGATACGGCACTTTTGAAGACGATCAGTTTCTTGCCCTGGCCCAGATCGAGCAGTAGTTCGTAGTTGTTGAAGGCTTCAAGCACGCCCTTGATGGGACGACCATCCATCATGCGGATCATGATCGATCGCTTCAGAAGCTTCGGCAAGAACTGAGGCTGACCGCCGCTTTTCATCTCAGCGCTTGTGGTAGCTGTAACTTGAGTCTGGTCTGCCCTAACGCTATTCCTCATTGACTGCTCCCTCGTGAAGAAAGAATGGTTTTATATAGATATATATTTTTCTAGTTTCTGTGATGTCGGGTGCTCACTGATTGATCCTTATATCAGTCGCAACACCTTGCGTTTTACGATAAAAAACGCTACTTTTTAATAAGTTCTGGACCTCTTCTTCTCTCGTGATTCCAAAGCTCATAACCTCCGCTGAGTTCAAGTTCCTCGTTGATGCGGTCGAGGGGAGGGACCAGCTAATTATCAAGCTCCTAGCTGGTACGGGGATGCGGATCTCTGAGCTGATCAACATGAAGAAGTCCGACCTGGACTTCGATAACGGCCTCATCCGGCTCCAAGCCCATAAAAAGGGTAGCTGGCTAAATATGGCGGAGATAGAACTCTCAGCCCTTTCAAAGCAATGCTTAGATCGAAGGATTGGTGATATCAATACACTATCAAAAGAAATCGATGCGTGGCAGCAAGAACGGAATGATGCCGAAGCGACCGTCCGGTAGAAATTTAATAAAAATGATGCCAGAGAAAAGCTCAAACGGCATTATATTAAGTTGCAAAATTAATGTTAAGAAGCACTAGTGCTCCGTAACATAAGTTTTAAATCATATAACATGCCATACCTTTAGTATTGTGTCACGAAAAAAATTGTATTGTGTAAGACTTGAGGAAGGGGAACGGGAGGAACTAACCAGCTATCTTAGGCGTGGAAAATCCTCTTCAAGAAGTCTCACTCGGGCCAGGATACTGCTTCTTGCAGATGAAGGTCGAAGCGACGAAGAAATATCGGATGTATTGAAGGTGAGTAAGTCAACTGCAAGTCGAATAAGAAAGAGATACTGCGAAGGAGGTCTTGATTTTGCTTTACATGAGAAATCGCGTAGTGGAGCCCCAACGAAGATAGATGGGAGGATTGAAGCACAACTCACCCTCCTGGCTTGTTCTGAGCCGCCCGATGGCAGATCCAAATGGACGGTTAGGCTTCTTGCAGATAAGCTTGTTGAGATGGAGGCTGTGGATTCCATCTCTCACATGAGCGTCCAAAGACTATTGAAAAAAATGAAATTAAACCTTGGCTAAAGACCCGCTGGTGTATTGGGAAGATGACAGGCGATTTCATCTGGCGCATGGAGGATATTCTTGAACTTTATGAACAACCTTATGATCCAAAACGCCCTGTTATCTGTTTCGATGAAAGGCCGTGCCAGTTGATCGGCGATGCAATAGCGCCGATTCCTATAAAACCTGGTAGCTCCAAGGAGGAACATTATGAATACATCCGCAATGGAACATGCTGTATTTTCTTGGCTTTTGAGCCTTTGGCCGGCAAAAGGATAGTCTGTGTCAGGGAACAAAGAACGATGGTTGATTATACAGATTTTATGAAGATTCTTTCTGATAGTTATCCTGAAGCTGAGACCATCGTGTTGGTTCAAGATAATCTTAATACTCATACTGCCGGCTCATTTTATAAGGCTCTTAATCCTGAAGACGCTTTCAATCTTGCAAAGAGGTTCGAATACCATTATACTCCAAAGAAGGGAAGCTGGCTTAATATGGCTGAGATAGAACTATCCGCACTTTCCAAGCAATGCTTGGATCGTAGAATCGCGAGCATAAAAACCCTGGCTTATGAAGTCGGCGCTTGGGAGCGCGAGAGGAATTCAATCGGCGCAACTGTGAGGTGGAGATTCAACAAAGATAACGCAAGACAGAAACTACGAAGGCATTACATTAATTTGCAGAATTAATGTTACAGAGCACTAGTTACAGTCACTATAAGAGTTAGTACTTTGCGTCGCGTATGCCCGAGATTAACAGATCGAAGTTAATCTTTAAAATAATGCATCAAGTTGAACGGAATTGAAGCATTACAGGGCATCAGCATAAAGTATTTATTTTGCGGATTGAAGTTTATCGTATGAGAACAAATCAACTACTGCTATTAGGTATTGTTTTTAGCTTATTTTTATTAATAAATTCGGCGGTATCTGCTGACAGTCCCTCCAGTAATAAAGGTAGAATTACTATTCCGGGTACAGATGGATTGAAGATACCATATTATCGTAATTACCCCTTAGGAACTCCTAACGACAATATAGAACGTGCAGTAATTGTAATTCAAGGTAATAATAGACGACCAGAGAACTATTATCAGAATATGTACTATGCAGCCCAAAAAGCAGGTGCATTATCTAATACAATAATATTAGCCCCACATTTTATGAATCCTGAAGATAATCCGAGGGACGATGAAATTTACTGGGATTACAGCAACGGATGGAAGCAGGGCGATAGATCCACTAGAGATCATTCCATACGAGTAAGCTCTTTCGAAGTGATGGATCAAATTTTATATAAATTAGTTGATCCTGGTAAATTCCCTAATTTGAAAAGTATTGTAATCATTGGCCATTCAGCTGGCGGTCAATATGTACAGCGATTTGCTTGCGGTTCTCAAGCAGAAAAGTTGATTAACATCCCCATCCGTTACGTGTCAGCAAATCCTTCCTCTTATCTATATTTAGATAGATCTCGTGTATTAGAAGGGACCATAGACCAATTCGCTATACCTCATACTAGTTGTGAAGAATATAACGAATACAAGTATGGGTTAGAAGACATGAATTCCTACATGCAGGCGGTAGGAACTGATCAAATACGTGAACAGTATGGACTGAGGGACGTAGTATATCTTCTTGGAAGCCTAGATGACGACCAAGCTTCCGATGATCTTGATACAACGTGTTCAGCTGCTTTACAAGGCGATAATCGTCGTGAGAGAGGATTGATTTATTATAATTATTTGAGATATTATTATGGATCACATCGTCACATGTGTGTTGTTGTAGATGGTGTCGGACATGATTCTTATGGTATGTTCAATTCACCAGAATGCATAGACGTAGTATTCGATTGGGAACCAAATACAGATAGATCGTCAGATCCCCCAGCATGCGGCAGACCCGACATCCAGATCGTAACTCAGGCCGTCGACTCCGATACTAACAGGGTATATTATTCTTATAACTCGGCTGAGCAGCAAGTTTTCCAGATCAAGGTTTTGGTCACCGGGCCGGACAAGTTCGATGTGCGCTCTGTGCATTACGAACTACACCCCACTTTCAGCCCACCTGAGTACACAAGCAGAGATTCATACAACGACTTCGAGCTGGAGCTTTGGACCTGGGGTGCTTTCGATATGCCCATCACCGTGACCATGAAGGATGGTCGGACCTACGAGTACGATTATTACTTCACCTTCGGAGATCAGCTGAGGGACGCCCAACGGAGGGGTGTGCCTTTCGTACAAGTGAGATGAGATTCCTCGCTGCCCCCCCTTCTCCTCCCGACCCAACCCTTATAACCACTCAGACCCAAACCCCCATTTTGTATGCCATTTTGCAGCGTGGAAGAGGCGATCGAAGAGGTGAGGGCCGGCCGCTTCATCATCATCCTCGACGACGAGAGCCGGGAGAACGAGGGCGACCTGGTGATCGCGGCGGAGATGGTGACCCCCGAGGCGATCAACTTCATGGCCAAGCACGGCCGGGGGCTGATATGCGTGCCCCTCTCTGGAGAGCGGGTCGACGAGATGGGCCTCCCCCTCATGACCCAGAACAACACAGAAAAAATGGGGACAGCCTTCACCGTCTCTGTCGACGCCAAGGGGCGGGGGGTGACCACCGGGATCTCCGCCTTCGACCGGGCCGAGACCGTCCGGGCCCTCATCGACCCTGCGGCGACGATCAACGACCTGGTCATGCCCGGCCACACCTTCCCCCTCCGGGCGAAGGAGGGCGGGGTCCTCCGGCGGGCGGGCCACACTGAGGCCTCCGTAGACCTGGCCCGGATGGCCGGTCTCTATCCTGCGGCCGTCATCTGTGAGGTGATGGCCGAGGACGGGACGATGGCCCGCCTTCCGGAGCTGGAGGGTTTCGCCGCCGAGCACGGCCTCAAGATGCTCACCATCGACCGGCTGATCAAGAGGAGGATGCGAAGCGAGAAATTGGTTAGACGGATCGCCGAGGTATCTCTGCCCACCGACTACGGCGACTTCCGGGCCATCGGCTATGAGAGCCTCGTCGACGGCCAGTGTCATCTCGCCATCGTGGCCGGCGACCCGTCCTGCGACGACGCCCTGGTCCGGGTCCATTCCGAGTGCCTCACCGGCGACGTATTCGGGTCGAGGCGTTGCGACTGCGGCGACCAGCTCCACCTGGCCATGAGGCTGATAGTAGAGAACGGGAACGGGGTTCTGCTTTACATGCGCCAGGAGGGGAGGGGGATTGGTCTAGCCAACAAGCTGCGGGCCTACGCCCTCCAGGAGAGGGGATACGACACCGTCGAGGCGAACCACCATCTCGGCTACCCCGCCGACCTTCGAGACTACGGGGTCGGGGCCCAGATCCTCGTCGACCTGGGGATCAAAAAGATGCGGCTTCTCACCAACAACCCTCGAAAGATCATCGGCCTTGAGGGGTACAGCCTCGAGATCGTCGATCGGGTCCCCATAGAGATCCCACCTAACGAAGAAAACAGAAGGTACCTGGAGACGAAGAGGGACAAGCTCCACCACCTCCTGCTCCAGGAAAGTTCAGGGCTGGGAAATCTTGACTAGCTCAATCGAAGCGATTCGGATCTACTCGATCCTCACCTTCTTTCGAGCTGTCATTTCGACCTTTGGGAGGTGGACCTTGAGGACGCCGTCCTTGAGAGACGCCTTCGCCTCCTCGGCCTTCACCTCCGCTGGCAGGGTGAGGCTCCTCTCAAACCGCGAGAATGTCCTCTCCTTCTTGTAGAATTCCTCCGCCTTTTCCTCTTTTTCAGTCTTCCTCTCGGCCCTCACCTCGAGAGAGTTCTCCGTCACTGAGATGTCGACGTCCCCCTTATCCATGCCGGGAAGGTCCATGGTCACGACGACCTCTTCGTCGGTCTCCTTGACGTCGGCGAGAGGGGCCATAACGTCTCCGAAAGTTCCTGGCGCAACGGGAGATTCTGACATGAAGTCCTCTATCAGCTGGTTCATCTTATCCTGGACCCGTCTGATTTCGGGCATGTACCTCGACTCGGGCTCGGAGATCCCGATATCCTCCATCAGCCGGTTCATCCGCCTCTGGAGACGTTTGAAGTCATCTCTTGGAACTAACCCTGTCATAATCCATCACCATCAAGAGTTGCGCTTCCAGAGGTCAAATATCTTACGATATTCTACGTTCCAACGTAAATACAATTTATAATTTATAATGTCAATTATAACTATATTGAGGGGAATAATTATAGCAGGTTGTCTTCTAAATAGATGGCACATCGCGGTTTTTTTGTCTTAGTTGTTCAAGGTCTTCGATATTTTCGCAAATACACTTGCGTCATTCATATAACTTTTACACAACTTTAATCTGAGTTCTATCTAAAAGTAGTCTTTATATCTTATCTACAGTATCTGATTAGCGAAGAAGTGTAAGTAGAAAAGAAGGTGCATATGAACGGTTTCCCCTTCAAGTAAACCCGGGTTTAGTAATAAACTCATCAAAGCGTTAGCGTCAGATAAAAGGTTAAATATTCTTATACAACTTATGTTACGGCGTAAGACTGTAACGGACCTCTCTAAAGAGCTAAGTATTCCGAAATCAACAACCTATGATAATTTAGTCGTATTGATCGATTCCGGTTTATTTAAGAAGAATGAAGGGAATAAATGGGTTTATTATGATTTAACGACAAAAGGACGTGAAATAATTCAAAATATCGTCTTAAAATCCCCTATAACTACCCATTGAGCAAAACTGCCAATTTGAAAGCGATGATTGCTGTTGAGCAAACGTTAAAAGTGCCACAGTGTCATGGCATCATCATATGCAGGGGATCTCCTATTTATACTTTACGTTATTGTTCGGAAAATCCGAACAATAACCACGTTTTGTTCGGAAAATCCGAACAATTTCGATAGATTTATGTAGGATCTGGACGAAGTTACTGATCGTGCTCCTGAGAAAAGCACGCCAAAAGTGAGTGGGGTAAAGAACATGAGCGAAGTCGAAAAAAATGAGGCGCCAACAGCTACGCCTCCTGAAAAAATAGAGAATATGGGGCCGCCTCAAACACCAGAAGACGGAGATAACGGCTGTGGATGCATGACAGAATCTGCGATCACCGATTCTGGGAAACCCGTTCCCAACTATATCTACGCTCTGGGGCGAGTCGTGGCCCGTTTTCCGAACATCGGGGTGGAGAAAGAGTTCGCCCGAGCTGCGGGAGTGACGGAGACGACAGGTCTCACAGATCGGGAGACATTCCATGCAGTTCTCTCAAAGCCGGAGAACCGATACCTTGCACGGAAGATCTGCTGGGCTCTGACCATAGAAGGCCTGCCCGCCTACGTGCTGTTCCCTCGTCACAGAGGCGATCTGATGGCCCTGGTGGAGGCGATCCGGCCCGTTCCCAAGCCCGTGGACGTTGACGTGATCATAGGAGAAAAAGGGTCCACTACCGCCCGCTGAGATGTGTGGCGGCCTTCAGGTACCTATGGTCGCCTTCGACCACGTCTTCTCCTTCGACCGGGATTCGATGATCAAGTCGATACCTCGACCTGAGTCGATCTCCGAAAAGGACGATCCGAAGTTCAGGTCGGCGGCCGGAGAGCTCTTCGACCGGATTATGCAGGTGGCCGATAACATGGGCGCGACAGACGAGCATCGGGCTTTGAACTACCTGGCGGTTCGCTATCCTGCGATCTACGCGAAGGCTGCCGAAGAGTTCGGCCGCAACTTCTCCTTGACTGGCGTGGTGGCGAGGCCGTCGCGGCCCAGCGGTGCTCGCAAGATCGTATCTGCGATCTTCTCTTACACCCATCGCGAGACCGACGTCACTGAGAAGTACTTCGTCCGGGTGGACACAACCGAGGTCTTTCCGTTCATGGTCACCAAGATGGCGCCATACTACGACAGGTGAACAAAAGTAAAAAGGAGGTGAAAACGAATGGGTACTTGTTGTTCAGTATGTCAAGCCCCTGATGGGACACAGTACGGAGGAGTTACAAAGATAAAGAATGTGTCTAGTTGCCCTCCGCCAGGATACATTCGAGAATGTGGTGAGACCGGTTGGGCTGTGTATTGGTGGTGTTAGATAAAGGCTGCCCTCCTGATCGAGGGCAGCTTATATTTTTTATAGCCTGATTTAACGTCATTTTTTGGGCATGATCGCATCGGCAGTTTACCGTAACTGAGTTAATTCATCTCAGTTGGTGAAGCATATAGTTCTGGTTTTCACGCTCAACAACTATATGGGTAGACTATCATCACTTCTGTCTCAAAAAAATGCTTGAGAGATGAAAGGAAATTTCAGTTCATCCCTCGGAACTTTGAGTCAGGCAGCTTCCCCACCACATAAATACATCTCAATCGTTCAGAAGTTTTGCTTGCACCCCTACGAAGCGCTCGTTAGCAGTGCCGGGCAGGTCCACCGCCCACAAGAAGGCTCTCCAGGTCAGAGCATCTTCATCTTGCAAGGTCCATGTGCTCCATGCAAATGAGGCACTATCTCCTTCCGCTTGTTTCGTCCAGTTAGCAGCTTTAAATTGATTCCCGTAGTGAGCAACCAGAACTGAACTATTCATGCTGGTTTCCATGGTGATGCTGGTAATAACGAGATCGCTCCTGCTGGTACCAGAGCCTTGATTAAATTCTTTGGAGTCAGATGGAGCAAGCAGCCTGGGTAGAGGTTTCAGCCAGTTATCCTCTATCTCCCTGCAAGCTTTGCAAGGCGAATATTCGGGATCAGTTTCGATGTTAAGACGAACATCCGTGGGGCTGCTCTCAACGGGATATGCTCTAATGGTAAGTGGCGGGTCATTGCTGTTCTGACACATAACGAGTTTGATTTCATTGAATGCAAAGCCTCTGCGTTCTTCTATCTCACTCCAGTTGCCGGCCGCCATGCTTTCCCTGTAAAAGTCCAAAACCTGCTCAGGAGTTAGGTTGACATCAAGCACTATATTGATGCTCTTTCTCCCTTGTATCATGCTCCCTATGATTCTGGCATAATCGGGTATCGGTAGATCAATGGGCATATTATCGGGAAGCTGCCCCACGAAGAGTTGTACCTCCTGCAACACTCCTGGGTCGAGGGGTTCCATTAGACGTATGGCCAGTTCTTCAATAGATGACTCATTACCTACCTCTGTATTTTCAGAATTGTTATAGCTCTGCCTGGTGGCGACAATGCCAGAATCGTTCAGGTCTGTCTGCGTTGAGACATTTCCATCGCTTTGAAGTTTCGCTTGTACTCCCAGGAAGCGTTCGTTGGGAGTGCCGGGTAATTCCACAGCCCAAAGAAGGGCGTTCCAGGTCAAAGCATCTTCATCTTGAACGACCCATGTACTCCATGCCGATGAGCCATCATTCCCCTCATCCTGTTTTGTCCAGTTAGCTGATTTAAGCTGGTCGCCGGTGTGGCCAACCAAAGATAAGCTACTCATACTGCTCTCCAGGAAGTTGCTGGTTCCAACGAAATCGCCACCCACGGACGAGTATTGTTCATAGAACTTCACCAAGGCGTCAGATGGCACCTCATACTTTTGGAGGGGTTTCAAACTGCTCTCCATATCCTCCGTCTTTCTGCACGGCAGATACTTGGGATCGGTATGGACGTCCAGGCGAACGTCTGTAGTACCATCTTCAACAGGATATGCTGAAATGGTCAACGCGGGGTTTTTCTTGCCGCGACAAACGATAATTTTATCGTACTCTACCGAATATTTTACGCCCCGGTCACCAGCAGCCATTTGCTCTTTATAGAAGTCAAACACCTGCTCAGGAGTCTGATTGACGTCGAGAACTATGCTGATGCGCTTCTGATCTCGGACGATGCTGCCGACAATCCTGGCGTTCTCAGGTATCAGAAAATCCATCGGCATATCTTTTGGAATTTCTCCCGCCAGCAGCTGGACCGTATCAAACTCGTAGTTACCCGTGTAAGTTTGTTCCGTTTCTAATAATCGAGTGGCCAGCTCTTCAACAGGCTTGCCGCGATCATCAACCATCAAATCTATGACATTTGTCGACTTTGTATCAGCTTCTGAGCCGCTGCCCAATGCTTTCAAAGCCAATTCTTTGCTCTTCAAGACATAGGCATTATCTGGATCCATTTGGAGAACTTCATCATAGGCCAAGATCGCTTCTTCGATTCTTCCCATTGCTTTTAGCAAATCCCCTTTGCTGATCAGGTCCACAATAGCTAAACGAGGATTTGGTGCTGACTCAATGGCTTTATCATAGGCTTCTATCGCCTCTTCGCGTCTGCCCATCTTTTTAAGGATATCTCCCTTTCCCGACCAAGCAAACGTATTATTAAAAAATGTATCTGTTGAATTCTGAATATCATCCTCATAGATCCTCAGCGCCTCTTCAAAGGCGGATAAAGCGCTTTCATGCGCGCCCAACTCTTCCAGCGCTTCGCCCTTCTCCTCCCACGCTCTCGCATTTTTGGGATCTATCTGGATAACTCTCTCGTAAGCCTCAATGGACTGATTATATCTCTTCATGAGAAGAAGCTCGTATGCCATCGCTCCCCAGGCCTGGTCGCTCTTGGGATCAATTTCAGTGGATCTCATATAGGCATCTAGGGATTCATCATGTCGTTCTAGGCAGCTCAAAGCCGTGCCTTTCGCGAGCCATGCTGCCATATTGTTGGGATTAAGTTCGGTGGCCTTATCATATGCTTTAACGGCCTCTTCTCCGTACCCGTTCTCGTACAGTTCGTCGCCCTTTTTCACCCAGTCTTCTGCAATCTCTTCGGCCACTGAGAAGGCACACAGTGCAACCAGGACCATCAAGATCGCTAAAACTCTTTTTCTCATTTCTATATCCCCACTCCTGTTTTATACACCTAAGGGGTCGTAGAGTCGCCAGTTGGTCGAATTCCAGTCACCAGATCAACCTCAAACTCATCTAATATTGCCCCTATGTAAGATTAGCATTACATTAAGTCATATAAGAGTTACGGATAATTGTGTATCAGGCGCAAGAGCTATCGCAGATACTCCGCCTGGATCGCCACGACCTCGGTGCTGTCCTTCGCCGCAGCGTACTCTTCGAGAGGCTCGCGGTTCAGCTCCAAAAAGACGTGACCCCAGGAAAATTTGGCCAAGATCCCCTCGGCCTGGTCCCTCTCTCTCAGGATGACCAGGGCCGCGGCGAAGGCCTCCACGGTCGATAGCTTGAAGGGCTTTCCGAAGTTGACCGGGTTTGCGGCGACGAGGAAGGGAAGCGCCCTCTCCTTGAGGCGCATCTTACTGAAGACCTCCTCGGCGTGGGCCCAGGAGCAGTCCAGGGCTGCGATGCCACGGCCCACCTCGAATCTATCGGCGGGGGAGAGGGCCTTCTCGGAGAAGGGGCTGAGGACCAGATATCCCCGAAGCTTGTTCCACCGCTTGGTGGTCCGGGCGAGACCGAACCTCTCCAGCTTCTTTCCTGTGCACCTCTTGGGGTCGCACTGGTTTGCGGCATAGATGAGGAGATCCATGGATCATTCTTCTACCGATAATCCTATTAACGTTGTTTGCAACTTGCGAGCATCATTCCCTTTAGCGGAAATAAAGAACTCAGAGGCCATCCCGATGAGCGAGATCTCCAAGGAGTACGACTTCAAGCAGGTTGAAGAGAAGTGGGCGGAAAGCTGGGACGAGTCCGTCTACTATTTCGACTGGAACTCTGAAGCTCCCCAGTACATAATCGACACCCCACCACCTTATCCCACCGGAAACTTCCACATAGGAAACGCCCTCAACTGGTGCTACATCGACTTTGTCGCCCGTTACAAAAGGATGAGGGGCTACAACGTCATGTTCCCCCAGGGCTGGGACTGCCACGGCCTTCCCACCGAGGTGAAGGTGGAGGAGATCCACGGGATAACCAAAAACGAGGTTTCCAGGGAGGAGTTCCGCCGCCTCTGTGAGGAGCTGACGGCCCAAAACATCGCCAAGATGAGGGTGACAATGCGGAGGCTCGGCTTCTCCAACGACTGGTCGAACGAGTACGTGACGATGATGCCGGAGTACTACTCCAAGACCCAGAGGTCCTTCGTCCAGATGTTCGAGAAGGGGATGATCTATCGGGAGGACCACCCCGTCAACTGGTGTCCTCGCTGCGGCACGGCCATCGCCTTCGCCGAGGTGGAGTACGACTCTCGGACCACGACCCTGAACTACCTACGCTTCGGCTCTCCCCTGGGAGACCTGGAGATCGCCACCAGCCGTCCCGAGCTTCTAGCGGCCTGCGTCGCCGTCGCCGTCCACCCCGCGGACGAGAAGAACGGAAAGTACATCGGAACCGAGGTTTCGGTTCCCGTCTTCGACTACACCGTCCCTGTGATCGCCGACGCGGTCGTCGACCCGGCCTTCGGGACCGGCGTCGTCATGATCTGCACCTTCGGAGATAAGCAGGACGTCCGATGGTGGGCGGAGCACGACCTCCCCCTCCGCCAGGCCATCGACCGGGCGGGGAGGATGACGGAGGTCGCGGGCAGGTTCGCCGGGATGAAGATATCCGAGTGCAAGGACGCCATCATTGAGGAGATGAGATCGAAGGGTATCATCTATAAAGAGGAGCCTCTCGATCAGAACGTGGGCCTCTGCTGGAGGTGCAAGACCGCAATCGAGATCCTCTCAGAGAGGCAATGGTTTGTGAAGATAAACCCGAGCGAGATCATCGAGACCTCCGCCGAGATCGAGTGGGTCCCCGAGCACATGGAGATCAGGCTGAAGAACTGGACTGGGACGATGGACTGGGACTGGTGCATATCCCGCCAGAGGATCTTCGCCACCCCCATACCGGTCTGGTACTGCAAAGCTTGCGGCGAGCCTCTGGTCGCGAAAGAGGAGTGGCTTCCCCTCGACCCGAACCTGGAGATGCCGCCAGTTTCTTGTCCGAAATGCGATTCTGCGGAGTTCGAACCCGAGAAGGACGTCCTCGACACCTGGATGGACAGCTCCATCTCGGCATTGAACGTCACCGGCTGGCTCAGTGACCATCCGCCCCGCTATCCCGCTCAGCTCAGGCCCCAGGGCCACGATATCATCAGGACCTGGGCCTTTTACACCATTCTCAGGGCGAAGGCTCTGGTGGGGACTAGGCCCTGGGACTCGATCCTCATCAACGGTATGGTCCTCGGCGAGGACGGCCACAAGATGAGCAAGTCGCTGAACAACTTCATAGCCCCTGAAGAGGTGGTGGCGAAGCACGGTGCCGATGCCTTCCGCCAGTGGGCGGCGGTGGGCGGAAGCCCGGGAAGCGACGTCATGTTCCGGTGGAAGGACGTGATCAGCGGCGGCAGATTCCTTCAGAAGCTCTGGAGCATGTACCGGTTCTCCGCCCCCCACGCTGTCGGGTCCGACGACGCGGCCCCAAACCAGGTGGACCGCTGGCTCCTCTTCGAGCTTTCTTCGATGATCGAGGCAGTCACCGATTCGATGGATAGGTTCCAGTTCGATGAGGCCTTCAGGGCCATCAGGTCCTTCGCCTGGGACGTTTTCGCCGACAACTACATCGAGCTCGTCAAGTCCCGGCTCTACGGCCCCGACGGCCCCGAGAAGAGGGCGGCCCAGACGACGATCCGTGCCGCCCTAGAGGCCCTGACCGGCCTCCTTGCACCCTTCACCCCCTTCATCGCCGAGGAGATCAGGATGAATCTCTCTGGCGAGTCAGTCCACACCTCCAGCTGGCCAGAGCCCTGGGATATCTCGCCCCAGCCCGAGGGATGCCTGATCAAGGATGTGGCGGCTGCTGTGAGGAGGTACAAGTCGGACCGCGGGATGGCCCTCAACTCTCCTCTGGTCGGGATCGAGGTCTACTCCGATTTGGAATTGGAGACGACGGACCTCTCCGGCTCTACCAGCTCACCGGTGGCCGTGAAGCGAGGCAGCCCCGAGATCGAGACTAGGGCCGTCGAGGTGAAGCCCTCGATGAAGGCGATTGGCCCCGTCTTCAAGAACCAGAGCGGCGAGATAATCAAAAAACTGAAAGTGATGGATCCTGAGGAGGTGGCCAGACGGCGGGAGGCCGGAAAGATTGTGGTCGAAGTGGGCGAGGAAGTTGTGGAGCTCGGCCCTGAGGCGGTCGAAATCTCCACTGAGACCCTCTCCGCTGGGAAGGCCGTCGAGATGATCCTTCTCGCGGGCGCTACCGTCCTCATCAGGACAGGATCATGATCGAGGTCGAGGTAAAGGCTCGCTCCCCGCCGGATGTCGAGGCGAAGATCGCGGGCCTCGGCGGCGAGCTGATGGGGGTGGAGACCCATCTCGATCTCTACTTCAAATCTCCCTCCCGCGACTTCGCCCGGACAGACGAGGCCCTCAGGATCAGGGTCAAGGAGGAGGGGGCGCGGCTCACATATAAGGGGCCGAAGCTCGACTCCGAGACGAAGTCGAGGAGAGAGCTGACCGTCCGGGTCGACGACCCCGAAGCTCTCGAGGCGATCCTGGAATCGGTGGGATTTTCGCGAGCCTCCGTCGTAAAAAAGAGGAGGACCAAGTACGCCCTGGGGGAGGCGGTCCTCTGCGTCGACGAGGTCCAGGGGCTCGGATCCTTCATCGAGGTGGAGCTATCGGGGGACGAGGACTGGGCGGATCAGAAGAGGACGGCCCTCGAGATTCTGGCAAAGCTCGGCCTCTCGGAGTCGATAAGAGAGTCCTACCTGGAGCTATTGAACGATTCGGAGGCGCGGGATGGCTGAAACCCTCAGGGAACGAGTCCAGCCCATGGCGGTGATGATCTCGCTGGTGGTGGCCGTTCAGCTCCTCTCCCTCGCCCTGATGCCGGCCCTTTCAAAGACAGAGGTGAGGATCTTCGAGAACCCAGAATCCGCTGCCAACCCCTTCAGCTACATCATTCTGGTCCTGGGGTTCACCCTCTTCATCCTGATGGCCATGAAGCTGAAGAAGGGCTGGGTCGTGAACGGAGTCATCTTCCTGGCGGTGGCCATGGGCGTCTACTACGTCCTATCGGCCTTCATCTCACCCCTTCCGGCGCTCCTCCTCTCCCTTGCGATCCTCATCCTTCTTCGCCTCTACCCTGAATGGTATGTCATCGACCTGGTGGGCCTTCTCGTCTGTGCAGGGGTCGCAACCCTCTTCGGCCTAAGCATGACCCCCTTTCCTGCGCTCCTCCTTCTGGTGGTGCTGGCGGCCTATGACGCCATATCCGTCTATAAGACCCGCCACATGGTGACCCTTGCTGAGGGGGTGATGGAGATCAGAGCCCCCCTTCTCTTTGTCGTCCCTAAGACGTGGGGCTACAGCTTCCGGCGCGAGGGGGTCGGATCCGGTGAAGATCGGGGCGCCTATTTCCTGGGCCTCGGGGATGCCATCATACCCACGATTCTGGTGATCTCCGCCAACTGGTCCCTGGGCCTTCCGATGGTCGGACTGTTGGGGGTTGGAGCCAACCTTCCCTCTCTGGGAGCGATGCTCGGGACGGCTTTGGGCTTCGCCGTCCTCTCCACCACCTCCAGGGATAAGCCCCAGGCGGGCCTTCCCTTCCTCAACGGCGGCGCGATCCTCGGTTTTCTTATGGCGGCTATGATCTCGGGAGCAGTCCTCTTCTGAGGTTTACCGACAACTATTTTTTCGCAGCACCTTATCTCCAGTGCAGGAGGCCGGAGAGGTGGACGATAACGACGTCGTTTTAGAGGCGCAGTTTGTGCCCTTCTGCCCGAAGTGCGGTACTGAGTGTGAGGCGAGAGAGCTGAGGCGAGCCCTCGACTCGGACAATTGGAAGAAGATCGTGATCGAGGCGATCTACTACTGCCCCAAATGCGACAATTACTGGAGTGAGGGGCTGGTGGAGAAGGGGTACAAGTGACTTGAGATGGTCCAGATAGTGGAGGAGGGCGCAGTCACCCTCAACGTCGAGGGGGCCTTCTACAACCCGAGGATGAAGATGAACCGCGACATCGGGGTGGCTGTGGCAGGGGCCCTGGGAATCTCCGATTACCTCGACGCCCTCGCCGCCAGCGGGGCCCGGGGCCTGAGAGTGGCAAAAGAGGCGAAGGTCGATCATGTGGCCTTAAACGACGTCAGTCCGAGAGCAGCTCGGCTCCTCGAAGAGAATGCAAAGAGAAACGGGCTTGAGGCTTGTGAGATCCTCTCCACCAACGCCAATGTCCTCATGCACCAGAGGCACTTTGAGGCCGTGGACCTCGACCCCTTCGGATCCCCATCGCCCTTCATCGCCGCAGCCTCTCGATCAGCCATCGGCTACATCTTCATAACCGCGACGGATACCGCTCCCCTCTGCGGAGCCCACCTCAAAAGCGGCATAAGAAAGTACATGGCCGTCCCGGTCAAGGCCGAGCACCACCGGGAGATGGGGGCCAGGATCCTTCTGGGGGCAACTGCTAGAGAGCTGGCACGGGTAGACAAGGGTATGGAGCCTCTTCTCACCTATGCCTCCGAGCATTACGTCAGGGTCTACCTCAAAATCGCGAGAGGGGCGAAGATGGCGGACAAGACCCTCAAGGGCATGGGACACCTTGAGCAGTGTCGAAGCTGCGGCAGATGGCGCGCCATCCCCGGGATGGCCTGTCAGTCCTCTGGAGTCTGCACCTTTTGCGGAGAGAGGGCAGATGTGGCGGGCCCCCTGTGGCTGGGGCCCATCCAGAATCGCGAGCACATAAGAAAAACCCTCGCGGAGCTGGAGGGATCGATCGCCAGGTACGACCGTGCAGTTCGACTCCTTCATCTATGCGCCGAGGAAATCGACGATCCTATGTACTATGACCACCACAAACTTTGTAGGAAATTTAAGGTCACTCCGGGCTCTGCTGAGAGCCTCGTCGAGAGGCTGAGATCTGGCGGATGGAGGGCATCCAGAACTCATTTCAGCGGGGTGGGGATAAAGACCGATGCTCCCTTCGAGGTCCTGAACGAGGTTCTGTGCTCCATTTAATTGTTTCAGTCTCGAGATTGCCCTACCTGCCCATGGATATCTCGACTTCAATTTCGGCTTGACCCGAAAGTTAATATGGGATAAGAGATATACCCAAGATTGACTACAGCGCTAATCTCTGCTGTAGTATAGTGGCACGAGATGATGAAAATTACCCCCTTCATTGCTACTCCCTTACGTCACCTCGTGCCAACCCTTCATTGAAGCCGACCTCAGTTTGAAGGCGACCTTTTATATCAGGGTTCACCTCTGGGGTAAATGATCATCTTTCCCTCGCCAGCCTTTTTTTCCTCAATAGACGTTCTTACAAAATATCAGAAGAATGCAAATAATAAAATAGGATGAACTACTACAAGCCCTTCCTATGAAGATCGCGATTGTTGGAGGCACTGGTGATTTCGGAAAGGGACTCGTTATGCGCTGGGCTGCCGAGCATGAGATCATCTTGGGGTCCAGACGGATTGATAGCGCAGAGAAATCCGCTGAAGAGATCTGCTCGACACTGAGGGGCAGGGGGATAGAGCCCAAGATAAGGGGCATGGAGAACGCTGATGCCATTGAGGTGAGCGATCTCGTCGTCCTCTGCCTTCCGTTCGAGTTTGCCAGGTCGATGGTCACGGAGCTGAGAGGGAGCTTCGGCGATCAGATCGTCGTGTCTCCGATTGTCCCCATGGTCCGAGCTGGAACGCGGTTCGATTACATCCCGCCTGCGGAGGGGAGCGCCGCCCTCATGGTCAGGGATCTCGTCCCTACCTCGGCCAAGGTGGTCACAGCCTTTCACACCGTATCTTCTTCGGCTCTCAGGAACCTTGACAGAACGATTGAAGGCGATGTTCTCATAGCTGGCGACGATTCCGACTCCAAAAAGATCGTAGCCGACCTCGTCAGGCTCATAGATTATCTTCGTCCCTTGGACGCGGGGGACCTGAAGGTTTCAGCCCAGATAGAGGGCCTTACGCCGCTCCTTCTGAATGTAAGCAAGCTGAAGAGCAATGCCATCAAATGCCCAGGGATAAGCGTTCTGAGCAGCCTGACAGAAAAGAGGACGATAAGAGTTACAGGTACCTGCTGAGACTATTGGAACCGTCTTTGAGAAGGCGGGCCCCACCCGCCTCCAAGATATCCGCGATCCTTTTACCCCATTTTTCCGAGCTTTTTGGCGGTGGAACCCTGCTATGGTTTTATAAACCATCGATTATCTTTTTGAATTGCCTCTCGGCTCTTCTTCTCTTGATGCTGCTAAGTTTGGCGATCTCCCCCTCATCGACTTCCAACTCGGAGCGATCTATTCGCTCCAGAAGCCTTCGTCCGCGTTCGGATCTGATGATGACTGTGGAGTAGTCCTCCGGGCTCCCCACCGATCCCACCGATATATCTGCCAGTCGAGAGACGAAATCGCTACAAAATCGACAACCTTCATTCGCATCCCCCTCCAGGTCGGAAACTTTGCAGGAGAATTCTTTGTCGCCCATGAATATCGAGAACTTTCCCTTTCCTATCTGTATTCTTTCAGCCTTCTCGAGATCTGCGTCAAACATATCCCGGACATGCCGCCTCAACTCCTCGCGATCGAAGCTCTCGAAACAGAAGAGCCCTATCAGAGTGATCTTCGCATCCGGAAACTCTGAGAGGCTCCCTTCGAGCTCCAATTTTCTGACCGCTCTGATCTGGCAGGGGGTCCCCACCACGGCCAATCTCCTCTTACCGCTTCGGAGCGCCTCAAAAAGAGTCGGAATGACGGGCACCCGCAGATATTTCGTTCCCCGGGAGTCCAAGACGGCTTCGACGCTCTCGGCTACGACGGCATGGGCTCTATACTCCTCCCCCTGGAGGACTACGATGGCGGCATCTATCTCCCCTTTATCAATGGCTTTGGCCAGCATGGCAGTGACAGCCCCGCCATCTTGCCCCTCTCTATGTGTCCTACATGCAAGAATATCGCTGTAGACGCCGATCTCTTCATCTCTCTCTCCCTGAAGGAGGCGGTCCTCGATCTCGATCGTTTCTTCTGGTGTGAGGGGATAAACATTACTCAATTTTTTTATCGCGTTTGTAGGACAGACCAGGGCACAAGCCCCGCAGGCGATGCAATCATCAGAAAAATCTCTATACGGCGTGTCGATGGCCCGCTCAACGCCCCGGGAGATGGGGCTTATCGCTGAGACCCCCACCAGCTCCTGGCAGACTCTAGCGCATAATCCGCAGAGGATGCAGCTCTCATCTGCGAGTCTGAACCTGGGGGATGTGATCCCGTATTCTTTTGCAAGTTTTACAATTTTCGGCTCCTCAGGGCATCGAGCCAATAGGAGCTCGAGGATCATCGCCCGAAGATGGCGAACATCTGGAGAAGAGGTATTAACATTCAATCCCTCCTCTACAGGATAGTTGCATGAGGTTACGATCTTCTTTCTTCCATTTTTTTCGATTTCGACTGAACAAAGCCTGCATGCCCCGGTGGGATCGAGGGCGGGGTGATGACAGAGGGTGGGGATGCAAATGCCCGCATCTTTGGCGGCCTCCAGAAGGGTCTTATCATCGTCGGTCTCTATCTCCCTATCATCTATCCTCAACATCACCTTCGTCATCTAGATCACCTCGTCTTGCTATCTTTTTCCTTATCGCCTGAGGAGATCGAAGCCGATGGGACTGGAGGAGCAGACGACTTCCCAGAGATCCTCACGACCGCCTTCACCTTCGATGGACATACATGAAAGCATATGCCACATCGAGAGCATTTCGATTGATCGATGGCCATGACCACCTTCCCGGTTTCTTCTGCCGACTCTTCTTCAGATATCGCCCCCTGGGGGCAGTTTTCCCTGCAAAGGCCACATGCTATGCAGATATCTGGGCGGATGAAATATGATATGAGTTGCTCGCATACCAGAGCGGGGCATCTCTGATCCTGGATGTGGGCCACGTACTCTTCTTCAAAATGGCGGATGGTGCTCAATACTGGATTGGCTGCGGTCCTACCCAGAGCACACAAAGACGCCGACTTCATAACACCTGCTACTTCCTTGAGGGTCTTCAGATCCTCTGCTTCGCCCCTTCCCGCAACTATCTCGCTGAGGATATCCCTCATCTGTCTTAGGCCCTCTCTGCAGGGAACGCACTTTCCACACGACTCATCGCAGAGAAAGTCCACGAAGTAGCGGGCCAGATCCACAGCACAGGTATCCTCATCTAGAACTATTATGCTTCCCGAACCCATCATGGAGCCGAGGCTCGTGAGCCTATCGAAATCCACAGGGGTATCCAGATGCTCTTCGGGGATTATCCCCCCCGAAGGGCCTCCCGTCTGGACTCCTTTTACTTTTTTTCCACCAGGAATTCCGCCCCCTATGTCGTATATTATCTCCCTCAGGGTCATTCCCATGGGAACTTCTACGAGACCGGTGTTGTTCACCTTTCCCACCAGGGAGAAGATCTTGGTCCCTTTGCTCCGCTCCGTACCGATGGAGCTGAACCAATGGGCACCTCTGTTTATTATCAGGGGTATATTGGCCCAAGTCTCCACATTGTTCAGGAGGCTGGGGCGATTCCATAAACCTCTCTCAGAGGTGTGGACGTACTTCGGCTTTGGCTCGCCCACCTTACCCTCCAGAGCGTTCATGAGGGCCGTGGACTCGCCCGAGACGAAGGCTCCAGCCCCCCTATGCAATTCGACGTCAAAATCGAACCCCGACCCGAGAATATCCTCTCCCAGAAGGCCGCACTCTCGAGCCTGCTCTATGGCAATCTTCGCGTTCTGGACGGCCAGAGGATATTCCGCCCGGACGTAGATGAACCCCTTCTCAGATCCTACGGCATAGGCCCCGATCACGAGCCCCTCGAGAACGCTATGGGGGTTTCCCTCCATTAGAGCCCGGTCCATAAAAGCCCCCGGATCGCCCTCATCGCAGTTTACAATTACATATTTGGGGGTACCCAATGCTCTCTTTGCGGCTTCCCATTTCAATCCAGTGGGAAAGCCACCGCCGCCCCGGCCCCGAAGGTCGGACCTCTTCACCTCGTCGATCACTTCCTGGGGCGTCATCCTTGACAGGGCCAGGGCGAGGGCGCTGTACCCTCCTTGGACGATATAATCAGCTATATTTTTAGGGTCTATTTTTATGTTGTTATTTATTAAAATTCTGGTCTGATGCTTGTAGAAGGGGATCTCTTCCTCGTGGACTGCCCGGGCCCCCGTAGCCGGATCCGAATATAAAAGGCGATCTATCAATCTGTTATTCAAGACCGTCTCCTCTAATATCTCCGGCACATCTGTCGGATTGACCTTTACATAGTGAATCCCCTCAGGGTATATCACAACTATAGGTCCCTTTTCGCAAAATCCGGGGCATCCTGTCTCCTTCAGCGTGATCTTCGTTGCGAGGCCCCTCTCGTCCAGCTCTTCCCTGAAGGCGTCGATGACCTTTCGTGCTCCCAGAGCCAGACATCCCGTGCCTGCGCAGACCGTTATCAGCGGCATCTCTGACTCGCTGGGATCTCTTCGAGACCTCAATTTCTCTCTCATCTCTTCGAGGTCCCGAAATGAGGCAAGCTTTGGCATCATATCTCCCTCAACTTCGCTTCTTCAGGATCTTCTCCACCTTTTCCAGGGTCACACCGCCGTGGTACTCATCGTCCACGGTCAACACAGGGCCCATCGAGCAGCATCCCAGGCAGTTCACTTTTCTCAGGCTGAAAGACAAGTCCGGGGTCGTCTCTTCAGGCTTAATATTCAGCCTCGATGCGGTGAAGTCCAGGACCTTCTGAGCTCCCCGGACCTGGCAAGCGGTGCCCATGCAGACCTGTATCATATGTCTGCCCACAGGATTCAGGTTGATGGCCTTGTAGAAGCTGGCGATTCTATAAATCTGACTGGTGGGAACTCTCAACCTCTCGCTCAGATGATCGATGACCTCCCTCGGTATCCAGTGGAACTCGCTTTGTAGGTCCAGAAGCAGTTGAATTAAGACGCCTTCTCGGCCCCGATATCTCTCAATTATCTCGTCAACCTTCTCCAGATCAACCGCATCCATTCCTCTACCGCCTTCTTTCTTGTTATATTAGCATCGACTTCATTTCTGTTTATAGGTGTAAATAGACAGGGCCGAAGGCTCCTGAAGACCCGAAGGGCCCGCATAAACCTATCTCAACTCGCTCAAAGAATGTATCTGTCCGTACCACCACGAGGATTGAGATGGAATTAGAAAGAGAAGTAGTTTGCGGGGGATATGAGCGATCCATCTCGAAAACGATCCAATTCAGAATATTGGACGACTTAGAACTTATTTATCGCATAAATAATGATGAAATATTATTACATAAGTAGACGATATCTGACAATTTATACCGGATGGAAGAGGGACGCCTATGAGGTCTTCTTCCAGGCCGGGTCTTATTAACGGTCTTTTTTTAGAGGATGCCGCCTATAAGTTCATCGGGGCTGAGGCCGGACATCCTGAGGATGAGGTAGGCTCCCAGGACCGTCCCCGCCACGCTCCCGATGTTGGCGAGGGCGGCGACCAGTATTACCCTGAATAGGGGTATCGCCATCAGCTCCTTGAAGGTCTCGGCATCGGCGAGCTTCTTGGTGTCGGCCATCGTCGGCTTCCTCTTCCAGGCCTCCACGATCCCCGCAAACCAGCCCGCGGCCATCAGGGGGTTTAAGCTCGTCAGCCATGCGATCATGAAAGCCGTCAGGGCCGATAAAGGATGGCCCCGAGCCAGGATCACTCCAAGGGCGCTGAGGACGCCGTTCACCAGAAACCAGACCTTGAGGGCGGAGAAGATGTTCTCGGCGCTAGTGCTGGATATCAGCACTGCAGCGATGGTTACCACCACCAGGAGCATCAGGGCGGCTCCGAAGAGCTTGGGGGCCGAGATCCTCCTTTTGGAGACCCGGGTCATATTCTCAAAGGGAGGTATCTTCTCGGGGTGGGCGAGGTACTTCGTTATACCATCCCTGTGGCCCGCTCCGACGACGGCCACTACGCGCCCCTCGCTTCCCAGGCGGATCAGGTTTCGGGCGATGTAGGCGTCCCTCTCGTCGATCAGAACTTGGGCTGCCCCGGGCGATACCTCCCGGAACTCCTCTATGATCGCGGAGACGACGTCCTCCTCGGTGACCTTCTCGATATCGATCTCATCCCCCCGCCCGAAGGCCGCGGGGATCATCGAGGCGAAGAGCTTCGCCTTCTCCAGGAGGCTCATGGCAGACCAGAACCTCTGGATGGTGACGGCGATGTCTCTGTCCACCAGGGCCACCCTGGCTCCGGTCCTCTCGGCGACCTCGATGGCGGCGATCATCTCGGAGCCGGGCTTGACTCCGAGGTCTGAGCCGATCTTCTTCTGGATGTAGGCGAGGAACCACTGGACCAGGAGGAGGTAGAGCTTCCCCCCGCTCAAGATCTCCTTTATCTGGATCTCTCCCTCCTCTTCCTGGCCCGTGAGGGCGCGGTACCTGCCCTGACAGAGCTCCACGGCGACGATGTCGGGGTGCAGGTCCTCTATGGCCTGCGTCACCTCTTGGACGCTCTTTTCGGATACGTGAGCTGTCCCCACGATCACAATCTCGCCCTTTATGCCATCCTCCCGAGGAGCCTGGCGAAGCTCTGCATCTCCTGCGCCGCCTGAATCTATATCTTCCAAGTCGATTACCTCGCGGTGGGCCATCAAAGGACGACCACCTAAAAAACCCTTTGTTCACGACGGCGGCGATTCGGAGAGATAATCAATTGAGGTCACCACCCAGAACAGATCTCTATAGCCCTGAGGAGGTCTGAGCGGGAGACTATTCCGACGAGCTTGCCCTCATCCATCACGGGAAGCCTCCGGATCTGCCGTTCCATCATCTTCTTCATCGCCTCGGCAGCGTCAGCGTTCGGCTCGATCACGTATATCGACTTCACCATGATCTCTCCCACGGTGATCTTCTCCCTCTTCTCCTCGGGAACCCTCTGTACGTCGGAGATCGTCACGATCCCCGCGAGCCTCCCGTCCACCAACACGGGGTACCCCCGATGCTTCTCGCGGAACATGAGGTTCATGATCTCGGGGAGGGGAGTCTCCGGCGAGACGGTCTTCAGGTCCACCGACATGATGTCCCTCACCTTAACGCCCTCCAGGGGGACGACGATGGCCGTTGACCTCTCCTCGTCAGAGGCCGCGATGTAGATGAATATGGCTATCACCACCAGAAGGATGCCGCCGCCGAAGAGGCCCAAAAAGAACATCATAATCGCAAAGAACTTGCCGATATTTGCGGCCCGTCTCGTCGCCTCGACGTAGGCCATCCTGGATGCAAACCAGGCCCGCAGGACTCTGCCGCCGTCCATGGGGAAGGCCGGGAGGAGGTTGAAGATCATCAGGACTATGTTGATCACCCCCAGGGTCCAGAGGAGGGTGGTGAGGGGGTGGCCACCGCCCAGAAGGATGGCCGACTGGATGCTCAAGAGGGTGCATCCGACTCCGATGATCCCGCTGACGCCCGGCCCTGCCACCGCCATCCTGGCCTCCATGCTGGGGTCGCGGGGTATGTCCTCCATCGAGGCGACTCCGCCGAAGATGTAGAGAGTGATGCTCCGGATCTTTATCCCGTACCGCATCGCCACGAACGAGTGGCCCAGCTCATGGAGGGCGACGCATACGAAGAGGAGAATGGAGAAGGCGAAGGAGTAGGCCCATCTCGCCCCCGAGGGCTCGACGGCTCCAAAGCCGTATGCAAAATCGAAGACCTGGCCGAAAATTTTGACGGGAAAGGGCTGGGTGAAGGTTGTGAATACATAGGCGACGAAGGGTATGATCGCGAGGAAGGTGACGTGAAGTCTGATGGGGATTCCAGCGATCCTCCCGATGGAGAAGGCGGAGCTCATGAAATTAGACTCGTTCTGCCCGTTAATATCTTTTTTGAGGGATGGGTGTCGGAGGCGTAGAAATCACATCGTTCTTCTTTTGTAACATTTCAACGGAAATTGTTATAACCAATTATCGCCAGATACTTCTTTGGCGGCGACTGATCGTCCTTCAGCTGACCGCCAAATCGGAGAATTGGGATCATGAAGACCAAATTAACACTTGTGCTTTTTTCGCTTCTATTACTGACGATGCCGTCGATAGCTTCGGATTACACCCTGCGGATCTTCGGCAACGCCAACATGGACGACGCCATCGACGAGGAGGATCTCGACCTGATCGAGGCGATGATCGGAGGATCGGAGGCGGAGACAGAGCTTGCAGACGCCAACCATGACGGCCTCATCGACGAGGACGACCTAACTCGTGTGGAGGAGATAATTCGGGGCGATCCGACGGAGGTCACCCTCATCGACTCGACTGAGAGGGTCGTGAAGGTTAAAACGCCGGCGGAGAGGATAGTTCCCCTCAACATGCGCCACGCCACAGCAGTCATCGTTTTGGGTGGCGAGGACGAGATCGTCGGCGTCGATAGCACCGTTCTGGATCGAGAGCTGCTCTTCGAAAACCTCAGCACGAGGGCTCTCGTCGGCTCCACCAAGGAGCCGGACATCGAGGCGATCCTCGAGCTTGAGCCCGACCTCGTCATAACCTTCACCCATCTCGCCCCCCAGGACCAGCTGGACGATAAGCTCCCTTCTGAAGTCGCCCTCGTCCGGTTCGACCTCTCTCGGTCCGAAAACCTGAAAGAGGAGATGATGGCCCTCGGCTACCTCATTGGCAATCGAGAGGCCGTGAAAGATTATGAAGAGTGGTACGACCTCTATATGGGGGCCGTTCTGGAGAAGGTCTCCGGGATCCCCGAAGAGGACCGGGTCAGGGTCTTCATGGAGAGGGAAAGTACCGATCGTGAGGCATCTGTCCGGTGGGCCTACGCCAGCGATACGGGGTACACCGACCTCTGCGACGTAGCGGGCGGGGTGAACATCGCAAAAGAGAAGATCGATTATAACGCTGATATAGAGGCGGAGTGGGTGATGGAGGAGAACCCCGAAGTGATCATAGGCCTCTCTTACAGCGGCGGCTACAGGGTGGATGACGACGCTCCCCTGATGGCGTATCGGGACGCGATCATGAGCGCCCCGGGCTTCGAGCTGGTGGACGCCGTGAAAAATGGGCGAGTCTACATAATCTCGGGCGATTTCTCCCTCGGTCCTCAGATGACTATCGGGGCCGTCGCCGTAGCCAAGTGGCTCTACCCTGAGCTCTTCAGTGACCTGGATATCGAGGCGATCCACCAGGAGTTTCTGAAGAAGTTCATGCACGTCGACTACGACCTCACAGAACACGGGGCCTTCGTCTACCCGCCGCTGGATTGATGCTTGTGAAATGGTCTGGGTAAGGTTTACATCATCCCTCGCATCATCCCGCGCTCACCAGCCGCCTGATCATGGCGCTGTGCTCCACCATGCAGACGACGATGTAGGCCTCTTCGAGGGTCGCCCCGATGGCGAAGACGCCATGCCCCCGGACGATGCATGCCCTGTGTTCTTTGAGGGCGCTAGAGGCATGTTTTGCGAGGCTTAGGCTTCCCATCTCCCCCTCGACGATGGGGACGGCCCCGAGAAACTTGGACCCTTCACCGTCCATCGGCTCGAAGGGCCCCTCCTCCAAAATCGAGGTGGCGACGGCGTAGGGGGAGTGGGTGTGGATGACGGCCCCGGCCTTCGTCCTCTCGTAGATGGCCCGGTGGACGACCGTCTCGCAGCTGGCGAGGGCATCTTCGGGGCATGGGCCCTCCCGGAACACCTCGATCACCTGGTCGTGGCCGATCTCGTCGAGCATCGATCCCGTGGAGGTGATCAGGATCTTTCCCTCGGAAAGGAGGCTGATGTTCCCGAAGTGGGCGTAAGCGAGTCCTTGTGAGACGACCTTTCGCCCGAACTTCGATATCTCGTTTTTGGGGTCCATCATCTTCACCTCAGGTCAGGACGAAAGGGACGGCGGTAGTATCCCTCCCCCCGAAGGGGTCGGCAGCCTCCACCGCGATCGAATACTCGCCGGGGGCCCAGAACCTCGTCTCCCAGCGACCTGTGTAGACGCCGTTTCCGTCGAAATCGCGCATCGGGATCCTGATCTCCCTCTCTTCGCCGATGACGTGGACCTCGACGTCGGAGACGTCTCCAGAGACTCCAGCCTCTATCATGACGGGATCTCCAGTCATGGCCTTGGACCTGCTCAAATCGAGGCTAAATACCTCGGGGTCGGACCGGTCCTCGCTCCCCTCCACCCGGGATAAGGCAGCGGAGAGGTTGAGGGCACCGTAACCGTAATTGTTGTCGGGACCCGATAGCCCCACGTCGTCGGCGGACCTGAGGAGAACCCTCTTCACCCCCGCAGGGTCGAGGGTGGGCTGCTTTTCGAGGATCACCGCAGCAGCTCCCGCCACTTGGGGTGCAGCCATGGAGGTTCCGTCCATATTGCCCTCACCGCGAAGGGTTCCAGACCGAGCAGAGGTGACGTTCACCCCCACCGCCACCAGGTCCGGTTTGACCCGGTTGTCTGGGGTCGGGCCCCGGGAAGATCTATGGAAGAGATCCCCGGAGGGGTCCATAGCTCCCACGGTTATCACCTTCTCCGCTGTTCCGGGCGTCACGATCGACCGTGCGGCGGGACCTGAGTTTCCGGCAGCGACGCACATCACTATCCCTTCGTCGACCATCCTTTCGCAGGCTGAGTCGAGAAGGGTGGACCCGTCGCTCGGCCCCTCGCCGCCGACGCTGAAAGAGATCACGTCTATTCCCAGCTCCCCCTGATTTTCTAGAATCCAGTCGAGAGCGGTGAAGGCATCGGATAGGTAGCATGCACCATCTTCGTCCATCACCTTGATCACCACAAGCTCGGCTCCCGGGGCTACTCCGCCCCGATCTCCGGTTCCTGCGATGAGGCTTGCGCAATGGGTGCCGTGGCCGTGGTCGTCGTAGGCCTCCTCCTTCCCGTTGACGAAGTCCTTGAAGGCGACGATCTTTGGATCCTGGGTGAAGATGTCGTCATCCATGTCGTCGAGGGACCTGTGGTTCGGATCGGCTCCGGTATCCAGGATCGCCACCGTCCTTCCCCTTCCATTATATTCACTGACGTTAAGTCGGGGATCCTTCCTGGGGCTGTACCCTTCCGAGACCCCGCCCAGGATGGTAAGCTTCTTATCCTCGTAAACTCCTTTGACGCCCTCCGTCCCCGCCAGGCTCTCAAGCTCATCTTTGGGGATCACCATCGAAGTTCCGGGCAGGACTCTGAACGCTTCGTCCTCCTCCTGAACCCTCATTTTCTCCCTCCTCAGAGAGACGTTCTCCTCGTGGAGGACTATGACCTTCAGTTCTCGGTCTTTGCGCTTCTCGAGGCTGTCTTCGATCCGATTGGAGTTGAGGTCCAGGGGGTCGAGGACCTTGAGGATCAGGTCAGAGCTCACCGCGGCGTTTCCCGCCCGATCGACGGCGACGATTGCGATCCTGTAGTCACCGGGTGGCAGGTTAGAGCTACAGTGCCCCTCGTACCTTCCGGTCCGAGCGAGGTCGATCAGAGGCACGTAGCGTCCCCCCACTTCGGCGTAGACGGTGTCGACCATGATGTCGTCTCTCACCCAGGCGCTGATCTCCACCTTTGGGTCGCCCCGCTTCACGATCATCGGAGCGACGTGAGCGTTGAATATGACGGGGGGTTCGATGTCGTCATCGGGGTTTAAGACGGAGTCCATCCTCTGGAGAAACCATCTTGGGGAGACCTCTGGAGGTTGTTCGTTCAAGGAGACGGAGATGGCCGCGCCGCTGGAGGCGACGACGAAGATCGCCACCAGGGCGACAAAAAATGGAGGGCTTAGGCGGCTCATCTTCGGAGTTTTTACTTCTTCATCCGATTAATAACTTCCTAGCTTTCTGATCCCCGTGCTGGTGGAGGCCGGGGCCGTCTCCTGGACCGGAGCCATGCTATCGATCTCGATCGTCAGGACATCCTCGAAGTAGGAGGTCTTTCCGCCCGCAGCCGCCGCCAGGGTCACCGTATAGGCCCCATCGGCCGCGCTGGTGGCGTCCCAGGTTCCTACGTATTCATCGCTCATGGTAGAGGCGAGCTCGATGGTGGCCATGATCTCCCCATCCAGGTTCTGGATGAGGGCTCCAGCGGCGGTGATCGGAGCGAGGGTGGTCTTCCCGATGGAGCCGAGCTTGACGCCGCCGGTGATCTCAGAGGGGTTCGAGCCCGAGGCGTAGAGGGCGACGGGGTCGAAGCAGGCGACGCACCCCATCGTCTTCACCGTCGGCTCCTCCAGGGACGGCTCTGAGAGGATCGCCTCGATCTCGGCTTCGTTGACTATGGATTCTTCCGTCTCGTTGGACCCTTCTTCTACGGCGGCTTCTTTTGCGGCCTCAGTAACGGCTGCCGAATCTTCGACGGCCGCCTCCTCTGACGCGGCCTCTTCATCGAAGGTCTCCGCCGCGAAGAGCTCTGTCTCAGAATCTGCCTCGTCGGGGACGACGTCAAAGGTGGCATAGATCTTCACCGGGCCGGGCCTTGCAGGGTTCGGGTCTGCCCGGGCCTCTTTCAGGACGACCTTGACCGGCTCCCTCTTCGCCTCCCAGTCGTTCCAGGTGTAGATGCTCGATTCGTATCCCATCAGTTGGAGGGCGAAGGAGACCATGGCCGCCCTCGCGCCGGCGTTGGAGTAGACGGCGATCTTCTCTCCATCGTCGAGGCCAGAGAAGATCTCCGCCAGCTCTTCGCCGCTCTTCATCCGGCCGCCAGTCAGGATCTCGTCATAATCTATGTGGATGGCTCCCTGAATCTTATCCGCGGCGAACTCCTGGAGGGTCCGGGCGTCGACGAGCTGATACTCGCCGCTGGAAACCCCCACATAGTCGGCCAAAAGTCCCGATCTCACCCGGGGCTCGTAGGTCACAGCGGGCCTCTCGTTCGCCTTCTTCTCGGTGGCCTTCCCTGCGTCCCTCCACTCTTCCAGCCCTCCGTCCAGGACCTGGACGTCATCGTGGCCGACGTACCTCAAGGCCCAGAAGACGAAGGGGGCGACGGATATCCCGTCGCAGGGTTCGCAGCTGCCGTATACCACTACTGAGTCTTCGGGGGATATGCCGGCGTTCCCGAAGATCTCGGCCATCTCTGCTGCAGGCTTGGGGTTGTTCTTCACGTCGAGAAGCTCGTCCCAGTAGAGGGGGATCGATCCCTTGATGTGGATTGTCTCGTAGTCGGATCCCACGTCGAGGATCACATCTGCGTCCTCGGCCTCTTCGAGGGAGGCGAGAAACTCGTCGTGGACAAACTCTCCATTGCTTCTATCGCCCTCGCTCTCCATGGCAGCCCTCGCCAACTGGGGCCGCGAAGGCCCCCCACTCGCGGTGTTGTCATCGAAGCTGTGGCCAAGGAAGTTATATATGTCCAGTTCGTAGGTCTCCTCTCCCCTACAGGTGGGGCAGCCCCACCTATCCAAGTGTTCTTGAGAGATGTTTAAATCCGCGCTTGCGCAGGATACCATGACGAATATCAGTGCCAAAGTCCAGGCCATCTTGCCGATCCTGGACAGGAACCCTGCAGATTTGTGCCCAGTGTTCTTGTCGGGCCCGTCAATTGAAGACTCGTCTTCTATAACCCCTAATAACATGTTTTTTCCCCTAAAACTAAATTGTAAAGCTTGATCTACCTTAAAGTTGTTGAGAAAGGGCCTCGTTGAAGTCCCAGCCGGACCTCGGCAGAAGCTCCAGCCCCCCTATCTCCTCTTCTATCTCGTATCCCTTTGAGTCCTTCGCCGTCAGCACTATCTTGTACCTCCCCTCCTCCATCAGGGCTGTCTGGAGGGTGCCGACGTAAACGTCCTCTTCAGATCGGTCCATCCGTATGTACTGAGGCCTTCCCGAGGACCTCAGAAGGCTCTTGGTCCTGGCCGACATCTGAGGGACCCCGTATTTGGAGTCAATGACGGCCGTCACCGTCACCTGGGTGCCTATTTGGGCGCGGGCAGGGAAAATGGAGGCGTCCACGAGGGTGAGGGGGAGTATCGCGTCGCCCATGATGGGATAGACGTCTCTCGCCCTCTCGTTGATGACGCGAGGAAGGTCTGCAAAACCGTCGCTCCCCGATACGTTCTGGCCGGGGCCGCCGAATTCGTCGGAGCCGATGTAGTCTCCCCAGAAGTTTCCTCCTACAGGATAGGCTGCATACCACTGGTTGACCCCCCTATCCTCGGCGGGGATGACGCAGTCAAAGATCCTGTTCTTGTAGATGTGGTTTCCGTCGCTGTTGACGAAGATACCCTTCTGGCTTCCGGACACGTTGTTCTCGAGGATGGTGTTGTTCCCGTCAGGGCCCTCCTGGATCTGGATCCCAAAGACGGGGTTATCGACGATCTCGTTTCCTCTGATGAGGTTGTATCCCGATCCAGACTGGAGGAATAGGCCCACCACGCCATTTTCAGATATCTCGTTTTCGAGGATCTGGTTATCCGAGCAGCCGTGGATCATCTTGATCCCAGAGTTCTTGTTTCTGGATAGGACGTTCCTCATCACCAGGTTATCGTCGCAGTCGGTGAAGGTGTAGATCCCATAATCGTTATCCTCCGCCACGTTCCCTCGGATCACGTTCTCCGAGCAGGATGGGAAGAGGGCGATCCCGTACTCGCCGTTGGAGCTTGCGACGTTGTTGAGGATTAGGTTTCGGTTCGAGTTGGATAGGTATATTCCGTACCACCCCTCACCGCCCAGGCCGTTGTAGTTCGCGACGTTGTTTTCGATCCTGTTCTCGTCGGAGAAGACGAGTCCTATACCCCACTGGACAGATCCGGTCACGGTGTTGTTGGAGATGGTGCAGTTTCTTGAGTTCACCAGGTGTATCCCGTAAAACCCGCCCTCGACGGTGAAGCCTGAGACTATTACGTCATCTGCCGCGATCTTGATCCCTATATTCCTCTCGCCAGCCCTGATCTTGGCCTCTGTGCCGATGAGGTTCAGGCTCTTAGTTATCTCCACATTGTCGTAGACGCCGGGACCCGCGAGGATCGTATCTCCGGGTGCAGCTTCGTTTATTGCGGCCTGGAGGTTTGAGCCCGCCTGATAAGTGGTCGCCGAGGTCGAGATGATCCATAGAATCGCCAAGATCGCAGTTGCGCCAAAGAGGCGGCAGAGATACGCTGAAGTTCTCAAGCTAACCCACCGATCTTAAGGAGGATCTTCGGTTAATAAAGCTAACGTGATGGAATGAATGTTGTGGGGCCCGAAATTTCAAAGGCCTCCTCCTCGAGGCTTTTATAGGGGTCATGTAGGTCAAAGATGAACACAAGTCTTTTTATTCATCCCGATGGCATGAATGCTTGAGGTGTTCAGTTTGAAATATCTGTCAAAATTGGGCTGTGCTCTGGCCTGCGCAGTTCTACTGATGGGAGCGACCTTTGCCATGAGCTGGTCCTCAGAGAAGATGCTGATGGGCGACTCGTACATAGACAAAGGTGCCGAGGAAGAGAATTTCGGGACAGATGAGATCCTCTGGGTCTCCTCAGAAGAAGGCGAGCCTGTTATGGAATCCTGGCTTTACTTCGATACCTTCCTCATGCAAGATGTCCTGGGCGTAGAATCCTCGGATGAGATCGATTCTGCAACTCTGAAGATATACGCCAAGGAGGTCGAGACCCCAGGAGAGGTGGAGATCCACTTCTACAACGAGGGTTTCTTCGAGGATACAATCGTATGGGAGGGTAAGCCCGATTATGATGAGGAGGCCGACGACATCATCGAGATCGATGAAGAGGGCTGGTACGAGTTCGACGCCACAGAGACGGTGAAGAAGGCGATCGAAGAGTGCCCCGACTGCCCCTTCTCCGTGGTCCTGGTGGCGGCAGGGGACACTTCTATCGGATTTGCCTCTAAGGAGGACGCCGACGGGAACGTGCCACAATTTACGATCACCACCATCGAAGAATAAGTCGTCTTGGAATCGAGATAGTCGGAGCGGCCGGGGTATATCCCGCTGCTCCAAATTACCTTTTTATATGCCCTTGTACCTGTTCCGTCTCTGATGCTTCGAACCCCTTCCTGTCTCAGAGTGTTGATCGGTTCCAAAATCCAGCCGTTTCTCCTGGCGGTTCTGGCCCTGGTCATGTTTCTCTCACCCGGCTGGGCCGAAGACGATGTGATCCTTATAAAATCTCCGGGATGCACCAAGTGCGCCGCCGCGGAAAAGACGCTAGAGGGGGTTCTGGCCGAATATCCTGGTGTCGAGCTGACAGTATACGATGTCTACACCGATGAGGGTCGAGCTGCCATCAGAGAACGTCGGCTGAAGGGCGGGGTTCCGGCGATGGCGGTGGGGAACCTCTCGATCGCATACAGGGACTATGACGGAGACCAACGCCTTCTGGAGAAGATGGTCCGCGGAGCCCTCGAATCCGATTCGTCCAGGATCGAGGGCCCCCAGATGTCGACCGCCAACGGCCCGCCCGAGGAGGGGCCAGAGCCACCGTCGGAGGCAGCTATTGATGGGGGCGAAGAGGAGATCGATGTATCCTCCCTCTCCATGATGACGGTATTTCTGGCGGGCTTCCTCGCCGGGTTCAACCCCTGCCTATTGGGGATATTGGCGTTTCTCGCCACCGCCGTCATCTCCAGCACCGGTCGCCGTCGGGACCTGGTCCTGATGGTGGCGTTCTTCTCTTTGGGGATATTCGTTATGTACTATCTATTCGGCGTCGGAATGCTCAAGACCCTCCACGCCGAGACGGTGGCATCGAGGTTTCGGATAGCTCTCACCATCCTTCTCGTGGCTCTGGGGCTCGTTCACGTCGAGGACGCAAGACGTCTTTCGGCCGGAGGCCATTCCCTCTTCAAGGCGAGCTGGTCGCAGAAATACATTGAGGGGGCCCTCTTGAAGGGAAAGTTCAGCTCTTACTTCCTCCTGGGGGCCCTCTTTTCCCTGGTGAAAGCCCCTTGCGTCGGCGCAGTCTACATCGCCATCCTCGGCCTCATCTCCGAGGAGGGGTACTCCTCGGGGGCGGCCTACCTCCTCTTCTACAACCTGGGGATCGTATCGCCGATCCTCATCCTCGGCGGCGTCATCGCCCTGGGCATGAGCCCCGAGAGGGTTGATGACTTTCGGAAAGACCACAGGGCCGGGATCAGGCTGGCGACGGGGTTGACTCTCCTCGCCCTCGCGCCCCTGATTTACTGGCAGGTGATCTGAGGCAAAGGGCGGTCTCCTCCTTTCCCTCGCCCGGCGGTGACGATTCGGAGCTGTGCAAAAGGATTAATACCGGCGAGATGTTTTTCGCTTTCGAGGTGAACGCTTGTTTTTGATAGGAGAGGCGCTGATTGGGGACGAGCCCGAACTCGCTCATATCGATCTATTAATCGGTGACAAAGATGGCCCTGTGGGGATGGCCTTCGCAAACGGCCTTGCCCAGCTCTCAGCGGGCCACACCCCGCTTCTTTCCGTAATAAGGCCCAACCTGCCGCCGAAGCCCGCCACCCTGATAGTGCCGAAGGTCACAGTTAAGAACATGGATCAGGCCGCCACGATATTTGGTCCTGCCCAGACCGCCGTCGCCAAGGCGGTGGCGGACTCCGTCGCCGAGGGGATCATCCCTCGGGCCGATGTTGAGAACCTGGTCTTGATCGTCAGCGTCTTCATCCACCCCCAGGCGCGGGACTATGACGCCATATACCGGTACAACTACGGCGCCACGAAGCTCGCGATCAAGAGGGCGATGGAGGGCTTTCCGGACATCGGTACCGTCCTCTACGAGAAGGACAGGTCCACCCACCCGGTCATGGGCTTTCGGGTGATCAGGCTCTGGGACCCGCCCTACCTCCAGGTTGCACTGGACCTGGTGGACCTCTCCGTCGTCCGGAAGGTCCTATCGCAGCTTCCGGATAGCGACCACCTCCTCATCGAGGTGGGAACGCCCTTGGTCAAGAAGTTCGGAGCGCAGGTGGTGAAGGAGATAAGGAACGTGCGGCCCAGTTCCTTTGTGGTCCTCGACCTCAAGACCCTCGACACCGGAAACCTGGAGGTGAGGCTCGCTGCAGACTCCACCGCCGACGCCGTCGTTATATCGGGGCTCGCCCCGAAGAAGACCCTGGAGCTGGCGATCAGGGAGGCGAGAAAGACCGGCATCTACTCGGTGATCGACATGCTAAATGTCCCCGACGCCCTGGCCGTCCTCAGGTCCCTGTCGGCCCTCCCAGACGTGGTGGAGATGCACAGGGCGATCGATCAGGAGGCTGAGAAGCACAACTGGGAGGTCATAGGAGAGATCAAGGAGCTGGCTGCGGGCTCCGACCGGAAGATCCTCGTGGCCGTCGCCGGTGGGATCCGGGTCGATACCGTCGCCTCGGCCCTCAAGTCCGGGGCTGACATCGTCGTCACCGGCCGGGCGATCACCGGATCCAAGGACGTCAAGGACGCCGCCGAGCAGTTCCTGGCGGAGCTGAAGCAGACGGAGATAGATCAGTACAGGGTGATGACAGACTTCTGAGATGCGCCTTCTCTTCGCCCTCCTTGTCCTCCTCGTTTTGGCGGGATCGGGCCGTCCCACCACCGAGGTCCTGGTGGGCGATGGCAGCGATCCTGCTGGCGCCGTCCTCCTCGTCGTCGATGGGATGGGTGCGAACTACGTCTACCCGGAGCTGGAAGCCCGGGCAATCGACGGGAGCCCCCTCGGCTCCGCCCTTCTCTTCAACCTGACGGGGGAGGGCGCCCGAGTTCTTAACGTGACGGTTCCCGTCCCGGAGACGGGCCCTAGCCACTCGGTTTTAGTTTCGGGCTGCTCGTGGGTCGACCCCACAATTCTGGGTACCCCCGAAGCGACGATCTTCGATCTCGCCAGGGAGACGGGCCTCGTTTGCCTCGCCGTCCTCCAGCGGGGAGACGCCATCAGCATGGTCCTAGAGCAGGATGCCCTCCTGTTCTTCGACGACAACTCCCTCTGGGGTGCCGAGCCACTTCTCGGTTGCAGGGCCGACATTCCTGTCGACCTCGTAGAACTCCTCCAGGCGTGGAGAGACCGCTTCCCCCAGTACAACCGGGAGAGGGGCGTTCCCGGATACGTCGGATACAACGCTTGGGGGCTGGATGTAGCTGCCGCCGTCGTCTCGGCGATGGGATCGAAATCGTGCCCCTTCCTCCTGCTGGTGAACGTCGGGGCCGTCGACAGCGCCGGCCACAATTTGGGACCCAAAGGGTACGTCGAGACCATCTCGGGCCTCGACGCGCCCCTGGGACGACTCATCGAGGCGTGTGAATCCAACAATGTCGTTATTCTGATCACCGCCGACCACGGCATGTCTTTTCCCGCGGGCCAGGGTAAGGGGGGCCACTCCTCCGCCAAGTACTCGTCCCGAACGGAGTCGGTGATGGTCCCGGCGGTCTTTATGGGGCCCGGGGTCGACGACCTGATCCTCGCGGGGAACTGGTCGGAGATGGACCTCGCCCCCACCATCCTGTACCTCCTGGGCCTGGAAACGGACCTGCCTCTATCCGAGGGTCAAATAATTCCTGTCTCAAAGTGCTTTAATCTCGAAGTCGATGCCGGGAAGGTGACTGACGTCGAGGTTCGAAGAGATGGTGACGTTGTGGCCCGAGCCACCGGCGATTCTCATTACATCTTCAGGAATTTGGAACGGGGCTCCTACTCGGTGGAGTCGGGCGGGAGGGGGGCGCTGGTATTCCTTAATGGTGATCAGTCGGTCGATTTCGCCAGGGGATCTGGAGGAAGCCCAGAGGGGGTCTTGCCCTTGATCTCCGATCGAATGAGCCGCAGATTCATCGCCGCGATCTTGATCCTGGCGATAAACGTCGCTGGAGCGGTCCTGATATTTAGGGTCGTCAGAAGAAACTGATTATATTGCATAGATATAATAAATTATATTTTTGAATAAAATCTTTACTTTTCCGGCCAACTTTAAATATCACTTTTCGTGACGAATTAGATGTGATGATTCATGGGACTTATCGATGATGCCAGAGCAGGAAAGATAACAACTGAAATGGAGATCGTTGCGAAAGAGGAGGGCAAAACCCCCGATTTCATCAGAAGGGGGATCGCTAGCGGGACGATAGTGATCCCGGTCTGCCCCTATCGAGACGTTCATTTCTGTGGGATAGGAAAGGGGCTCAAAACGAAGGTGAACGCCACCGTCGGCACCAGCAGCGACATCGTGGACCTGGAGATGGAGATTAAAAAGACGAAGGCTGCTGAGAAGGCGGGGGCCGACACCCTGATGGAGCTATCCACCGGCGGCGACTTCTTCGAGATCAGAAAAAAAGTGATCGAGAATACAAGCCTCTCCGTCGGCTCGGTTCCGCTCTACCAGGCCTTCATCGAGGCGATTAGGAAATATGGCGCCGGCGTCGATATGACCGAGGACGACCTCTTCCGGATCACAGAAGAGCAGGCGAAGCTCGGGACGAATTTCATGGCGATCCACACCGGGATCAACAGGATCTGTATTGAGAGGATCAAGCGTCAGGGCGGCCGATACGGCGGCCTCTGCAGTCGGGGCGGTGCCTTCATGGTTGCTTGGATGCTCCACAATGATAAGGAGAATCCCCTCTACAGCGAGTTCGACTACCTCCTGGAGATCCTTAAAGAGCACGAGGTCACCCTCAGCACGGGAAACGGCTTTCGAGCCGGCGCAGTCCACGACGCCACCGACCGCGCCCAGATCCAGGAGCTTATCATAAACAGCGAGCTGGCGGACAGGGCCACAGACTTTGGGGTCCAGACGATCGTGGAGGGGCCGGGTCACATCCCCATAGACGAGATCGAGGCGAACGTCCTGGTTATGAAGCGCCTCTCGGGCGGGAAGCCCTTCTACATGCTGGGCCCTCTGGTCACCGACATCGCTCCAGGGTACGATCACATGGTGGCGGCGATCGGAGCCAGCCTGTCGAGCGCATATGGTGCTGACTTCATCTGCTATGTCACCCCTGCAGAGCACCTCGCCCTTCCCAACGTCGAGGACGTGAGGGAAGGTGTGATGGCCGCAAGGATCGCAGCCCACATCGGCGACATGATCAAGAACGGTTCTCGCGACCGGGACCTGGCCATGGGCAGAGCCCGGCGTGACATGCTCTGGCGCGATCAGTTCGACCTCGCGATCGATCCGGATACCGCGATGCAGATAAGGGCCGAAAGGGCGCCGATCGACAGCAAGGTATGCACCATGTGCGGCGACTTCTGCGCCCATAAAATCGTGGCGGAGAATATAGATCTCCGCAAGTGAAGATCACTTTCCGGTGAGAAGCGAGGGAGATAGAGTAGGCCAACGGCTCGTCTCAAGGCGGCCTCACGCAAAGATCCGGCGTGTGACGGAAAATGGAGGGAGAGGAATGCCTTCCGCCCGTTCAGGGCGCAAGGCAAGATTCAGTACCGCCGCAATAGTTGCAGGTCAGGTCCTCGCAGGCGAGGCCGTCCGCCCCATACCCATAATGCTCTAGCTCCCAGTTTGGAGGCTGCCATATCCCGCAAGATATGGGACCGCACTCGTCTTCGACCACCCCGACTTCGATGACGCAAGTTGCTCTGACCGGCTGGACGACAGGCCCGTCGACGGACCGCGGATCGACCTCGACGGTGTTTGTGAACCTCCCGTCGCCGGGGGCAAGGGCTGAGAACTCGATCGTCTTCGTCTCGAACGGCTTGATCTCGACGAGGTTCCAGACAACAACGCCATTCTCGTAAGATGCGAAGGGGATCGAAGAGTCTATGAGTTTCATGCCAGAGGGCAACGAATCGGTCACTGTAGCCACCCTCGTCACATCCTCCGCGTTCTTGACCTCGACCTTATATCTGACGACGCTCGCGTTCACCTCGTCAAGCTCTGCGGTCTTGACGACAGACAGTTGCTCCTCTCGGGGTACAATGCAGCATGTAACCCAACTGATCTCCTGAGCGCTGAAGTTCGATGCGCAGACCCACTGGTCGCCGTTGTTGATCCCGCCGCAGACCTTGACCCTGTTGACGAGCTCGCTCGGGTGGTATTTGGTCACGTCCAGCTTCAGCAAAATCTCCACCACGCCGCCGATCCCGATATTCATCAGCGTCCAGTTGGCGTAAGTCTCAGTCAGCTCGGTGGGCCTAAGCGAGGACTCGATGAATATCGATCCCGGCGGGAGAAGGTCCTGCACATATACGGGCCCCAGGGCCTTGTTCCCATCGTTCTCGATAGAGATGGTGTAGGTTGCCACCGTTCTCGTCTTCACTTCGCCTTCGAGATGTTCCTCACCATAACCCCATGGGAGGGTCTCCTCGACGATCCCGCCCACCAGGGTCTTGGTGACGTTCAGGTGGGGCCGATCGTACTTGGCGATGCCGGTGAAGATGACCCTCCTCTCGACTGAATAGTCGCCCTCATATTGTTCGTCGAAGTCGACCTCGTCCTCCAGAATTGCCCTGTATCGAGCCCGGCCCGAGAAGTTGGCGGACGTGTCCATCTCGTTCAGGCCTTTGGCAATAGTTTCCTTGTCCAGCTCTGTGATGCTCGTATACTCCTCGCCGATGAGGCTCGTCTCAGGATTCCTGGAGTACATGCCCTCCGTCCACTTCATGGAGGCTTCGATGGATACGTCTCCCGTGAGGCTCTGGTTCATGGGGGCGTAGACGACGGCGATATCTTTAGCGATGTAGTTGGTGTAGGTCTCAATCAGCTCCTCGGAGTCGTAGGTTCCCGCGCCCGACTCGTAGCTCCTCTGGCTTTCGCCGATCTTCTTGTCCACGACGACGAGACCCTCACCTGACGCCGCCTTCTCGGAAGTGACCGCTGAGCCGTACTCATCGATCCTCTCCAGGACCCGGAAGCTTCCGACGTAGTCCTCCCGCGCTTCGAATATGGGCGTCGTCTGAGGCGTCGACGAATTCGATGGCATCTTCAGGAATCCTATGTGGCCCCGGCCATCGAACTCGGAATCAACCTCCATCACCGATTGATTTTCGTCCAGAAACATCCGTGACTCGCGGTCGAGGAATACGGCATCGTGATAAGTTTCGGTCATGGTGGTGCCGGTAACGTAATTCTTGGCCCGGGCCTTCTTTACCCAGGCTGAGTCGTAGGTGACGATTCTGTTGTTGTAGAGCCCTATCGAGGTAGGTTTGTAGGTCGCAGATAAGTCCTCTTCCCACTCTATCGACTTATTCTCTGTGAAGATCGCGACCCTCTCTTCGGCGTCGAAGAGGCCGCTGCCGTACTCTCTCGTTTCAAGCTTGGTTCCCAGCTCTCCCACAGTCACCATCACGCAGTCTGAGATCGGTTTCGCGTTCCAGTCTGAGGTGACATATGCGCAGTTCTTTAGCAGGTCTTCTTCGAAGGTGGTGCTATAGTCGTTGGCGACGTTGACGAAACCCTCCCCACTGACGCCCTGCAACATCCCGAACTCGAAGTCCTGCCTCTCGGGGACTCTGACCTTGATGGTGATGTCTTCAGACGTATTCGCCGGTATGACCGGGAAGTGCCATTTGCCGTCGGCTCCTGGTGCTGGCGAGTACGAGAGGATCTCCACGCGTCTGTTGAAGACGTCCCAGACGGTGACGTTGTGGACGTTGTTTCCGCCGTTGTTGCAGATGGTGATGGTGTATGTCACCTCCTCACCACGTTTGACGTCATACTTGTCGGCGGTTTTATCTATTGTTATGTTCCGGGGATCGTTGAAGAAATCGATATCAGTGAGGAATTCGTATTCGTCCTTTATGATGACATTCTGACAGCCGGATTCGGGGTCGACTGCATTCCAGCCCTCTTTTAGAACCTCGCATACCTGAATATTTCCAGGACCGAGACCGCAGATCTGCCAGTAACCCACCCCATTTTTGAGATCGGTATACGTTATGTTAAAGGGTTCGCCATCATCGAATTCGCCGTTTTTATTATAATCAACGAATATTCTCCAGTCGTTGAGAGGCTCTCCGGTGATCGAATCATATTTGTGACCGGAAATGCAACAGTCGCGCCCGTTAACGAAGTTCAAGTCTGATCTTCCGCAATCGCCTGGAAGGGTTATCTCATGGTAGTCGGGATCAGTTGGCGATACGCGAGTCCATCCTTCCTTTAGAACCTCGCTGACCTGATATGTACCGTCATCGAGATCACAGATCTCCCAATGACCGTCATCTCCGGTGACAGCGGTCCGGATGACGTTTCCACTGCCGTCTTTTACGTTAATTGTCCAGCCTTCGAGCGGGTTATTATTGGTATCGTACTTGTAACCGCTGATGCAACAGGATCGCTCGTTAACGAAATCCAAGTCGGATCTTCCGCAATCGCCTGGAAGGGTTATCTCATGGTAGTCGGGATCAGTTGGCGATACGCGAGTCCATCCTTCCTTTAGAACCTCGCTGACCTGATATGTACCGTCATCGAGATCGCATATCTCCCAATGACCGTCATCTCCGGTGACAGCGGTCCGGATGACGTTTCCACTGCCGTCTTTTACGTTAATTGTCCAGCCTTCGAGCGGGTTATTATTGGTATCGTACTTGTAACCGCTGATGCAACAGGATCGCTCGTTAACGAAATCCAAGTCTAATCTTCCGCAATCGCCTGGAAGGGTTATCTCATGGTAGTCGGGATCAGTTGGCGATACGCAAGTCCACCCGCCCTTTAGAACCTCGCTGACCTGGTATGTACCGTCATCGAGATCACATATCTCCCAATGACCGTCATCTCCGGTGACAGCGGTCCGGATGACGTTTCCACTGCTGTCTTTTACGTTAATCATCCAGCCTTCGAGCGGGTTATTATCGGTATCGTACTTGTAACCGCTGATACAACAGGATCGCTCGTTAACGAAGTTCAAGTCGGATCTTCCGCAATCGCCTGGAAAGGTTATCTCATGGTAGTCGGGATCAGTTGGCGATATGCAAGTCCATCCGTCCTTTAGATTCTCGCTGACCTGATATGTACCGTCATCGAGATCACAGATCTCCCAATGACCGTCATCTCCGGTGACAGCGGTTCGGATGACTGCGCCACTGCTGTCTTTTACGTTAATCGTCCAGCCTTCGAGCGGGTTATTATCGGTATCGTACTTGTAACCGCTGATGCAACAGGATCGCTCGTTCACGAAATCCAAGTCGGATCTTCCGCAATCGCCTGGAAGGGTTATCTCATGGTAGTCGGGATCAGTTGGCAATACGCGAGTCCATCCGTCCTTTAGATTCTCACTGACCTGATATGTACCGAAAGCGAGACCACAGATCTCCCAATGACCGTCATCTCCGGTGACAGCGGTCCGGATGACGTTTCCACTGCCGTCTTTTACGTTAATCGTCCAGCCGTCTAGTGGGTTATTATCGGTATCGTACTTGTAGCCGGATATGCAACATGGGATCGCCAAACCATCTGTGATATTTACCGAAAAAAAGGATAAAATTAAAGCCAATATAAGAAAGGGCCCATTACTATTACCTTTCATTAATCGTCTCATTTGAGATCATCCCTGAGGTGTATCTTCGCGGGTGGTATTTCTCTGCATTTTTCTATCCTATTGATCATGATTTTAGCATTTCGTTGATGTTAGAGAAATTCTCGATCAAATCTAAGCCTTTTGGGGTCGTTTTGTAAAGGGTCATTCTATCTTCCGTCACTTGTATCAGCCCCTTTTCCTCCAAAAGATCAAGATACGGGTTAACCGTACTGAAATTCAGATTTGCTTGATAAACGATCCTGGTTTTATTCGCTCCTCTGGTGCAGGCGTTGAGGATTGAAACCATTATTTGCATTCTGTCCCTCCTTGCCATCAGTTATCATCCTCTCAGGCGTTTTCCCGATATTAGTACCTTTGCTCTAGATTAGCAATAATGCTCTGAAACATTGCAGCGTATAAATGTTCCGGTAACATGGATCTGAATCGGACTACTCATTGCTCGATACTCTTGGATCTCATCAACCATGGTGTGCCCCGTATATTGAGTTCTACATAGTTGTTTTTTAAAATCGAACTCAAATAATATGTTTGTTCTGTTTACTATTTCTTCTGCAGAAAACAGCGGTTTATGACATCTTTTTAGAGATACTGAGTGTTAAGTAATTGAAAGATAACTTCAATCAACTCTCACGAGATAGATATAATTTTCACTCCTAATACAAATTTTGGTTGTTGTCCCTCCGTGAATTAAAATCAACATCGTGTGGTCGATTTAGAATTGCTGAATAGTAGCATTGTCATTTTAGATAAGAATCGCGGGTACGGAAATACTCTCAGTATCCTCTCTTGAATGAAGGGATGTGGGTCGAAGAATCCGACGTCGTAGAGGATGGCTCTTGCAGGGCGAATTGTTTTTTTTAGAGGATGTATCTTCGACTAATTGATGCGATTTCAAATAAGAGGACGAATGAAATGTCTTCTTGCTACTTGTATCGCTCGGTAATTGAGACGGACATCTGCTGAATATGGTTCGTATCATTTCCATCTTTATGAGAAATTTCCACCCCATAGAATTTATATATGCTGTAAAAAGAACATATTGTGTCAATGATAAGAGCAAGCCCTGAAGGTCGCAATACGAAATTCTGAGAGATAACGTCAGAGGGTCCTGAGGTGAATAGTTGAACAGGCTATTGGTCCCGATTTTGATAGCTTTTATATTTTCGCATCTTGCGTGCGCTCTTAGCGAAAGCTCCATATCGGCATCAAATAACGTGCTCGATAAGCTGATAGCGGGGGACGGCCTCAGAGGCTTGGATACATCGGCAGACGAACGTTTTTCGTCCTTTGATCACTCAAATGAGTCCGATAGTAGGTCAAATAATGACGAAATTGAGTATAGGATCGCGAATTCGTATTCAACATCATATATTAGTTCGAAGTTGGACCGCCTCTGTGCAGGTGGGACGGATTTCGATGGGGTAGAAAGCAGTTATCGGATTTCGAGTTCGGACTTGGGATCTTATGCAGAAGCGAATCTGAACCGCTTGTTGTCGGAGAGAGGTACCATTGGAGAGTTCGCGGAAAACGCAGTGGAGGAGAATGACCATGGAACGTCGAGGGATGTGAACTTGAACTTGGTAGATGACGTTTACATCACATCTTATCCACCATTCAATCGGAGCTACTTGTATAAAGATGAGAAAATCTTTGCACCAAACAGTGCCAAGTCGGAGAGTATCTGTTATAGATATGAAAGTAGATCATTTGTGGACAAAAAGAGCGCCGATGTAGTACATGATATGGATTTGAGCTTCGGTTACGTCAAGATCGATCCGGAAAAAGAGGCTCTAACAAGCGATCATCCCTCCAAATGGGACCTGAGCTCATGTCAGGTAGGTCCATTGGCTACGAGTTCGAGCGAAATTAGACGCATCAAAAAGTATACGCCACCTGAAGTAAATCAAAATCTGGACGTTTTAATTCGGAATAATGGAGAATCCTACGAGCACTTCATGCCCTATCTCTTCGGTAGATGGGATGCAGAGCAGGAAAACGACAATGAAAAGAGCGAGTATCCAAAGAATTACGCGGTTGTGGTAGGAATTAACAGCTATAAAGATTGGAGTAGCCTGCAGTCGCCTGTGAATGATGCCCACGAAATTTCCAAAATATTGGATGCTTGCGGCTACGAGGTGCTCGAGCTGACCGACGAAACAGAGATGAAGCCGACCAAAGAAAACATTTTGAGGGCGGCACTAGACGATATCAAGACTAAACAAGATGATGGAAATATCATATTCTACTTCTCTGGACATGGTGTGCGCGGCGACGACGGCACCTTTTATCTCGTTCCGCAAGACGCAAAAAGTGCTGACATATCGTCCTGCATAAGCGAGCCGGAGCTGAGGGGATATCTGAGGGATTTGGATAACCTGGCGGTGATCATCGATGCCTGTCACAGCGGCGATCTGAAGATAACTGATGAGGGGCAACTTGTGCTCTCGTCCTCAAAAAAGGATGAGCCGAGCAACGAAAAGTGGTTTGGATCTCTGAGCGTATTCACCTACAACTTATGCAAAGCCGTCGAGGAGGAGATGCGTTCAGATGGAAATATATCTCTGACCAAATGCTTCTATAGTGCGAGAAATGATACTGTTAGGTGGGCCAACCTGCGTTTGATCAGCCAGACGCCCGAGATAATCGATTTTACTGGTGAGAATTACTACATAAAATAGACCACTGATTCTTCGCCTTTACCTTTTAGGCCATCCTTTCGACGATCCTGTAGATGGATGAAGAGCGGATTATGATTCACTTTGGATTAAGTACCTCCTCGAATATCCTCTCTTCCAACATTTCGAGCTCTTTAACATCCCGTTTCCATCTTTTCAAGATGGCGTACAGGTTTATACCGATTATCACAAAAAGGCTGCAAAGAATTATATTAATCGAGATAACAACCATATTTAAATCATCGAAGCCTTTCTGGTGAGAGTACAATAAATATGCGATCCCATTCGCAACGAGCCCCAGGGGCGCAAGGAATAGGACGACACCGATAAGCAGCTTCAACCATCTCTCCCTGCGCTCGAGATATTTTATGAATCCGTAAGATATGTCCGTAAAAGTATCATTATCGGGCATTCTCAAGGCCTCCTCTCGCCTGACTCGAAGAGCTCTGAATTTATCCTCTTAAACCAGTTGTACCTCTCCCTTCCAAGCTCAGTCAGCTCGAGGGTGATGACGGTGCGTCCTCCCCACTTCTCCCTCTTTTCTATGATGTAACCAGCCTCTTGCAGCATGTTCAGGTACTTCTCTCCGGAGGTCGTCTTCAGGTTGGCGCACTGGATGACATGAGTCTTCAAAGCTCTATCCCTCGACTGATATCGAGCGATGCATTCAAGAATCCTCAGGATGATCTCGACCGCTGGTCGATATCTAACCACGCTTTATCACATCCTAATTTTCCGCCTTTCTTTTAAAGGTCTTCTATACCTTTGTTACATCGCATTTCGCTATGCAGATTGATCCAAAACCTATATCTGTCACGGGTTATTGGCGATATCAAGATGCCCATTATGTACTCCCTCCCCAAACAGAATTCGCTTTTCGGGGACAAAACGCCCTCCTCCGAGGTTTTTCACCTTCAAATTACTTGTTGGTAGTCTACCGCAATCGAGTTGATCTCGCCATCTCAGATCAGATGGGCAGCATGAGGAGGGTCGATTGTATCCGATCGGCCCTCACGAGCACCATCATGTTGGACAAGGTCTCATGTTGTGGTTTTTCACGCTCGACAGCTCATTATAGGTAGACTACCGAATCGGGCTAAATAGAAAAAGGTCTGCACTTATATGTTCTCATTTTGGTTCATCACAGTCCTTATTACAACTACTTATGATTATTTCTTAACAAAGCTTCACATTCCTCCAACCTTATCCTGCGTTTTCCTCCCGTCTATAGACCGAGCTCATCAAGTTATCACCTTTCTCTGACTATTACTTCCGCAGATGCTCTCCTCTTCTTCGCATCGATCCGGAGACCTTGATGGCCCGCGAAGAAAACTGGTCGCATAGCAGCTAACCATCTTTAGAGACAGAGACAAAAAAAATGGGCGCTATCTCAGATCGAAGCCTCGGTAGATGTCATCACGGCGAACCTCGGGGAGTGCGCAGAAACGATGCTTACCTCTCAAGAATACATTATAAAGTATAATTCATATTTCAACTTTTTTAATAATATTTAATATTAATAAATCTTAATCGCCTGCATGGCGTTGAATCTCAATTCTGTATATTTCAATTGCGTATCTTCTGTACGTACCTATCCCACTGACCTTGGTGTCGTAATAGGCACACGTACGAAGAATCCTTAAAATAATTTCTTAATATAAATTACTACTGATTTATAACTTTGACAGTACCAATGGTAGGTTGGTGACGTAAGCCCGAGTTATCCTCGAGATTCTCGGGACCGGTCAACCCCTCGGATGAGGAGTCTTGAGGGAATAGATAGGAGGCTAAAGAATATGAGAGCTATACTCGCATTGCTGGCGGCGGTCGCAGTGATCGGATCTGCCGCAGCATGGGACATATCCGAAGAACTGCAGTATACCTACACGAAGTCCGGCTACGAGCAGGCTGGATATGGCATACTGGACCAGGTTGTAGGAACCACGAGCGGCGCATACGCCAAAGAGCCCAACGTCAATTTCGGCGATGGTTGGGAAGCAGACGCCTGGCTGCAGATCGACAACACTCTCGTCAGTGCAGAGGTTGATCGGAATAATGGTGTCAACCCAAGCTACAGCGTTGAAGAGAACGACTTCTACACCCAGCTGACTCAGGGTGGCTCTGCGACTCTGTCCACAAGTGCCAAGAACACTGAGACGTCTGATCCCGAGATCTCTGGAGAGGCAACTGCATACCAGAACCTCTGGGTAGGTGGCGAGTTCGCCAAGGCCACGGCCAGCTTCGACAGCAGGGCTATAGTCGGGTTCTCGGATATCAAAGACGCAGACTACACAGGACCGACAGAACCCAACAACTTCGTCGCGACCGACGTCGTCAGCGCCACCGCCAGTATTAATTCACAGACTTATGGTGCTGGCTACTTCAACGACGCGAACATGGGCGTCCAGGTAGACGCTGACATCCAACAGAACTATGTGGGCTCCGGATGGGCGGACCCGACGTACTCCGGCGGCATCACCATGTGGGCCAACTTCGACGGCGCCTGCGATCCGAACTGCGCGAACCCGATCATAACGACTGTCAGCGGATCTGCGTTCACCGCCTTGTTCCCTGCAGACACCGATGATCTGAACGCAGGTAACATCGGCGACACTGCCTACTGGGGAGAGAACTTCAAAACCAACCCCCAGGTCACATCTAGCTACGGTGGTACCTTTAACGACAAGTGGGCCGACGTTTTCGCCTGAGCGAAACCTACAGACTGAGACGATTGGATGAGGTGCTCGGAGATGAAACTGGCTCTGACGGTCCTGGTCTTTGTGGCCGCATTGGCCACCCAGGCGAGCGGAGTCGTTGAGACGAGCGCCTCCACCGAATCTTTTTTGGCGAGCATGAACTCTGATCAGGTAGCGATCAGGACCATATCAAAAAGCTCTGTGACGTCCCCTGAGCTGTTTTATAAGTCGGATGTTCAGGTCGATACCACCACCGACCAACCTGGCGGAGGTGCGGCGATAATTAGCCAAAGCGTCCAATCCACGGCCCAGAACTATTATGGTTCCCTGGGCGGGGGAGCCACCTTCAGCAGCAAGGTGATCGCCACCAACACGAACGGCACAAACTTGGTCATGACGGGAAAGTCTGAAGCTGTGGTCTGCTACAGCGAGGAGTACGCCATGGTAAAGAGCGAGACCTTCGGTATGGGCATCGCCAAGCCGGAGGAGGGCGAGTACATCTTCGAGGTGAAAGGTGATCAGAAGACGGTTTCTACTACGATGCCCGCGCCAGTTCTCGTGGTGATGAATAACGATGAATTCCTCAACAAAGAATTGACTGTAACATTCAGGCAAAACTCTCTGGATTTGGAGGAGCCTGCCGATTTACTGGAACAGGAGGTCAACTTCAATTACGGAACATACAACAATCAGCCGACATTTTACAACTACGACTTCACAAGCAACTTAGTCATAGATGATACCACCTGCAGCTCCTATATGAGTTTCTCACATGTTAATTAGGTAATCAATATGAAAGAAATAATAAATATATTTATAATTACTGTTGTGACGGCATCTTGCATGATCTCGGCTGAGGCGAGCGTGGACCTGCATATGGGCTACTACAACACCAATGACGACATGTCCATGTCTCTGGAGGGATCAAACCTGAACTTTGGATCCTTCTGCGTTCTCATGCCACAATCGATAACGTACGACAACGGAGGCGGGTCCAACCAGCCGAGGACCGAGTACTCCTATTCCCTCGCTCTGAATGGGGATACCACGTACTCCAGCGCTGAAACGGACTCAGGGATGTTCTCCTTCTCCGGCGCCGTCAGAGCTGGCGGCTACAACAACGATAATCTGTTGAAGGTATCTGCTAGGAGCGGGGTCAAAGATGGCCATCTCAACACAGCTTATGGAAATGACGATTTCAGGGTCCAAGAGACGGTCGAAGCCGAGGGCTCCGTCTATCAACAGAAAGCAGAGCTCGATCCAAAGACGGTTTCCTCATCAGGATTCGGGTCAACTCTTGAGCCAGTTTTAGGATTGGCTGAAAATCTCCTGGCAAGAAGCACCGGCAAAATAGATGCTGCAACTGCTCACGCCGAAGAAGACGCGCCCGAAGGCCAAGATCAGGGAATACAATATTCTATCAACGTCCAGAATACCAGGTCAGGGAAGCAGGGATACGTAGACTCGAACGTCATGGGTCTGACTGAGTTGCAGCTGGCCAGCCAAGTCAAATTTGAAGATGAAAGATATCTCTTTGGTGCAAAGACGAGGGGGATAGGCTTCGCACCCATCGATGAGCTGGAAATGGAGGGCCAGGCCACGGGTCTTCCTGTTCAAACCCTGCCACCGGGCGATGTGGAGATAAGCTACGAAGATATTCCCATCACAGATGAGCCTGAGCCTTGGGACGAGTATTTTGAGCTGGTAGAAGAAGAGTCGGAGAAGTTCGATTCCGAGTATTCTGGGAAGAGCACCCCCGCCTTGTGGTACTATCTGAACAACGAATTTGTGAATGAAGTACCGGTGTATATAGAATATCCGACCGGCGATCTCCTGGAGCCTTTGGAAATATATCAGCTCGGCATGGTATACAAGGTGGAGGGCGAATGACGGCATGTGGCACGTCGGCTGAGGCCGTAAGTTCCATCAGAGTCGAATCTTTTCGGAATCGTCTATATATGCTGATGGCCTTTAGATATATACAGGTGTATAAATGAGGTTCTCGATAGCGATATTGATATGGACAATCTGCTGCCTCTCTCCGTGGCTGGGCGCCTCGGCCGCAGACGAAGATGTTAAGTCGTTCAGTTATGAGTCGGTGATGGGACAAGTCGGTACGTCTGCGGAGACGACGGAGCCGTCATCGGCTCAGACTTCAAGGGGCGGCCTCACTATTCTGATGGCCGATAGCGGAAATAATATATCGGAGATGGATCTCACTTTGTACTCCGCTGTAGAAAAATTTGGAGCGGCTGGCCTGAAAATCGGGGAGGTTGTACGATTTTCGGCCCCCTCGACGGAATGGGTGCTCAAATCATTGCAGATAGTGGGATGGAGCGGATATAACAGGAGTTCAGGCCTGTTCCCAGCCGATAGAAACTTTCTCATCGAGGTAAGAGATATTTACGGCGAACTGCTCTACAAGTTTGCAGATACACAGAACTACTACTTTATGTCAACTGGGGGTCCTGTCATATACAAAATGGACATCCCACCTCTGCAGGTACCAAAAGACTTCGTTGTGGTATTCTACGATCGAGGTTCGATGTTTCTCTGTGCAGAGAGGGGCAACGCAACCGGCAACTCTTACCTCATCATTAACGGCCAGCTGATGCCCGCTGAGACCCTTATAGCTGAGACGAACGAGACGGTAAAAATAAACTGGCTTATAAGGGCCATAGGCGAGTGAAGTGATCATACCAGTTTAAAATCGTTGCGAACAACAAAAACTTGAGCCAAACTAACAGCTAAAAGGAGGGGATAACTAATTAGAAACAGATATCAAACTCTGCTGATCGCTCTGACCCTCAGCGTTATTTTGCCTCCCCTCTGCGATGCCGAAATAGGCTATTACGTTGATGCCCGTGTGAATTCGACCAGCTGGAGCATCGAACGTTCTACCCGAGATTTGAGCTGTCATATAACGGGCTCAGTATCTGGTTATGGGTCCTTCTCCAAGTTAACCCACATTCAGAATTTTGTTGGAATCGAATCCCGCGAGTTATCCTCTTCCTCCTCAGGAAATTTAAGCTATGATGAAATACTGATGCTTCAGAGCAGCGAGGGGCCGGTTGCAGTCGGAACGAAGCTCAAGAGCGAGTCCATTGAGTCCATCAATGAGAGCCTCAACGTATCCGGTGACGAGTTCATCCTTATAGATATAGATGAGCGCTGGCCCACCCGGTTCGCCAACTACAAAAAGATATCCTACCTCGGTCCCGGGATTAGAACCCGCGAAAGTTATCTGAACAATGGGGACGTCGTAGAGACATCCATCGATTCCTGGAGGCTGACCAAGGAGAGCGCATACCAGGCCCACATCAACAGGACGGTCACCTCAGTCAACATAACGGCGGATGATGTGGGAGAATCGATATCCTCAAATAGATCGAGTCGTTACGGCCTGGCATTGGAGACTATAGGATCGTCTACCCGTCTTGACGTCATGCGGTTGGACGAGTCGGGGGAGCCCAAGCTGCGCATATCTCAGGACTACCTGGGAGAGGAGCGCATGAACCTCAACATCACTATGTGCGATTATGTTCCATCAACTGAGGAGGAAAACAATTGGCTTGAGTGCTGCAGAGCAGGTGAGGCGGGGAAGGATCTTGAGAACTCCTTGACTCCATCTCTTGGCCTTTTCATCTTCACATAATGATTCTCATCATTCCTGGGCCGTATCTGCTCTTCCTTTCTCAATATTTTATCAATGGCAGCAGCAAAAACATATTGAACAGATTCGTTAAGAACCCGGCGAAAAATATTGGTTCGATTTTGATGCATAGGAACGTGATTGAGATCATGTACACGTTTTTGTTGGGGCTGCACCAAGATATTCGCCGTTAAGGTTCGTGCCGATAATAAAAAGCATAACCGCACGGGAGTTCTTCAAGCAATATCCATAGATCAAGAAACAGCTTAAGGGAACAGAATTTTGGAGTGATGGTGGATACATCGGGACTGTTGATCGGACATAATATGCAATTATGTTGAGACTACCCCTCTCCAAAATGTAATTTTTGAAACGCGATTAAAATCGTTTAAATAATGAATTCTCGTTATATTCCGTCTTAATACGGAAATATTATCTGGGGATGTGTTTTAATTCAATTCAAATCGTTAT